>Ga0181537_10000388_pt1 | contig 41453 bp, 35 predicted proteins | sample PEATcosm2014_Bin_39_FD_119765 | JGI IMG/M metagenome (GOLD analysis project Ga0181537, IMG submission 119765) | Peatland microbial communities from MTU Mesocosm Facility, Houghton, MI, USA - PEATcosm2014_Bin23_10_metaG | ecosystem: Environmental > Terrestrial > Soil > Wetlands > Peat | place...
CTATTATTGCTTTACGCATGCATCGGCCGGTCGCAGCCATTAAGCTTGCGCGCATGAGCTCGGCGTTCCTAATCTCGCTCGTCATTCAGGTGCTGTTGATCATTCACTGTATCCGCACCGGACGCAATTCGCTTTGGATCTGGGCGATAGCGTTGTTGCCGCTCGCCGGGCCGATCGCCTATGTAGTGATCGAGCTGCTGCCCGGGCTGTTCGGCAGTCGCGGCACGCGCCGCGCCGTGCGAGGCGTGCGCAAGGTGCTGGACCCGGAACAGGACCTGAGGCGTTTCCAGGACGAGGCGCGCCTGATCGGGGATGTCGCGAGCCGCCAGCGATTCGCCGACGAACTGGTACGCCAGGGCCGCGCCCAGGAGGCCATCGGGATCTATCGGCAGGCGCTGAGCGGCCTGTACGAAAGCGATCCCAATCTGATGCTCGGACTGGCACGTGCGCAGTTCGCGAGCGGCGCCTTCGGCGAGGCGCGCGCGACGCTCGATGCGCTGATCACGCACAACCCGGAATTCAAGTCGCCCGATGGCCACCTACTGTATGCCCGCTCGCTCGAGGGCGAGGGAAATCTCGACAAGGCGCTCGAGGAATATGCGGCGGTCAGCAAGTATTACGCCGGCGCCGAGGCGCCGCTGCGCTACGCCCAGCTGCTGCGCGCCAGCGGCAAGCAGGAGCAGGCGCGCCGCGTGCTCAAGGAGCTGCTGGAGCATGCCCGGCTGGCACCGCGTCATTACCGCAAGATGCAGCAGCAGTGGCTGGCGGGCGCCGAGCGCGAGCTGGCCGGGTTGTGATTGCGCTGCTCATTCGAACGCACCGCGCCGCCCGCTAGCGCGCTTCGGCTGCTGCTGGGTAATGCAGTGCAGGTCGCCGCCGCCAAGAAGGATTTCCCGCGCCGGCACGCCGACGATGCGCCGCCGCGGGAACACGCGGCGCAGCGCCCGTCGCGCCGCGCTGTCGGTCGCCGTGTCGAGCAGCGGCAGTATCAGCGCCCCATTGGCGAGATAAAAATTGACGTAACTGCCGGCCAGGCGCTGGCCCGCCCGCAACCGACGGATGGCGCGGTCCACGACCACGCCTGCGGCTTCGCGCCGTGTCATGTAGAGCGGACCCGGTGATGGCAGCTTGTGCACCACCAGGCGCCGGCCGCGTGCATCGCGCACAGCCATCAGCCGTTCCCAGGCATCTATGGAAACGCGCCGCTGCGGATCGTGCGGATCGTCGCTCCAGGTGAGGCAGACCTCCCCGGGGCGCGCAAAGCAGGCCAGATTGTCAATGTGGCCGGACGTCTCATCGTCGATTACGCCCTCGCCCAGCCAGATGACGCAGCTCGCGCCCAGGTAGCGCTTCAGCAAGCGCTCCAATTGCCCCCGGCTCAGCGACGGGTTGCGCTTGAGCAGGCATTGTTCGGTCACCAGCACGGTACCCTGCCCGTCGACATGAATGGCGCCGCCCTCGTTGATGAACGGCGCGCAGTAACGCTCACAGCCGGCGATCTCAAGCACTTTCTGCGCCACCGCCCGATCCAGGCTCCAGTCCCGGTACAGTCCGCCCCAGGCGTTGAAACGCCAGTGCACGCCGCGCACCGCTCCGGCGGCATTGATCAGGAATGTCGGTCCGACGTCGCGCATCCAGGCGTCGTTGCTCGACAACTCCACCACCCGCACCGTCGCCGGCAGCGCCGCGCGCGCACGCGCGTATTGCTGTGCCGAGGCACCGATGGTGACCGGTTCGAATCGGGCAATCGCCGCAGCTACCGCGGCAAATGCCTGCTGGGCGGGCGCGGCCCGGCGCCGCCAGTTATCCGGCCGTTCCGGCCACAGCATCCAGCAAGCGGCGTGGGATTCGAATTCTCCCGGCATGCGGAAGCCATCGCGCGCCGGGCTTGATTTCAGGGTTCGAGGCATGACAGGAATGCATTCTAGCAACCTCGCGCCCGGCGGCGGCTCGGCGGCTATGGTGCTGTGATAGCATTTCCGGATGACCAATCCCAACCCGACTTCCGTCAATCCGATCGTGCCCGCCGGCGGCCGGAAGATCTCCCTCAAGGACGGCAAACTGCTGGTCCCCGAGCACCCGATCATCCCGTTCATCGAGGGCGACGGCACCGGCCGGGACATCTGGCGGGCCAGTGTGCGGGTGCTCGACGCCGCAGTGCAAAGCGCCTACGGCAGCGGCCGCAAAATCGAGTGGATGGAGGTCTATGCGGGAGAAAAGGCCTTCAACTCCTTCAAGAGCTGGTTGCCGGATGAGACGGTCGCGGCCTGCCGCGAATATCTGGTATCGATCAAGGGGCCGCTGACGACGCCGGTCGGCGGCGGCATTCGGTCGCTGAACGTCGCGCTGCGCCAGCTACTGGATCTGTACGTGTGCCTGCGGCCGGTGCGCTGGTTCAAGGGAGTCCCCTCACCGGTCAAGTCGCCGGAGAAGGTCGACATGGTGATCTTTCGCGAGAATACCGAGGATCTGTACTCCGGCATCGAATTCGAGCAGGGCACCGAGGATAATCGCAAGTTCCTGGAATTGCTGAAGAGCAATTTCCCCAAGCACTACGCCAAGATCCGCTTCCCCAACAGTAGCGGCATCGGCCTCAAGAACGTCTCCATCGAAGGCACCGAGCGCCTGTTTCGCGCCGCCATCGAATATGCGCTCGCCAACAAGCGCAGGAGCGTGACCATCGTGCACAAGGGCAACATCCTCAAATTCACCGAAGGCTCATTTCGCGCCTGGGCCTATGCCCTGGCCGAACGCGAGTTTGCCGATCGGGTCTATACCTGGCCGCAATGGGAGCGCAGCAAGGCGGCCGGCGGAGAAAAGGCGGCCAACGACGAGCAGGCGGCGGCGCTCAAGGGCGGCAAACTGCTCATCAAAGACGCGATTGCCGACATCACGCTGCAGCAGGTGCTGACACGAGCGGATGAATTCGACGTGGTCGCAACCATGAACCTCAACGGCGATTACCTGTCCGACGCGCTGGCCGCGCAGGTCGGCGGCATCGGCATCGCTCCGGGTGCGAACATCAACTACATGACCGGGCACGCCGTGTTCGAAGCAACGCACGGCACCGCGCCAAAATACGCCGACCTGGACCAGGTCAATCCGGGCTCGGTGATTCTGTCGGGCGAGATGATGCTGCGCTACATGGGCTGGGTGGAAGCTGCCGACGCGATCATTCGCGCCATGGACCGCACCATCGGGCAGAAGATCGTGACCTACGACTTTGCGCGCCTTATGGAGGGCTCGACCAAGGTCAAGTGCAGCGAGTTCGGCGACGCGCTGATCCGCAATTTCTAGAGTTTACGCTGACTCACCGGCGGCGGGGTGTACTGGTAGATCCAGGTCTCGGTCAGCGCCTGGCCGTTCAGCGCCAGGTACAGGCGCAGGTCGATCGGCTCCGTGCTGTCATCGGTTGGCTTCAAATCGAACATGGCGCGCCAGCCGCTGATCGAGCGCAGCGGCCGCGCCGAGGTGATCTCGATCTGGCCGCGCGAGGCGGTGATCACCGGCTCGATATGCGCGTCCTCGCCGAGCATCGAAAAGTGCCCGCCGGCGAAATCCACCGCGAAGCGCCAGGAGAAATACGAGCGCTTCTGTCCGACCACCCCGCCTATGCCTGAGCGCGTGGCATGCACCTGCGCCAGCGGACAGGCCACCGGATTGTAGCGGCACCAGTACAGCCGATAGCCAAACAGCAGCTCCTGGCCACGCTGCGGCTTGTCAGCCGGAGTCCAGAACGCGACGATGTTGTCGAAGGTTTCATCGCTGGTCGGCAGCTCGACCAGCATGACCGCGCCCTTGCCCCAGCTGCCCTTGGGTTCGACCCAGACGCTCGGACGCTGATCGTAAAACACGCCGTCGTCCTGGTAATGATCGAAGTCGCGGTCACGCTGCATCAGGCCGAAACCGCGCGGCGACTCATCGACGAAGGAATTGACGTGCACCGCCGCGGGATTCACCAGCGGCCGCCACAACCACTCGCCGTTGCCGTTGTATAGCTGCAAGCCGTCGGAGTCATGTATCGCCGGGCGCCAGTCGTTGTCCACGCGCCGGTCATTGGGGCCGTCGAGGAACATGCTGGTGCCCGGTGCAATGCCAATGCGCTCGATGCTCTTGCGCGGATACAGCGCCGCGTCGATATCCATCACGATCGTATCGGCAACATCGATGATGAAGCGGTAGGCGCCGGCGACACTCGGCGAATCGAGCAGCCCGTAGACCGTGACCTGGCTGGAATTCGCGGCCGGACGCTCCAGGTAGTAGGCGATGAAATCTGGAAATTCCTCCGGCCGCGGCATGCCACAGTCGATCGCCAGCCCGCGCTGCGACATGCCGTACTGCTTGTCGCCGTCCACGGCACGGAAGTACGACGCCCCCTGGAATGCCGCGATGTCTCGCGTCCAGTCGGTGTGAAACAGCAGCCGGAAACCGGCGAATCCGAGATTAGGCGCCAGCGTGTGCCCGTCGACGCCGCTCTTGCTGTAGTCGAACATGGCTGCATCGTAGGCCAGCTGCTGTGCGCGTCCGTTCTCGACGCTGTAGATGCGCACCGGTTTGGTGACCGTGAACCCAAGGTGGAAAAATCGCGCCTGAAACCAGGCGCCATCAGCGGCCCAGAGCGAGTGATCGTCGCGGAAGCGGATCGCCTGCCATTGGTCCCAGCCGAGCTTCGCGATCGGCGCGGGCAATACGACGTTCGGCGGCTGGTAGGTTGCCGTCGCCATCGATCGTGCCAGGCCCTTGAGCTGCGCGTAGTCAAACGGCTCGGCGCTGCCGAGTCGCTTCAACGGTGAGGCAGGTGCAGGTGTGGCACCCAGGATGCGGGTCCAGGGCAACGCGCCGGCGGCAAGCGCCGCCCCGGTCTGAAGAAATCGACGTCGAGACATGCGTCCGAAATAAACAGTTTCAGTTGCTGTGCCGTCAGGCGACGGCCGGCTCATTGTACAGCACACACTCGGCCACGCTATTCTTGAAGGTGCATGACGCCGGAGGTACATCCATGCCGCTGCCGCCTACGGCCGAGGGCGACTGGTTACTGAATAATTTTCAATTCGCGTCCGGCGAGTCCCTGGCCGAGCTGCGCCTGCACTACCGCACGCTCGGGCAACCACGACGCGATCGACACGGCGTGGTGCGAAATGCAGCGCTGATTCTTCACGGCACCGGCGGCAGCGGCGCCCACCTGATGGTTCCGGAGTTTGCCGGCGAGCTGTTCGGCAGTGGACAGCCCCTCGATGCCAGCGAGTATTTCATCGTGCTGCCCGACGCCATCGGCCACGGCGGCTCGTCCAGGCCCAGCGACGGGCTGCATGCGCGCTTTCCACGCATTGGCTATCGCGACATGGTCGTGGCCCAGTACCGTTTGCTGACCGAGGGCCTGCAGGTCGATCATCTGCGCCTGGTCATGGGAACGTCGATGGGCGGCATGCACACCTGGCTGTGGGGCGAACAGCACCCCGACTTCATGGACGCGCTGCTGCCGCTGGCCTCGCTGCCGGCGCAGATCTGCGCCCGCAACCGGGTATGGAGGCGAATCATCACCGACGCGATCCGCAGCGATCCCGAATGGCGCGGCGGGGAATATCAGCAGCAGCCCCGCAGTTTGCGTACCGCCGCGCAGGTCATGTTTCTGATGGGCAGCAATCCGGTGCTGCGCTGGCAGCAGATGCAAACCTTGAGCGCCAGCGATGCGGTGCTGGATGCGGCCGTGGGAGAGGCCATCGAGCAGTTGGATGCCAACGACACGCTGTATCAATTTGACGCCGCACGCGATTACGACCCCGCGCCGGGGCTGGAACGCATTCGCGCCCCGCTGCTTGCGCTGAACTGGGCAGACGATCTGATCAACCCGCCGGAAATCGGAATTCTGGAGCGCGAGATCCGCCGCGTGGTGCACGGCCGCGCAGTCCTGGTGCCGTTTACGACGCAGAGCCGCGGACACGAGAGTCAGATGCTGGCTGCGGGCTGGAAGCAGCACCTGCTGCAGTTGCTGCAGGGCGCCCCGCACCGATAGCGCGACAGCCGGCCGCGTGATTATGGTTAAGCGCGCAGCTGTGTAACACAACCCCGTCGCGGCGCGGCGCATTCGCGGCGCGCCTGTCAATCCCACGCTGATAGTCCATCCGTCTGACGCCAACTGGCGACAAAACGCAAAAAGCGCCGATATAGGATGGCGGATCTATTGCCCTCTGTGTTACTAGAGGCACCCTGGAAATGTGGGGAGCTTTCATGTCGAGATCACTGCGCCGTCTGCTTACCGCCTCAGCCCTGCTCACGCTCCTCAGCGCCTGCGGCAATGGCACCGTCGCCGTTACACCGGCTGGCGACGCTTCCGGCAGCAGCAGCGGCGCCACCAGCAGTAGCAGCAGTAGCAGCGGTAGCACCGGTAGCAGCAGCGGCGGGGGCAGTGGCACCAGCACCGACGTGACCACCTACCACTACGACACCATGCGCTCCGGCCAGAATCTGACCGAAACCACCCTCACCCCGGCAAACGTCAAGAGCGCCAGCTTCGGATTGCTGCATCTGCTGGCCGCCGACGGCCTGGTCGATGCGGCACCCCTGGTGGTGTCGCAACTCACGATCGGCGGCGCGCTACACAACGTGGTCTATGTCGCGACCGAGAACGACAGCGTCTATGCCTACGACGCCGACACGGCCGTGTTGCTGAAGCAGGTATCGCTGCTTGGCAGCGGCGAGACGCCCAGCGACTCGCGTTCCTGCACCCAGGTGACACCAAAGATCGGCATCACTGCAACGCCGGTCATCGACCGCAGCGCCGGTCCGAATGGAACCATCTACGTGGTCGCGATGTCGAAGAATAGCAGCGGCACCTACTTCCAGCGCCTGCACGCGTTGGATCTGACGACGCTGGGCGATCGGATCGCACCGGTCACGATCGAAGCCAGCTATCCAGGCACTGCCTATGGCTCCAGCGCGCAGGTGGCGTTCGTGCCCGATCAGTACAAGGAGCGCGGCGCGCTGCTGCTGACACAGGGGCAGATACTCACCGTGTGGGCCTCGCACTGCGACGACGGCGCCTACAACGGCTGGATCATTGCCTACAACGAATCCACGCTGGCACAGACAGCGGTGATCAACCTGACTCCGAACGGCACCCAGGGCGGTATCTGGGACGTAGGCGGACTTGCCCTCGACAGCACCGGCTCGATCTACACGCTGCTGGGCAACGGCCTGTTCGACACTACGTTGACGGTCGGTGGATTTCCGATGAACGAGGACTACGGCAACGCGGCGGTCAGGATTAACCTCACCGGTTCCACGTTCGCGGTGGCCGACTATTTCACCACCTGGGACACCACCTCGGAGTCGCAGAACGACGTCGACCTCGGCTCCGGATCGCCGCTGCTGATTCCCGACCTGGTGGACAGCACCAGCACCACCCGTCACCTGATGCTGGCTGCGGGCAAGGACACCAATCTGTATCTGCTCGATCGCGACGACATGGGCAAATACAACGGCAATGTCGCCAGCAGTGATGCCATCTACCAGGCACTACCGAAGGCGCTGGGACATGGGATCTATTCGGCGCCGGTGTATTTCAACGGCAGCGTTTACTTCGCCGAAGTCAGCGGCACGCTGAAGCAATACGCATTCAGCGCCGCCCGGCTGCCTGCAACTCCGACCTCGCAGTCGGCGGCTACCTATGCCTATCCGGGCGCCTCGCCTTCGATATCGGCCAACGGCACCAGTAATGCGATCGTCTGGGCGGTCCAGAGCAGTCCGAGCGGTGCTGCAGTTCTGCACGCCTACAATCCTGCGAACCTGGCGGTCGAATATTACAACAGCACCCAGGCGGCAAGCAGCCGCGATGCCTTCGGCAACGGCAACAAGTACATCACTCCGGTGGTGGCCAATGGCAAGGTATTCGTCGGCACGCCGGACGGCGTCGCAGTGTTCGGCCTGCTCTAGCGGCTAGCCGCTCGCGGCTGCGGCCAATGCCTGCTGCAGGTCCTCGAGCAGGTCGTCGGCGTCCTCCAGACCGATCGACAGGCGCACAGTGCCGGCACCAATGCCGGCCTGGCGCTGCTGCTCGGCGCTGAGGTCGCGGCTGCCCAGCAGCTGCGACGGCATCACCAGCGAATCGGTCGCTCCCAGGCTTGCAGCCATTGCAAACAGCTGCAGCGCCTCGGCAAGACGGCTCGCCGCCGGCGCGCCGGCCCGCAGGTCAAAGCTCACAATGGCGCCGAATTCGCTCATCTGTGCGCGCGCCAGTGCATGCCCTGGATCCGTCGACAGGCCCGGATAATGGGTGCGCTCGACCGCCGGATGAGTGGACAGAAACTCGGCGATCCGCTGCGCGCTGGCGCACTGTGTACGATAGCGCACGAAGTAGGTCTTCAGTCCGCGCTGCAACAGAAATGCCGCGTGCGGGTCGAGCACGCCGCCCAGGGTCGAGAAGTCCTGGCGCAGGGTGCTGATCAGCGCGGCCTTCGCAATCACCGCCCCGCCCATCACGTCACCATGTCCGGACGCGAATTTCGTCAGGCTGTGCAGATAGAAGTCGATGTCGTACTGCCCGTGCTGATGCATGCCGGCAAAGGTATTGTCGAGCAGCGTCAGGGCGCCGTGCGCACGCGCCAGGCGGGTGATGGCGGCGATATCGGCAATCCTGTTGGTCGGGTTGGTCGGGCTCTCGAAGATCACCAGCCGCGTCGGGCGCGCAGCGAGCGTGCGCTCGATGCCGGTAAGGTCCCCGATCGACAGCATCGTATGAGCGACCCCGAATCTTGCCAGCGTACGCCGGATCAGGTAGCGCGTCGGCCCATAGCTTTCCAGGAAACACAGCACATGATCGCCCTGCTTGGTCAGCGCCAGCAGCGTCTGCGCGATCGCGCCGACTCCCGAGGCGCACACCAGGCAGTCGTCGCGACCCTGCAGTTCGGCCAGCGTGAGTTCCAGCGCCCGCGTGGTCGGATTGGAACTTCGCAGGTAGAAGAATCCCGGCTGCTCGCCGCTCAGCGCGCGCAGCGTGTCTTCCACGGTCTCAAATTCGAATTTGACCGTCTGGTAGATCGGCGCCACCACCGGCCGGTTGCCGGCCGGAACCTCGACTGGCGGCGGATGATTGACACGCGTGGTTTTCTTCACGATGCGGTCCGGACGGCCGCCGGGCCGGGCGCGGCGCCGCCGCGCTGGCGCGCGTACGCCTGCAACCGTGCGGCGCCGTCATCGAGCGTCTCGTCGCGCTTGGCGAAGCAAAGCCGCAGCAGCGTCATCGGCGGTGGCTGCTGATAAAAAACCGACAACGGAATGGTCGCAACCTTCGCACGCGTCAGCAGCTGCTCGGCGAATTGCACGTCGGGCACGTCACTCATGGCGCCGTAATCTATCAGCTGGAAGAACGAGCCCTCGGCCCGCGGCAGCAGCAGATCGCTGCCGGCCAGCGCGGCGATCAGCCGGTCGCGCTTGGCACCCAGCAACGCGCGCAGTGCGGTGCCGCAGTCGGGCCGCTCGCCGAGATAGCGAGCTATCGCCACCTGCAGCGCCGTGGCGATGGTAAAGGTATTGAACTGGTGCACCTTGCGCAGTTCCGCCGTCATGGCGCGCGGCGCAACCGCGTAACCGACGCGCACGCCTGTCGCCTGCAGCGTCTTGCCGAACGAGAACACCACGACGCTGCGCTCGCGCAACTCCGGGTGCGCCAGCACGGTGTGGTGGGTGCGCCCGTCGAACACGATGTGTTCGTACACCTCATCGGCGATCAGGCAGATATCCCGGCCGCGCAGCAGCTCGGCGAGCGCCGCCAGGTCCTGGGCCGTGATGCAGGTGCAGGCCGGGTTGTGCGGCGAGTTTATGATCACCAGGCGCGTGCGGTCGGTGAGCGCCGCCCGGACGCGTTCCCAGTCGTAGCGGAAGTGCGGCGGCTGCAGCGGCACATGGACGCATACCCCGCCAGCGAGCTGCACCGCGGGCTCGTACGAATCATAGGCAGGATCGAAGACGATGACCTCATCGCCGGCCGCAACCAGCGCCTGCACACTGGAGAAGATCGCCTCGGTGGCGCCGAGCGTCACGGTGACCTCGAGGTCCGGATCGACGGCCAGCGCGTAGCTGCGAGCCAGCTTCGCTGCGATCGCCTCGCGCAGCTGCGGCATGCCTGGCATCGGCGCGTACTGGTTGTAGCCCTGGCGCATCGCGTCGTGCACCAGGTCGGCGAGGCGCGGATCGATGTCGTAGTCGGGAAATCCCTGTCCGAGATTGACCGCGCCGAGCTCGGCGGCACGCTGCGACATGACGGTGAAGATCGTGGTACCGACGTGCGGCAGCTTGCTGCGAATGAGCATGCGCTCCTCGTCAGCGCTTATGCTGCCGCGCCGCCGCGGACGCCGCTCCGACCACGCCGGCCTGGGCTCCGTGGGCGGCGCGCCGGATCTCCGTCGGGCTGTAGAGCAGGTGGCCGAACTGGTCGAAATCCTCGCTGATCGAGCCGCCGATGATGAACAGGTCCGGCCAGAACAGGGCGTGCAGGCGTGCCAGGTAGTCATTCACGCGTGCACACCAGCTTGGCCAGTCCAGCCGCTCCTCGGTGCGATTGCGTGCCGAGGCGGTCCGTTCCGCGTCCTGGCCGTGAAATTCGAGGTGCCCGAACTCGGTATTGGGCACCAGCTCGCCATCGAGGAACAGCGCCGAGCCGATGCCGGTGCCGAAGGTCAACAGCATGACCACGCCTTTGGCATCCTTGCCCGCGCCTCCTGCGGACATCTCGGCCACTCCGGCTGCGTCGGCGTCATTAAGGAAGGTCACCGGCCGTCCGATCAGCTGCGACAGGCGCGCGCCCCCGGCGCAGCCGATCCAGGATTTGTCGACATTGGCCGCTGTACGCGCGATGCCTCCCTGCACCACCGAGGGAAACGCCAGCCCGAGCGGACCGCGGGCTGCGAATTCGCGGTCGATCTGTGCACAGGCCTGCAGCACCCCCTCGGGCGTCGACGGAATCGGCGTGGGCAGCGAGCGCATGGGCGAGGTCAGCGCCCCGCGCCCGGTATCTACCAGCCCCGCCTTGATCGAGGAGCCGCCGACGTCGAGGCCGAGCAGAATGGAGTCGCTCATGGCGAGCGCAGGCTAGGCGGCCAGTGCCATGCGCATCTCGCGTGCGCGGCGGCGCTCGCGACTTTGCACGAACAGCGCCGAGGCCACGACGCCGACGGCGACCACCGACACCATCAGCGTGGCGAGTGCATTCACGTCCGGGCTTACGCCCAGGCGTACTTTGGAGAAGATGACCATTGGCAACGTGCTCGACCCGGGGCCCGCGACGAATTGTGAAATCACGACATCATCCCACGATAGCGTAAACGACAACAGCCAGCCGGACAGCAGCGCCGGCGCGATCAACGGCAGCGTAATGCGCAAGAACACCGTTGCCGGTCGGGCACCCAGGTCGAGCGCGGCCTCTTCCAGTGACTCGTCGAATCCGATCAGCCGTGCCTGCACGATGACGGCGACGTAGGAGAGTGAAAAGCTGATGTGCGCGATGGTGATAGTAGTGACGCCGCGCCCGCGCGGCCAGCCGATGGCCTGCTCCATGGCCACGAACAGCAGCAGCAGCGACAAGCCGGTGATGATCTCGGGCAGCACCAGCGGCGCCGTAGTCAGTGCCCCGAGCATGGCGCGGCCGCGGAAGCGCCCGAAGCGTGCCAGCGCAAAGCCGGCCATGGTGCCGAGGATGACTGCGCCGGTGGCGTTCATGATCGCGATCTTCAGGGACAGCAGCGCGGCATCCAGGATCTGGCTGTTCTGCAGCAGCTGACCGTACCACTTGAGCGTTGGCGAGTGCGCGCCATCCCACACCGTCACCAGCCGCGAGGCATTGAACGAGTACACCACCATCGACAGGATCGGCACATACAGGAAGGCGAAGCCGAAGGCCAGGATGGTCGGCAGCAGCAGCATGCGCCGACCCCTCACGCCTGTGCTCCGAGCTCGCGGCTGCGATAACGCTGGAAGATCAGGATCGGACCGAGCAGTACGACCAGGATCACGATCGCGACCGCGCTCGCTACCGGCCAGTCGCGATTCTCGAAGAATTCATCCGACAGCACGCGGCCGATCATCAGCTGGTTGGCCGAGCCCAGCAGCGTCGGGATGACGTATTCGCCCACCGCGGGAATGAACACCAGCATCGCCCCGGCCACCACGCCCGGCACCGACAGCGGCAGGGTGATGCGCAGGAACGCCTTCCACGGCGCCGCGCCCAGGTCCGCCGCCGCCTCGAGCAGCGTCGCGTCGTGCTTCTCCAGGTTCGCATACAGCGGCAGGATCATGAACGGCAGGTACGAATAGACGATGCCGATGTAGACCGCGAACGAGGTGTTGGCCATCTGGATCGGGGTGTGGATCAGGTGCAGCGACAGCAGGACGCCGTTGATAAGTCCATCGTCCTTCAGCAGCCCGATCCAGGCATAGATGCGCAGCAGGAACGAGGTCCAGAACGGCAGGATCACCAGCATCAGCAGCACGCTGCGGCGCGCCGGCTCGGCGCGCGCAATCGCCAGCGCCATCGGGTAGCCGAGCAGCAGGCACATGAACGTCGATAGCGCCGCCACCTTGATTGAATACAGGAATGAGTCGAGGTACAGCGGGTCGGTGAACAGGAAATGATAGTTCGCCAGATGCAGCTTGATCGCCAGCATCCGCTCCTGCGTCCACTCGATCATCGGTGCGTACGGCGGCATCGCCATCAGCACTTCCGAGAACGAGATCTTCAGCACGATCAGGAACGGCACCAGGAAGAACAGCAGCAGCCACAGCATCGGCACCGCGGTCGCGACCGGCCGGCCGAGGGTATCGACGCTGAAATATCGCTGCAGTCGCTCGCGCACGCCCGGCCTCACACGCTGCCGACCACGGGGCTGGAGGCATCCCAGCTCAGGTAGACGGTCGAGTCGCGCACGAACTGCTCTTCCGGTTTGCGGCTGTTGTTGGCCATGGTTGCGCGCACTTCGCGGCCTGATTCCAGCCGCACCAGGAATACCGACCAGTCCCCGAGGTAGGCGATTTCCCGGATCACGCCGCGTGCCCAGTTATCGGTGTGCTGCTGCGCGACGGCCGCAAGGCTGATCTTCTCCGGCCGCACCGCGACCCACAGCGGCGCGTTGGGCGGCGCACTGATGCCATGATCGATCAGCACCGTCGCCGGCAGATCCGGGCACTGCACGCGCACGAAATCCGGCTCGTCCTCCACCAGTCGGCCCTCGAACAGATTGACCGAGCCGATGAAGTCGGCGACGAAGCGGGTCTGCGGGAATTCGTAGATCTGGCGCGGCGTGCCGACCTGCACGATTTCCCCGTGATCCATGACGCCGATGCGCGTCGCCAGCGTCATGGCCTCTTCCTGGTCGTGCGTGACCACCACGAAGGTGACTCCGAGCTGCTGCTGGATGTTGATCAGCTCGAACTGGGTGTGCTCGCGCAGCTTGCGGTCGAGGGCACCGAGCGGCTCGTCGAGCAGCAGCAGTTTCGGTCGCTTGGCCAGCGCGCGCGCCAGCGCCACGCGCTGGCGCTGGCCGCCGGACAGCTGGTGCGGTTTGCGCTTCAGGTACGCGCCCATCTTGACGATATCCAGGATCTCGCCGACGCGCCGCGTGACTTCGCTCTTCGACAGCCGCTCCTGCTCCAGGCCGAAGGCGACATTTCGTTCCACGCTCATATGCGGAAACAGCGCATACGACTGGAACATCATGTTCACCGGGCGTCGGTAGGGGGGTATCGAGGCCAGGTCCTGGCCGTCGATCAGCAGCCGGCCGGAACTCGGGGCTTCGAACCCGGCCAGCAGCCGCAGCAGCGTCGTCTTGCCGCAACCCGATGCGCCCAGCAGGCAGAAGATCTCGCCGCGCTCGACGCTCAATGAGACGTTGTTGACCGCAATGAAATCGCCGAAGCGCTTGCTGACATTCTCGAGCTGCAGGTAGCTCTGGCTTGAGACGGCGATCGACATTTCCCTGGCCGTCAACGCCCGGTCTTGAAGCGTGTCCAGGTGCGGTTGAGCTCGCGTGTATATGCCAGGCTGTGGGATGCGTTGGGGTACATATGGGCCTTCTGTGCGTCGCTCGGATAGACTTCCGCATCGTTGTAGACGGCCGGATCGACCAGCTTGTAGGCCGCGGCATTGCTGGTGGTGAAATGCATCGAGCTGGAATTCTTCGCCGCCACCTCGGGCCGCAGCATGTAGTCGATGAACAAGTGGGCGTTCTTCGGATGCGGTGCATCCGCCGGGATTGCCAGCATGTCGAAGAACATGATCGCCCCTTCCCTGGCGATGTTGTACTTGATCTTGAACGTCTTGCCTGCCTCGATGGCTCGCCGGCGCGCCTGGCCGACGTCGCCGCTCCAGCCGAGCGCCAGGCATAGCTCGCCATTGGCCAGATCCTCGATGTACTTGGAGGAGTTGATGTAGCGCACGTAGGGACGGATCGCCAGCAGCACCTTCTCGGCCGCCTGCAGGTCTTCGAGTTTCTCGCTGTTCGGATCCCTGCCCAGATACAGCAGCACCGTGCCGACCATTTCATCGGGTGCGTCCAGGATCGAGACGCCGCACTTCTGGAAGTTCCTGATGACATTCGGATCGTAGAACATCGCGAAGCTGTCGACCGGTGCGTTCGGCATCGCGCTGCCGATCTGCTGCTCGTTGTAGCCCACCCCTGAGGTTCCCCACAGATAATTGACGCCATACTGGTTGCCCGGATCATTCACCTCGATGTGGTGTGTGATGTCGGGATCGAGGTTCTTGAGGTTCGGCAGCAGCGATTTGTCGAGCTTCTGGAATACGCCGGCCTGGATCTGGCGCTGCAGGAACGACGCCGATGGCACCACTACATCATAGCCGGTGTGGCCCGCGAGCAATTTGGTCTCGAGTACTTCGTTCGAGTCGAAGACGTCGTAGTTGACCTTGATGCCGTATTCCTTCTCGAAGGCCGGCACGATGCCCGGGTCGATGTAATCCGACCAGTTATAGACGTTGAGGACCCTGTCGGCGTCGCCCGCCGCGCTGGTCGCCCCCGGCGCCGCGCCCCCGGCCGGACCGTTATCTGCGGGCGGGGCAGCCGGCTGGCGCCCGCAGCTCGCGAGCAGCAACGCCGCGGCCAGCGCCAAGGCGGTGCACGGCCGGACCGCGGCTGGCGCCAGATTTTTCCTCATCGTCCCTCTCTCACCTGCGAAATATAACCCAGGCGTGACAGGCGCACGCTAGACATTCAGCAGCAGATGCTCGCGCTCCCAGGAGCTGATCACCTGCAGGAACACCTCGTGCTCGGCCTGCTTGACGATCGTATAGGCGGCCACGAACGGGTCGCCCAGGATCTGCAGCAGCGGCTCGCAGTCGCGCAGCCGCGCCAGCGCCTCATCCAGCGAGCGCGGCAGCGAATACGGCATGTCATGGGCGCTGCCAGTAACCGGTTCGGTCGGCTTCAGCCCTTCGGTCATGCCGAGGTAGCCGCAGGCGAGCGAGGCGGCAATCGCAATATAGGGGTTGGCGTCGGCGCCCCCGACCCGGTTCTCGATGCGCCGGGATTCAGGCGCCGACATCGGCACCCGCAGGCCGGCGGTGCGGTTGTCATAGCCCCATTGCACGTTGATCGGCGCCGACAGGTAGCGCGTCATGCGGCGATAGGAATTGACGTTGGAGCAGAACAGCGACATCGCGGCCGGGATGTAGCGCTGCAATCCCGCGATGTGCGAGAAAAACAGCCCGGACGGGGTGCCGTCCGGATTGCTGAAGATGTTCTGGCGGGTCTTCTTGTCGACGATGCTCTGGTGGATATGCATCGCGCTGCCGGGCTCCTTGGCATGCGGCTTGGCCATGAAGGTGGCGTACATCTTGTGCCGCAGCGCCGCCTCGCGTGCGGTGCGCTTGAACAGGAACGCCTGGTCAGCCAGGCCGAGTGGCTCGCCGTGCAGCAGGTTGATTTCCATCTGTGCCGGGCCATCCTCGTGGATCAGCGTATCGATCTCGATGTCCTGCGCCTCGCAGAAGGCGTAGATATCGTCGAACAGCGGATCGAACTCGTTGACCGCCGCGATGCTGTATGACTGCCGGCCCGGCTCGGCGCGGCCGGAGCGCCCTACGGGCGGCTTGAGCTGGTAGTCGGCATCGATGTTCGGCTCGATCAGGTAGAACTCGAGCTCCGGGGCAATCACCGGCTCCCAGCCGCGCTGCGCGTACAGGTCGAGTACATGCCGCAGCAGGTGGCGCGGCGCCATCATCACCGGCCGGCCATCGGAATAAAAACAATCGTGGATCACCTGCGCGGTGGGCTCGGCGGCCCAGGGCACCACCCGCACCGTCTTGGGGTCGGCCTTCAGCACGATGTCGATCTCGGCCGGGCTCATGGCGGTACTGGTATCGGGCGGATAGTCCCCGGTCACGGTCTGCAGGAAGATGCTCTCGGGCAGCCGCATGCCCTCGTCCTCGGCGAATTTCTCCGCCGGCATGATCTTGCCGCGCGCGATGCCGGCCATGTCGGGAATGATCGCCTCGACCTCAGAGATTCCGTGGTCGCGAAAAAACTGCTGTATTTCGGTAGCCATAAATCACCTTCGTGCGCGGCACGCTGCGCCGAACTCGGCAAACAGCGCACGCGAGAATTCATTGCCGGCGACCTGCCACTCCGGATGCCACTGCAGCGCCAGCGCGAACGCGGGCGCGCGCTCGACACGAAACGCTTCGATCACGCCGTCCGGCGCGCGCGCCTCGACCGCAAGACCCGCGCCCAGTTCGCGCACGCCCTGGCTGTGCAGCGAATTGACGCGGATGCGTTCGGTTCCGGCCAGGCGCCGCAGCATTCCGCCGGGCTCGAGCGTCACTTCGTGCGCCGGCCCGTACTGCTGCTCGAGCGGCTGTTTCGGATCCTCGCGATGATCGAGGTACCCGGGCACGTCCTGCAGCTTCTGCCATAGCGAACCGCCGAAGGCGACGTTGATCTCCTGGAAGCCGCGGCAGATGCCCAGCACCGGCACCCCGGCCGCGACCGCGCGCGGGATCAGCGGCAACGTGGTGTCGTCGCGGTGCGGATCGTGCAGCGTACCGCTCTCGCTCGGCTCGCCGCGGTAATGGCGCGGATCGACGTTCGAAGGGCTGCCCATGAACAGCAGCCCGTCCAGGGTTTCGAACAGCTCCTCCAGCCTGAGTTCCTGCCCGATGGCCGGCACGATCAGCGGCAGGCCGCCAGCTCCATCGAGCACCGCCTTCAGGTACTTCTCACCGGCCAGGTGATAGGCGTGCTTGCCGAGCACGCGCCGGTCCGCCGGGATACCGATTACAGGGCGCTTCGAAGTCATGTTGGCTTAATGCATCGGCTCCGCGCTGTATGGATATACAGGGTCTGCCGGCGCTCACCTTGTGTTGCGTGACTGCCATTAGACCATAGCCGGCAACGGGGCGTCGCAGCGCCCGGCCGCTCAAAACGTCCTCACGTGGAAGTCAAGCCGTTGATCTGGCGTGGGATTTCTGGCAATACGATCGCATGAGCAACGCCGTGTCGACGGAATACCTTGACACTTATTACTCGGCCAGTGCACGGCTGCCGCCGCCCACTGCAGCGCTTGCCGGAACGCTGCGCGCCGACGTGGCCGTTATCGGCGGCGGCATCGCCGGCTGTTCGGCCGCGCTGGCTCTGGCCGAGCGCGGCTACCGCGTGGTGTTGCTGGAAGCGCAGCGTATCGGTTGGGGAGCCTCGGGTCGCAGCGGCGGCCAGGCGATCTTTGGCACCGCCGCGGAGCAGGCCCAGCTCGAGCAACTGGTCGGCATCGACGACGCGCGCCGGATCTGGGAGCTATCGCTGGCCGGGCTGGCGCTGCTGCGACAGCGTATCGATCGCTACCAGATCGACTGCGACTGGGTGGACGGCTGGATGCTCGCCGCCGTCAAGCAGCGCCAGTGGAGCGAACTGCAGGACTGGCAGGCCGATCTGGCGCAGCGCTACGGCTACGGCAGCACGCGCCTGATGGATCGCGCCGAGCTGCGCGCAACCGTCGCCAGCGAGCGCTACGTCGGCGCGCTGTACGACCGCAACGGCGGCCACCTGCACCCGCTGCGCTACACCCTGGGACTGGCACGCGCCGCGACACTGGCCGGTGTGCAGATTCATGAAGCCAGCCGGGCACTGGATTTCGCCCGGCACGACGGCCGCATCCGCGTACGCACGGCGGCTGGCACGCTCGACTGCGCGCAGCTGGTGCTGGCCGGCAATGCCTGGCTGGGCGACACCGCGCCGCCGCTGCAGCGCAAGCTGATGAGCATCGGCAGCTATGTGATTGCCACCGAGCCGCTGGGCGAGCAACGCGCGCAGCAGCTGATCGCCAACAACGCCGCACTGTGCGACATGAACTGGATACTCGACTACTTTCGCCGCTCCAGCGATCATCGGCTGCTGTTTGGCGGCCGCGTCAACTATTCGCTGCTGAATGTTCGCGCCGTCGCGCCGGCCACGCGGGCCCGCATGGTCAATGCCTTCCCGCAGCTGCGCGATGTGCGCGTTGACTACGCCTGGGGCTGCATGCTCGACATCACGTTGAACCGGGCCCCGCATTTCGGCCGGCTGCAGCCGGACGTCTATTTCCTACAGGGCTTCTCCGGCCACGGCATCTCGCTCGCCGGCATCGCCGGACAGCTGGTGGCCGAGGCAATCGCCGGCACCGCCGAACGCTTCGACGTGTTCACCCGCATACCGCACCGCAACTTCCCCGGCGGCATGCTGCTGCGCCGCCCGGCGCTGGCACTGGCGATGCTCTGGTACCGGCTGCGCGATCTGCTCTAAGCTGTGCACATGAAGCCCGTGCTGATGAAATCCGTGCTGCTGTCATTCGCCTGCGTCGGCGGCCTTGCCGGCTGCGGCCTCGCCGGTACCGCCACCGGTACCGCCGCAGGTTCGGCCGCCGAAGTCGAGCAGGCGCGCCAGGCCAGGCAGATCGAGGATCGCGCCCGCCAGCAGGCCGAGGATGCCGTGCAGCAGGATCGCGCGCGGCGCGAGCAGGCCGAAAAAGACGCGCAGTAAGCCCGCCGCGGCGGCGCCGCACCGCTAGGTCGTCGGCGCCGCGCTGATCTCGAAGCAGCGGTGAATGCGCGGATTGCGCTCGAAGTCGAACGGCAGCATCCTGGCCGAGATGTCCTTGACCTGCCATTGCTGCTCGAGCGCCGCATCCGGACGAAAGCGCTGCGCATTGGTCGAGAACAGCAGCAACCCGCCCGGCGCCAGCAGCCGCATGCACTGCTCGATCAGTTCGGGATGGTCGCGCTGCACGTCGAGCACTCCCTGCATGCGTTTCGAATTGGAAAATGTCGGCGGATCCAGGAATATCAGGTCGAACGCTGCAGCGCTGCTGCCCGCCCGCGCAGTCGCAGCCGCCGCCGTGCGCAGCCACTCGCGGCAGTCGGCGCGTTCGAGCCGGTGCAGCGCCGGATCCAGGCCGTTGAGCTTGAAGTTCTGTGCTGCCCAATCCAGGTAGCTGTTGGACAGGTCGACGCTGAGCGTGCTGCGCGCGCCGCCGCTGGCGGCATAGACCGTGGCACTGGCGGTGTAGCAGAACAGGTTCAGGAAGCGCGCACCGGCCGCTCGTTCGCGCAATCGCGCGCGCGTCAGCCGATGATCGAGAAACAGGCCGGTGTCGAGATAGTCGTCGAGATTCACCAGGAACTGCAGCCCGCCCTCCTCGACCGTCAGCGTGCGCTGTTCGTTGGCCGACATCGCCGCGACCGCCTGCCGCTGGTATTGCTCGGCGCCGCTCTGGCGCCGGCGCAGCCGCAGATGAATGCGTTGCGGCGGAATGTGCAGCGCAGCTGGCAGGCTCGACAGCGCTTCGCGCCGCCGCCGCCGCGCCGCATCGAGCTCGATGCTCGCTGGCGCAGCATATTCCTGCACGTGCAGGTGCACGGTTCCGGTGGCCGCCTCCGCATAGCGGTCGATCGCAAACGAATATTCCGGCATGTCGGCGTCGTACAGCCGGTAGCAGCTCACCTGCGCGCGCTGCGCCAGCTTTCCCAGGCGCTTGAGGTTCTTCTCCAGCCGATTGGCAAACATCTGCCCGCCGGCGGCGCTGGCCGCGGCTTCGGCCTGCTGCTGCGCCCGGCGCAGCGCGACATCTTCGCTGCCCGGCGCCGCCAGGTCGATGCGCAGCAGCCGCACCGGGATGGCACCGTTCCACAGTTCGTGCACCCGATAGCTGCGCAACCGCAGTTCGCGCGCGCTGTCGGCATGCGCGCTCAGGATCGCTGCATCCCAGCCGGCGAAATGCTCGCGCAGCGCGCGGCCCAGCTCGGCGAACGCGCTGCGCGCCTGGGCCTGGTCTCCAAGCCGCTCGCCATAGGGCGGATTGCAGCAGATCAACCCCGGCTCATCGGTCAGCGCGCGCACGTGCTCCACCGCGCTGTGCTCGAATCGCAGCAGCGCACACACTCCAGCGCGCTGCGCATTTTCCGCGGCGATGCTGAGCGCGCGCTGGTCGATATCGCTGCCGCGGATGATGCTGGGGATCTGCGCCAATGCGCGCTGTGCAGCTTCGCTCTTCAGCTGCTGCCAGAGCGTGGCGTCGTGCCCCTTCCAGCCCAGGAAGCCGAAGTAATCGCGTGTCAGTCCCGGAGCGCGTCGCGCGGCGATCATCGCGGCTTCGATCGCAAGCGTGCCCGATCCGCACATCGGATCCAGAAACTCGGCGCCGCGTTCGGCAGCCTCCGGCCAGCGTGCCCGCAGCAGCACCCCGGCAGCCAGGTTCTCGCGCAGCGGCGCCTCCCCGGCCTCGGTGCGGTAGCCGCGGCGATGCAGCCCTTCACCGGCCAGGTCGAGCGCCAGCGTCACACGCGTGCCGTTCGCGTGCGCATGCACCCGAACGGCGGGCCGCGTCGGCTCGACATCCGGCCGCGTGCCGGTATCGTCGCGCAGGCGGTCGCAGATGCCATCTTTCAGTCGCAGCGCGCCGAAATGACTGTGAGTAATGGTCGGGTGCTTGCCGCTGAACTCGCAGGCAATGGTGCGCGCCGGATCGATGTGGGCGCTCCAGTTGAAGGCGCGCACCTGGGCGTGGAACGCATCGCTGTCGGCGGCATCGAATTCGGCCAGCTGCAGCAGCACGCGGCTCGCGGTGCGCGACCACAGGCAGGCGCTATAGCCGGTCCCGAGCGTACCGCTGAACTGTACTGCGGCATTGCGCTCGCGCAGCTGCCCGGCGCCGAGCGCCTCGAGTTCACGCGCCAGCAGGTCAGCCAGGCCACGCGGCACCGTGGCGACGAACTCGTGCCCGGCAGCACTCAAGTCAGGTCGATCCAGGTGGTCTTGAGCTCGGTGTATTTCTCGAACGCATGCAGCGACTTGTCGCGGCCGAAGCCCGACTGCTTGAAGCCGCCGAATGGCACCGTGATGTCCTCGGCATCGTAGCAGTTGACGTACACCACTCCGGCGCGCAGGGCGCGTGCTGCGCGGTGCGCGCTGGTGAGATCGCGGGTCCAGATCGCCGCCGCCAGGCCGTAACTGCTGTCGTTGGCGATGCGCAGCGCCTGGTCCAGATCCTGGAAGCTCAGCGTCGCAAGCACCGGTCCGAAGATCTCCTCGCGCGCGATGCGCATCTGCGGCTGCACGCGGTCGAATATGGTCGGCTCGATGTAATAGCCGCCGCTGCCCTGGCGCACGCGCTCGCCGCCGAGTGCGACCTGCGCGCCTTCGTCACGGCCGCTGGCTATGTAGCCCAGCACGCGCTGCATCTGGGTCTCATCCACCATCGCGCCCAGCGTGGTGTGCGGATCGAGCGGGTCGCCGGGCGCCATGCTGCGGCCGATACGGCCGATCTCGGCCAGCAGCGGTTCGCGCACCGACTCCTGCACCAGCAGCCGCGAGCCGGCCGAGCACATCTCGCCCTGGTTGAAGAAGATCGCGGCCGCGGCCGCCCGCGCGGCACGCGCCAGATCCGGATAATCGGCCATCACGATATTGGGCGACTTGCCGCCGCACTCGAGTGATACCCGCTTCAGGTTGGACTGCGCGGCGCACTGCATCACCGCCTTGCCGGTGGCGGTGGAGCCGGTGAACGCGATCGCATCGACATCCATGTGCGCGGCCAGCGCCTTGCCGGCGGTGGGCCCGTAACCAGGTACGACATTGAACACTCCGGCCGGCACGCCGGCCGCCAGCGCCAGCTCGCCGAGCCGGATCGCGCTCAGCGGCGACTTCTCCGATGGCTTCAGCACCAGTGAATTGCCCGCCGCCAGCACCGGACCGATCTTCCACGCCGCCATCAGCATCGGGAAATTCCACGGCACGATGGCCCCCACGACCCCCATGGGCTCGCGCGTCACCAGCGCCAGGCTGCCGGGTCCGGTCGGCGCCACCTGGTCATAGATCTTGTCGATCGCCTCGGCGTACCAGCGCAGGCAGCGCACCGTGGCCGCGACGTCGACCGTGACGCTGTCGCGGATCGGTTTGCCGACATCCAGGGTCTCGAGCAGTGCCAGTTCCGGGCCGGCCTGTTCCACCAGCTCGGCGAAGTGCAGCAGCACCCGTTTGCGCTCGGCTGGCGCCCGATCGGCCCAGTCCCGACGCTCAAATGCAGTGCGCGCGGCCGCGACCGCCGCGTCGACATCCGGCGTATCGCAGGCAGCCACGGCCGCCAGCACTCGTCCATCGATCGGGCTGACGCAGTTGAAAGTGGCACCGGACGCGGCGGGCTTGAGCGCGCCGTTGATCAGCGCGAGGCCGGCCGGCCGCAGCGCCCGGGCGCGGGCATGCCAGCTGTCGGTGGTTCCAAGATTTGAGGAGTCATTCATGGTGGCGCCAATCTGGCGCCGCACTATGGGGCTGTCAATTGGTGCCATTGCGCCTATATCCCGAGGATTACAGCCTGCATCTGCCATGCGGCGTGAGCCTTCACGGCTAATTCACTGGAATGCAACGGAATTGTCATTCGCCGAGATGAGACTGGGCATCCATGCAGTGTGGCTCTCGAGCAGCGATTCAGGTTCGCACCGCGTTCATCTCCGATATCCACCTCGGTTCGCGCGATTGCCGCGCCGAGCTGGTGCTCGACTTTCTGCACCGGGTGCAGTCCGAGCAGCTGATCCTGGTCGGCGATATCGTCGACCTCTGGAGCCTGCGACGCAGCTTCTACTGGCCGCAGTCGCACAGCGACGTGCTGCGCACCATCCTCGGCAAGACCAGGCACGGCACACGCGTCATCTATGTGCCTGGTAACCACGACGAGCAGTTCCGCCAGGTGTGTGGCATCAGCTTCGGCAACCTGGAAATGCATCGCGAATACATTCATGAAACGCAGCGCGGACAGCGTCTGCTGGTGATGCACGGTGATGAATTCGACGGCGCGGTTCGATGTAACCGCTGGCTGCTGGCGCTCGGCACCGGCTTGTATGACGTCGTGCTCGGAATGAACCGCGCGCTCAACGCACTGCGTCACCGCTTTGGCTATGGCTACTGGTCGCTCGCCGGATACCTGAAGAGCCGCGTAGGCAATGCGATGAGCTACGTGCACAGCTTCGAGGCCGCCGCCGCTCACGCCGCACGCCGTCGCGGCCTGGACGGCATCGTCTGCGGTCACATCCACCGACCCGAGATGGCGCACATCGACGGCGTGCTCTACTGCAATGACGGCGACTGGGTCGACAGCTGCTCGGCGCTGATCGAAACCCGCGCCGGCGAGCTGGAGCTGTGGAACTGGACCGAGGCCGATCGCGAGCTGCCGATACCGCAACGCATCCGCAGCGTCGCGCGCGCTGCCTAGCCGGCTGCCGCGGCCTACTCTCTATATAAAGGCGCTAATCCGAGCGCTGCACGCAGGCTTGATCGCGCCTCTGCCAGCTGCTGCTGCACCTGCCGATCCTGCAACAACAGCTCTGCCGCCAGCGTACCGGCGATACGCCCGGCTTCCAGGTCGGAGGGGAAATGTGCGCCCATCACCATCCTCGAATGTTCGTAATCGAGGTTGCGGGCAAACAGCGCCGCGCGTCTTTCCGGCACCATGGCTGCAAGCAGGATCGTGCACACGGTGCCGAACGTGGCATGCCCGCTCGGATACGAGGAGTGCGCCAGGTCGGCGGTCCTGCCGCCGCTATCGATCGCCGGCGGCGATTGCCGCTGCGGCGACATGTCGCCCAGCGGCTCGACCTGCGCGCTGAAGGCGTAAGGCCGGGTGCGCTTCCAGTATCTCTTCGCCGGTCCGGAAATCAGCGCGCCGCGGCTCGCCGTCTGGTCCAGGAATGCGAGCACCTTGGCATCACGCGCCGAAGTCAGGTCTTCGCCCAGTGCATCGGAAAAGCGCCCGCAGCTCTGCTGCGTGTCCGCGACGGCATGCGCGATGCTGCCGTCCGCATGTGCGGCACGCTGCGCGTCCAGCACCGCTGCTAGGTCCGCCTGCTGCTCGGCCGAGTTCTCGGCCGGCGGCGGCGGCAGCAACTGGATGATGTCGACCTGCGCGCCCAGCCCTGCCGGTGGCGATGCAGCCAGCGCCGGCTGCGCAACTGCCAGCGCCATCGTCAGCAGCGCTGCCGCCAGCGCCGCTGTGGCCCGCAGGCGCATCAATCAAACTCCGTCATCAGTTCCGGATCGCGCCAATGTTCATACATGCGTCCGATCTGGTCCGGCGTCACGCGCCCGAGCGACAGCTCCGGCAGCCTGTCGAGCTCAAAGAACTCGACCGCGCTGGTTTCCAGGCTGGGACTGGCTTCCCCGCCGGTCAGCTCGCAGATGAAGAAGAACTTATAAATCGAATAAGGGTGGCTCGCGGCCTGCCGCTGGCGCCGGTAATCCCACACCGCGGCGAGTTTGACGGCGCGGGCCTGAAAGCCGGACTCTTCCTGAATCTCGCGCTCGACGCATTCCCTGGGGGACTGATTGACGTCTCCCCAGCCGCCCGGCAGCGTCCAGAACCCATCGCTGATCTCGCGCACCAGCAGGATCCGCTGCTCCTGAAAAACCGCTCCGCGCACGTCCACCTTGGGTGTCGGATAGCCCAGGTCCTGCTCGAACAGCGCACTGATGCGTTCGGCCGCCGTGCCGGAGCCCGCCGCCATCATGGCCACGGCAATCGCACGCAGCCGCTGGTAGCGCTCGAGATCGTAACGGTCGCTTGCAAAGGTCAGGCCGGTCTGCGCGATGGCCTGCACTTCCCTTGCCCACAACAGCCAGTTCGGATCGGTCATAGCACCACCCTTGGCGTTCCAGCGACTCTAGCAGTAGAGTCACCGCCGGTACCTACCGCCGCGCGCATCCAGGAGCAACTATGAAGCGAACCGCATCGGCCATCTGGTCCGGGGATCTGAAGAGCGGACACGGCGCGCTCGCAACCCACAGCGGCGTGCTCAAGGATACTCCGTACAGCTTTGCAACCCGGTTCGAGGGCGCCCAGGGCACCAATCCGGAAGAACTGATTGCCGCGGCGCACGCAGGCTGCTTCACGATGGCGCTTTCCGCAACACTCGGTAAAGCCGGTTTCACGCCCAAGCGCCTGGCGACGCAGGCGACGGTAGCGCTGGAACTGGTCGGCGGCAACTTCACCATCACCAGCGTGCATCTTGAGAATGAAGCCTGGGTGCCCGGCATCAGCGCGGACCAGTTCGCGCACATCGCCGCCGACGCCAAGGCCAACTGCCCGGTCTCGCGCCTGCTGCGCGCCGAGATCACGCTCAACGCCAAACTCGAACCGGGTGAGGGTCACTGACGCGGGCGATCGAGCGGCTAGCGCCGCAGATGTTGCTGGTGCGCGCAGAACCATTCGTAGGTGGAAGCCAGTCCGGCCGCGAGTGGAATTTTTGGTTGCCAGCCCAGTGCACGCAGTCGCGCGGTATCGAGCAGTTTGCGCGGCGTGCCGTCGGGTTTTGAGCGATCGAAACGCATTTCGCCCCTGAAACCCACGCTGTCGGCGACCAGCTGTGCCAACTCGGCAATGCTGACGTCCTCGCCCCAGCCGACATTGATCGGCGCCTCATCGCTGTATTGTTTCATCAGGAACAAGCAGGCGTCGGCCAGGTCATCGACGTGCAGGAACTCGCGGCGCGGCGTGCCGCTGCCCCAAACTTCGACCGAGTCGGCCTTCTGCAGCCTGGCCTCGTGGCATTTGCGGATCAGCGCCGGCAGCACATGCGAGTCTACCAGACTGAAATTGTCGCCGGGTCCGTACAGATTGGTCGGCATGGCGCAGATGGCGTCGAACTTCAACTCGCGCCTGTAAGCCTGGCACATTTTCAGACCGGCGATTTTCGCGATCGCGTACCACTGATTGGTGGGTTCCAGCGGCCCGGTGAGCAGGCTGTCCTCCGGCATCGGCTGCGGGGCGAGCCGCGGATAGATGCAGCTGGAACCGAGGAACAGCAGCTTGCGCGTGCCGAAGCGCTGCGCCGCGTCGATGACGTTGGTCTGTATCTGCAGGTTATCGCGCAGGAACTGGGCCGGATGGCTGCTATTGGCGTGGATGCCGCCCACCCGGGCCGCGGCCAGGAACACATACAGCGGCCGGTGCTCGGAAAAAAAGCGCTCGACATCCGCCTGGCGCCGCAGATCGAGTTCCTTATGCGTGCGCAGCAGCAGATGCTTGGCGCCGTCAGCCCGCAGCCGGCGCGCAATCGCCGATCCTACAAGTCCATTGTGGCCGGCAACATAGAGCGGAGAGTCATACATCGGCTCAGCCGCCGCCGATGTTCCCCAGGAAGTCGCTCTTGCCGAGCTTGACACCGCCGTGGCGCAGGATGGCGTAGGCCATCGAACTGTGAAAATAGATGTTCGGCAGTGCGAACGACAGCAGGTAGTCCCAGCCAGTCTTGAAACTCAGCGTGCTGTTGGGAAATTTCAACACCACCGCGCGACTGTCGGCGCCTTCCAGCTGCTGCGGCTTGAAGCCGCTGACGTAAGCCAGCGTCTTGTCGACCCGCGCCTTCAGGTCGACAAAGCTCGCCTCATTGTCTTCGTACTTCGGGGCCTCGACCGCGGCGAGGCGTGCCAGGCAACCCTTGGCGGTATCGGACACCACCTGCACCTGGCGTGTGAAGGCGAACATGTTCGGGTACAGGCGCATGCCGAGCAGCACCGCCGGATCTAGCTTCTCGCTTTCGGCGTGCAGCCGGCCCTTCTCGATGATGTTCGCGACATTGGTGAGAATGCGCGCCAGCACCGGCACCGAAGCGTCATGGATAGACAGGCTCATGATGAAATTCCCCTTCTTCACTGGCGCCACGCGCGGTGCGCGTGATCTGGGGGGTATCCTGAGTCAGAACGATACGGGCACGCAAGCCGGGATCGTTGTCCTCGAGCCGCAGCTCGCTGCCGTGTAGCCGCGCCACCGCGTCCACCAGGCTCAGCCCCAAGCCGACGCCGGGGGTGCAGCGGCTGGCATCCCCGCGAAAGAAGCGCTCGACCGCCTTGGCCTTCTGCGCTTCGGGAATGCCCGGCCCGCTGTCCGCCACGACAATCTCGACGCCGCCAGCATCGATCGAGCTGCGTACCGCGACGGTAATGGTACTATCGTCCGGCGTGTACTTGAGCGCATTGTCGATCAGGTTGCCGAGCGCCTGCGCCAGCAGCACCGGATCGCCCTGGATAGGGGCCGGGCCACTGACCTGCAGTGCCAGGTTCGAGCCGCGCAGTTCGGCTGCCGGCTGATAGAATTCGACCGCTGCGGCGGCCACTGCGGCCAGATCCACTGATACGAAGCCGGAGCGGCGCAGGCCGCTGTCGATCTCCGCCAGCCGCAGCAGCGCGTTGAATATGCGGATCACGCGGTCCACGTCTGCTACTGCCGCATCGATCTCGGCAAAGGTCTGCTCGGCCGCAGGCCTGGTGAGCGCGAGCTCCTCCAGCCGCGAGCGCAACTCCGCCAGCGGCGTGCGCAGGTCGTGCGCGATCGAGTTGGAGACGTTGCGTATGCCGTGCACCAGCTGTTCAATCTGGTCCAGCATGCCATTGATGGTCTGTGCCAGCGTATTGAGCTCATCGGCGCTTTGGCGCATGGGCAATCGGTGACTCAGGTCGCCCTGGATGATCGCCGAGACTGTCTGGCGGATGCCGTGGATACGCGCCATCAATGCGCGCCGGATGAGAATGCCGCCGAAGGCGCCGAGCACCGACAGGATTGCAACCGCGCCCGCCAGTGCGTACCAGAAGCGCTGTTCCAGCGGCGCAAAGCGCCTCCTGTCCCGGGCCACCAGCAGGTGATAGCCGCCGGGCAGTATGGCATGCACCACGGCAGCATCCGCCGGTCCGCTACCCAGGTCGAGCTTGACCGTATAGGTCCCGGGCTCGGGCGGAACCTCGGTCGGCCATGCGGCCAGATTGCCAGCCAGCGGTTTGAGCCCGGCGTCGACCAGCAGCAGTTGGCGCTCGCCGGCAATCTGCATGCCGATTCGGGTATCGATGTAGCTCACCAGGCCGGTGGGGCCTTCGCGCCGAAACACCTCGGTCAGCCGCAGTGCGTCGGACTGCAGGATCTCGTTGCGCCCTTCCTGGATCGTGACGTGCCAGGCGTACCACAATGGCGCGGCGAACAGTGCCAGCGCCGCAAGTCCCAGGCTTGTATAGCCGACCGCGAGCGTCAGTGCCGAGGAGCGCAGGAACTTCATCGCGGCGCTCGCTCAGTCATGCGAAGTCAGTGTGTAGCCGGCGTTGCGCACCGTACGCAGCAGCGGTCGCTCGAAATCAGCATCGATCTTCTGCCGCAGCTTGCTGATGTGCACGTCAACCACATTGGTCTGTGGATCGAAATGATAGTCCCAGACGTTCTCGAGCAGCATGGTGCGCGTCACCACCTGGTCGGCATGGCGCATCAGGTACTCCAGCAGCTTGAACTCGCGCGGCTGCAGGGTAAGGCTGCGGTTGCCGCGCGTGACCTTGCGCGTCAGCAGGTCGACACGCAGATCAGCGACTTCCAGCTTGGTCTGCGCGTTTTCGCCCTGGGCACGGCGCGTCAGCGCATCGATACGCGCCAGCAGCTCGCCGAACGCGAACGGCTTGGTCAGGTAGTCGTCGCCGCCGGCACGCAGCCCGCGAATGCGCTCATCGACCTCCGACAATGCGCTCAGGATCAGTATCGGTGTGCGCTTGCCGGATTTGCGCAGCGCTTCGATGATTGCCAGGCCATCGATCTCCCCCGGCAGCATGCGATCCATGATGATGACGTCGTAGGGTTCGCTTGCGGCCAGGAACATGCCGTCGCGGCCATTGCCTGCGTGATCGGCGGTATGCCCTGCTTCCTGCAGGCCCTTGACGACGAACTGCGTCACGCGCTCATTGTCCTCGACCAGCAGGACTTTCATGAGGCTGCCTGCGGCAGCGGCTGGCCCGGATCACTGGCGCTGCGCTCGGCACGTGCGTGCCGTCGCTGACCGGTAAACTGGTCCAGATACAGGTAGATCACCGGTGTCGTGAACAGGGTCAAGGCCTGGCTCAGGATCAGCCCGCCCACCATGGTGTAACCGAGCGGCTGGCGCAACTCCGAACCGGTGCCGCGCTCCAGCATCAGCGGCAATGCTCCGAGCAGCGCCGCCATCGTGGTCATCATGATCGGCCGGAAGCGCAGCAGGCACGCCTGGCGTATCGATGCTTCCGGCGAGAGGTGCTGCTCGCGTTCGGCCTGCAGGGCGAAGTCCACCATCATGATGCCGTTCTTCTTGACGATGCCGATCAGCAGGATGATGCCGATCAATGCGATCACTGATAGCTCGAAATGAAACACCAGCAGCGTCAGCAATGCGCCCACGCCGGCCGAAGGCAGCGTCGACAGGATGGTCAGCGGATGGATATAGCTCTCGTACAGCATGCCGAGAATGATGTAGACCACGACCAGTGCCGCCAGGATCAGGTATGGCTGGCTCTTGAGTGAGCTCTGGAATGCCTGCGCCGTGCCCTGGAAGCTGCCGGCGATCGTTGATGGCATGCGGATCGAGGCGGTCTGCTTGTTGATTGCATCCACCGCATCGCCAAGCGCCACGCCGGGGCCGAGATTGAACGATATTGTGACCGCGGGGAACTGCCCCTGGTGGTTGATCGACAGGAAAGTCACGTGCTCGGTGTCGAATTTGACGAACGTCGACAGCGGTATCATCTGACCGGTAACCGGCGACTTGACGTAGATCCTCGACAGCGTCTGCGGATCGGACTGCAGCCCCGGGGTCACCTCCAGGATCACGTGATAAGCGTTGAGCTGGGTGAAATACTGCGTCACCTGTCGCTGCCCGAAGGCATCATCAAGAGTCTGGTCGATCAGTGACGGCTGGATTCCAAAACGTGCGGCCTGATCGCGATCGATGGTCAACGCCAGCATAGAACTGCTGGCCTGCTGGTCGGACGCCACATCGCGCAGCATCGGCAGTTTCTGCAGTTGCGCCAGCAGTTTCGGCGCCCAGGCGTTGAGCTCATCCAGGTCCGCATCCTGCAGCGTGTACTGATACTGGGTGCGCGCCAGGCGGCCGCCTACGTTCAGGTCCTGCGCCGCCTGCAGGAACAGCGTGGCACCGGGCACGTGGGCAACCTCGCGTCGCAGCCGGGCAATGATCTGGTCGGCGCTGTCGGGGCGCTGATCGCGCGGCTTGAGACCAATGGCGACGAAGCCGTTATTGATCGAGCGCTGGCCGCCGATCGCCGTAGCCCAGCTCTCGATGTCCGGATCGCGCGCCAGCACGTCGGTGAGCTGATGTTCGCGCCGCACCATTTCGTTGAACGAGATGTCCTCCGGCGCATCCGACAGCCCGATGAGGATGCCGGTATCCTGCTGCGGGAAGAAACCCTTGGGTATCAGCACGTACAGCACCACGGTCAAAGCGACGGTGGCGACGAACGTCAGCAGCGTCACGCGCTGGTGGCGCAGCACGAAATCCAGCCCGCGCGTATAGAGCGCGAGCATGCGGTCGAATCCGGCCTCGATCGCCAGATAGAAGCGACCGTGCTTGGCGTGCTTTTCGTCGCGCAGGAACAGCGCGCACATGGTAGGCGACAGTGTCAGCGCGACGAACGCCGACACCGCGATCGTCATCGTGACGGTGACCGCAAATTCACGGAACAGCCGTCCGACAATGCCGCCCATCAGCAGCAGCGGAATGAATACTGCCACCAGTGAGATACTTATTGAAAGAATGGTGAAACCGATCTCGCGTGAACCCTTGAGCGTCGCCTCCAGCGGCGACAGGCCATCCTCGATGTGCCGGTAGATGTTCTCCAGCATCACGATCGCATCGTCGACCACGAAGCCGACCGCGATCGTCAGCGCCATCAGCGACAGGTTATCCAGGCTGTAGCCGACGACGTACATCAGCGCCGCAGTCCCCAGCAGCGACAGCGGCACCGTGACCCCGGGAATGATCGTGGCCCAGGCGGTGCGCAGGAACAGGAAGATCACCATGACCACCAGCGCAATGGTCAGCACCAGCGTGAATTCCACGTCATGCACCGAGGCCTTGATGGTGGTGGTGCGATCCACGACCTTGTCGACCTTGATCGAGGGTGGGACCGACCGCAGCACAATAGGCAGCAGGTCCTCGACGTTGGTCGCGGCATCGATGACGTTGGCCCCGGCCTGCTTGAAGATCATCAGCAGGATCCCGGGCTTGTTGTTCTGCCAGCCCAGCAGCTGGTTGTTCTCGGCGGCATCGACCGCAACGCCGATGTCGCGTATCCGTACCGGAGCGCCGTTCTTGTAGGCCACCACCACGTCGTTCCATGGCGCCGCCTTCAGCAGCTGGTCATTGTCGTAGATCGCGAAACTGTGCAGATTGCCGTTGATCGAGCCCTTGGGGGCGTTGACCGTGGCCTCGTTGATGACCCCGGCGACGTCCTCGAGCTGGATTCCGAGCGCGGCAATCTTCGCCGGATCCACCTGCACCCGCACCGCCGGCTTCTGCTGGCCGCCGATGGAGACCTGCGCTATGCCGGGGATCTGCGACAGCCGCTGCGCGATCACATTCTCGCAATAATCATCCACCACGGTGAGCGGCAGCACGTCGGAGTGCACCGCCAGGATCAGGATGGGCGAATCGGCCGGATTGACCTTCTTATATGAGGGCGGGCTCGGCAGGTTCTTGGGCAGCTGGCCGCCGGCGGCGTCGATGGCCGACTGGATATCCTGCGCAGCACCGTTGATATTGCGATCGAGACCGAACTGCAGCGTGATCTGCGCGGTACCGAGCACGCTGGTCGAGGTCATCTGCGACAGGCCCGGAATCTGTGCGAACTGGTATTCCAGCGGCGTCGCCACTGATGAGGCCATGGTCTCCGGGCTGGCCCCCGGCAGCTGCCCGGTCACGACGATGGTCGGAAAGTCGACCTGCGGCAGCGGCGCCACCGGCAGCAGCGGCCAGGCGACGATGCCGATCAGCAGGATGCCTCCCATCAGCAGCGAAGTCGCAACCGGCCGCCGGACGAAGGGCTCGGAGATGTTCATGGCGTCTGGCGGTGCGCAACCTTGGGTGCGCGACTTTCCGCGTCCGGCGCCGTCTGCGGTTGCGGGGCTGCAGGCGAATTGGCGGCCGCCAGCGCATGCACCGGTGAGCCGGGCTGCAGCCGGTACTGATTGGTGGTCACGACGCGCTCGCCGGACTGCAGGCCATCGGTGACCACCGTGACGCCCTCGATATCCTCGCCGGTCCTGATCGGCCTGGCCTCAACCGTGGAGTCGGCTTTGACGACATAGGCGAACAGACCCGCAGGTCCGCGCTCGATCGCGGTGGTGGGCAGTGTCACCACACCACGCCGCTGCTGCAGCAGCACCCGCACGTTGACGAACTGCCCGGGCCAGAGCGCATTGCGCGCGTTGTCGAAGGTCGCCTTCAGGCGCACCGTTCCGGTGGAAGGATCGATCTCATTGTCGACCAGGGTCAGCGTGCCGGTATCGAGCTGGGTGCGATCGTCGCGCGACAGCGCCGCGACGCCGACCTCGCCTGCGGCCAGCGCCTGGTTGATCTGCGGCAGCGCATCCTCGGGCAGCGTGAACACGATCGAGATCGGCTGGATCTGGGTCACCACGACGATGCCGGTGGTGTCAGCCGCGTGCACGATATTGCCTGGATCAACCAAGCGGATGCCGGTGCGCCCCGAGAACGGCGCGACGATGCTGGTATACGCCAGCTGCGTGCGAGCGTTGTCGATCGCGGCCTTGTCTACCTGCAGCTGCGCCTGCATCTGCGCCACCAGTGCCTGCTGGGTATCGAGCACCTGCTTGCTGGTCAGGTTTTGCGGCGCCAGCATCTGGTAGCGCGCCAAATCGCGCTTGGCGCTCTCCAGTTGCGCGGCGTCCTTGGCTTGCACGCCGATGGCCTGGTCGAGTGCCGCCTGCAACGGCCGCGGATCGATCTGTGCAAGCAGATCGCCCTTCTTGACCAGCTGACCTTCGCTGAAACCGACGCGCTGCAGTTCGCCGTCGACGCGCGCGGTGATCTTGGCGGTATAGAAGGCCTGTACATTGCCCAGGCCTTCCAGATAGACCGGCACATCGCGCCGCAGCGCCACGGCAGTCTCGACCGCCACCGGGGTGGGACCGGCGGCCGGACCTGCCGCGCTGGCCGGCTTGCGCGCCACCCATATCCAGGCGGTCACCCCAAGCAACAGCACACCGGCGCCGAGCAGCAGCGGCCGGTGCCGGCCCGCGGCCGGCAATTCAGGATCGCCGTCGCTTGCCGAACTCACTGAACCGCCTGTGATTGTCGCCAGCCGCCACCGAGGGCGCGATAAAGATCCACCAGTGCCTGCAGGTGCTGGTATTTCACCTGCACCAGCGTGTCCTGCGCCGTGAACAGCGCCGTCTCGGTATTGAGCATCGTCAGCACGTTGGTAGTCCCTGCCTGCATCTGCAGCTGCGAGTAATCGAACGCGCGCCGCGCCGTGTCAACCGCCTGCTGCTGCCGCAGCTCCTGCTCCGCGGTCTGCTGCACCGCGACCAGCGCATCTTCGACATTGCCGAGCGCAGTCAACACGGTCTTGTGATAGTCCGACAGCAGCTCCGCGTAGCGCGCGTGCGAATATTCGACCTGGCCGCGGCGCGCACCGCCATCGAAGATAGTCTCGCTCAGTGCGGCCGAAAGCGCGAATACCCGGCTCTGCGGCAACAACAGCGTGCTCAACGCGGTGCTCGCGTAGCCGCCGCTGGCGGTAAGATCGATGCTCGGAAAGTATGCCGCCCGCGCAACGCCAATATTGGCATTGGCCGCCATCAGCTGCGCCTCCGCTTCGGCCACATCGGGTCGGCGCGCCAGCAGCTCCGAGGGCAGGCCCGCCAGGATCGGTGGCGGGGTCAGCTGCGCCAGGCTGCCGGTGCCGGTGTCGATGCTTTCGGGCACCGCACCGACCAGGATCGCAAGCGCGTCGACATTCTGCTGCAGCTGCTGTGCCAGCGGTGGAATCGAGGCGTTCAGCAGCGCCACGGTAGTGGCCTGCTGCGCGACATCGAGCGCCGTCGCAGTGCCGACAGTCTGCTCGAGTGTCAGGCCGTCCAGCACCTGCTGGGCATTGGCCAGGTCGTCGCGCGCGACCGCGAGCCGATCCTGCTGTTCCAGCACTTCGAAGTAGGTCATTGCCACGCTGGTGACCACGGTCAGCGCAATGGTTTCACGGTCGTAGCGGCTCGCCTGGGCGGTGAACAGCGCGGCGTTGCGTGTCTCGCGATTCTTGCCCCAGAAATCCAGCTCGTAGCTGGCTGTCACCTGCGGCGTGTACTCGGTGTAGGTCAGCGGTGGCTGGCCACTGGCCAGCAGCTGACGCTGGCGGCTGGCACTGGCACCGCCGTCGATCGCAGGCAGCAGAGCGGCGCCGGCGATGCGCGCCTGCGCATCGGCTTCGCGCACTCGTGCGACCGCCGCGGCGATGTCGTCATTACTGGCCTGCGCGCGCGCGATGTAATCGTTCAGCTGTGCTGAGCCGAAGCTCTGCCACCAGTCGGTCGCGGGCCACTCCGCCGCCACGCTGCTCGGGGCGTTCTGCCACGCCGCAGGCGTGGCCAGCGCCGGATGGCGATAGGCCGGCGCGACCGTGCAGGCACCGGAACCGACGACAAGGGATAAAAGCAGGCAGGCGCGGTAGGTCCGCACGCCCGGGAGTTGCGCTGTCACGCGGCTAAGGTACGGGGCAATCAGTTAATCCCAGATGGCCGGAACATTAAATAGAGTTAATAATCGCCCTGCAAGCGTACCGGCGTCACGCTTTGGTGGCCACCTGTTCGACGCGCCGCAGCAGACGATCCAGCCGGGCGATTTCGCCGCGCTCAAAACCCTCCAGAAGCTGCGCTTCGTATGCCAGTGCCAGCGGCACGATCCGGTCATACAGCCGTCGACCGGCAGCGGACAGCACCAGGCGGTGCGAGCGTCCGTCCTCGCCATTTGGCAATTTCCTGAGCAGCCGCCGCCGCAGCAGTCCGTGCGCCGCACGCATCACCGTGACCTTGTCCATCAGCGTGCGCCCGCACAGCGCCTGCTGCGTGAGTGCCCCTTCATCCGCGAGCACCGCCAGCAGGCGCCACTGCGGATTCTTGAGCCCGAACTGGCGCTCGTAGGCACGTGCGACCAGCCGCGACACCGCATTCGCTGCCACCGACAGCCGATACGGCAGGTAGTCCTGCAGGCGCAGCCGCGCGATACCGCTATTCGGCATCGCTCTGGGCTGCCGGGGCGGCGCGTGCGAACGCATCCAGCCCCATGCAGTACTGAAAAATACGCCAGATGGTCGGAAACGGTTCCAGGGCGCAATTCACGCGCTGCGCATTGAACACCTGCGGAACCAGGCAGCAGTCGGCCAGCGTCGGCTCATCTCCATAACAGCAGCGTCCCGCGCTGCCGCTGCGCGCCAGCAGTTGCTCGAGCGCGCCGAAGCCGAGCGCGATCCAATGGCGCGACCACTCGGCGCGCCGCTGCTCGTCGATCCCGAGGGGCTGCTTCAGGTAGCGCTGCACGCGCGTGTTGTTGAGCGGATGAATGTCGCAGGCGATGCCGAGCGCCAGTGAGCGTACCGCGGCGCGCGCTGCGGCGCTGCGCGGCAGCAGCGCCGGCGCGGGATGAGTCTCCTCCAGGTACTCGATGATCGCGAGCGATTGCGTCAGTGTGAAGTCGCCATCCTCGAGCACCGGTACTAGCCGCGCAGGATTGCGATCGCCAAACGATACGCTGTGCTGCTCGCCGCCGCCGCGCAGCAGGTGCACCGGTATGGCCTCGAACGCCAGCCCCTTGTAATGCAGCGCAATGCGCACGCGAAAGGCCGCGGAGCTGCGAAAGTAGGTGTACAGCCTGAGCATCGTCATCCTCACGTCACGGGGCGTGCGCTGAGCACCCGCCCCACCAGCTCGCCAAATCCAACCCGCGCAGCACCAGCGCGCTCACACCAGCCGCGCATGATCACCGCGTCGCCGTCTTCCAGGAAGCAGCGCGTCTCGCCGTCGGGCAATGTCAGCGCCCGCTGGCCGCCGCGCGACAGCTCCAGCAGCGAGCCGGCCTCCGCAGGCTCAGGTCCCGACTGCGTGCCGGTGCCGAGCAGATCGCCGGGCCGCAGATTGCAGCCGTTGACGCTGTGATGCGCCAGCAGCTGCGCGATGTTCCAGTAGGCATGCCTGAAGTTGCTGTGCGACGCCCGCCAGGGCTGCTGCCCGGCGCGGCGCATGGCCTCGGTCTCCAGCCACACCTCGAGTTGCAGGTCGATCGCGCCGCGTGCGCGCAGCGCCGCGGAATCCAGGTACGCCAGCGGCTGCGGGTCGCCCGGCGGCCGCGTCCATGCAACCCGGAACGGCTCCAGCGCTTCCAGTGTCACGATCCATGGCGAGATCGTGGTGGCGAAATTCTTGCCGAGAAACGGACCGAGCGGCTGGTACTCCCAGGCCTGCAGATCGCGCGCCGACCAGTCGTTGAGCAGGCACAGCCCGAACACATGCGACTCGGCGGCATCGATTGCAATCGGAGTGCCGAGCGCATTGCCCGCACCGATGAATACGCCGAGTTCCAGCTCGTAGTCCAGTCGCTGGCTGGGAGCGAGCTTCGGCGCGCCGACAGCAGCGGCGCCCGGCCCGGCAGCGCGTATCTGCCCATACGGGCGCGGAAACTCCTGGCCGGAGATCGCGATCGAGGAGCAGCGGCCGTGATAGCCGACCGGCAGCCACTTATAGTTGGGCAGCAGCGGATTGTCGGGACGAAACAGGCTGCCAACCGCGGTGGCGTGATGGATGGAGGTGTAGAAGTCGGTGTAGTCACCGATGCGCGCCGGCAGCGCATATTGCGCCTCGGCCTGCGGCAGCAGGCACGACGCCAGCGCCGCGCGCTGCGGCGAGCCCGCGCGCAGTGCGCGCGACAACGCCAGGCGCAGCGCCGACCAGGCCGCCGGTCCCGCCGCCATGAACTCGTTCATCAGCGGCTGCGCAGCCGCGCCAGCCGCGGCAGGCACGCTCAGCGCTCCGCTCTGCAGCGCCGATGCCAGATCGAGCACCTGGTCTCCGATCGCGACACCGCCGCGAAACGGCTCACTGCTGCCGGCTCGCCGGAACACCCCCAGCGGCAGGTTCTGCAACGTGAAATCCGAGCCTGCTGCGTTGGCCGATGCGACCCAGCTTTGCAGCGCCGGATCGTGAGTCTCGTTCAGCGCCATGGCGGCTTCAGCGCTGCCGTGGATTGAAGCGCTTCGGCAGTCCCTGCCAGCATTCCTGATAGTCGCTTTGAAGCAGCGCGGACTCGAGCGCGTAGCGGGTCGGCCGGATCACGCAGCGCGTCTCGAACATGAACGCCATGCTGCCGCTGACGTGCTCGGGCTCGCTGGTGTCCGCGGCGCTGGCGGTCTCGAAAGTCGCCGCATCCGGCCCGTGACCGCTCATGCAGTTGTGCAGTGAGGCGCCCCCGGGCAGAAAGCCTTCTGCCTTGGCATCGTATTGACCCTCGATCAGCCCCATGAATTCGCTTGCGACGTTGCGATGGAACCACGGCGGCCGAAAGGTGTCCTGCATTGCAAGCCAGCGCGGCGGGAACACCACGAAATCGATGGCGTCGACTCCCGCCGTGTCGGTGATCGACTGCAGCACCAGGAAAATCGACGGATCCGGATGGTCATAGCTGATCGAACCGATGGTGTTGAAGCGGCGCAGGTCGTATTTGTACGGTGCCAGGTTGCCACGCCAGGCCACCACGTCGAACGGTGAATGATCCATCTCGGCGCTCCACAAGCGCCCCATGAATTTCGCAATCAGCTCATGCTGCTCGTCGCGGTCTTCGTACCATGCCACCGGGGTAAGAAAATCGCGCTCGCACGCCAGCCCGTTGGAACCGATCGGACCCAGGTCGGGCAGACGAAACGCGGCGCCGAAGTTCTCGCACACGTAGCCGCGTGCGCCCTCATCCCCCAGCTCGACGCGAAAGCGCACACCGCGTGGTATCACCGCGATCTCCAGCGGCTGCAGCGCCAGCCGGCCGAACTCGGTGGCGAGCAGCAGCCGCCCGTGCTGCGGCACGATCAGCAGTTCGCCGTCGGCACTGTAGAACGCGCGCTGCGTCATCGAGCGATTCGCGGCATAGACATGGATCGCACATCCGGTCTGCATGTGCGCATCGCCATTTCCGCCCAGCGTCACCAGCCCATCGATGAAATCCGTCGACTGCGTGGGTAGCGGCAGCGGGTTCCAGCGCAGCTGGTTGGGCGGGGTGATCGGCGAGGTGATCGGCGGGGTGATCGATCCGGACAGCTCGCCACCGATGCGGCCCTGATCCAGCGGCCGGAAGGCGCGATGGCTGACGGCCGGCCTGATGCGGTACAGCCAGCTGCGGCGATTGACGCTGCGCGGCGCGGTGAATGCGGTGCCCGACAGTTGCTCGGCGTACAGCCCGTACGGGCAGCGCTGCGGCGAATTGTGCTCCGGCAGCGCCGCCCTCAATGCCTCGCTTGAAAAGTGATTGCCGAATCCGCTCTGGTAGGCAAGCTCTGCGGCCGCGCGCACGGCGCTGGCCGGGGCGGCACCCAGTCGTGGTTCCACGCTGCTGATCACAGCACCCCCCGGCGCATCTGGTCGAGCTCCAGCGACTCGAACAGCGCCTTGAAGTTACCTTCGCCGAAGCCTTCGTTGCCCTTGCGCTGGATGATCTCGAAGAAGCACGGGCCGACCACGTTCTGGGTGAATATCTGCAGCAGCAGCCCCTGGCCTTCGGTCGGCGCCCCATCCACCAGGATGCGCCGCTCGCGCAGCCGCGCCAGATCCTCGCCGTGCCCGGCAACGCGCCGATCGAGCGCCTCATAATAAGAGTCGGGCGTATCCTGAAACCTGACCCCCTGGGCACGCATGCGGTCGACGGTCGCGTAGATGTCGGCGGTGCCCAGCGCCACGTGCTGGATGCCCTCGCCCTTGTAGTCGTGCAGGAATTCCTCGATCTGCGACTTGTCGTCCTGGCTTTCGTTGAGCGGTATACGGATCTTGCCGTCCGGACTGGTCATCGCCTTGGAAAACAGGCCGGTGGCCTTGCCCTCGATGTCGAAATATCGGATCTCGCGGAAGTTGAATACCCGCTCGTAGAAGTCGGCCCAGGTCTTCATGTTGCCGCGGGCGACGTTGTGGGTCAGATGATCGATGTAGGTGAGGCCTGCACTGTTGGCCTGTTCCTGGGCGGCGGCGCCGGGAATCGCGACGAAATCCACGTCGTAGATTTCCTGCGCTCCGTAGCGGTCCACCAGGTACAGGTAGGAGCCGCCGATGCCTTCGATGACCGGGATGTTCAGTTCCATCGGTCCGACCGATCCGCGCGCCTCGGTCGCCCCGCGCTCGATCGCGAGGCGCAGCGCCGCAGCGGCGTCACGCACGCGAAACGCCATCGCATTGATCGACGGGCCGTGTGCACCGCGAAATTCCGCCGCCTGGCCGCGCGGCTCCATATTCAGGATGAAATCGACATCGCCCTGCTTGTAGCGCAGCACGTTCTTGGAGCGATGGCGCGCCACCGCGGTGAAGCCCATGGCTTCGAACTGCCGGCCGAGCGCGGCCGGATCGGGACTGGTGAACTCGACGAACTCGAAGCCGTCGGTACCGAGCGGATTGTGGTGCAGGTCCTGGCCCATGGATCACCCCCGTGACCTTGGAGCCGACCGGCTCCTCGGCGCCGATTATACACTGGTTTCATTTGTAACTATCGGCAGTCGGTGCCGTCAGCCATCGATCGGCAGGCCGGCGTTCTTGACCACCGAACGCAGCAGGAAGCTTGAATCCACGCGCGCCACGCCGGGCAGCTTGGTCAGCACCTTGCTGTGCAGGCGCTCGAAATCGGCCGCGTCACGCGCCACCACCCGCAGCACATAGTCCGACTCGCCGGTGGTCAGGTCGCACTCGGTGACTTCCGGCACCGCCTGTACCGCCCGCTCGAAGGCGCCCAGGTCGCGATCGGTCTGTCCCTTGAGCGTGATTCGAATGATGAAGCCGACCGTGATGCCGACCCTGGGCGGGTTGAGCATCGCGGTGTAGCGCTCGATGACGCCGGCCTGTTCCAGCAGCCGTACCCGCCGCAGGCATGCCGATTCCGACAGTCCGACGCTCGCGGCCAGCGCCGCATTGGACTGCTTGGCGTCGCGCTGCAGCTCGCGGAGAATCTTGCGGTCTGATCTGTCCAGCAGCATATCTATTTAACATACACTATTAATAAGCAAGAATCTGCCATTAACGGGTGACTTTGTGGCCCATTTTGCAATTGTCTGCTACGCGGATACTGCACAATGACATGTCAGGCGCATCCGTAGCCCCGCTCACCGGAGATCAGCATGAAAATCGGCGTGCCGAAGGAAATCAAGGTTCACGAGTACCGCGTCGGATTGGTGCCGGCCGCCGTGCGCGAACTCAGCGCCGCAGGTCACCAGGTGCTGGTGCAGACCGGCGCCGGCGACGGCATCGACTGCAGTGACGAGGACTACCGCGGCGCCGGTGCCAGGATTGCCCCCACCGCCGAGGCGCTATTTGCCGATTCGCAGCTGATCGTCAAGGTGAAGGAACCGCAGCTGGCCGAGTGTGCCCGGCTGCGGCGCGACCAGGTACTGTTTACTTATCTGCATCTGGCCGCGGACCGCCCGCAGGCCGAGGCGTTGATCAAATCGCAGTGCGTCGCCATTGCCTATGAAACCGTGACTGCCGCCGATGGCTCGCTACCGCTGCTGATGCCGATGAGCGAGGTCGCCGGCCGCATGTCGATCCAGGTCGGCGCCCAGTACCTGCAGCAGGGCAACGGTGGCCGTGGCGTGCTGCTGGGCGGTGTACCCGGCGTGACGCCCGCCAAAGTAGTCGTGATCGGAGCCGGGGTCGCCGGCACCAACGCCATCGAAATGGCACATGGCCTGCGGGCCGACGTCACCGCCATCGATCGTTCGATCCGCCGTCTGCGTCAGCTCGATGCGCAATTCCATGGTGCCGTACGGACGTTGTTCTCGACCGCCGACGCCATCGAGCGCGCGGTCGCCGACGCCGACCTGGTGATCGGTGCCGTGCTGTTGCCCGGTGCCGCCGCTCCAAAGGTGGTGAGCGCGGCGATGATCAAGCGC
>Ga0181537_10000389_pt1 | contig 41412 bp, 28 predicted proteins | sample PEATcosm2014_Bin_39_FD_119765 | JGI IMG/M metagenome (GOLD analysis project Ga0181537, IMG submission 119765) | Peatland microbial communities from MTU Mesocosm Facility, Houghton, MI, USA - PEATcosm2014_Bin23_10_metaG | ecosystem: Environmental > Terrestrial > Soil > Wetlands > Peat | place...
AACGGGTTGCGATGGGATTTCTGGATGATGACTTCAGACTTCATCCCGGTCAGGTCCGGTAGCTGGCGGATTCTGGCCTCGTTGTCTCCCGTAAGAATCCCGGCCAATCCAGATTGAATCGCCGCCGCGGCGCCGGAAGTGACCAGCGCCGTGTAGCCGTCGGGAAGCTTCAGCATTTCCGCGATACGGTTGCCGGCCGCGACCTCGAGCTCTGGAATGCTGACAAAATGGCGACCCGCCATCGCCATGACCGCTTCCAGTTCGGGGCGAAGCAAGGATCCGCCCAGCACGGTCATGGTTCCCTCGCAATTGATGACCGTGGTCAGTCCAAGCTCGTCATAGGGGTTGCCGGTTTTGCCGAAGCCGCTGACATCGGGGACCACTCCTGGAACGGCTGCGGTTGACGAGAACAATTTGCGGGGCGCGAGGACCGAGGCCGCGAGCGCGGCGACGGTGCCAAGAAATCCCCGCCGGTTCCAATTCGATTTCAATCGCATGAGACTCTCCTTGCGTCTACTTGCGGCTGACGGCTGCGATGCAGTTGATTTCCACCAGAGAATCTCCGGGCAGGGCAGCGACCGCTACCGTGGTGCGTGAGGGGCCGCCGTGGGGAAAATACGTTGCAAATACCTTGTGCATCCCATCCCAGTGCTCGATCTTCACGAGAAATACGTTGGCCTGAAGAACGGTGTCCATCGAGCCCCCGCCGATTTCGACGTGCTTTTTGATTTTGTCCATGACCATGGTGGTGTGCGATTCGATGGTCCACTCCTTCTGGTCTCGCGAGTCGTGGGCGCCCTGGCCGGAGACATAGATGAGCCCGTTGTTGATGACGACGGGCATGATGACGTCCTTCTCGCTGCCCGGTTTGCCGTCGCTGTTCAACTTGCGGATTCCGTTTGCGTCAGACGTGGCGGAAGTTTGGGCTATCCCAGACGAAGGCAATACAGCAGAGGCAATTCCGAGAGCCGACAGTACAGAAGCGAAACGCATTGCGAACATTCTGCGCGTGGGGTTGAAATTCATGTGCTGCTCCTTTTCAATTTGGATGTAGAACCGAGATCGTCAATTTGGTAATCGTCAATGTCGTAACCATCAATCCGGAAAATCAAGGCAAAGCAAAAGTGAAGATGTCGCTCCCGGCGGCGATGGCGACATATTGCTTTCCGTCAACCGCATAGGTCATAGGGGACGCGCTAATATCCTGCCCCGTGTTGAAGTGCCAGAATGGCTTGCCCGTCGTCGCGTCAACGGCTTCGAACGACCCTGCATCATCGCCGAAGAAGACAAGGCCCGCCGCGGTCGTTAACGTCCCGCCCGAGGAACGGCCTCTGCCAATCTGGGGATATTTCCAGGCGAACGCGCCAGTGTCCAGACTGTAGGCGACCAGCGTCTTCTGCGGAGTCTCTCCCGGGATGCGTTTCGACCCGGTGGAGTAGAATTCCTTGCCTTCGCGGGGTTCCTGTGTGGGCTGCGAGAAAAATATCTCACATGCCTCCATGGTCATGACGTAAACCATGTGCGTGGACTCGTTGTACGAAGGGGAGTACCAGTTGGTGGCCCCGGCAAAGCCGGGACACAGGCGGGTTCCCTCAGGCGAAGGCCTCAGGCCCGACCGAATCGGACGGCCCTGGGCATCGATTCCTGTCGCCCAATTATGTTTTTCAACAAAAGGAGCGGCTGAGAGGAATTTACCGTTCGTGCGATCCAGCACATAAATGAAACCGTTGCGGTTCGCCTCCACCAGCAACTTGTGGGGCTGTCCTTGATAGACAGCATCGATCAATATCGGAGTCTCCTCGGCATCGAAATCGTACAAATCGTGGGGAGTGAACTGGAAGTACCACTTCAGTTTGCCGGTATCAGGATCCAGGGCGAGCACGCAGTCGGTGTAGAGATCGTCTCCCGGACGCACATCATCATTAAAGTCCGGAGCCGGGTTGCCGGTGCCCCAAAAAATCAAATTCAGCGAAGGATCGTAAGTGCCTGGCATCCATGTTGTGCCTCCACCGTGTAAATATGAGGTGCCCGGCCAACTGTCAGAGCCGAACTCACCTGGTCCGGGAATGGTCCAGAAGCGCCAGGCCAGCCTGCCGCTGACAGCGTCGTAAGCCGCGACGAAACCCCGGACCGCGTCATCGCCGCCAGAAGTCCCAACCAGCACTTTGTCTTTTACCACCAGTGGAGCACTGGTTGCGCCGTAGTTCTTGTTCCAGTCGGCGTAGGCCACATCCCAGATCTGGTTTCCCGAGCGCGCATCGAGGCACAGCAGGTGGGCGTTGTCGGTTTCCATGTACACGCGGTCGCGCCAGACCGCCACTCCGCGGTTCAAATGCCCCGACGCATCGTCGATGAGCCCTTCCGACACCGGCCGCGCATGATGCCACAGCACGCGGCCGGTACGAGCGTCGAGGGCGAATGCATCGTTGGACACGGTCACGAACATGACTCCGTTCACCACGACCGGAGTGTTCTCGAGCCGGTTCATGTCGCGCGCGTGAAACACCCACGCGGCGCGCAATTGAAGGAGGTTGGCCGGTTTCACCTGGGATAGGCCGCTGTACCGGCGGCCGGAATAGTCGCCGTTGTACGAAATCCAATTAGCGGCGGGCGGCTGACGCAGCAGGTCCTCATTTCGCACATCGATTTTCGTTGGATTCGAATCACTCACTCCGGCCGCAACCAGGCAGAGTAGGAGCATTGCAAACAGCACGGAGACACGCATGATCGCGAGAATGCGCGGAGGCGGGGTAAACAGTCGGAACGGCTCGTGCCTCTCTGGCCCGCCCTTACAGAGCCATTCTCTCAAGTCTTGCCTCCGCTGCGCCGTTCTTGTCCGCAGAAGTGCGCGATGCATGAGTTCTCCTCGGTTGGTAGCCTAGTTCGCGCGAAATCTCCAGCCCGGCCGCCTGAATCATGGGCGCGAGCTGTCGCAGCCGCGCCACCGGCATGCGCACCACTGGAGCGGTGAGGCTCAGGCTGGCTTGAACGGAGCCCATGTGGTCCCATATCGGAGCGGCCACGCAGCGGATGTACATCTCGTGTTCTTCCAGGTCACAGGCATATCCGTTCTTGCGAACGCGGTACAGTTCAGTCTGAAGTTCCTGAAGATTCCCTACGGTGTTCGGCGTGTGCCGTTTCAGCTCGATTTCGCTTAGGACTCGCTCCTGCTCCTCCGATGGCATGTACGCCAACATGACTTTACCAACCGCGGTGCAATAAAGGGGAACAGACGCCCCGGTGCGCGAATAAATGCGCAGCGGCTCTGGCGAGTCGAGTTTCTCCACGTACACGGCGGACAACCCGTGGCGGACCGTCAAGTGAATCGTTTCCCGAGTCTGCTGGTTTAATTCCCGCAAATATCGAAGACTCAAGCGGCGAATATCAAGTTGCCCCACCGCCGCCTGCCCGATGGTGAAACACGCGATGCCCAAGTGATAGCTGCCATCGCCATCGCAGCTCAGAAAGCCGGCGGTCGTCAGATTCGCCAGGAAGCGGTGAACCGTGCTCACCGGCAGGCGCGACAGGCCAGCGACTTGCTTTGCGGTGAGCCCGAGTGGAGATTCACTGAAAAGATGCAGCAACCGCAAACCCCGCTGCAGCGCTGTAATGTCGTACGTACGTTTGGGGCGAACCGGCATGGAGAAGATTTATCCCGATCAAAAATGAAAACTGAGATTATCTGATGAAAATCAGTTCTCCGCAACTTAATTCCTGAACTGAATTACTGGATCAGAGCCGGCCGAACTTCTTGACGGCCTCTCCGATCGACTTCAGTTGCTCGATCACCGCGTACATGGAGTGTTCTTTGAAGTCCATTTGCTGGGCCAGAGTCAATACCGGCTGCGCCTGCGCTCTGGGCACCACCACCACTCCATCGCTATCCGCCACGACGATGTCCCCCGCGCTGACGGGAACACCGTTGCACACCAGGGGAATCTGCGCCCCGGCGAAGCGATAGTGATGCACCGACGTGGAGGGCACGATGCCGGTGGCGAAAACGGGGAAGCCGATCTTACGCAAGTAGGCTACGTCGCGGACACCGCCGTCGATGACCGCTCCTGCGTAGCCGCGCGCCGCCATCGCGGTTCCCATCAATCCGCCCATGCCTGCGATGTCTTCTCCGTCTTCGACCACCATCACGTACACCGAGTCGGTCGATCCCTGGTCGATGGCATCGAGCATCCCGCTGAGGGCGCCGGGATCCTGGTTGCCTTCGTCTTTCTTAAGCTGAACAGTGCGGGCGAAGCCGGCAAACTTGCCGGTGAAGATCGGTTGCATGCGGTGAGTCATGTACATGCGTTTGCCCGTAATCTGCTCGATCGCGTCCGAAACGGAAGCAACCTCGACGCGGCGGAATTGGGCAATCAACTCGCTATCCGACGAAGGCGCAGCAATGGGCGAGGCGGTTTGCGCCCGCAGCGTCCGGACTCCGCTGTTAAGTCCCCAGGCCAAAGCCAGCGCCGCAAACGGAAGGGCAACCCTGCCCAACTTGGCGAATTTGTTCATTTCATCCTCCGGGTTGAATACAGGTGTGCGGACTCTAACACCGTTTGTCGGTGCTTGGGAAGGCGGAGCAGGATTGGTTGACACGTGCCCCTTGGTTGAGATACACCCAACGTTCCATCAGCTTGGCCTCTCACGACGAGGAAGAGACTTTCATTTGCTGAAAATGCAATCTGAATTGAAACTGAATCCTGGTTCGGAAGATTAGGTTCTGAAAATTAGGTTCTGAAAACACTATGTGGGTATCGCGGAAAAATCGAGGTCTCCTGGTTGTGATCGCCTGCCTCTGGTGGGCAGGGATCGGTGAAAACAGCACTGCACAAATGCAACAGCCCGATTCCGTCCGGGAAAAACCACGCACGGCACAAGCGAGCGGGAACCCGATCTTCAGCTCGACTTGTGCCGGCTGCCACGGATTGGATGGACGAGGCGGAGAGCGGGCTCCAGGCATCGCTGGCAATGATCAGGCGGAGCGGCTGAGCGATGCCCAGATCTTCGGCATTATTTCGAATGGAATCAGTGGAACCGGCATGCCGGCTTTCCGCTCCCTCGGCGAAGAACAGGTGCGCGCGCTGGTCCGCTACGTGCGCACCCTGCAAGGCAAAGTCGAGACTCGGACACTGCCCGGCGATGCAACCCAGGGCAAGACGCTTTTCTACGGCAAAGGTGAGTGTTCCACGTGTCACATGATTTCGGGTCAAGGCGGATTTCTCGGCTCGGATCTTTCCAGCTATGGCGCCGAAGCCTCAGCAGACACAATTCTGAACGCGATCGTGAATCCGGACCGTGTCGTACCTGCGGGCTACAGGTCGGGCGTGGCGACGACTCGCGACGGAACTCGCGTCGCGGGCGTGATTCGCAACGAGGACAATTTTTCCGTACAGATCATGACCGCGGACGGCAGTTTCCATTTCTTCGAAAAGTCTGACCTGCAGAAGATGGAGTATCCGCGAGAACCTCCGATGCCGACGAACTATCGGGGACGCCTCAGCGCGGGCGAGCTCAACGATCTGGTGAGCTATCTGATGAGCACAAGTGCGAGCGCATCCCCGAGCAAAACGAATGCAGTTAAAAGGACGAGCGATGATGCTGAGGAAATTACTGAGTAAGAAGTTACTGGGCAGGAAGTTACCGAGTACGACAACGATTGGGTTCGTGACCTTCATTACGGTCTTGGTTGCGGCCGCGGCCCAAAATCCCCGCTCTTTTGGCTTGCAGGCGCTTTCCCCGAGCTTCTGGGAGCTTGTCGATCACAACGCGAAGCTGGAAAAGGTGGCGACCGGCTTCGGCTTCACGGAGGGGCCCATGTGGGACCCATCCGGATTTGTCTACGTGAGTGATGAAACCATCAACAAGATTTTCCGCGTGTATCCCGATGGCAGAAAACAGGAAGTCGTCGCTTTGGGCGACCCGGACGGGAATACGTTTGATCGAGAACACAGATTGATCGACTGTGCGAGCGTGTTGCGCGCCATCATCGAAGTCACTCCAGACGGAAAGTACAAGGTTCTGGCCGACCACTACGAGGGGAAGAAATTCAACAGCCCCAACGACGTCATCGTTGGTCCCGACGGCGCACTCTATTTCACGGATCCGACGCTCGACCTGGTGGAAGGGGAAAAGCAAGAGATTCCTTTCCAAGGCGTGTATCGGCTCGACGGCCAAGGGAATGTGCGGTTGCTCACCAAAGACCTAACCCAGCCGAACGGGCTGGCTTTTTCTCCCGATGGCAAACGGTTCTATGTGGACGACAGCGAACAGCGCAACATCCGCACCTACAACGTCGCGCCAGACGGCACTCTGACCAACGGGCGCATCTTCGGAGAAGAACCGGGCGGGAAGCACGAGGGTGTGCCGGATGGCATAAAGGTCGATATGAATGGGAATCTTTTGGTGACCGGACCAGGTGGAGTCTGGGTCTGGGATAAAAATGGGAACCACCTCGGCACCATCTTGCTGCCCGAGCAACCGGCGAACTTGGCATGGGGCGACAAGGACTACCGCACTCTCTACATCACGGCGACAACTTCGGTGTATCGCCTTCAGATGAAGGCCCAGGGCTTCGTACCCTACCTCATTCCCTGAGCGTTCTCTGACCCTGAAGCGGGTTGACGGCGGCGTTCTCGCCGATCTTACCGGGTTCGGACGGCTATCAGAGACATTTGCTCGAGGTCCGGGAATTGGTCTTCTTTATCTGCCTTACGTTCGGTGGGTGCGATCTGCTGAAGCGTAGTCCGTGACGGCAACACCGGTCCAACGTACTCGGTGTACACGCTGTCGAACGCATTCAAGTCGGATAAGTCGTCGAGGTATACAGTGGTCGAGACGACCTGGTCGAAAGACATCCCGGCTTCTTCAAGGTTGTCGAGCAGATTGCGCATCGTCTGACGAAGTTGATGCGGCGTCGTAGATGCGTAGACTCCGCCGTGCGGGCCGGGAATGAATCCACTCTTGGCAGAGCAATACAAAGTATCGCCGGCAAAAACGCAAGGACTTGCCGTAGGGCTGGGAGGCATGTTCTTGGGACGAATCGCCTTTCTCTGCCGGAGATCACGCACAGCCACGCCGGTGTATTCAATGTGGGCGCCGCCCGGAAGGCTCGATACCTCGATGGTGGCCCGTCCGGGCGTGTTGCCGAACTCGAAACGCTTAGCGTAGCGTTCATTCATCACCCGCATTGGAATCGCCGACGTCAGGTAGGGATTGACGAAGACGACGTTGCTCATCTCAAGCCCGGCCGCCTTCAGCACGGCATGCAACCGATCGAGCGCCAGATCCACTTGCGCCGCGGGATCGTCCGGAACTTTGCCAGTCGCTGGATCACTGCCCGACATGCTGGAAATGAAAAGCCGATCGTGAGTGAGCATGCCCGGAGCGGCGGCTTCGTCTGACATATAGTCCGGGGGATAGACGGCCCGCTTGTCCGTCAGGCTGCGTACGGCGACGGCGTTGATCTGAACGGGAGAGTTGGGAATGCGGGCCACACCAAGCACCGCACGAGCCGGGGGAGTTTTCGCGAAATATTCGGCAAAAGCCTGGTTCATTTCTCCGTATTTGCCCATGTCCTCGAGATAGACCTGAGTGTAGACCACGTGCTCCATGGTCAGCCCGGCGGATTCGACCACCGATTTGATGTTGTCGAGTGCCTGACGAACCTGCGCACCAATGGTTGCCGGCAGGCTACCGTCCGGACGACGGGGCCCCTGTCCGGAGATGTAAACGTAGTCTCCGGCATCAACGCCCGGGGAGTAGATGTGATTGGTAGGTTCCTGCGCTGGAGCGACGGTCCGTAGCTGTGCCTGCGCTCCCAACGTCACCGAGAGCAATCCAACAACGAGCAGCAGTTTCATCTGAGCCTCTGGCTTCTGGAAGTCTACGCTGCGGATTTTTTCTGAGCGGCTCCGAGAATCTCTCGTAGTCTTTGCCCCACAATGATTTCCTCGCCCGGCTGGATGGTCATGGAGACCAATTCGATATGACCATGCTCCTTCATTTCCTTCGGCTCTTTGCGATTGGGGTTGCCCTCGCGAACCGCCTTCACCAAACTTGGATTGTCGGCGCCGAGGACCTCGATCACCGGATCACCTGCGCGCAACTCCTTCACGCAATCGGAAATCGTATAGTGCCAGGCCTGCTGGTCCCAGGAAATTTTCAGAGTTGGATAACGATTTCCATCATCGGGGATATATGTGTCGGTCTTCACTCCGGGCACGGTTTCGACCAGCTTCCGGATGCGATCGATCCGGCCGTTCCATTCCGCGTAGAGCTTTTTCTCATCCAGATTCAGCCAAGTCTCCAGCGCGGTCAGGCAGCCAATGACTTCTTCTTTCCCAACCTTCATGGGGCGGCAGATCGCTCCCTCGCGTGGGCTGCTGTTCAGAAGAGCGGCTTCGATCAGATCCTTCCTACCGAGAAGCAGCCCGGTGCACTGCGGCCCGCGAAGGCCCTTCCCGCCTGAAAAGCAATAGAGGTCCAGACCCATCCTGGCATAGAGCTTGGCATTGTCGACCGGCGGTATGCCGGCGGCGTCATCCAGCAACATGGGGATCTTGTGCGCTTTCGCGATGGCCAGATTCTTCTCCAGCTTCTCGCCAAGATCGGTGGTATAGATCATCGCCGTATTGTCGTTGATGGCATTCGCCAGTTCGTCGGCTGAGTACACGAGGACCAGCTTCGCGCCGGTTAGTCGAATGGCGCTGTCGAACGCACTCCTTCCGCCCACCATGATCACTTCATGCTTCAAGCCGGTGGTATCGGGAAGTTGCCAGATGAATTTGTCATCGGTGCCAGTCATGCATCCGGCGGTTGCGGCGGCCATCGCCCCTGCCGAACCCGATGTAACGATGCCCGACTCGGCGCCCGTCAGTTCCGCCAGGCGGCGTCCCACACCCCGCTGCAGTTCGAGCATGTTGACGAAATATCGTCCCGCTTCCGCTTCCGCTTCGTGAACCTCGGGAAATTCCAGGGAACCACTTAGGTAAGTCCACGTGCCCCGGCAGTTGATCACCGTCTTGACCCCGAGGCGGGCGTAGACATTCTGTCGCGGATCGCGGCCTACGGCGGTTGCCGCCTGCGCATACAGATCGCGCGCTGCGATCTGGGTGAGTAACGGAGCGGCTGCCAGCATCTTCACGAACGATCGCCGGCTGGAATTTCCGATTCTCAAGCTCGATTCCTCCTGATTCGCCCGCGCGAGCAATCCTGGCTGCGCTGGCGGCAGCGGAAGCCGGAATGGCGCAACCAACGGGAGAAAATGGTATAACACAGAGTCTGCGGCGGGCAAATCGAATTCTTTCGTTTAGCTGGGTTTTATTTCGCTTTTTCGACAGGCTGTCTGTGATGGTTCGCTGATATCCGCGTGCGTGTTACCCTCAGCGCTCGGTTGTTTTTCGAAAGAGGCTCAACCTAATGATGACGCTGCCGAAGCTGACGCCGTTGATGCGGCGATTCTTCCTGACCGTTTCACTTACCGTGCTCGGAGCATCTTATGCACGGGCCGCAGACCAACCGAAATCGCCGGCCGCGCCGGACTGCCGCGTCGAACCCGTCAATTACAAGGGCTGGCAGGCACAACAAATCTCCAATCGTTGGGTGCAACTGATTGTCGTGCCTCAGAATGGCGGGCGATTGATGCAGGTCAATTTCGCCGGGCACGCCTACCTGTTTGTGAATCCCAAGTATGCCGGCAAATATCTGCCGCCGGATTCGAGCCAGTGGTTCAATTACGGTGGCGATAAGCTCTGGCTGCTGCCTGAAGGGAACGACGACGAGCAGCACTGGGCGGGCGGCTCCGACATCCTCGACGACGGGCCCTTCTCCTTTCGAAAACTTTCGGAAGGACAAGAGTGCGCGATCGAATTGACGGGGCCTTCCGACCCGCAAACCGGGGTGCAGTTTGTGCGGACCATTCATCTCAATGCCGATTCCCCGCGAATCCGCTTCCGCGCCACCATGAAGAATGTGACTGGGCACATGTTGGAGTGGTCGATGCAGTCCGTTTCGCAATACAACACCACGGATTCGTCCGATCCCTCGCGGATGAACCACGATTTCTGGACCTACACTCCGGTCAACCCGGACAGCAGTTATCTCAACCGCTATCACGTGCGCTTCGGTCCGGCGGAGAATTCCGCCGTTTCGGTCGGGGACGACGGTCTCTTCAAGGTGCACTACGTGCACATGGCAGCGGAGTTATGGCTGGATTCGACGGCGGGCTGGCTCGCTGTGGTCGATGGCAGCAGTCGCTTCGCGATGGTCGAACGCTTCCACTACCGGCAAGACCAACCCTATCCCGGAAAAGCCTCCGTCATCTTCTGGACTAACGGTCCCGAGTTGAGACTGGATCGCGATGGAACCGTCCGGTTGAGCGGAGGAGAAGAGGGCGACCCTCCCTTTTACCTCGAAGCCGAGATCAACAGTCCGCTCTGCCGTCTGCGTCCGTCGGAGAGTTGTGAAATGGAGACCGAGTGGTTCCCGACGAGAGGTGGAAGCGAATTCCGTGGCGTCAGCGACGCGGGCATCCTAATGCAGCCACTTCGCGCGACCCGCCTGGAGAATGGCAAGATCCGGATTTCCGGCTCTTTCGGAGTTTTCTTCGAAGGACGCCTGGTGGCGCACTTCTACGGCGAACATGGCAGAAGTTCAGCGAGCATGGCTGTCGCTCAGGTGAGTCCGACGGAGCCAGTCCTGCTCGATACCGAAATCGACCCGCAGGGGAAACCGGCACGCCTCTCTCTTCACCTCGAAGATTCAAACGGGGTGGATCGTGGCGCCTTTGACGAAGTGGAAGTCGATACGGCGGAGCATCACTGAGCCCGCTGGATGGGAGCGTTGGCGCGTCTGGGCGTGGCTCGCGCCAATGGCTTGCAGGCGAAAGCCTTTCTAGGACAGGTGGCGGGGAGCGGGTGCCCCCCCCCGCGTCCGGGCGCGAGCCGCCTACAAAGATTTCTTCTGCTACTGGGTTCCTACGGGGCTTGCGGGCAATTTGGCCTTGGTCAGCCAGAAATCATTGATGCTCTTCACCAGCGTCTCGAACGCGGCGAACTGCACGGGCTTGCACAGGTAGGAATTCGCGTGCAGTTGATAACTTTTCTCGATGTCCCCTTCCGAGTCGGATGTGGTCAGAATCACAATTGGGATCGATTTCAAGCTGTCATCGTGCTTCATGCGCGCCAGAACCTCGCGGCCATCCATCCTGGGCATGTTCAGATCCAGCAAGGTAAGATCCGGTCGAGGCGCATTGGCGTAAACCCCCTCACGTTTCAGAAAGGCTATGGCCTCAACGCCATCGCTCGCCACGTGTAAATGCACTGCTCTGTTAACCCCCTTCAGGGCTTCCCGCATCAACCGCACGTCTCCGGGACTGTCATCGACCAACAGAACCTCCAGGGGCCCAGGGCTTTCAGCCTCGCCGTATTCGTTGGCATTCGCCATATTTCTCACTATCGCCCTAGCGGAGAGAAAACTTTAGCCCTCATTTTTTCGAGGTGGCGCCCGACGCGAAGAAGAAAAACTTAAGACGGATGCTAGCCGACTTTTCCGATTCTGCTGCCGATACGTTATCTGTGTTACAAAACCGGGGGCTCTCCACCAATCGCAATTAGTTGAACTGCAGAAACCGCGAGCGCAGCCATTGCCACTGACGATGGCCGCCCGGATCAGCCGATTTGTCTGCGATTCGCTCCGAACTACGTTGGCATCCCAGAATCCGTTTTTCCGTGCGAAGAAGTCCCGGTCCAGTTGTCGCGATTACTCAATGCTCACCAAGTAGTTATTCGCGAATCCCAAAAGCTTGCCCACCGGGCTTCCCAGCTTGGCGACGATGGCACGAACGATGTGGTTGTCAGCGAGGTATTACGCACGAACGAGCTTCAAGTCTGGTGCTTAAGAGAACACGTGGTTGACGTGCCATTAGTCCGAGCATAAGAACCGTTTGTAAATGCAGTAGGATCGGTTAACTGAAGCAGATCAAGTGTGGTATACAGTTGTAGATTTTAATACGGCCTCTCCGGGGTGAAAATGCAGACAAACTCTCAGTCGGTTGCGCCAGCGGTCACCTCGCGCGCTAGTTTTCACAATCGACGAGCGATAGCCTGCTCCATCCCGGGTCTCCTCAAACTGCCGAGCCAGCACATCGTTTCGCAGTCCAGGAGCGAGCAACATTCTTTGGTGACAACATGAGCAAGGTCCAGAAGCGCTATCTATTAATCGGCGGAGTTCTTGGCTTGATCGTGCTTGGTCTGATTGTTGGAGCCGTTCGGCCGTCCAAACAAGCCATCGGCGCGCCGACAAGTACTCCGGATGTCGAGGTGGCGCAGGTTCAGAAGGAGGATGTTCCGATTTATGCGGAGTGGATTGGCACTCTGGACGGTCTAGTCAATGCTGACGTCCGGGCACAGGTTACTGGCTACCTGCTAAAGCAAGGCTATCAGGAAGGAGCTTTTGTTAAGCAGGGCCAACTCCTGTTCCAGATCGATCCGCGGCCTTTTCAGGCGGCCCTCGATCAGGTTCAAGGCCAGCTGGCACAGGCGAAAGCCGCGCTCGCCAACGCGGAAGCGGTTCAGCGCCGGACCGAACTTGACGTTCAGCGCTACAGGCCACTGGCTGAGCAACAGGCGGCCAGCCAACAAGATCTCGACAACGCGGTGCAGAACAATCTCGCGGCGATTGCGACTGTGGAAACCGCCAAGGCTCAGATCAAGACCTACGAGGCCGCAGTTGAAACCGCGAAGATCAATCTCGACTTTACGCGTCTGATTGCGCCGATTGATGGCATCGCGGGCCAGGCCCAATTGCAAGTCGGTGCGCTGGTCAGCCCCAGCAGCGGAGTGGTCACGGCGGTTTCTACTGTGGATCCGATCAAGGTCTATTTCACCGTCAGCGAGCCTCAATATCTTTCATGGCGAAGACGTTTTCCGACCGAGGCGAGCCGATTGCAGGCCGATAAGGAACTCCGGTTGCAACTGATTTTGGCCGACGGCTCAACCTATCCGCAGGAAGGAAAGTTTTATTTTGCCGACCGCCAGGTCAACGAGACCACTGGAGCAATTCGAATCGCCGGGCTCTTTCCCAATCCAAACAATATTTTGAGACCTGGCGGCTATGCCAAAGTCCGCGCCGTAATCCGGACGCAGCCGGGGGCATTGCTAGTTCCGCAGCGGGCGGTATCGGAGCTACAGGGCGGCTACCAAGTTGGTGTTGTCGGCGCCGACAACAAAGTTGATGTTCGAACGGTTACTGTGGGCGACCGGGTTGACAACCGATGGATCATCGCGAGCGGGCTCAACCCCGGAGACAGAATCGTGGTCGAGGGAGTTCAGAGAATGCGCAGCGGTGTGCGCGTGAATCCCAAGCCATTCATGGCCCAGAATCAAAGCCAGACCCAAGGGCCGGCGAACCCATAAGGACGGATGACCCATGTCGAAATTCTTCATCAACCGTCCCATCGTCGCCATGGTGATTTCCATCGTCATGGTGTTGGTGGGTGCGCTCACCGTGCTGAGCTTGCCCGTCGCCCAGTTTCCCAACATCACTCCTCCCGAGATTCAAGTGATCGCGACCTACGTGGGAGCCGACGCGCAGACGCTGGAGCAAGCGGTGGCGACTCCGATCGAGCAGCAGATGAACGGAGTAGACAACGAGAACTACATGTACTCGCTGAACGCCACGGGCAACTCAAGCACCAGCCTGATTGTCGACTTTGACGTAAAAACCGACCCGAATACTGATTTCATTCTTACCCAGTCGCGGGAGACCCAGGCGGCTTCTCAGCTTCCGTCGGATGTCAACAACTACGGCATCACGGTGCGAAAATCGGTCACTGCTCCGTTGATGTGGGTTGCTCTCTATTCTCCCCACGGAACCTATGATGCCAAGTTTCTGGCGAACTACGCCTACATCAATATCACCGATCCTATTCTTCGCTCGCCCGGCATCGGCAATGTGCAGGTATTCGGCGCGGGTCAATACGCCATGCGCCTCTGGGTAAAGCCCGACACCTTGGCGAAACTGGGCATCACCGTTCCCGAGATTGTCAGCGCCATTCAGTCACAGAACGCCGTCAACCCCGCAGGCAAAGCGGGAGGCGAACCAGCTCCCAAAGGCCAGGAGTATACCTATTCGGTTCTGGCTCAGGGTCGTTTGGTGTCGCCGGAAGAATTCGGCAACATCGTCGTTCGCGAGACGCCTGACGGGGGCACGGTTCGTGTGCGCGACGTCGCTCGCATCGAACTGGGCGCTCAGGACTACAGCGTCGCCGGACGTTTCAACGGCAAGCCGGGCGCCATTGTTGCGGCCTACCAATTGCCCGGCTCGAACGCAGTCGACGCAGCGGCCGGCGTCAAGAAAATAATGGCGCAGATGAAAGAGCGCTTCCCCGAGGACATGGATTTTGCCGTTTCCCTCGACACCACTCTTTCTGTGACCCAGGGCATCAAGGAAATCATTGAAACCCTTGTGATCGCGCTGATCCTGGTCATCATCGTTGTTTTTCTATTCCTCCAGGGCTGGCGCTCAACCCTGATCCCCTTACTGGCTGTGCCGGTTTCACTTGTGGGAACGTTTGTGCTGTTCCCGCTGTTCGGTTTTTCCATCAATACACTCTCTCTATTTGGTTTAGTGCTTGCCATTGGCCTCGTCGTAGATGACGCCATCGTCGTCGTCGAAGGTGTTGAGCGCCACATCGAAGAGGGATTGACTCCTAAGAATGCAGCCTTAAAGGCGATGGAGGAACTGTCGGGCCCCGTGGTAGGAATCGCCCTGGTTCTCTCCGCCGTATTCGTGCCCACCGCCTTCATTCCCGGGATCACTGGCAGGCTGTATCAACAATTCGCAGTCACGATCGCTATCTCGGTGATTCTCTCCGCGTTCAACGCGCTTACGCTCAGCCCTGCCCTGGCTGCATTGCTTCTTCGACCCCGCGAAGAGAGCCATGGCCTGCTCCGGAGATTCTTCGATTGGTTTAACCGGGTTTTTGAGCGAGCCACTGGGGGTTATGTCAGATGGAGCGGGGTCCTGCTCAAGAAGACAGCCGTGCTGGTCGTGCTTCTGCTGGCGTTTTGCCTGGGGGCGGGATTTTTCGCCAGCCGGGTGCCGTCGAGCTTTCTTCCCGATGAAGATCAGGGCTATGCCTATGTGAACCTGCAATTGCCCAATAGCGCTTCGTTGGAGCGAACATCGCAGGCCGCGGCACAAATCGAGAACATTCTGGCGAACACGCCGGGAGTGAAGTACACGACCAGCGTCATCGGCTTCAGCTTGCTCAGTTTCGTTCGTACCAGCTACAACGCTTTCTTCGTGGTCACACTCAAACCCTGGGACGAGCGCACCTCCCGAGCCGAGCAGTTTCAAGCGATCAAGGCGCATTTGAATCGGGAGCTTTCCCAATTGCCCGCAGGCATCGCATTCAGTTTTTCTCCGCCCGCCATCCCCGGCGTCGGCACCGCGGGCGGATTCACTTTCATCCTGGAAGACCGCTCGGGCGGCAGCATCCAATTCCTGTCGCAAAACCTGAACAAGTTTCTTGACGCGGCACGAAAGCGGCCGGAGATCGCCAGCCTCAGTACCACTTTTCTCCCCAGCGTTCCCCAGAAGTTCGTCGACGTCAATCGCGACAAGGTGTTGAAGCAGGGCATCAATCTTTCCGACGTCTACCGCACCATCCAGGCGTTCATGGGCGGATATTTCATCAATTACTTCAACCGCTTTGGCCGCCAATGGCAGGTCTACATCGAAGCCGAGGGCGAGGATCGCGCCAGCGTGGAGAACGTTGGACGCTTCTACGTCCGCAACAACAAGGGCGAGAACGTCCCGCTGTCTACACTTGCCACCGTCAGATCGCAACTCGGCCCCGAATTCACCCAGCGCTTTAATGAGTACCGTTGCGCGCAAATCAACGGCAGCGCAGCCCCGGGCTACAGCGCCGATCAGGCGACCGCAGCCCTCGAAGAGGTTTTTCAGCAAACCATGCCGCGGGAAATGGGATTCGACTACTCCGGGATCTCGTTTCTGGAACAGAAAGCACGCCAGGGAGTGCCGCCCGCGGCCATCTTTGGCCTGTCACTGTTGTTCGTCTTCCTGATTCTGGCGGCACTGTACGAAAGCTGGTCGCTGCCTTTCAGCGTACTGCTCAGCACACCGGTGGCGATCTTTGGGGCGTTCTTCGTGCTGTGGCTGCGCCGCACTCTGCTCGGTGTTTTCCTGCCGCCGTATATGGTGCAGATTGAAAGCGACATCTACTCTCAGATCGGCTTGATCATGCTCATCGGCCTAGCGGCGAAGAACGCGATTTTGATCGTCGAGTTCGCCAAGGATGAGTACGAACACGGAAAACCGCTGGCCGACGCCGCGCTCGAAGGCGCGAGACTCCGCCTGCGCCCGATCCTGATGACCTCGTTCGCGTTTATCCTCGGCTGCCTTCCATTGTGGACGGCGAGCGGGGCAGGTTCGGTAGCCCGGCAAATCATGGGGACGGCCGTAATCGGCGGGATGCTCACTGCCAGCGCGATTGGAATCTTTTTCATACCTGGCATCTTTTATATCGTCGAAAAATGGTCGGGCGCGGGCAAGGAACCCGCAGCCGGCATATTGCAGACTGCCCCGTCACCCGCGCCGGGAGACTGAGACTGCCGCATGGTTGCCGCCTGAAAGCAGGCTCAATGGGATCGAGTGCTATGAAAGCCGAAAGAATGTACACAGGAAAATTGCTCAGCGTCACAGTGGCAGCGGCAATGCTGGCCGGTTGCACGGTTGGGCCTAAATATCATCGCCCGGCTGTTCAGACACCGAATTCTTTTCGAGACCTGGCAAACAATCCTCAGCTTCAGGCGCAAACTGCGTCGTATGCCGATCTTCCCTGGTGGCAGGTATTTCAGGATCCAAAGCTGCAGGAACTCATTCGCACGGCGCTCAAACAGAACTACGATCTGCAACTGGCCACGGAGCGCATCAGCGCTGCCCGCGCTCAACTTGCCATAACCCGTTCCAGCCTGTTCCCCCAGGTGTCGGGCAACGCCAACTTCTCCGGCGGCAAGGAAAATCTGCAACAATCGACGTACAACTTTCTGACCTTGACTGCCGACGCGGCGTTCCAGTTGGATTTCTTCGGCCGCTTGCGCCGCGCCAATGAAGCCGCCCGCGCCCAACTGCTGGCTACCGAAGATGCGCGCCAGGTCGTCGCACTGACCCTCGTCAGCGACGTTGCGGCCGACTATTTCACTCTGCTGCAACTTGATCTCCAGCTCGCGATCACGCGTGAAACCGTCAAGACCCAGACCGACTCCGTTAAACTTACCCATCTGCGGCTTGACCACGGAGTTGCCACCAAGCTGGATGTGCTCCAGGCTCAGCAGGTCCTCGACACTGCCAATGCGCAGATTCCCGACCTGGAGCGGCAAATCGCCCTCGCAGAAGACGCCATCAGCATCCTGCTCGGAAATTATCCCCAAGACATCGCGCGCGGTATTCCGCTCGTCGAGCAAACACTCCCGCCCGAAGTTCCAGCCGGCATTCCATCTTCGATCCTCGAGCGTCGGCCTGATATTCGGGAGGCGGAACAGGTTTTGATTGCCGCGAATGCCGACATCGGAGTCGCCAAAGCTCAGTTCTTTCCGCAAATCTCGCTGACCGGCACAGGTGGCGGTTCATTTGGTCGGGATTCTGCTTTCCCAAGCCACTACGCCACCCAGCTCGGTATCTGGTCTTATGGCGCACAGGTTAGCCAGCCAATCTTTACCGGAGGTGCGCTGAAAGGAAATTTGCACTTGGCTGAGTCCCAACACCGACAAGCTCTGATTGGTTATAGGGAGGCGATCCAGCATGCTTTTGGAGAAGTCTCGGATGCGCTCATCGGTTACGAGAAACTTCATCAGGTGCGGGCACGCCAGCAGGAGTCGGTAGCGGACCTCCAGGAAACCGTCCGCATTTCCGCGCTTCGCTACAAGGGCGGCACCACGACATACCTCGAAGTACTCGACGGACAGCGCTCGCTTTACGGCGCCGAACTGACGCTCGCAGCAGCGCGCGGAGATGAATATCGCAGCCTGGTCCAGCTTTACAAAGCCTTGGGCGGAGGCTGGCAGCAGTAAATGGTAGGCTCGAGGCGAGCCATGCTCCGACAATGCTTGGCAAGTGACTTGCAGCAGCACGTTGGAAATCGAAATTCAACGCCTCCCATGAAACCGTTTTACCAACGCAGCGGGCGTGATTTCTGTTGCGGGACTCCTAAGAGGGGTCTAGAAAACCGTGCGGTTAGAAAACAAATGCTATTATCGCCGTCGGGAGTCAACCCGTGGAACTGACAGAACGCAAACTTCCGAGCGAAGCCATAGAGCTCTACAACGACTTCATTCACGGTGAGATTAGCCGCCGAGCATTCATCGAGGGCGTGCAGCGACTAGCCGGCGGTCTGGCCGCAGCCACGGTTATCAGCGCATTGATGCCGAATTATGCGCTGGGCCAGCAGGTTTCCCGCACCGATGACCGGATCAAGGCGACGTACGAAACCGTTCCTTCTCCCAAGGGCAACGGAAGCATCAAAGGCTATCTCGTCAAGTGGTTGGCCTGATTTCACTTGGGAAAATGGGGGCGTCACTGCGTTACCTGGCAGGTCCTGCTTCCCGACTGACACGTTTGACCACCGATGCATCGGATTAAAGATGTCCTGAATCCCTGCCGCTCCCAAGCAACAGAGGTCACGAGTACATAAAGCAAAGCTGTTCTTCACTTGTATTGGTGCGCGATTTCTCTATGCTGCGCGATCAAGGGCTTCATGCACGCGATTACATTCCCTCTTCACTTGAGAAGCTTTTTCATGCATGAATTCCACTGCGCAAAGGAACACGTGATAGCTCGAACCTCTCATCAGGCATGGCGACTGATGAAGAAGTGTTTGCTGTTAGGACTGATGGTCCCGGTCTCGCTCAAGGCGCAACAAAGTGCTCCGTCGCCGCCCGCATGGACTGGTGTCGTACGCACGGCTGCCGGCGAACCTTTAGCGGGAGCGAAGGTAACGGTATTCACACCCGGCGCCAAAAAGAACCCAACCGCGGTTACAGGGATCGACGGAACGTTTGCGATCGCAGGTCTTCGACGCGGGCTAAATCACGTGAGCGTGCAAGTGCCCGGGCGAGGTCCAACAGGGCAAGTGGCAGTGAATATTACCAGCGTACCGATTCTGCTGACGGTGTCCGAGCAAAACGTGCTGTCGATTGCAGCGACTGCACAAACTTCCGCAGGAGTCTCGAGTGGGAACCCGAGCACGACTTTGAACCCAGCCAGCGGAGCAGGCGTCGAAAAACTCTCCAGCCAAAAGGTGAATGAGCTGCCGTTGAATGGACGTGACTTCAGCACGCTGCTGCTGTTGGCCGCCGGGACGATGACGGACGTGAATGGGCAGACAAATTTTACTCAGCAATTCGCCATCAATGGACAGCGCGGCGTTGAGGCCGTGTTCGCGATGGACGGTGCGGACGTGAGCGATCCGGAAATGGGCGGGAGCACTTTCACGAATTTTGACGTGGACGCGATTCAGGAATTGCAATCAAGCTCAGGTTGGATGCCGGCGGACATTGGACGCGGTGCGGCAGGTTTCACCAACATCGTGACACGGTCTGGGAAAAGTGGTTTTCACGGGTCGTTCTTCGAGTTCTTGAGAAACTCTGCGCTCGATGCGCGGAATTATTTCGATCACCCGTCGATTACGGACCCGGGCCGGATCCCTCCGTTCCGGCGAAATGAGTTCGGATTCACCAATGGCGGCCCGGTCGTGTTGCAAAATCTGTATGACGGACGCGACCGTACGTTCTATTTCGTGCAGTACCAGGGATTCCGACAGGTGTTGGGAACGACTCAGGTATTGGCTGTGCCAACGGCAGCCGAGCGAGCGGGTCAGGATATGGTGACATACCCGGACGGCAGCATGGACATCCTGCAGGTGCCGGTGAATCCGGCAATTGGGGCAGTGCTGTCCCGTTATCCACTCCCGAACAATCCAACTGGTGCGTATGGTGCGCGAACCTATGCTGCGCCTTCAAATGTGAACACAGACACAGATCAGTTTTCTATCCGCATCGATCAGAAAGTCGGCGCGAAAGGACAATTGCTTGGTCGATTCAATTACGACAATCTGAAGGGACCGACGACAAATCCGGATCAGACGCTGCTCGATCCGAGCTTTGGCGTGCAGTATGTGGACCGGCAACGGAACGGGGTCATCACCTACACGCACGCTGTGTCACCGCACTTTCTCTGGTCGTCATCCTTGAGCTTCACGCGGACGACCCCATCGTTCGTGACACCGAACCACACCGATTCGGCTTTGAAGTTCGTCGATGGCCTGTATGAGGCGTTCAATGGTGCGGCGGGAACGGTAATGTCCGCGTTCGGGAATTTGTTCCAGGGGCAACTGAACTTCTCGTGGACGACAGCGCGGCACATCGTGAAGTGGGGCGCGGAGGGGCGACTTAACCGGGACACGACATACTTCGGTATCAGTCCCAATGGCGAATATGATTTTGGCGGCGGGACGGTTTACTCGCCGGTGTTCATTCCCTCCGCCAGCGGACAGCACGACGTGCAAGTCGGAGATCCGCTGCCAGACACGCTGAGCAGCCTGCTGATCGGCTATCCGTACGGATACACGATCGCTGTTGCGCCGCCCTACGCATCGAATGGCGCGCACATCGGGCCTGCGGCCATCAACCGGAATGACGTGAACGCATACCTCGAAGACACATGGAAAATCAATCCGCAATGGACTCTCGAATATGGGCTGCGATATGAACTCTACACACCGATTACGGAGCGGGCGCACCGGACGTCAAGCTTTCTGAATTCGTTCCCACCCGCGGGCGTTGGCCAGGAATACTTGATCAACCCGCGGCCTACTTATCAGACCGATTGGAACGGCTGGGGGCCCCGTGTGCAGGTTGACTGGAACGCGCCCCACGCAGTTCATGTGCACATGGGCGGGGCGATCACAGTGATTCCGCCAAATATCTGGCAGGACAATCTTCTTACGGGGTCAACACCCTACGTCGTTTATCCGCGCGTAAATGCGGCGCAAAACGGAGAGATTGCCTACGGCTTCCAAATCACACCGAACGAATTACCGCCAGTCTATAACACCGCTGGCGTGAGCGTGCTGGCTAGCGGCGATCCAAGAAAAGTCCCGGCGAATACGGTGATGGACGTAAATCGATACCAGCAGGATTTGGCAGCGCTGTCGCCGAGCGGCCAGCTCTCGCTGCTGAGTCTGGCCGGGATCGACCGGCGCTTCGGCAACGCTTACTTGCAGACTTGGACGCTGGGGCTGGAACGGGCTTTCGGCGGCCTCACGGCCGACGTCGCGTATGTCGGAACATCGGCATTTCGACTCCCCAGAATGTCATTTCCAAACGCGTATCCTGGAGCGGATCCGGAATTTGCGCGGTTTACATACTTCGACGCTGGCGGCGCGGTGACGGGCGGTTTCGGATACGAGTCTGTGATGACAGCGGCGTCGCACTCGTCATACAACGCCTTGCAGACCTCACTGTCGGGAAATGTCGGGCGCGGTGGTCCGTCATTGCAGGCAGGCTACACCTGGGGCAAATCGCTGGATGATGTCAGCGGCGTTATCGGAGGAACAGGATCCACCGGTGCCGTGACGCTGTTTAGCCCACAAGACCCGTTCGATACACGAGCGGAAAGAGGGCCGTCAAGCTTTGACGTGACGAACGCCTTTACGCTGAGTGCGGCCCAGGATTTGCATTTCGAGCATTTGGGACTTCAGTCGGATCGAACCCACCTGTTGACGAAGGGCTGGGAGTTACTGAGCATTTCGACGATCACCAGTGGTTCGCCGTTTACGGTTTATTCGGGGATCCAGCAGACGGGCGCGGGAACCAATGGCGCGGACCGGCCAGATCAGGTTGGGATGCCGGACCTCTCGAGCGCCGGCAGTTCAACCCGACCGCGCGACGATTATTTTGGGCGGGGAGCGAACAACGCAAGTTTCTTTTCCATTCCCATCGAGATCGCGGGCGGGACCGGACCGAACTCCGGGCGCTTTGGAACGCTCGGCCGCAATACATTCCGCGGTCCGGCATATTATGATTTCGATTTTGCACTCATCAAGACGACGCCGATTGGCCACCGGGAAAGCGGGTTGGAGCGCGCGGACCTGCAATTCCGCGCAGAGTTATTTAATCTGTTTAACATCGTCAACATGGGGCTACCTGCGAACATCATCGAGGGTACAGGGTTTGGCATGATCAGCAAGACGGCGGGAACCTCGCGGCAGGTTCAGTTTTCGCTAAAGCTGATCTATTGATGAGGCACGGCAAGTCGGCACGTTGCGTCAAGCGCGCGCTTTGTCAATCATCTCTTCCCAAATGCCTTGTGACTTGAGGATAACTTCCACTGCCTCGCGGACCGCGCCGCGGCCAGCCAGGGCCTTAGTGGTGTAGTGCGCCGCCTTTTTAACCTCGATGACAGCATCGCCCACGGCAACCGCGAAGCCTGCCCGGCGCATGATGGGAATATCCGGCAGATCGTCGCCGATATACGCGACGGCAGAATCGGGCAAGCCCGCCTTGTTCAGAATTTCCTCGTAGGCCGGCATTTTCACCGGCTGCTTCATGTAGATAAATTCCATCTTCATTTCCTGAGCGCGACGGAGTAGTGCCGCGCTCTCGCGGCCCGTGATGCAGCCCGTGCGCAAGCCGGCGCTGCGGGCGAGGGTCAGGCCTTGGCCGTCGTGCGCATCAAACGTCTTGATTTCGAGCGCCGTGCCGTCCGGCTGCGAAAGCAAAGTGACGCCGCCGTCGGTCATGGTCCCGTCTACGTCCATGAGCACCAGTTTGATCTGCGAAGCGCGCTTCCTGAGTGCGGCGGAGATTTTGCGAGAACCGGCCAAAGCGGCCTCCGGAAAAAAGTCTTAGCTGCGTCGAATTAACTGCCGGCTCAGTATAACGTCCCGCCTGTTCAGTCCTCGAATCGAGCGTCGGATTCACGCAGGGCAGAAGCGCGACGCTTCAAGAAGCCGGGTAGTGACCCAGCCTATGAATTCAAGGCAGCCAGCAAGAAGACGAACGGCGCATTCCAGTTGATGGCGATCTCGTTGAGCGAATACGCGCCCTGATCGTCCTTATACATCTGCATCGGCGGACCCTTCGGCAGCAGAGCGCCCACGCGGTCCCCGGGATGCGCATTCGGACCGCCCGAGACCAGCCCCGGCCATGGAGCGGCAATGTTGTCAGCCGCGCTGGGCCGGTGGTGTGGATGCTGAAATGACTTCGTCCCCAGCTGCGTGACCCACGACAAATCCCAGCAGTTCCGTCCGATCAGGTAGTGCAGGTTTTCCGCGGCCGCCTGCCGAAACTCCTCGTCCTTCTGCAGGCGATCAGTCACGATCAACTGCAGCGATTGATTGCCCGCCACACCATTCGAACCCCAGACGTAGTCCGAGAGCGCCAGCGTGTTGCCGTAACCGTTTTGCCGGCTGTTCTGAACCAGCAACTCTGCCGCGCGCACGCTGGATTCGCGTATCCGTGCCAATAACTCGCTGGACGCGCCCTTCCGCTCAGCCATGGCGTAGGTCCAGAGCGCCATCGCCGACAGATCACCCCATGACGGCGCTCTCACGCGGAGCCCTTTGCCTGTTCCGTTCTCATTCCCGGCCTCGCTATTCAAATACGCAACACCGGTCTCGAATGCCTGGCGATATTGTTCCTCGCCGGTGGTGCGCCACAGTTCGGCCGCCGCCCACAGCATCTCGTCACGGCAATCGCCGTCTCCATAGTCGCCGGTGCGAATGCCGTCGGGATTTCGGAAAATCACATTCGGATTCTTGCTCGCCCACGCATACCCCCGCTTCGCCGCTTCAAGGCACGTCTTCGCATAGGCGTCGTCGAAAGGTCCATAGCAGCGGGCCGCAATCGCAGCCACCGCGGCCAGATCGGCAGTCGCGCATGTGCTCTTGTACGGAGCCGATCCGGTCCCGATAACGTAGCTGGTCAGGTGATCGTCCTGCGGCAGAATGAACGCGCAGAAGTTTTCGCTCGTCTGCTTGTGCCATACACCGCCGTCGGCGTCCTGCAGGCTGAGCATCCAATCGAGATTCCAGCGGATCTCGGCGAGAAAATCGGGAAGCTTTCCGCCGGATTCAGGAATCTTGAGATCGAGACTGCGCACCGCCCCGTTGCACAACTCCCACGTCCACAACAGAGTCCCCATCGAAATTCCGGAATTCACTACATAACGGCCGTAGTCGCCGGCATCATGCCATCCGCCGTGGTTTTTGCATGCACCGCTCCTTCCAGATGTCTTGTGAAACTCGGCCGTCAGATGGCACGCGGGATGCGAATAGCCGTCTCCCAGGTCCACGTTGCAGCCACAGCGCTGACCGTAATATCCGCGCATAGTCAGCCAGAGAGCGTGGCGATAAACATCGTTCCCGACTTCCAACGGCGCGCTCAAGCCCGCGTCCGTCTCAAGAATGTACTTGCCGAGCTGGCGCACCGCCGAAATGTCAGCAATCTGAACCCGGTCGCCCGAAGCCGCGTCGTCGCGAGCCGCCTCAGGCTTTCCCTGCAAAACCACCGCACCGCCGGTGGCGCGTCGCACCTTAAAATGCGCGGATGGTGAGCGCAGGGTTACCAGCTTAGTCGCGTTCGGAAGATACCCGAGTTGATTGAATACGATCGAACTGCCGTCAGTCGCGGCTTCCGCCGCCGTCGACTTGGGATTCAGCCACCACGCAGCGGGCAGAGCTGCCGCGCCTCCGCAAGCCGCCGCGATTTTGACGAATTTTCTTCGGTGCATGGGCCCACAGATCGGAAGCCGACGTTTACGAACTGATATTACGAACCGATCTTACGAGGTGACGCTACGAACCGGCTCGCATGTCGCTCGAGGTGCCGCCCGCGGCGGGAACATAGCACTTCAGCGTGTAATCCATCACCATGCGATCGGCATTGAAGCGCCAGCCCAGCGTGCGAATCGTCCGCTTCATGCGCTTGATCCAGCCTCGCGGGAGGCCGTCGCGATCGCGCTGGTAATACAGCGGAATCACTTCCTCGCGCAAAGTTCGCATCAGGTCTTCCCCATCGCGGGTATCATGAACGCTCATGTTGGAGTGCGTTCTTCCTGTCCCGATGGCAAACCCGTTCATGCCGTCAAACGCCTCCGCCCACCAGCCATCGAGCACGGAAAGATTCAGTCCACCGTTCAGCACGACCTTCTGGCCGCTCGTTCCGGAGGCCTCCAGCGGCCGGCGCGGATTATTCAGCCAGACGTCAACACCCTGCACAAACCGCCGCCCGACGTTGATGTCATAGTCCTCTACAAACACGAACTTGTCGCGGAACTTGGGGTCGCGCATCAGTTCGGCAATCTGCTGCAGCACCTTTTTGCCGGGCTCATCGAGCGGATGAGCCTTGCCGGCAAAAACAAACTGCACCGGCCGGTTCGGGTCATTCACCATGGAAGCCAGCTTTTCGATGTCAGTCAAAATCAAATTCGCCCGCTTGTACGTGGCAAAGCGGCGGGCAAATCCAATCGTGAGCGCATCCGGACTCAACACACGCTCCAGCCGCTGCAACACTTCGCGCGATTCTCCCCGGCGCTGCGCCTGCTCGACCGCGCGCCGGCGCACAAACTCGATCAGTTGCGACTTCAGGTTCAGGTGCGTCTCCCAGAGCTCACCGTCGTCCACGTTTTCTATGCCGAGCCAGATCTTAGCTTCACTGCTGCGCTGGTGCCAGTCGGTGCCCAGATGGCGATCGTAGAGACGAAACATCTGCGGCGCCAGCCACGACGGAACGTGCACTCCGTTGGTGATGTGTCCAATGGGAACGTCGTCTTCCACTTTGTCGCGGTATAAGCCCGTCCACATGGCTCGCGACACTTCGGCATGCAGCGCCGAAACGGCATTGGCGCGCCGCGAAAGGCGAAGCGCCAGCACCGTCATGCAAAACAGTTCGTCCTGATTGCTGGGATTTTCACGGCCCAGTCCCAGCAAACTTTCGCGGGACAATCCCAGAGACTCCCTGAGCGGCCCAATATGCTCTTCAATCAGCCCGGCGTCGAAGCGGTCATGTCCGGCCGGCACCGGCGTGTGCGTAGTGAATACCACTTCGCGTGAAACCCGCGGAACGGCAGCGTCAAACGCCAAGCCTTCCTCTTCCATCCGCATGCGAATCGCTTCCAGCACCGCAAAAGCGCTGTGGCCTTCGTTCAGGTGAAGCACGCCCGGAGAAACTCCCAGAGCTTTCAGCGCTCGCAGTCCACCCACACCCAACAACAACTCCTGACGAATGCGGATGCGCAAGTCTCCGCCATACAACCGCGACGTCAGTTGCCGATCTTCGGGCGCGTTGCCTTCCACATCGGAATCCAGCAGCAGCAGGTCCCGCCGTCCTACCTTTACCCGCCATACTTTCGCCTGAATTCGGCCACTGCGGGTCTCGATCTCCACCACGACCGGTCGGCCATCCTTGCCGATCGCAACCTCCATCGCCATCTGATTGACGTCGGTCTTCAGATATTCTTCCCGCTGCCATCCCCCTAAATCCAGCCGCTGCCGGAAATACCCCTGGCCATAGAACAAGCCGATGCCCACCAAAGGAATATCCAGATCAGACGCGCTCTTGATGTGATCGCCGGCCAGCACTCCCAGGCCACCGGAATAAACCGGCAACGATTCATGCACCCCAAACTCCGCCGAGAAATAGGCTACCGGGTGCGGCCGCAGGACTCCGGCATTCTTCGCGCCCCACGTGCGGTCCGCATCCCGGTACTCCAGCATCCGCCGGTACGCGTAGTTCACTCGGCTGTGCAGCATGAGTTCAGCCGCGCGGGTTTCCAGCTTGGCCAGGGGCAATTCCGCCAGCAGGGCCACCGGGTTCTGATTCAGCTCATTCCACCGCGCCGGGTCCAGATCAAGGAAGAGGCTGGACGAGTTATGGTCCCAGCTCCACCACAGATTGCGCGCCAGGGCCCACAACCGCTCCTGTACAGGAGCAATGAAGCGGTCCAGCGTGCGGGCTTCACTTACCACCGGAGCGACCTGTGTGGCCGCCTCCGTCAGCATCCCTATTTCGTCTTTGCTGAAGACCCGCGCCGCTACGGTCTGAACTACCAGAACGCCCTGTAGAACTCCTCGATCGATCAGCGGCACTCCAAGAAACGACTGAAAGGCATCTTCGCCGGCATCGCGAAAATACTTAAACCGGGGATGGGTCTTCACTTGTTCGACGGCAACGGGTTGCACCAGTTCCGCTACGAGGCCCGTAAGGCCCTCATTCACGGCCATGCGCAGGCTGCCAACGCATTCCTTGCGCAGTCCGACGGTCGCGGCCAGCACAAGATTGGCGCGATCCGGTTCCAGCAAGTAGGCCGAGCACACATCGGTCCGAAATCTTTTGGCAATGAGCGCGACCACGTTCATCAGCGTTTCCGCCGGCTGTCCGCCTTCGGCCGCCAGATTCGCAATCTCTTCCAGGGTCAGCACTTTGCTGACCTCACTCAAATGCACGCCCTGCTCCATGTCCTCTTCCACCTTCTCGTCTGTCCAAATCGTTTGCCAAAACGGCTCGCCAGCCTCCGTGGGAGTCTTGAACTTCATCCTGCCGAGAGCAGGATGAAGTAATCGCTGGCCAAAGGTTTCCCTATTGTACGGGGTACGGATGAAATCGTGAACGATGCACAAATTTTCACCCTGAGGAATTTACTGAACCGTGCCGCTGTCGTCCCCAGCAGATCCCGGCGCGCTCCATTCTTTCCAAATCTCCGCACGAAAACCAGATTGCGTTACCTCCTCGACAAAGAGTAAAATCAGCGCCAATCCAGCCAACCAATGGGAGGCATACGTCTACTTTCCGTTGGCGTTTCGAGCATGCAAGCTTGGGAAGGCACGCAGTCAGAGCGAGGATCGGCGTCGAACCCTAACTGCGGCTTTTCTAAACCAAGGACGGATAGAACAACGGAAGATTTTCCAGTACCGCCCGCAACTTCTTTTGCATCTCGCGCGACCCATGGAGTCAGGACAATGAACGGTGCTGCCGCACGATTTCTCCGGTTGGGTGTGAGCTTGTCTGGATTGATGGTTTTGGGGTGGGTGTTAAGCGGCCAGGCAGCCAAACCGGCTCGCGAGGGGCTGCCTACGGATTGGACTCATCACCATCTCATTTTTTCCCGGCCCGCGACTTTCGAAAAAATCGACCAGATTACCCGTGATCCCCGCTACTGGCAGCAGTGGTACCGGCAAAACGTGAGACCCGTCCTCTTGGGCCCGGCCGCGCCTGGTGATGCGCCCCACATCAATCTGCGCCGGGGCGGTAAGTCTGCAGGTGCATGGTCCGAGTTTCTGGGGAGCGGTGGTACCGTCGGCGCCGGCAACTATCCCGCCAAATATTCGTTTCTAATCAGCGGGGCAAACTGCGACGGTGCGGCCCAGCCGGATTACGTCGTGTTCAATACCGGGCTGTTGGGCTCTGCCACCCAGGCCAGTGTGGTCGCCTTCGACAATCTCTATTCTGGCTGTAACGGCCTTGCGTTGGGATCGGCCGCGAACTTCGCCGTACTCGGCGCGTCCACCGTGACGAACACCGGCAACTCCGTGGTCACGGGCGCTAACATCGGCATTTCTCCAGGCACCAGCCTCACCGGTTTCCCTCCTGGCGTGCTTACGCCACCTGCGACGGAGCAACTCGGGAACGCAACGGCGAGTCAGGCGCAAGCGGACGCCAGTACGGCATTCACCCACTACAACGGTCTGACCGGCGCGACACTCATCGGGCCCACTGTGGACGGAATGATCCTTGGGCCCGGCTTGTACAAAACCACCGCTACGCTCAACTTGAGTGCAGGTGCAACCCTGACCCTCAGCGGCAGCGGAACCTACATCTTCCAGATCGGGACTGGGTTTAACGTCTCGGGCACTGTGGTGCTGACTGATGGCGCGACGGCTGGCAATGTGCTTTGGGTGGTGGGAAGCTCCGCCGTCCTCAGTGGAACCTCTTCTGTGTCCGGAACCATTCTCGCGTTAACTTCGATCTCGCTCGCCGCTGGTGATTCGCTTACGGGCCGGGCAATCGCCCTGAACGGTGCGGTGACCCTGAGCGACAACGCAATCACCACCTTAGACACCGTGCCCTCGGTCTACTGGGCCTACAACACGGGCGGCCAGATTCTGACTTCTCCCGCGCTCTCCCTCGATGGGACCCAGGTTGCTTTCGTGCAGACCAACCCTAGCCTCGAAGGAACTCTGGTGCTGCTGAAATGGGCGCCCACCGGCGGAACCGTGAATTCTCCGGTAACCCTGACTGCCGTGGCCAATGGCGCCTATCGCAACTGCACTGCTCCCTGTATGACCACGATCATTCTGCAGGACGGCCTGGGAGTTCCCACCGACGACCGGACTTCTTCAGTCTTCCCCGATTATGGTCGCGACGTTATTTGGGTCGGCGGAGCACTGGGCTGGCTTCACAAGATCACCGGCGTGTTTAGCGGCACTCCCGCCGAAGTGACTTCGGGCGGATTCCCCGTCCAAGTGAATCCGGCCAATCCCAACTCCCTCTCCAGCCCGGTGTATGATTCAGCCTCGAACAACGTTTTTGTCGGCGATTACGGGGGAATCTTCTATCGGGTCAGCTCCACCGGCGTGGCCACTGCATCAGGACAAGTGGATCACGGAGCCGGTTTGGTGGCCGGGCCGATTGTCGACTCGACCGCTGAAAAGATTTACGTGTTTTCTTCCAGTGACGGTAGCACAAACTGCGCTGGAGCTGTTCCCTGTGCTGCGGTCTTCCAGTTCTCGCCCACTTTCGCGTCCGGGACGAAGGGGACGGAAGCGGTCGTCGGGCTCAGCCAGGCTGCTCCGCCCAACCCCAATCCTTTGTATGAAGGCGGGTTCGACAGTACCTATCAAGCATCCACCAACGCTACCGGCAATCTTTATGTTTGCGGAAATACTGCGGGGGCCCCGACCATTTATCAGATTCCCATCGCCGCCGGAGTGATGGGAACGGCTCTGACCGGACCGGCGCTCACCAGCGCCACCACCGGATGCTCTCCGGTCACCGACATTCCCAACCCGGCCCCCAGCGGAACTCCGTCCTCCGAATGGATATTCGCCGGCGCCCAGAACAGCGGTTCGGGAAACAACTGCGCCGCTGGCGGATGCCTCATGAACTTCTATGTTCAGCCTTGGCAGCCTTCGACCACTTACGCCAAAGGCCAGGAGGTGCTAGATTCCAACCTAAATATTGAAGTGGCCCGAACTCCGGGACTGTCGGGCACTGGCGCGCCCGCTTGGATCACAACCACTGGTGGCAGTACTACAGACCACATAGTGCGGTGGACAAACCAAGGCCCGAACCAGGCTTCCCATCCGGCTTGGCTGGCAAGCAATCTATATGTCGCCAACGCGGAGATACTCGACAGCAACGGCAATGTGGAATGGACCTCCGCCCAGGCAACCTCTGGTACGAGTACCCCTGCTTGGTCCACGACCATTGATGGTACGACCACGGACGGAGGCATCACTTGGCGGAACCTGGGACCCGTCGCGACTTTCAGCACTGCCGCCGCCGGAGGTACCAGCGGGATTATTATGGACAACATCGTCGGGTCCGGAACCCTGGCGGGCGCTTCTCAGGTTTATTTTTCCACCCAGGGCAACCAGACTTGTTCCACATCCGGCGGTTCGGGTGGCTGCGCGGTGCAGGCATCGCAGTCGGCATTACAATAAGACGATTCGTCAGAAAGACAGAGACAGGTTCCTCATTATGGCTATGAACGACACGCCCTCAGATAATCCGCGTACTCCAGCTCCTAAAAAGCCTTACGAAAAGCCTTCTTTCCGCTTCGAGCAGGTATTTGTCACCACCGCGCTGTCCTGCGGCAAGATCAGCGTTACGCAGAGCAGTTGCAGCCTGAATACCAAGGCATCATAACCAGTGGACTTGCCATCAAACCCGGCTCACGCCCTGAAGTGCGAACTGGCATGCGAAGTGTTGCGATGCTCCGGCATGTTGCGCTTGCAAGTGACGGGATGGAGCATGATGCCGACGGTTTGGCCTGGCGACACCCTCGTAGTTGAACGGGTCGGCAGCGATGATATCGTCGAAGGGGACATCGTTCTTTTCAGCCGCGAGCGCAGAATTTTTGCGCATCGCGTTGTCGGCAAGAGCGCGACCGCCGGAGACGAAACGATTCTGACCCGTGGCGATGCCATGCCTCAATCCGACCCCCCGGTCCCAAGCCGGGATCTACTGGGGAGAATTTGCTTCATCCTTAGGGATGGGAAACAGCTGAAACCCGCAAGAGCCCTGCGCTTCTCGCAGCGCGCGGCCGCGGCAGTCTTTCAATGTTCTGAAATTGCCGCCCGTGTCATTGTGGGCGTCCACGGCCTGCGCCAGTCGTTTCAAGGTCCGCGTCAGTTTCAAGCCGCGCTTCCTCAAGAACAATAGGATCAATTTTTTCCATGCCAGAGCTAGCTACAGCCGTCGAGAGTCTCAGCCTCGTGATTGAAATCGGAGGCATGCCCGTGCGCGTGCACACAACGGACCCGGACTTCCTCGCCATGCTGCAGGACCGCTACGCTGGGTTCGTAACTTCCGCGGACAGTGCAGCGAGCGCAGAGATTGACTTCGACATTGACCTCACGTCGCCCGGTTCTGCCGATCCTGATGCAGATGTCCGCGTCACTCATCAGCAAGGTCGCTGGACGCTAACGCGAGGAGATTTTCGCGCTGAGTGGGAACCAGTCCTGCGCCGCGGCTGGATTCGCCAGACCGCCAATCCTTACTCGATCGACGCCGTGCTGCGCATCGTACACACCCTCGTGCTGGCCCGCCAGGGAGGCTTCCTGTTGCACTCCGCCAGCGCCATTCGCAACGGCAAGGCATTCCTATTCGCCGGCGTTTCCGAAGCTGGCAAGACGACCATCTCTCGGCTGGCTCCCCCCGACGTCACGCTCCTCACCGATGAGATCTCCTATGTTCGTAAAAATGGTCGAAGAGACGATGCCGGCTACATCGCCTTCGGAACTCCGTTCACCGGAGAACTGGCCAAGCTGGGCGAAAATGTTTCCGCACGCGTCGCTGCGCTCTACTTGCTAGCCAAGGGTTCCGAGAACCGCATCGACCCCGTCCCGCCCGGAGAAGCGGCCCGATCTCTGCTTGCTAATCTTCTGTTTTTCGCGCAGGATGAGGAACTGGTGCAATCCACTTTTCATGCGGCGTTCGAGTTCGTAAGCCGGGTGCCCATCGCCCGCCTTACTTTTGTGCCCGATGCCCGGATCTGGGAGCTGATTCGATGAGCAAGCTTTATATGGCGCGCAATCCGCGAGTCGCGGCTCGCAGTCTCGACGGCGAAATGATGATCATGTCTGGCCGCGATTCCACTCTCTTCACCCTCAACCGGACGGCGACCATTCTGTGGCAGGCCGCCGACGGTGCCACCCCGCTCGATGAAATCGTGGAGCTCCGCATCTGCCATGAGTTCGATGTGGATCGCTCGCAAGCACTGCAAGACGCCGAATCGCTGGCCCGCGAACTCGCCACTCACGAGATTCTGCGGATTTCCGAAGAACCCATCGCGCAACCGGCGACGCAATCCGGTTCTTCCGCCGGAGAGGCTCGATGATCGGACTGCTGGAAGAGATGACGGCTAAGGCGCTGAAGCTCAACATTCCGCTTAGCGTCCAACTCGATCTCACCTACCGCTGCAATGAACGCTGCGTGCACTGTTATCTCGATCATCACGATCATGGCGAGATGACCACCGCCGAGATAAAGCACCTGATGGATGAGATGGCCGAAGCCGGCGTCTTCATCCTCACCCTGAGTGGCGGCGAAATTTTCCTGCGCAAGGATTTCTTCGAACTTCTGGAATATGCCCGCCGCGAGCGGATGTTCTGCGTGAAGCTCAAGACCAATGCGATTTTGATTCGCGAGCACGAAGCCGCCCGCATCCGCGATCTCGGCGTCGAGTCGATCCAGATCAGCATTTACTCGCACCGTCCCGAAATTCACGACGCCATCACTCTGATTCCCGGCTCGCTCAAGCGCTCGGTCGATGCAATCCGTTTTCTTAAAGCGCAGGGTTTACGCGTAGTGATCGCCAACGTTCTGATGATTCAGAATATGCAGGACTACAAAGGCGTTCGCGCGCTCGCCGAAGAACTGGACGTGGAATGCACGCTCGATCCCACCATCACGCCAATGATGGATGGCGACCGCACCGTTCTGAATCTCGGCGTCGGGAACGATGCCCTGCGGCAGGTGTTCCGTGATGCGTCGCTGGTGGGTGACGTCGATCAGTTCTGCGCCGTCGCAACCAACCCGGACGAAGACGCGCTCGAGAATTTGCCCTGCAGCGCCGGCCACACTGCCTGCTACGTTTCGCCCTACGGCGACGTGTATCCCTGCGTACAGTTTCCGCTTCCCACCGGCAACGTGCGGCAGCAGCGCTTCCTCGACATCTGGCGGCATTCCGACCAGATGAACGACGTCCGCTCCATCCGCGTGAAAGATTTGAGCACTTGCACTTCGTGCTCACACGTTTCGAGCTGCACGCGTTGTCCCGGTCTCGCCTTCATGGAAGGCAACATGCGCGGGCCGTCATCACAGGATTGCCAGAAATCTTTCGCCAGAACCGGCGTTCCCTCGGCCAACATGCTGGCCAAGCAGCGCGCCGCAGAGAACAGGGGCCAAACGAATTTGGTTCTGGCCGGTATAAGTTCTGCAAATCTCGTGCAGATTCGAGTACTCCCGTCTTCCGCGCCGAGCGCCACTGCGTGATCCCGGCTCGTCCCCCTTGTCGTACAGAAGAGGGCACGAGCTATGTCTGCTTAAAACACGAACATGCAAGCTGCTAGGGTCACCCTCGAACCTGAGTGGTCCGTGTTGCAAACGGCATGTTCCGAAATCCCCCGCGAGGAAAAATCAACCCGCCTCCGGCTGCTCGCGCGCCAACCCCTGCGCTGGCCAGCTCTCTTCGATCTCGCCGACCGGCACGGCGTTCAGCCGCTTCTCTACCAGTCTCTGGTTGAAATCGAGGATGCCGTTCCGCCCGAGCAAATCTCCTGGCTGGAACAGCGCTACCAGACCAATCTGCACAAAGCCCTGTTTCTCTCGCGCGAGTTAATTCGAATCGTCGATCGCCTGTCTGAACTCGGCATTGCCGTCATGCCCTACAAGGGCCTGGCGCTGGCCGAGCTGATTTACGGCGACATCGCGTTGCGGCAATCCGGTGACATCGATCTGATCATTCATCCGCAAGACTTTCCCCGCGTCCGCGACGCCGTCCGCGAACTCGGCTACTCTCCTCACCTTGCTCTTTCCGCTCCCGAGGAACGCGCCTATCTGAAGTCGGGCTACGAATGCGCCTTCGACGGCACCGCGGGACCAAACCTGCTCGAGGTCCAGTGGGCCATCCAGCCTCGCTTCTATTCGATCGATTTCGATATGCCCGGCTTGTTCCAGCGAGCCGTCACAGTGTCCGTTGCTGGCCGCCCAATGCAGACGCCATCCTGCGAAGACTTGCTACTCGTGCTCTCGGCGCACGCCGCCAAGCACGTCTGGTCGCGCCTCGTCTGGCTCTGCGATCTGGCCCGCATCCTTTGCAGGCCAACGCTGGATTGGAATTGGATTTCTTCTCAAGCCCCAGCTTTGGGAATCGTGCGCATCCTGCGTGTAACGATGATCCTCGCCAACCGTCTCTTGGGCGCAACCATTCCGCCGGCCGCGCAAGCCAGCTTACCCGAAGATCCCGCCACGCAGCCGCTGGCGGATGAGATTCAAACTCAAATCGCGAGTGAACTCACATACAATGTCGAGTCCCTCGCGTACTTCCGCCTCATGATGCGGCTGCGCGAGCGCCCCGCCGACCGTCGCCGCTTCCTGCAGCGTCTCGTGTTAACTCCCGGCCCCGGCGAATGGCAGGCCGTCCAACTCCCCGCGCCACTGTTCCCGTTGTATCGGCTGGTGCGACTCTCGCGCCTGGCAGCGCGGCTCGTCCGGGCTTAGACGGCTGGCAGGATGTGAGTTTCCTCCGCCTTCGTCGCCTTCCACGCTCTCAAATACAAAGCGAACATCCCCGCGCATCCGATCAACGGCACGGCCAGCCCTGCCTTGAGGCTGCCAAAATGATTCGACGAAACGCCCACCATCCACGGAAGTAGTCCCCCTCCGACATTCGACAGCGTGAACAGGATGGACCCTAACCGCGAAGCGTCCGCCCCAAATTCCCGCGATAAAAGCGAGATCGTAATCGGATACACGTACGCAAGTCCCATCCCCGCCACGCTGGCGCTGGCCACCACCCCGCGCAGCCCATGCGACAAAACCAGCCCCGCCATTCCCGCGCAGGCCAACAGCAACCCCACCTGCACCAGACGAATCTCGTCGGCGAATCGCAACAGCAGCGGCGCCAGCCATCTCCCCAGCAAAATCGCCGCATAGAAGAATGAGGACGTCATGATCGCCATAGTCGGCGACATCTTTCCCAAACTCTTGGAGTAGGTGGCCAGCCAAAACCCGAATCCATTCTCAACCCCGACGTACAGGAAAAACAGCGCCGCCAACACCAGCAATCCGCTGTTCCTCCACGGAATTGTCAGTCGAATCTTCCGCCCCGCATCCCGGTTCGACGACGGCTCGACGATCGACGCCGGCATGGCCGCGATCCCAATCGCCATCAGCAGCGTGAACCCAGCCACCACCGCCAGCAACAAAGCCACCTGATGGCTCCGCGCCGCCGCGGCCACAAGAAACGGACATGCGACCGCACCCGCGCTCCAGCAAAAGTTGAGCAGATTCAGCGTCGCGCTGCGCCGCCCCGGATTGACTTCAGCCACCATTAAATTGCCCGCCGGAACCGCCAGCCCTAAACCACCTCCGTACGCGCCGATGCAAAGAACCCCCAACCACTTCGGCCCCACCATCAACAACCCCAGTCCCGCACTCATCAGCAAAAGCCCAGCCTTGATCGCAAATCGAAATCCCCAGCGCGCAGCCAGAACGCCCGAGAGCGCGACCGCCACAGTCGAAGCCACATACTGGACATTGATGAGCGCGCCCGCCTGCGAATAGTTCAGCGACCACCGCTCCGACAACGTCGGCAACAGGGGCCCGAGTAACACGGTCGCGATTCCGATCGGTACGAACGACGCATAGGCCGCGAACGTAAGCGCTCTGGCGGAACTTGAATTGTTTGGTGAATCAGAAGGGAGCATGAATGGACCGGCGCGCTCTGCGGCTACTATATCGGAAACCTCTGCCCTAAGGTCTGCCCGGCGCTTTCGCCGACGATTCTCGCACCACCAGCGCCGGCTCAATCGCGATCTCTGAAGGATATTCGTTCTTCCCCTCAATTCGTTCCAGCAACACCTGCGCCGCCACTTCGCCCATCCGGTTCAACGGCTGCTGCACCGTGGTCAAACTCGGAGTGTGAAACGCCGCGCCGGGAATGTCGTCGAACCCCATCACCGAAATATCCTGCGGAACGCGCAGTCCCTGTTCCTGGATCGCTCGAATGGCCCCGATCGCCGAGATGTCATTGTAGGCAAACAGCGCGGTAAACGGCCGCTTCCGCGCCAGCAACTGTTTGGCAAACGGATAGCCCAACATCGGCGTCGGATCGTCGGTGTCAATCTGCACCGTCAGCTCGGGGTCAATCTTGATCCCAATCTCCGCCGCCACATGGCAGATCGCGTCCCAGCGTTCCTTCGCGTCCGAACTTAGCGGGTTGCCTTTCATGAACGCGATGCGCTCGTGAGATTGTTCCTTCAAATGATTCAACGCCAGAACTGCCGCCCTCATGTGATCGAGCGTGATGTTCGTGACGCCCTTCAGTTTCTTGTGGCCGGCAATGGCAACCGTGGGCAGCACCGGCTCCTCTTGCACCGTTGTATCTACGGTGATGATGCCCTCGACTCCGCGCTCCGACAGCAGTTGCGAATACCGGCTCAGCAGAGCGGTGTCGTGCCGGTGTACCACCGTCAGAAAGAAGTAATCCCGCTTCCTCAAATACTGCTCAATGCCGCTGATGATGGGCGAACTGTAGGAGTCGCCAATCTCCTCCGCAATTACTCCAATCGTATAGGTGCGCTTGTTGCGTAAAGTGCGAGCGAAAAAATTAGGCCGGTAATTGAGTTCCTTGGCCGCCGCGTGGATGCGATTCTTGGTCTCCTGTGGAATGGAGCGTGCCGACGGCGAATCGTTGAGCACCGCCGACACCGTGCCCGGAGTCAGTCCAATATGCTGGGCCACGGCCTTGAGGGTGATCGCCCCTGTCTTCTGGCCGGGCTTCTTGATTTGCCCCATGATCTTCTATGTCGGGTCTTCTAAATCGCGTCAGTCCATGGGTTAGGATCTTTACCCTCACTGACGCTCTGTCATGCCTTCGCGTAACGCTGGCTGTTCGGCTTCGATCCACTCAGGGCAAAAAATAAAATGTACAGATAGCAGATCACCGGCAGAAAGAACGCGTGATGAATGCCGATGTGATCGGCGATCCACCCTTGCGCCACCGGGATAATCGCGCCCCCAACAATCGCCATGATCATCACTCCGGAACCATCCCCCGTCAGCGGCCCAAGTTCGGCGACTCCCAGCGTGAAGATGCTGGGGAACATGATCGAATTGAAGAACCCAACCAGAATAATGCTGTACATCGCGGTATGCCCGGTGGTCAGCATCGAGATCGCAACCAGCGAAGCCGCGCACACCGCACAAATCCCCAGCAGGACTCCGGTCTGCGCAACCAAGCGGCCGCCGCTGAGTGCGATGAGGATTCCAAGGATAGCTGATACGACGGCGACCAACGCAAAAAGCGGACGCGCGGTAACCAAGATAGAGACAATCGCCCATAGCACAGCGACAAGACTAAAGTGGCCAGCCGGCGCGGCAAGATTGTCAGCCCAAGCGTGAGCAACCCATGTCGAAAGCAGAAAGGCCAGAACACCGCCAACCGACGCCAACGCCATGTATGTCGCTTTCGCTCCGCTCAACAGCGCCGATCCAAAGAAACGACCAACCATGGCACCGCCCCAGTACAGCGCGACGAAAGTAGCAGCAATTTTCTCCGTCAGACCACCGATTTCCGGCTGGCCAAAGTAGATCACCAAAAAACTTCCAATCGAAACCTCTGCCCCCACATAGACAAAGATGGCAATTGCGCCAAGAAATAAGTTCGGATGCTTCCAAATGGAGTCGCTCACCTTTTCGCCCACTTTGTGCTGAGCGTGCTCAATCTTCGGCAACTTAAAACTGCCGATCGCCGCCGCCAACACTACTAGCGCAATGCCTAAACCAACATAAGGTGTTTTCACCGTCGCTGCTTCATGCAGGCGATACACCTGCAAAACCTCGGGCGCCATCGCGCGTATTTCGTCCATCGTCTTCGGAGCCGCGCTCAGAATGAGCAAGCCGCCGAAGAACGGCGCGAGAAAAGTACCCAGAGAGTTAAAAGCCTGGGTCAAATTCAGCCGACTCGAAGCCGTCTCCGGCTTCCCCAACACCGTGACATACGGATTCGCGGCCACCTGCAGGCAGGTGATCCCTGCGGCCAGAACAATTAATGCGCCCAGAAACAATTGGTACGACGGAACACTCGCCGCCGGCACAAAAAGAAATGCGCCCACGCCTGCAGTAAGCAGGCCAACCACCATTGATCGCTGGTACCCGATCCAATCAACAATTTTCGAGGCTGGAAAGGAGAAAACAAAATACGCTCCAAAGAACGCGAGCTGAACGAACTGGGACTGTTTGTAATTCAGGTCAAAAATCGATTTCAGATGTGGAACCAGAATGTCATTCAGGCAGGTAAGAAATCCCCACATGAAGAACAGCGTCGTCACCGTAGCCAGCGGAGCCAGGTAGCTTTGCCCCGCGCCCGGCGCCGTGGTCGTCGTAGAAGTGTTGGGGGCCGCGATCGCCATGAGTGCTGTATCCACCCTCCAAAGAGTGTGCGAAGCCAATGACTGAATCCAGACGCCTGCAATCCACGCCTGCAATCAATAACCGCGCCATCATAGCATCGCCCGCTCGCAGTTTTACGTATTTTCTTCCCGCGACATCGAATAAATGCCCTGCAAAATCGTTTCTCTAGCTTGACAATCTCCCGCCCTTGCCCGAGACTGCAATCGTTTCCACCTGTCGAAATCTCCTCATCAGGCCCACACTCATGCGCAAATTTCTAGTCTTCGCAGTTTTCGCCGCCTTCTTTCTGATCAGTCAAACCGCTCTGCCGGCCCAGTCCGCCATGCCCTCCGCGATCGTATTCAGCGAACCCGGCTTTCCCACGGCCGATTCCGCCGCTGCCTCTTCTGCACAACTGACCGCGATCTTTCCCGGAGCTCTGTTCTCTGGTGCCGACCAGCTCCGCGACGCTCTGGCCGCCTCCGGAACTCGTCTCTTCGTTCTCCCTTATGGCTCGGCCTTCCCCGAAGAAGCCTGGACCGCCATCAAGCAGTTCCTCGACCGCGGCGGCAATCTTCTGGTTCTCGGCGGAATGCCCTTCACGCGCGGTGCCTATCACGATTCCACGGGCTGGCATCTTCGCGACTACAGCGTCCGCTTCATTCGTCCTCTCATGATTGACCAGTACCAGCCGACTCCCGGCTCCGATGGACGACAGTTCCAGCCGAATCCCGAGTTGCCCTTACAGCTGCCGCCCTTCGCCTGGAAACGCGCCTTCAGCCCGGTCATTCGTCTCAGCGCCGTCGATCTCTACCATCGCGGAGGCGCCGCCGGCTCCATCGACGCACACCTCGACACCCTTGCGTGGGGCGTCCAGAATGGCCGCAAATTGTCTGCGCCGGTTATCCAAGTCGATCACTACCGCAACGGTTTCGACGGCGGCCGCTGGATATTCGTGAACGCCGAACTCTCTCCCGGCTTCTTCGACAACCCCAGCCTCGTGCAATCCCTTGCCCGACGCGCATTACAAGGCGCCGAGGAATTCACCGTGCGCCCGGCGCTGCCTCTATACTTGCCCGGCGAGCCAGTGGAATTGCAGGTGCAATGGCACGCGGCCACGCCGCCGAACACGCCTGTTTCGCTGAAGATTACTTCTTTCGCCGAAGCGGAGCAAGCGAATCGCTCGACCGTAACGCTGGCACTCTCAGCAAACCAACCCATAGCGCTCCCCGCTCCCGCTGGCAAAGGGCTCTACATCATCGAAGCGCAATTACTCGAGGGAGAACACGTCCGCGCCATCTACCATTCCGCCTTCTGGATCCGCGACGAATCCTTCCTGCGCTCTGGTCCGCGTCTCGGCGTCAACCACGACTACTTTGAACTCGACGGCCATCCGCTCGCGGTCGTCGGCACCACCTACATGTCGAGCGAAGTGCAGCGGCTTTACTTCGATCACCCCAATGTCTACGTCTGGAATCAGGATCTCGCCCAGATTCACGACGCCGGATTGAACATGATCCGCACCGGCTGGTGGACCGGCTGGGACAAGTTCTGCGACGAAAACGGCCAGCCCTACGAGCGCACTCTGCGCACGCTCGAAGCCTATCTCATGACCGCCCGCAAGTACGGCCTGCCTGTACAGTTCAACTTCTTCGCCTTTCTTCCCGACGTTCTCGGAGGCGCCAACGCGTTCCTCGATCCTGCCGCAGTTCGGCGTCAGCAAACCCTGATTTCCTCCGTCGTCTCTCGCTTCCACAACGTACCTTACCTCGCCTGGGATCTCATCAACGAGCCCAGCTTTTCCGAGCACCTCTGGAAGACTCGCCCCAACGGTGACCCCATCGAACTCGCTCAATGGAATCACTGGCTCACCGAGCGCTATCCCGATCGCGCGAAACTCGCCGCGCTCTGGAATGTTCCTCCCGATTCCGTCGCCGGCACGATCTCTCTTCCAACCGAGGATGAGTTCTCGCCACGCGGCATGTACACCGGAACCAATTCGCTCCGCCTGCATGATTATTTCCTGTTCGCGCAGGAATCGTTCGCCGGTTGGGCTCGCACGATGCATGACACGATTCGCGCGGCAGGCTCGCAGCAACTCGTCACCGTCGGCCAGGACGAAGGCGGCATTCAAGACCGCCTGTCTCCGGCCTTCTGGGGATCGTCGGTGGACTTCACCACCAATCATTCGTGGTGGCTCAGCGACAACATCCTGTGGGATTCGCTCGCCGCCAAGCAGCCCGGCGAAGCCATGCTGATTCAGGAGACAGGACTGCAGCGCGAGTTAAACCTCGACGAGATCGCCCGCCGCACGCCCGAAAGCGAGGCCGCTCTTCTCGAGCGAAAAATCGCTGCATCTTTCATTCAAGGGGCCGGCGCCATTGAATGGCTGTGGAACACAAACTCGGACATGACCGAGAGCAACGAAACTCCCATCGGCGCGGTGCGCACCGACTACACCGAAAAGCCGGAAGCCACGCTCCTGCGCGCTTTCGCCCAG
>Ga0181537_10000390_pt1 | contig 41409 bp, 46 predicted proteins | sample PEATcosm2014_Bin_39_FD_119765 | JGI IMG/M metagenome (GOLD analysis project Ga0181537, IMG submission 119765) | Peatland microbial communities from MTU Mesocosm Facility, Houghton, MI, USA - PEATcosm2014_Bin23_10_metaG | ecosystem: Environmental > Terrestrial > Soil > Wetlands > Peat | place...
CGGCGCATGGACCCGCACGCTGGTAATAAACGTCACACAGCCTACGATTTCTTCCACGGACTATCCCGCCTTCCGCCAGATGATCCATCAAGTCTACCTCGCCATCCTCAACACCCCCACTGCCCAGCCCTAAGCCGTATCTTATGCAAACCGAAACCTCACCTGAAATCCAGTCGATCGAGAATCTTCGCGTCGCCACCCAAAATCTTCGCGAACAAATCTCCCGGCGCATCGTTGGGCAGACCGCCGTGGTCGACGAGATTCTCATTTCGCTCCTGGCCCGCGGCAACTGCCTCATCGTCGGCGTGCCCGGACTGGCCAAGACGCTGCTGATCCGCACGCTGGCCGAAATCCTCGACCTGCGCTTCAACCGCATCCAGTTCACGCCCGATTTAATGCCGAGCGACATTACCGGCACGGAGATCATCGAGGAAAATCCGGTCACGCACGAACGGAGTTTCGTCTTCATTCCGGGGCCGCTTTTCGCCCAGGTGATCCTGGCCGACGAAATCAACCGCACCCCGCCCAAGACGCAGGCGGCGCTGCTCGAGGCCATGCAGGAGCAGCATGTCACCGTCGCGGGGAAAACCTACCTGCTGGAGCAGCCCTTTTTCGTTTTGGCCACCCAAAATCCGATCGAGCAGGAGGGGACTTATCCGCTGCCCGAAGCGCAGCTCGACCGTTTCATGTTCAGCCTGAAACTGGGTTACCCCAGCTTCGAGGAGGAGGTCGAAATTCTCAAGACCACCACGGTCGACGAGACCGCCGAATTGCAAAAGGTGATGGGCGCGCAGGAACTCATCGATTACCAGAAGGTCATTCGCAAAATTCCGGTGCCGCCCAGCGTCGCCGAATACGCGGTGCGGCTCGTCCAGGCGACCCGGCCGGAGCCCAAAGCCATCCCGCCCCTGGCGGCCGTTCACCGCTACATCCGCTGGGGAGCGGGGCCGCGCGCCAGCCAATATCTTGCGCTGGCCGGCAAAGTGCTGGCCGTCCTCGATGGCCGCTACAACGTCGCCGTGGAGGACATCCAGCGCGCGGCCTATCCGGTGCTGCGCCATCGCATCATCTCCAATTACCACGCCGAAGCCGACAAACTCACCACCGACGATCTCATTCAACGCTTGATCGCCGCCATCTGATCCATGACCTCGGAAATCCTCGACCTAGACCTCGTCCAGCGGCTCGAATCGCTCGAGTTGAGGGCGCGCTACGTCGTCGAGGGATTTCTCTCCGGGCTCAATCGCAGCCCGTTTCGCGGGTTCAGCGTCGAATTCGCCGAGTACCGGCACTACTTTCCGGGCGACCCGCTGCGCCTGATCGACTGGAAGCTCTATGGCCGCACGGACCGGCTCTACGTCAAGCAATTCGAGGAGGAGACCAACCTGCAATGTCATCTGCTGCTCGACCTGAGCGGTTCCATGAATTACCGCAGCCGCGCGCCGGTGATGACCAAGATCGATTACGCGCGCACGATGGCCGCCTCGCTCGCCTTCTTTCTCCATCGTCAAAGGGACTCCGTGGGCGTGACGCTCCTCAAGCCGGACGGAATTGACTATCTCTACTCCCGCGTCAGCAACACGCACCTGCGGCAGGTGATGAACAACCTCGAAGGTGCCACGGCGGCGGGCGAGATCGACCTGGCGGGAGGGATGCAGACTTTCGCCAATCTCCTGCATCGGCGTTCGCTCATCATTCTCATTTCCGATTTCTACGAAACGCCCGAGGCCCTCGCCTCGGCGCTGAAACGGCTGCGGTACGATCATCACGAAGTCATCGCCCTGCAGATTCTCGATCCGGCGGAGATCGATTTTGATTTTTGGGAAAGCAGCTTTTTTCACGATCTCGAAAACGGCGCGCGCCTCGTGATCGATCCCGCGTCGATCCGCCGCGAATACCAAAAAAATTTCAAGGCGCATCAAAGACAAATCGCCAACGTCATGCGCGATTATGAAGTCGATCTGACCCAATTCCGCACCAATACTCCGATGGAAGGCGCGCTTTCCGCCTATCTGGCCAAACGGGAGGGCAAGCAATGAGCTGGATGGTGCTGGCCCCCGGCTTCCTGCTCGGTGCGCTTGCCATCGCGCTGCCGGTCATTCTTCATTTCCTGCGCAAACAGCCGACCGAGGTGAACACCTTCCCCACGCTGGTCTTCCTCGCCAAGTCGTTGCGAAAAAAAGCGCGGTTCAACAGCATCCGCCGCTGGCTCGTCCTGCTGGCCCGCTGCGCCATTTTCGGCCTTCTCGCGCTGGCGTTTGCGCGGCCCTTCTTCGCCCAACCCATTGTCTCATCGTCGACCGCCTTGATGATCATCCTGGACAACTCCTACAGCATGGGCGCAGGCGGACAGTTTGAGAAATCAAAAGCCGACGCGATCCAGGCGGTGCAGGACCTTGGCCCCGGCGACCTGGCCGGATTGATTCTGGCCAATTCCCATCCCCGCCTCGAGGTGCCGCTCGGCCAGGATAAGGACGCGGTTCTCCAGGCTCTTAAAACCGCCGAGCTTTCCTTTTCGGCCAACGATTACGACAGCGCCCTGCGCCTGGCCGACGCGCAGGTCACCGCGTCGCCCTGCGGCACGAAACTCATCGATCTCTTTGGCGACAACCAGGACCTGGCCTGGCAGGCGGTCGATTTCAAGCGCCCACTTACGCCGGGCGTCCAATTGAAAATAGCCCCGAGCGCGCCGCGCGACCTCGAGGACGTGGCCATCGACGACGTGAAGGTCGCCGCACCCTTCACCGCCGCGAACCAGAAAATGAGCGCGGAAGTCAAGATTCACAATCTCAGCGCCACGGCGGCGCAAACGCGCAAGCTCCATCTGGAACTCGAAGGCAAGGAAGTTGCCACCGCGGACGTCAGCCTGCGTCCGGGCGAAATCGCCGACCTCAACCTCGAATTCACCGCCGGTCCGCTGCAACCCACGCATGGCCTGGCGAAGCTCGAGGCCGACGCCTTCCCCATCAACGACACGCGCTATTTCGTCCTGAATCCGGTGAGCCCGCTACGCGTCGGCGTCTGGCCGCCCGGTCCGGCGGGCGAGGTTGACCTGCTTTCGGTCGCATTGGCGCCCTCGCCGGAACTCGCGACCCTCAGCCCGGCCGCCATCACCAGCGCCGCCGACTTGGGAAAATGCGATGTCTTGGTGCTGCGTCCGGGAGACGTGTCCGATCCCACGCTGGCCGCCGCCATCGTCGACGCCATCCAGAAGGGCAAACCGGCTCTTGTCTTTGTCGATGGCAGCCACGCCTCGCAACTCTGGCTCCAGGATTTGGGACTCGCCTCCGGCCCACGCCACAGCAGCGACGATCCGCTGCATCTGGGCGCGATCGATTTCAACCGCCCCGAAGTCGCGATCTTTGCCAAGCCCGGCAACGGCGATCTCTTCGACATTCGTTTCACCAATCCGCCCGACCTCCAACTACCCGACTCGGCCAAAATCATCGCCAGTTTTGACGACGGCACACCCGCGCTGGCCGAGGCGGCTTCAGGCCAGGGCGCGCTGCTGCTCGTGGCCACGGGCCTGGACCGCGCCTCGACGACCTGGCCTCTCCAAAGCACTTTTCTCCCCTTCGTTCAGGAGAGCCTCAAGCACCTGGTAGGACGCGATGTCCCGGTGAGTCAAGTCCTCGTGGGTGAGGCGTTGCCTGGGGAACATCCGGGCGTGAATTCGGACACTCCCGGCATCGTCCCGACCACGCAAGGCGGTGTGCTGCAATTTGTTGCGGTGAACATCGACCCGGCCGAAAGCGATCTCACCACCTGGACGAACCAGCTCGATTTGGACCGCCTGACCTCGAGTAAAACGCCACCCCCCGCCGTCTCCTTCCTCGCCGCCCTGCAAGGCGAAGAGGTGGAACGTCACCAGCGCTTTTGGTGGTATGCTATACTCGCAACCACGGGCTTTCTCTTTCTCGAAATCTTTCTCGCCAACCGCACTCCGCTTTAGAGTTCCAACCCCAACCCAACACCACCATGAATCTTGTTGAAAAGGAAATCCTGCTCGAACGCCGGCGTTTCGCCGGACAAGTCTTTGCCCTGGTCGCCTCGCTGGTTCTTTTCGTGCTCGCCATCGCGCAAGGGCTGCTTTACCTCGACAGCCTTCACCTCATGGCCGTCAAGTCCGGCCAGCCCGTGCCCGCCCTGGCGCAGGCGTGGTGGCAGATTTTGGCCATCGGCCTGCTGGCTCTCCTGGGCGCGGGATGGAAAGCCTATCGGGTGTGGAAGGACTCGGCCGGGCGAATTGGACGCCTCCTGGATGAAAAACATGCTTCGTCCAAGAACCGCCTGGAAACTTCCGCGGAACTCAGCCGGTCCTCCGACGCGGTGGCCATCGCGCAGCGGCAGGAGACGTCGGATTACCTCGAACGCAATCCGGCCCGGCGGAGCTACACCTTCGCCCTCGCCATCGCTTGTTGCGTGACGTTGTTCCTCATCAATGGCGCGCTGGCGACGAAGGGCATCGCGGCGCTCCAAAAAGCCCAGGCCCTGGCCCTGGCCGAGGCCAAAAAGGCCGATCAGCCCAAAGCGCCGGACCCCTACGCCAAAATCGACATCGTCGCGCCTGAGTCGGAAACCCGCGCCACCCCCATCGAGGAAGTGGTGGTCAAAGGCGACGCCGATTCCGACAACGGATTCAGCGCGGTCACGATGCAGGCTTCCATCAATGGCGGCGACGAAAAATCGATTCCGATCGATCCGGCCTTGTTCAATAAAGGCGGTGAAACCAAGTTCGATCAATCGCTCCTGCTCGATGAGCTCGGCGCGCAGCCCTATGATGTCATCAGTTATTATCTCCAGGGAACATCGCGTCACGCGACGCCGCTGAAGGTCGCCAGCCAGATGCAGTTCATCGAAGTGCGCCCCTTTCGCGAAGACATTCATAAGGCGAATGGAGCGGAGGCCGCTGAAAAAGGCAGTGAAAAGGAATTCACTTCGCTGAACTGGCTGATTTCGCAGCAAATCATCATTGCCAAGCGCACCTGGATTCTCGCCTCCAATCCGCTCTCCTCCAAGGACCCCGCTGTCGTCGCCGAAACCGGCAAGTCGGGCGTGGCGCAGGACAAAATCGCCGGGAAGACGCACGAGCTCTATCAGGAAATGACCCAGAACGGACTCCCCGCTTCCATCGTCGATCATCTCTCCCAGGCCGAGACGTCGATGCATCAGGCGGTCGATGAAATCAAGAAACCGGAGCTGCTGGCCGCCAGCCCCCTCCAACGTCACGCGCTGGGCGAATTGGTCGAGGCCACGAAGAATTTCATCAAGGTCATGGCGATGAACGCAAAATCACAGGCCCAAAAGAGCGAGGCCAGCGATCCCTTCAAGGACAAACAGAAACTACCGCCTGCACCCGCCGCCTCGGCCAACAACCCCATCGCCAAGCTCGATCAGTTGATCAAGCGGGAAGAGAATATCGTGAAGGACTTATCGTCGCCGTCGTCCGGAGCGCAAACTCCCGGCGACTCCGCGAATCCCACTCCTAGCCCTGCGCCCAAGGGAGATCAAACCGCCCAGGCGACGCCGTCTCAGCAAGGGTCGCCCTCTGCCAGCCCTAGCCCCAGCCCCGGTCAAGGCCAAGGCGGTCAGCCACCCGGCCAAAGCCCGTCCCAGGGAGGCCAGCCTTCTCAAACCGCAGCCAGTTCGCCCTCGAGTGGCAGCCCGCCCGGATCAGGTCAAGCGGGATCGCAAATGGCCCGGGACCAATCCCAGATTGGCAAGGAACTCGGCGATTTGCAGGAGCAACCCGAAACGTCCGCTTCATCCACTCCAGCCTTGTCTGAAGCCCAGGAAGCGGCGCAAAAAAGTGCGGATAAACTCGCGGCGCAAGACCAGGCGGGAGCCCTCAACGACTCGCGCGCGGCCGAGGCGGCCATGTTGCGCGCCCAAGCGGGCATGGAAACCGAGGCCGCCCGGCAACTGCGGGACGCTCTCGCCCAGGCGCAACAGCAGTTGCATGACGCGGCTCAATCGCAACTCAGCGCCACGAATCCAACCGATCAGGCCAAGGTCAAGGATCAAGCCGGTGCCGCCCGTGACAACCTGGCCCAGGAAAAGGACCGCCAGGCCGCTTCCGGCGACCCGAAGCTCGCCCAACTCGCCGACGCCATGACGCGCGGCTACGATCAAAGCGGAATTCCCCAGAAACTGGCCCAGCTCGCCAACGCGCCGGGCGCCACGCCGCAAGACCGCGCCGATGCCGCGAAACTCATGAGCCAATTTGCCGACCAGCTCTCCGCCAAGCGGCTGGCGATGCAAACCGAGACCCAAAATCTCGAGGACACGCTCAAGCGCATCGACCGGGTCCGGGACAACATGAACTCGACCCGCGGCACCCCGGAGGAACAAGCCCAGTTCGCCCGGGAGCTGCAGGCTGATTTGAACACCGCGCTGGCCGACGCCAAAGTGTTGCTGCCCTCCGACAACCAAGCCGGCCCGGACGAAAAGGATCAAGCCAGCGCCCATGGGCCGGAGACGGGCCTGGTCCCGCATACGAACCCGCTGCCCTATATGCAAGGTCCGATCCACCCCGTTTCGCCCGCGGCTTTTCAGGCGTTGAGTGAACCGCTGGCCGTTTTCCGGGAGGAGATCCAGCAACGGCTCGATTTCCTTCGCAACCAGGATGTGCTCGCCTATTTGAATCCGGACCAAAGTCCCGAGCAATACCGCGCGCAGGTCGAGGCCTATTATGAGCGCATTTCGCGCGAAGCAAAAGCCGCCCCGGCCAATCCTCCCGACCAGCCGCCCTCGCACTAATCGGCATGACCGGCACGATCTCATGGCACTGGTCTTTCCCCGGTGGAATCGGGGGACTGCTCGCGGCCCTCGCCCTTTCCCTGGTCTTCATCTGGTACGCCTACGCGCGCACGCTCCGGCTGCTTTCACCCTTCTGGCGCTGGACGCTGACCCTCCTCAGGTCGTTGCTTCTCATCGGCCTGATCGTTTGTCTCGCATCGCCGGAAATGGTGTTGACCAAGTCGGCCAGGCACGACTCGCAAAAGCCCGTCGCCATCGTGGTGGACACCTCGGGCAGCATGGTCCGGCCCGATGCGCGCCAGCAAACCCGCCTCGGCATCGCCCAGCAGGCCATCGCCCGAATCTGGAATCCCTCGATGAAGCTCTTCACCTTCGCCGACAAACTGGAGCCTTTGAGCACGCCCGACGCCTTGAATTCGCCCTTTGATCCGGAGCGTGAAACGCATTTGCTCGCCAGCCTGCACGATGCGTTGAATGCGGCGCCCCGGGGCGGTTGGGGCAGCGTGGTCGTCTTCACCGACGGCAACGACACCACCTCCGACAGCGTCGAGGACACCGGACGTCTCTTTCGCGAAAGCCAGACGCCGCTGCTCCTCGCCGCGACGCAAACCGACCTTCAGCAGGCCGACTTCATTCACCTGGCCAACGTGACCGTTCCGCCGGTCAACACGGTCAACACGCAATATCCGCTCGACGTTTTTGTCCGTTCCGAAACGGTGGTGCCGCATGACATGACCGTGCGCGTGCTCCAAAATGCGCAGACCGTGGGCGAAACCAAGCTGACCGTCTCGCCCGGGCCGCATACGCAAAAGGTATCCTTCCACTTCAGCCAGACCACTCCGGGCACCCAGGATTATCAGGTCGAACTGATCGAAGAGGGAAAGACCGATCCACCGGAAACATTTTACACCTCGACCCAGGTCTGCGACCGCCCCGATATCAAAGTCCTCTATTACGCAGGCGCGCTCAGCATCGAATACCGGTTTGTGCGCGCGGCGTTTGCCGGGGATTCCGCCATCAAGATCGAAGCGGCCGTCCATATCAGCGCCTCGAGCATCCGGCACCAGATTCTTTTTGGCGACGAAACCCGCGCCCACTTCGACGCGGAGAGTTTCCCGAAAAGCGTGGATGAGCTCAACCTCTACAAGGCCATTGTGCTCGTCGATTTGCTGCCCTCGCAACTCGACGAGGAACAAACCGACGCCCTGCTCGAATATGTGAAGGAGGGCGGGGGCGTGATCTTTCTCGTCTCCAATACCGTCGTGGCGAGCGACTTCTCCAACAGCAAGCTGGAGCAATTGCTCCCGGTCGTCTTCGAGCCGAAATTGGCGCAATCAGACGGCTCGGATAACAGCGGCAACACATCGCCCGCCGCCAGCCTTCTCCAGCAACTCGAACAGGCGGGGGATACCTCGAGCGAAGATGACTACAACGGCGACCATGAGACAGTCTCTCCGCTTGTGCAAATGAACTTCACCCCCGATGGCCGCGCGGTCCTGGGCGAGCTTGGCAATCAGCCGGACGAAAAAGCGCCCATGTTCCGCGAATATGCCGCCGTGCAGCGCGCCAAGCCGGGCGCGATCGTCGCGGCGGAGCATCCCTCCGATACCAACGCCTGGGGCAAACGGCCCCTGCTGGCCATGCAGCATTTTGGCCGGGGACGCAGCGCCGTGCTGGCGACTGATTCGATCTGGCGATGGCAGCTCAGGCTGCCCAGCAGCTCGCACGCTTATCAAAAATTGTGGCAGCAGATGTTGTTCTGGGTGGCGAACAAAGATAGCAATGCGCCGGAAATTCAACTGTCCAATCCGAGCGCGCAAGTTGGTGACAAAGTCGCCGTCACAGTCGTCGTTCCGCCATCGGCTTCCGCCGACAACGCCGGCCAGATGACGCTCACGGCCTATTCACCTGACGGTTCATCGCAAATCATTCCGATCACGCCGGGCACCAGTCCCGGAACCTACACCGGCGAGGTGACGGCGGCTTCCGCCCCGTGGCTGCGCCTGGAGGCCGGCACGGGCGACCTGAACCACGGCCTGGCCGTTTTGAATATTCGTTCCGACAAAACAAGCCTTGAGGATGAGCACCTCGCGCCTGATCTTGCTTCACTGCACCTGCTCGCGGCGGCGGCGGGCGGGCAGGTCGTCGACGCGGCCTCGCTCGACCGGCTTCCCTCCCTCGACGTGACCACGGAAAATACCATCACCGACAGAAAAGTGACCGACCTGTGGAACAACAGCCTCTTCTTCTCTCTCCTGCTCGGTCTTTTTTGCGTTGAGTTGATCCTGCGCCGCTGGCTCAAGCTGCTCTAACGCCCCATCCATCCGCCATCGACGGTCAGGATGGTCCCGGTCACATAATTCGAAGCGGCGGAAGCGAGAAAGACAGTCGCGCCCTTGAGATCATCCGGCGCGCCCCATCGTCCGGCGGGAATGCGCGCCAGGATCGCCGACGACCTCCCGGCATCGGCGCGCAGGGCCTCCGTGTTATCGGTCGAAATGTAGCCCGGCGCGATGGCATTGACGCAAACCCCCTGCCCGGCCCACTCATTGGAAAGCGCCATCGTGAGTTGCGCGATTCCGCCCTTGCTCGCCGCATAGCCCGGCACGGTGATCCCGCCCTGAAACGAGAGCAGCGAGGCGGTGAAGATGATCTTGCCCGCGCGGCGCGCGATCATGTCGCGGCCGAATTCACGAGCGAGAAGAAATGGCGCGCGCAAATTCACTTCCATCACCTCGTCCCAGTTCGCGTCGGAATGCTCTGCCGCCGGCTGACGTTTGATCGTTCCGGCGTTGCAGACAAGAATATCAATCACCGGATGGGCTTGCTTCACCTCGGCCACAAACTTCCCGATCTCCTCTCTTAGGGTGAAATCGCAGCGATAGGGATAAAACTTTCTCCCCAGCGCGGCCACGTGTTTGCCAATTTCGCTTTCCGTCAGTTCCAAATTGGCGCTCACGCCGATGATATCGGCTCCCGCCTCAGCCAGCGCCGTGGCCATGGCGAATCCGATGCCGCGCTTGCAGCCGGTGACCAGGGCGACTTTGCCGTCGAGTCGAAATTGGTCGAGGATCATGGCCTTATTTCAAATCGCTGATCTTGATCGCATCCATGTCCGCGAATCTTTGATTTTCACCGCCCATCGCCCAGATGAAGGAGTAAGCCTCCGTGCCGCACCCGGCATGGATCGACCAGATCGGCGAAAGCACCGCCTGTTCGTTGCGCATGACCAGATGGCGCGTTTCATCCTGCGGCCCCATGAAATGAAAGACGGCTCCGTTTTCGGGCAGGCCGAAATAAAAGTAGACCTCCGACCGGCGCAAATGCGTATGCGGCGGCATCGTGTTCCAGTTGTTTCCGGTCGCCAGTTGAGTCAGCCCGGTGACCAACTGGCAGCTTTTCGCCCCCTCCTCGTGGATGTATTGAAAAATGGTGCGTTGGTTCGCCGTCGCACCCGCCCCCAGTTCGACCCGCTTGGCGGAACCACGCGGCACCACACCGGTCGGATACGCGACATGCGCCGGATAACTGATGAGATAAAAGCGGGACGGGTTCTCCTTTTCCGCCGACTGAAACGCAACCTCCCGGCTGCCTCGTCCGATATAAATGGCATCGAGCGGATCGAGCGCAAATCGTTTCCCGTCGACGGCGACGGCACCCGGCCCACCGAGGTTAAATGCGCCCACTTCGCGCCGCTCGCAGAAATAATCGGCCGCCAGCGCCGGATCGGTCGTGAGGGTGAGCGGGCCGTCGGTGGGAACAATACCGCCGAGGACCGTGCGCTCCGTTTCCCAATAAGTCAGCTCCATGCGCCCCGGCAGGAAAAGCTTCTCAACCAAAAAATGTTGCCGCAGTTCCTCCGTCGACATGCGTTGATAATGGTCTTTCCCAACGGCGTAACGAATTTGCATGAGGCTGGCAGTATGACTCCTTCAATTTATTTTGGGTATGGTAAAATCACATCTCTTCCGGCTAAAAAGGGACACCGCTGCGAACGACCTTTCCATGACGATTCCTTTTCGCACTTGTCTGCGGTCTTTTCTCTTCATCGGCATCGCCGCTTTCACTGCGACTACTGTCGTGGCACAAGATTCCCCGACGACCGCGTCCGCACCGGGAGCGACCATGTCCCGGCAACAGATCATCACCGAAGGTGAAAAGATGGCGGATGCGCAACTGGCGCAACTTGCCGGCAAAAAGCCGGACATCGACTGGGTGGCCGGAGTCATGTGGGCGGGCTATGCCGACTTCTCCCACGTCTCCTCCAAAACCGCTTACACGGACGCGATCTCGGATTTGGGCAGCAAGGTCCAGTGGACGCCTCCGCTTCTGCATCGCGGAGATCCCAACCATGCGGACGATCTCTGCATTGGCCAGGCCTTCCTCGATGCCTACGCGACGAAGAACGACCCGGCCCGGCTGGCGCCGACGCAAAGCCGGTTGGACGCACTTTGCGCAGCCATTGATCAAGAAAACATCTCCAACGCACCCGGCGAAAAACCGAAGCGCCTCATCTGGTGGTGGTGCGACTCGCTCTTCATGGCGCCGCCGGGTCTCGCCCGGCTATCGGTCGTCACCAAAAATCCCCAATACCTCGAAGCACTGGACAAGGAATGGTGGCGAACAGCCGATCTTCTCTATGACAAGGACGAGCACCTTTTTGCCCGCGACGCAACTTATCTGGGAAAGTTGGCCAAGAACGGAAAGAAAATCTTTTGGTCGCGCGGCAACGGCTGGGTCTTTGCCGGTCTCGCCCGCACGCTGACTTACCTGCCGCCGGATTATCCCAGCCGCGACAAATACGTCACGATCTTCAAGGACATGGCGGTGAAGCTTGCCTCCCTGCAGCAGGCCGATGGAACCTGGCGCCCCAGCCTGCTCGACCCCGGCCAATATCCCGATCCCGAAGCCAGCGGCACCGCTCTCGACTGCTATGCCTTTGCCTGGGGCATCAATCACGGAATCCTCGATCGCGCGACCTACCTGCCCGTCGCCGCCAAAGCCTGGGCCGCCCTGCTCGCCGCCCGCAGGCCGGATGGGTTGCTTGGCTACGTCCAAGGTGTGGCCAAAGCCCCCGACTTCGTCAAGGCGGACGGCACCCAGCTCTACGCCACCGGCGCGTTTCTCATGGACGTCTGCGAACTTTCCCAACTGGCGCCCTTGGTCGTGCCTCCTGCGCCTCAGCTTTATATTTCTGCGCAGGAAAATGCCGGCACCCCTCCCACCCAAAATAAATAAACATGATCCCATCATATCTGCCCCGCCCATTTGGAAACTCGATCAACCGGAATCTGCTTTTCTTGATTGGACTGGCCGGACTCTGGATCCCCGCCGCCGCTTGCCGCGCGGGTGATTCGTGGGGCGCGTGGCCTGCGGGCCAGGAACCGGCCGCCGTGGGGACCCGGCTCGTGCAGAACCTGCTCAACCGCCCCAAGCTCGATCTGGCCCACGGCATGACCTACCTCGAAACTTGCAGCGGTTACGGGGCCGTCCGCTTTGCCTCCGCCAGCAACGATCACGATTTGCTCAACCAGGTGCTCTCGCGTTATCAGGGAATCATCACCACCGATGGCGCCAGCCTTCTCCCCACGCCAAACCATGTCGACCGCAGCGTCTTTGGTATTCTGCCGCTCGAAATGTATCAGTCGACCCACGACCCGAAGTATCTCGCCCTCGGCCTCCGCTACGCCGATGTCCAGTTCGCCACGCCCAAGCCCGATGGCCTCAGCTCCGAAACGCGCGGCTACATCGACGACGCCTACAAAATAACGGTCATGCAGATTCTGGCCTTTCGCGCCACGCAAAAAGCCGATTACGCGGCCCATGCCGTGACGGAAACGACCTCGTTCATCGACAAGCTCCAGCAACCCACCGGCCTCTTCTTTCATGGCGCAGACGCCCGGGTTTATTGGGGACGCGGCAATGGCTGGATCGCCGCCGGCCTCGCCGAAGTGCTGCTTCACCTCCCGTCCGACGATCCCGCGCGCGCCAAAATCATGGCGAGCTATCAGGCCATGATGGCCGGGCTGCTCAAAACCCAGGCCCCCGATGGCCGCTGGCGGCAGGTGCTCGACGATGACCAGGCCTGGGAGGAAAACTCCTGCACCGGCTATTTTATTTTCGCCCTCGGCGAAGGCGTCGATCACGGCTGGCTCGACGCCGCCACTTACCGCCCCGCCGTCAAAAAAGCCTGGGGCGCGCTCTGCGGTCAACTCGACGACAAGGCCAATGTCGCGGATGTCGGCGTCCTTACCGAGCACTCCAATGACGAAAGCTACTACCTCGCGCGCCCCCGCGCCGCCGGCAACCTGCACGGCCAGTTCGCCGCCATCTGGGCCGCCACCGCGCTATTGGAGCAGAAGCCGTAAGCGACATGGCTACTTTGGATAAGAGTTCTAAAGCTTGATAATCAGAAAATCTGATTTTACTATATTGACGTGAAAGACCAAACCCTCAGCGTCACAGAAGCCGCGCGCGGCTTTTCCGATTTGGTGAATCGCGTTCGCTATCGCGGCGAATCGGCCACCCTCACCAAAAACGGCCGACCGGTGGCCCGACTCATTCCGGTCGATCCCCCGCCGATTACCGGCGCGGAATTGGCCAAACGCTGGAAACCGGGAACGCATCTTACACCCGAGGAAGCCGGCAACTTTGCTCGCGATATCAAAAAGGGCCTCCGTTCTCTTAAGCCCTACGTGTCGCCATGGGATTAATCCTCGACACTTCCGTCCTGATTTCAGCGGAGCGAAGGAAACTGCGCTTAAATGATTATTTTCAAAGCCTCCCCGACGAATCTTTCCATATCTCCGCCATAACCTTGTCTGAACTTTGGCATGGCTGCCATCGCGGCAGGGGGCCAGCCCTGCAACAGAGGCTTAGGTTTGTCCATGAGATTGAAGCCACGCTCCCGATCCTGGGGTTCTCCAGAAACGAAGCCCTTATCCACGCCAGAATTTGGGCCGAGTTGGAAAATAGAGGGCAAAAAATAGGCGGCCACGATTTGATTATCGCCGCAACGGCCCTCGCGCATGGTTATGCCATCGCCACCTTGAACGAGTCCGAATTCAAACGCATCCCCAAGCTCAAACTGATCTCGGTGCAACCTTTCCTCATCAAGTGATTGTTTTCCAAAATGTCAAAGGCTTGGACACCACCAAACACATCAAAAAGCTCGCCGCTGTCGGCGGTTATGTCACCCTTACTCCGCGCCATGAAATTCTCCTGCCTCTGCGCCGCGCTTTTTCTGCTCGCGGGCCACGCCGACAGCGCGCCAACCGCTCCCATTTCGCTGCCCGCCATCCCCGCCTCCGCCCCTGCGGGCAGTGTCGTTTTGTGGAACGGTCACGATCTCACCGGCTGGATCCCTTTCTTCAAGGGCGGCATCCCGGCACCTCCCGATTTTTGGAGCGCGGACCAGGGCGTGCTGAAGCTGAAGGGCAAACCGACCGGCTATATCCGCACGAATAAGTCCTACGCCAATTACCATCTCCATGTTGAGTGGCGCTGGCCCTCCTCGCCGCCCAAGGGCGTCAACAACAGCGGCGTCTTTGTCGACCAGCGCCCGCTCGACATCGTCTGGCCCTATAGCGTGCAAGTCCAGACCAAGACCGGTTCCGCCGGCGACCTCATCGCCCAGGGCGGCCTCTTCTTCAGCACCGGCCCCACCCAGTTGACCCTCAAGAAGCTGGCCGGCTCGAATGAAAAGCCGGTCGGCGAGTGGGACGGCTGCGACATCTTCTGCCGCGGTGCCTCCATCGAAGTCTTCGTCAACGGCCTGCGGCAGAACTTTGTCGACAAACTTCCCGCCGATTCGGGAGAGATCGCGCTACAAATCGAAGGTTACCCGGTTGAATTCCGCAACGTCTGGCTTCAACAACTCTAGAACTCTTATCATGCTTTTTCTCACCCTTATTGTTTCCGCCTCGCTCCTCTCCACCAAGACACCGTCCCCGCCGCCATTGGGCGCGACGCCGCTGGAGTGGTCGATTCGCATGGCCGATTCGGAGCAGGCGCGCCTCGGCGACGGGCTCAACGCCAAGCCCGATAAAAAAGAGCACCTCGGCTACACGACTGGCCTTTACGCCGATGCCCTGATCCGCTTGGGCGAACAAACCCACCGCCCCGTTTACACCGCCGACGCCGAAAAAATCGTTGGTTCGTTCATTTCGCCTCACGGCAAGATCTTCAACTTCAAGGTCAAAGGCGTCGACCCCGACACCGATCCCAGCGACAAGCCCGAAGACGCGAATCTAAGCCATTTTTACTACCTCGACGATCTCCAAGCCGGTGTGGCGTTAATCAAGCTCTACGACCTGACCGGCGAAAACCGCTACCGCCTCGCCGCCGACTTCCTGCGCGATCAGCTCCGTCATCAACCCCGCACCACCGATGGCGGCTTCTGGCACAAGGAGCGTTACCCCTATCAAATGTGGCTCGACGGCCTCTACATGGCCGAGCCGTTCTATGCCGCCTACGCCAGGCGCTTCAACGAACCCTCCGACTTCGATGACATCGCCCTTCAGTTCCGCCTCATCGCCCTCCATGCCTACGACCCGTCCACGGGACTTCTATATCACGGCTGGGACGAGAAAAGGCAACAGGCCTGGGCCAACAAGCATACGGGGACTTCGCCGAGTTTCTGGAGCCGCGGCATCGGTTGGTACGCCATGGCGCTGGTCGACGTTCTCGACGACTTGCCCGCCGATCACCCCGCGCGTCCCGCTTTAATTCGGGACCTCAACCAGGTGGCCATCGGCATTCTTAGATACCAGGACTCCAGGACCGGCGTCTGGTGGCAGGTGACCGATCAGGGCTCGCGTACCGGTAATTACCTCGAAGCCAGCGCCTCCTGCATGTTCGTCTACGCCCTGGCCAAGGGCGTCAACCACGGTTACCTGCCCCCCAGCGAAATACCGGCCATCCGCGCCGGTTACGCCGGGATCATCCGCCAATTCATCACCGTCGGGCTTGACCGCAAAACCATCAACCTCAACCAGTGCTGCAGCGTCGCCGGCCTCGACAAAAAGCGCCTCGGCACCTTCGCCTATTACACCAAGGGCGAAAAAATCGACTCGAACGACCTCAAGGGCGTCGGTCCCTTCATCAACGCGGGCGTGGAATGCTCCAAACTCTTCGGCCACCGAACCTTCGACCCTTGATCCCGGCTGCGGACGAGGCATTCCCTCTACGGCGTACTGAGAAGGGTCGCTACCTGGCCGTCGAGATCGTTGCGGCCATCCTTCGAGACAATCCTCCCTTTTCGGTCGAGGAGCCACATCTGCGGAATGTAACGGATGCCAAAGCGCTGCGCGAGCGAATTGCTCCAGCCTTGGCCGTCAAAAAATTGGGGCCAAACCATTCCGTTGCTTGCGGTGAACTGGCTCAAGGTGTCCCTATCCTGGTCGAGGGAAATGCCAACAACCTCGAAGCCTTGATCATGATATTTGTTATAGGCGGCGACGACGTTCGGCACTTCACCGCGGCAAGGCCCGCACCATGTTGCCCAGAAATCCAAAAGGATCACTTTGCCGCGCAGCGCGGTAACATCGACCGTCGAACCGTCAACGGCGGTGAAGCTCAAATCCATGGGATCACTCGGCGGCGGCTTCGAAGTGATAAAGCCGAAGGATCCCACCGCGATGAGAATCGCCGCGACTACGATTTCAAAGCCTCCTCTCATAGGGTTGCCCCAACCGCATTCCTACCCTCACCCTTCTTGAGGGTTTCAGCGTGAGAGATACTTCTGCCGCGGAGCTTCGTGGCCATACCCGCTTTATCGGTATAATGCCGAGGCACCTTAACCAATAGTTGGGCGTGCGATTAGCGGGCAGGATTCAGCGTGCGTATATATACCAATTTATTCCCGCGCCAACGGTCATCATGATGGATCACCGCGAAGTATTGAGTCATCTCCGTGGTTCCATGGACATAATCATATCTCTTAAAAAGTGGCAGCTATGGGGTGAAAACCCCATGGCGAGAACGTGGTTATCAAGGTTCACTAGAGGTCATGGACGCCGCATCCAGTAGCTGGGATCAGTCTGATTCCGTTCTCATCCCTGAAAACACCTTGCAATCCCTCCTGGGTGTAAGTGGCCCCGAACTCATCTTGGAAGCGTCCCATCTCGCCAATGAAAACGGGTGGACAGCGAGGCTTACCCCAGAAGGCCACTGGCTGTTTGAGCGGAAAAATTCGTAACGACCTAAGCTGCCAGCGGCACCGCGTGGGCCTCATTAACAACACGCCTGGCTTGCGCTCCGTCCAGCCCAAAACAGGCGATAAGATATTTTTCCACCTCTTCCTTCTTAATGACCTTCGCCCCGTAAGTTGCATTCTGCGGAGTCACATGATCTCCCACCAGATGACCGGACTCCTTATGCGGCTGATAGACGACACGAAAGCCGGAAGCCGACTTATCATCCCGCACAATAAGAGAAACGCTGCGGCTATCTGTGCCCGCGTTGAGTATTTTTATCAGGCTGCCGTCTATCAGATTCTTCATCAGGTGTTCGGTGTCCATCCCGCAAAGGTAAGGCTGGATAGGCTGAACGCAGCATTACAAATAGAGGGCCCAAAAATAGCGTTCATCCAGACTGTAGTGATGACAACTACAGTCGGCGTACCCTCCCTCTGGTCGCGTGGCGACTCCGGTCAAAGTTGCTGTCCGGTCTTTCTTATTAGAAAAACACGACGGCTCAGAACTTCTTTTGCGGGAGCCTTACTGACCGCCATTTCCACCTGCGCCACCGGCATTTCCACCACCACCTCCGCCGCCATTACCGCCTCCGCCTCCACCGCCCCCATTTCGGGCCTGGGCGCGCAGTTGCTGAAACTTGGCTTGCTGGTCGGGAGTCAAGACCTTCATCATGGCTTCACGACGCTGCTGGCGATCCGTTATCGTGGCGCGGATCTGCTGAATCTGCTGCTGCTGGTCGGCCGTCAATCCCAGTTGGTCAAGCATCTGTTGCATGCGCTGGCCGCGCCCGTTCTGGCCCGGATTACCCGGCGGGTTCATCGCGGTGGCGGGCGGCGGGGTGGTATCGGCGTTGGTAGTCGCCGGAGCCGAAGTATCCGTCGGGCTGGGGGTCGGTGTCTCCACAACCGGCGCCGGAGGTGCTGGAGGCGGCGGTGTCGGCGGCGGGGTGGCGACGACGGGGCTCGGTTGCGGGGCACCGAAATGGGTGGTGAGAGCGTAAATGCCGCCCCCCCCAACAATAATGACGAGACCGATGATCAACAGGAGGGGCAGAGAAAAGGATTTCATGCAAGATGGTGACACTTCAGGCGAGCAGATGGTTACCACAATTTTCATCAAAGCCGCATAAATCCGGCTCAACTCCTGCCGGATGGATCAAAGAGGACGGGCATTTTCTCTGTGAGTAGAAAACAAAAGCAAAGTCGAAATCGACCGTCTGCTCGCTTGTTACCAATTACTTGCAGAAGCAGGCGCCGATTGGATTATCCTCAGGACGATACCGCCGTCATTGCGAAACCATGGCTCCGAGCAGTTCCTGAAGCGGCACTGTGGCAAAAGAACTGGCCGAGTCGGACATGGCGTAGGGGAGAATCAATTGGCCGGCATGAACCAGGGAGCCGCAGCTATAAACGACGTTGGGCACATAGCCCTCGCGTTCGGATTCGTCCGGGCTGAGCAGCGGTTGCTTGAGACGACCGATCACGCGCGAGGGATTTTCCAAATCGAGCAGGAACGCCCCGATGGAATACTTGCGCATCGGGCCAACCCCGTGACTGATGACGAGCCAGCCCGCTTCCGTTTCAATTGGAGAACCGCAGTTGCCGACCTGGAGAAATTCCCAGCTATAGGTGGGTTTGAGCAGCGGCACCTTGGTATGCCAGAAATGGAGGTCATCGGAATACATCAGGTAGAGATTCTCGGCATCCTGGCGCGAAAGCATGACATAGTGGCCTTTGATCCGGCGCGGGAAAAGAGCCATGCCCTTGTTCTGCACTTCAGGACCGTTGAGGGTGCAGATGCGAAACCGCAGAAAATCATTCGTCTCCAAAAGCTGGGGAATGGTGACGCGCCCGTCGTAAGCGGTGTAGGTGGCGACATAGGTGGCAACGCCGTCGTCTTCCACAAACCGGACAAAGCGCGCGTCCTCGATGCCGTTCGATTCACTCGGCGCATTGGGAAAAATGACCCGTTCCGTCAGCGGTTGATCCGGCGAATAGTCGACCTCGTAATTGGATTTGGCCAGGTTGAGCAGGCGGCTGGCGGTGCGATCAAACTCCGTATTGCGATAATGCGCGTAGCGGCGGAGATAGAGGAGCTCCTGGCTGAGTTCATCCACCGTGAAACCGTCGTGCAGGGTCTTGAGAATCGTTTCGGCGATCGTATCGGCAATGCCCAGCTCCTGAAGCTGATGCCAGAAAATGTCTTTGTTGTAGGAGGTGGGCGGAATGTGATCCGGCGTGGTGACAAAACGCGAGGGTGTATCCATCACGATTTTGCCCTGGCCATCAATTGTTCCGGTGCGAAACGTGATCGAAGAGATGTGGCCTTCACCCGTGGCGCGCAGGCTGAGCACGTAACGCAGGGAACCCTCGGCCAGCCCGGACTGATCGGGATGCGGGACAATCGAGGGATTAAAGAGAGCGGCCGCCTCCAGCGAATATTCATGCGTGAAATAAGCGCCGATGAGCAGCTTGCGCTCGTCGGAGAGAGGTTGATCCGTCGGCAACAGACGACGGACAAATTCGTAGCGAACGAGGAAGAAATCGTGAAGTCGCTGGTGGCGCGTTTTAAATTCAGCCAGGACTTGGGCCAGCAGAGTGACCACTTCTTTTTCCGGTAAGGCCAAGACGCGGGCAAGGATGCGCAGGGGGCGCTCATCGCCCATCGGGTTGAAGGGACGAAACAGGACGCGCGAGGGATCAGGCTTAAGGACAATGCCGGTTCTTTTAACATTCATGGGAGTGGGATTCTTCAGGCTTTGACCAGGCTGTGGGCTTTCAACGCTTCGGCCTCGTGATCGGTCGGCTTTTTGAACACCTTCAGGTCGTGTTCGAGCAGTTCCATTTCACTCAAGGCAATAAGGTAGGCCAGGGTCGACTCGGCGCCCTGGTTTTGATTCACGCGGTCCACATGCAGGCCGTCGCAACAGCCGCCGGTTTTGGAATCATAGAGCGAAAGGCCCAGGTCGTTTCGTCCCAGGAACCACTCGAATGCGATGCGCGCCTCTTCGTGCCAGGTGGCATCGTTGGTGGACCGGTAAGCTTCGAGACAGGCCGAAATGGTGCTGTGGGCCTCGATGGGCTGTTGATCGAAATCAGCCCGCTTCTCGCCGCGCACATAAAAGCCCTCCGAGCCGATGGGACGGAAATGTCCCTGGGGCGCTTTTTGGACGGAAACGAGCCAGCGTAGCGACTTCAAACCAATATCGAAAGCGCGTTGATTTTCCGCCCAGCGGCCGCTCAAGATCAAAACATGGGGCAGGAGCGCATTGGCGTAGGTGAGATTGGTTTCAAACCAGGGCCAATCGTCGGTGGCCGTTCTTTCAAAAAGATCGATCAGTCTTAGGGTCAACTGGTCGCGGGCTTGCGCGGCGATCCGGTCGCCGCTCAAACGCCGGAAATATTCGTAAATGCCCAGCAGTGCGTAGGCCCAGGTGCGGGGAGATTTTGAATCAAGGATGGAAGGCAGCGCCCGTTCAAACATTTGCGCCGCCCAGGTCTGTAAATGCCGGTGCTTGGAACGCCCCGCGCAAGTCCCCAGCGCCCACAGCGCGCGCCCCTGGCTGTCTTCCGATCCTTCCGTTTCCAGCCAACGCCGGTCAAAACCCATGAAATTGCGAAAACGCTTCGTGATGGGGTCAAAGGCGTACTGCATGAAGCTGGCATACCTTTCCGCCAGTCGATGCAGTTCGGGCCCTTCCAATTCCAGTTCCTCCAACATGACAGTGATGATCAGCGCCCGCGCGTTATCGTCGGTGCAATAGCCATGATGAAAATCGGGCAGGGAGTAGATCGCGTGCTGATAGATGCCGGTGGAATCGGACAATCGCGCCAGGTGATCCAGCCGCAAGTCGGGAAGCTCCAGGCGCTCTTCCTCCAGCGTCCTCACTTCGAGGCGGCGAATCGAGGGACTGGTCGGGTTCCGCCGCGCATTCTCAAACGAGGCCATGTATTGCTGGGCCGTCTTGCTCCAGACCATTTCGCGTCCGAGCACATAGGCGCGCTTGCGCATGGCGTTGCGCCTGTTGTCGTCGCCCAGCAGTCCGAGAATGGCCTCTGTCATCGCTCCGGAATCGCCAAAGGGCACCAGCACGCCGCGGCCATCCTCCAGGAGTTCCTCCGCGTGCCAGTAAGGCGTCGAGATCACCGCCTTGCCGCTGCCAAAGGCATAGGCCAGTGTGCCGGAGGTGGCTTGCGCCGCCTTTTGGTAAGGCGTGATGTAGAGATCGGCCACGCCCAGGAAGACCTTCAATTCGTCCTGGTCCACAAAGCGGTTGTAGAAGCTCACATGGCGTTTGATGCCCAGGTCCTTGGCCAGCCGCTCCAGCGTCAGGCGATACGCTTCGCCATGTTCCCGCAGGAGGTTCGGATGGGTTGCGCCAAGGATGATGTAAACCAGGTTGGGAAATTTTTTGACCACCTCCGGCAAGGCGCGCAGGACATTTTCAATGCCCTTGTTCGGCGACAAGAGGCCGAAAGTGAGGAGAACATGCTTTCCCTCCACCCCGAACTGGTCCTTGTAAAAATTGGAATCGACGAATGGCATGTCCAGAATTCCGTGGGGGATCAGATCGATCTTTTCCCGGGGCACGCCATAGATGTCCTGCAACATTCTGGAACCGCGTTCACTCATCACCACCAGCCGGGCGGAGAGCAGGCCCAACTCCTGCAGCACCCGGCGCTGGTCCGCGCTTGGATGTTGGAGAATCGTGTGCAGCGTCGTGACGACGGGTATGCGCAGATCGCGTAAAAGGGCCAGGATGAAGCTGCCCGCCGGTCCGCCGTAAATTCCGTACTCATGTTGCAGGCAGACGACGTCGGCATTGCTGAAATTCAGGTAATCCGCCGTGCGGCGATACGAATCGAGATCGTTTTCGCTGAACTCAAAGCGCACCTCGGCGGGGTATTCGTAGCCCTCGGGCAGATCGTTGACCGGCGCAACAAAGCTCTCCGTCCCGGAGTATTGCTCCGCCATGGCCTTGCGCAGGTCGTGCGTAAAAGTCGCGATCCCGCATTTGCGGGGCAGATAATCGCCCAGGAAGGCGATCTTTTTGATTTCAGTGGTATTGCTCAAGAGTGTGTGTTTTCCGTCGCCCAAAAGCCAGTTGTCGTGCAAACAATCCGAATTCAGCACCCAACGGCGTCCATTTGGGCGCAACCCGCCTTAAATTATCTGTCGGCAGAAACCGTCGCTATGGGGTGTTTACCCCATACTATTCTTAAGGGCTCGAATAATGCCGTTGGCCGACGCGGTTGAGGTTGCGAGAGAACCTGTCAATTTCCTTGGCTTTTTCTTCGTCAAGGGAATCTCCGCAATGATGGTCGTGCCGCTTCCCGGGGCGGATTCGACGCCAAAATTGCCCCCGACCATCTCCACCCGTTCTCTCGAACCCAGCAGCCCCAGTCGTTTGTGCCTTTGGGCGAACATGACGGAGTTGACTTCAAAGGATTTGCCATTGTCATGAATTTCCATCCGAACGGAACCTCGGAATTTGCAAAGGCTGAATTTGACCTTGCTGGCGTGGGCATGCTTTTCCACATTGGTCAAAGCAGATTGGGCCACGCGATAAAGGACCGTCCGCTGGGTGCTGTCGAGGTGCTCCATGCCCGGAGAAAAAGTGAAGTCGATCAGGATGGCCGTTCTTTTTGTAAAGTCTTGGTTGAACGATTGGAGGGCGGGGATCAAACCCAGGTCGTCCAGCACCGTCGGACGCAATTCGCGCGCGAACCGATGGACGATGTTCACCGACTTTTCGACCAGCCGCTGCGTTTGGGAAATTTTCTTCATGAGTTCCTTGATGTTCACCCGGGCCTTGACCTTCAGGGACGCCAGATGGACGTTGATTCCAACCAGCGTCTGCACGATTTCGTCGTGCAACTCCCGGCTGATGCGTTTGCGTTCTTCCTCCTGCGCGAGGAGAAGCTGATGCGACAAATGCCGCAACTGGTCCTGCATCTGCAGCGACTGATCAAAGAGTTTGGCGTAGTGCGCCTCGCTTTTTTTAAGCTCCAGCTCCACCTTATGCCGGCGAACAATTTCCTGCTTGAGTTCCCGGTTCGCGAGAGCCAGCGCCTTCAGGCGCAGGCGTTCGGTCGTTTTAGCCGGGGTGGATTTTATGTTGTGCATGGCGGAGCATCTTGACTTATCACGCAAAGCGGGTTTCACACGCTGTTGTTGACGATGGATAACCTAGCCGTTGTCCCTTGATTGCTCCAATGGGGTGAAGACCCCATGGCGCCGATGGGCCTTTCGGTCTTAGTGTCACGTCATCATAAACATTAGACCACCGCTTGATTCCATCGCCCGGCCCGAGCCGTAACGATGATTCACGGGGTGTGGCGAAAGCATTTGTATAATACCCAACTAATCAGAATGAAAAAACCAGAACGCATCGATTCGAGCCCCCTAAAACAAATGACGGTTCTACTTGCAGAGGATAACGCGACTTTTCGCAAATCCTTGAAATTATTGATTGCGCTTGATGGAAAGATTCAAGTCGTGGGTGAGGCAAAGGATGGGCTTGAGGCCGTGCAACTGGCCCGGATCCTTAAACCGGAAGTCATCGTCATGGATATCGCCATGCCGTTGCTCAACGGACTCCAGGCCACCCAAACGATTCTGAAAGCATACCCTGGAATCAGGGTTTTGATGCTCTCCGCGCATCCCGATCCGGAATATATCCAGCAAGCGATGCATTTTGGCGCCTCCGGCTATCTGATCAAGCAGTCCTCAACGGAATTTTTAGCCAGGGCCATTCGTGAGGTCCTGAATGGGCGCACTTATTTCAGCGCGTCAATTTCCAGGAAACTTCGCGATGAATCCCAAATCGTATTTGAAAAACACGAAGCAGCGAAGAAAAAGGCCGCTTAATCAATCGTCGACTGGACGCTGCTCTCGATGATTCCCTCGGCGATGGCAAAGCGGGTCAGGCCCGCAATGTCGTGGATGCTCAGCTTCTCCATGAGATGCTGACGATGCTTTTCCACCGTTTTGATGCTGATGCCGAGTTCCGAGGCGATTTGCTTGTTCGCCTGGCCTTCCGCGATGAGTTGCAGCAACTCCGTTTCGCGCGAGGTCAACTCGAGCCCGCTTTTCTTCCGCAGGCCGACGCCGTCTTCCGATTTCTGAAAGCTCTCTTGCAGTCGTTTGGCAATCGAAGGGGTAAAGTATGTCTTCCCTTGGTGCAATTCGCGAACCGCTTTGGCCAGGACTTCGCCCGATGTTTGTTTGACCAGGTAGCCGCGCGCGCCGGCCTTGACGACTTGTTCGACGTACTCCGCATCGCTGTGGGCGGAGAGAATCAATACCTTCGTCGTGGGGAAAGCCTTGAGAATCTGCCGGGTCGCTTCCAGGCCGTTCAGCATGGGCATGGCAATATCCATCACCACGATGTCCGGACGAAGCTTATCGGTCAGTTGGACCGCTTCTCTCCCCGTCTTAGCCTCCGCCACGATCTCAATATCACCCTCGGTCTCGACTAATAATCGGAGACCCTGGCGCACAATAGCGTGATCTTCGGCCAAAAGAACGGTGATTTGCTTCATGGAAATTGATCTGTGAAACTACGCTTACTTGAGGCCGGGCACAAAATATATTCACTTGTGCCCGGCGCGCTCAAGCGGGTGGTTTAGCCGACGTTGATGAAGAAGCTCACGCCGTTGCGCTGGTCCCAGTAGCCGCGGTGATTGCGGTAATGACCGTACGCATGATATTGGTGCTGTCCATCCCAGAAGCCATCCTGGTTTTGGTACCGTTGATGTCCGCCCCAATCATCCGCCCGCAATTGACTGATTCCTCCCGCCATAAAAGCGGAAAAGAGAACGACCATCGCCCACAACATTTGGCGATTACGCCACAGCATTATATTTTTCATAGTTCTTAAGGTAGATGATCACACGAGTCATCGTAATGGGGTCTTCACCCCACGAGTGGAAAGTGACCAGCGCGATCCAGCTTCAGTTATTATTACGACTGCCTATAAATAAGGCCGCAACGCCTGCCACGACACACACGCCCCCCACAATGGGTGGAAGCGGAACCGATTCGGTTTCGTTGTGCTGAATTTTCAGTGAGCCGATCTGCGCGTCCTGCTTCGTCTCCGTATAGGTAAAACCCTGGTAGACGAGAGCCAGTATGCCCAGAACAATTAATACGATGCCTGCTATTTTGATCATAAGATTCCTTTGATTTGTGGTTACTGCCCGAATGTGCCGTGTTTTTCTTTCATAAGATCATTCTTAAAAATGATCGTCACTTCGGAAGAGCCGCTGTGATAAGTATAAATCGTCTGCATTCCCCCAATGATGGGTATCGGGGTGGATTGTGAATCCGTGGGATCGCCCAGAATGGATCGAACCTCCGTCGGAGACATGTCATCGTGAATTTTATCGAGATTGACTTGCGTAAGTTCCGTCGAGTTAAAGGCTCCGCAGCCGGCAAGAAATAAGGACAACAACAGACAAAGACGGATTTTCATAAGCTCAAGATAGGCCCGAAGAATGGGAACGCCTATGGGGTGAACACCCCATGCGAAATCCATCTCGACGATTGTGAGACTTTACCCCGGACGGAGACCTTAAAGGTAGCCCAGCAGGTAAAGGACGAGCAGGATGATGAGCACAAGGCCGATCCCGCCACCGCCGCCGACATGACCTCGGTAGGCATAGCCGCCGCCGCCAAAGATAAGAACAAGGACGATAATAAGAAGGATGAGTGTCATAAGGATAATCGGTCTGGGGGTTGCTATGGTTTTGCTGCTGGGGAAGGCAAGGCTGCCTCCTTTTCGGTTGTCGGGGATGAAGGGGTGGTGACGGTGTCCGTGGGATTGGAGGGCCGATGAGTCGGATCAAAACCAGGACGGAGGGCCTGAATGTAGGCATTCCACAAAACGCCCGTGATGGCGCTCAGGGCATCGACGTTGGGTTGATCCACCCGTCCTGAAATGACACTCTGGGTTGCGATCACATGATCGTCGTTTTCAAATAGCCCCTTCGCCGTGTTGAGAATTCCCGACCAGATCGCTCCGGGGTTTCCTTCGTCGGCCGGTTTGGGTTCAAACTCCAGCCGATAAAAGAACGGTTTCACATAGCCGTGATAAAATCCCTTGTCGCCGACAACTTCACTATAGAGTCCGATTTCGCCGCTTTTGGCCCGGACTTTCAGGTATTTTTGCAAGGCGGCATTGGCTCCGACTGCCGGCACATGTTCCATGCTGACGTTTTGAGTGAAAGTGGCGAATTTCTCATCAAGATTAACGGCCAGATTCATTTCAATAGTCCCCGTAACCAAGGGCCGGCCGCTGATTTTGACCGTCGCCGGCAGCGGTATCTTGAGACCCTCGCTGTTGCTCATATTGTCGGCGGCAAGTTCGACGTCGCTCACTTCCAGGTCGACTTTGGGATCGGCGTGAAAGTCCAGGAAATGAACATCTCCCTGATGAATTCTAATCTGATTGACGCGCCAGGGGATGAGATCCTTGATCGCCTCCAGCCAAACCTTGCTGATGTAAATCTGGCTCTGTTCTGCGCTCGGGCCCGTAACAAAATTAATTTGCGGATTAAGTATGGTGACGGAAGCCCGCTCAACACCGTGGAAAATTTGCGACCATTGCAGGGAAATATTGCTGCGAGACGCGTAAAAGAAATGGACGGGGATATCTCCCGTCTTCTTGTCGAGATGAATATCATAAATGTCCAGGCTGGCCGTCCATGGATGAATGCGCACCCATTCCACCCGGCCCCGATAATCAGGGAGTCCGGCCAGCCTCTGGTTGATATAATCGCGCGCGATATAGGGAGCCGAAAACCACGCGACCGCCAAAATAACAGCCAGGCTGACGAGGAGAGATTCGATGATTAGGCGAGTGCGCTTGCTTCCAAGTCGTCGCCACGAATCAACGCCGTTTGACCAGGAGGCCTGGCGATAAAACCATTGCTCCCGGTTGGGTTCAGCGATTCTCCATTGAAGACTCTCCATACAAAAAAGCATCAACTTTCCCGGCTCATGCACGATGCCGTTATTTGCTGTGCTCGGCGGCTTTTCCGGCCACTGCTCCGGATCCGCCCCCGACAACAGCGCCCGCAATCGCGCCGGCTGCGGCTCCGCCCGGCCCTCCCAAAGCACCTCCCACCACGCCAAATGCGGCGGCGCCCACCATCGCGCCCGTGGTCATGCCCAGGACATCCTCACGCAGGTTGCGCGAGCCGTTCGGGTTGTATTCGGCATTGTATTTATCAAAGATATCGATAACCGGGGCCGATTCGGTGACTCCATGGATCGTCAGCAGAATTTTGCCTTCACGAACCACCTGGTCATAGTAGCGAGCCTGGGACTCGGAGAAACCGCGATCAGTCAGGATGTCCTTATAGGCGCCTGCGGCTTTATTTTCGTTCAACTGAACGAGCACTTTGATATTTTCCGGGGATATCTCCAGTTCTTCAAATGCCTTTATTGCCTGGTCGGCATTTTCACGGTTTGAGAATATTCCGCCGATGATCTGGCCGTGAAATGTTTTATCTAGTGTCTGAGGCATAGGTTTCTTTCGTTTGTGGTTGATGTTTTGCGAAGAAATACTCGCCGCCCGCACTTTTCTTCCTTTGGAAGAGGACAGATAATGCAAAAGCTCGAAGGATATTTCTTTCATGTCTTGAAGCCCGACGATAGGGCCGAAGCCTGTTGGTTTCCATGGGGTGAACACCCCATAGCCCTCCCTTGATTGAAGGGCTTAGGTTACGGCTAGGAACCACGGCCATGTTTCTCTCCAATGTAATCTTCGTCGTCGCAACGATTATATTGGTTGTTGAAATCATTCTTAGTTTACCGCGTTAGTACGCCCCTTACCCCCGCAGAGGATAGGGTAAACACCCCATACCATCGAGGCGGCTTTCCGGCTCATACTTCAGCCCATGAAAACCACCCCTTTTAAAAAAACGACGACTTTGGGCGACTTTATTACGAATATTTACGACGTCTACGGCGAGCGCAAAGCCGGCGGAATTGTCCGCCTGGCCTTCAAGGCGCGCTTGATCGAGTATCAATCACCCCCGCGCATCGATCCTTCCTGAACTGGGGTAAAGACCCCATGGCGGACATTGCCTGACATCTGTATTCAATAGTAACGGCGGGATTCACCCTGTCGCACGAAAGGTCACATAATGATTTCTCTCATCATCACTCTCATCGTCATCGGCGTCCTGCTTTCCCTGATCAACACTTACCTTCCCATGGATGGAAAAATCAAACAGATCCTCAATGCCGTCGTGGTGATTTGCGTGGTCGTATGGCTCTTATCCGCCTTCGGGGTCTTGGGGCACTCAGGCGATATTCGAGTCCCGCAAGTTAAATAGAGACACGCCCTCGTTCACGGTGCTGCCGGTGGCGTATAAACCGGCAGGCTTTCCGCCAATGCCTGTTTGACGAAGACCCCGTAACGCGGCGACGGCGTATACTTCCAGTCCGAAATCAGATCAGGTCCGGCAGCGGGATGGAGATCCCATGCCGTGTAGGACCACTGATGATCTTCAATTGCCTGCAGCACGTGCAAAAGCCAGTTGTCGTTCGGCACCCGTTTGCTCGGGCCTGAATAACCGCCAAATTCGCTGACCATCACCGGCAACGTGGCGGTCGCCTTCTCCATTTTGTTGATCCACGTATGGACACTGTCGCCCTTGTTGTCGTAACAATGATTGGCGTAAATCACCCCGTTGCCATTCGGATCGGAAAGTTGCCGTCCGGCCAGAATGCCCGAAAAATCATAGGCCCAGTCGAGACCACCGGCAATGACCACGTTCTTCGCGCCCGTGGCGCGAACCGTATCCAGCATCGTCTGCATCCCGGCACACGCGTACTTTTTCGCCACCAGGTTCCGGCCGTTCGGCCTGTCTCTGATCTGCCCCCCGTTCAGCCACACATCCCAGGAAACATCGTGCGGTTCATTGTATAAGTCGAAGAGCACACCCGGATTATTGGCGTAAAGCGGCGCGAAATCCTTCCAGAACGCCACACTGTTCAGGTCGGGCATCGAATGTTGGCCGATGTTCGCCCCCCACTCGTTGCAATCCGACCAATGCAAATCGAGAATGATGTAGCATTGCCGGCTCGTGCACGCCTCCACCACCTGTTGCACCAGGGCGCGATAACTTTTGCCGCCGTCGTGCTGTTCAGGCGCTTTGCCAAACCAACGATCCTGTGAAAGCGGCAGTCGAATGATATTCACATGCCAGTCCCGGATGGCGACCTCCACGGTTTGAAGAATGTGCCCCTCCCCGTTGCTCGTCCACTCCAGGCTCGCCGCATTGACGCCGCGCAGGCGCACCGGTTGATTATTGCTGTCTAAAATCCGCGTCCCCACCACCTTCAATTCCGGCAGCTTCGCCGCCTCGGCCTGCTCCCCCGAAGTCGCCTGCGGCTGGCCCTCGCTGGTGGAAGCCAAAACCGCCGCAATGAAAACCAGCACCGCCGTGGAGAGAAAAAACCTCGTCATACTCGTCCTATGCCTCGCATTTAATTTTGTTCATCCTAAGCATGGCTTCCACCGTATCAGGATCGCGCTTGGCTTTCTCTGCAATAATAAAGAGCAACCGCTCGACAACGACCGCAACGGCAACGAGTGAGGTAGCCAACAATGGCCACATCACGGGACCTCCCTTGGAGAGAAGATCAAACATTATTTCTAGAACTCATACGTCAGGCCGCCAAATAAGCCGCGCCGGTTGCCGTACTTCACCGCGCCTTCGCCGATGCCGGTGCCGTCGTTGAGCACGTAGACTTGGTCAAAAAGGTTGAGCACGTCGAAGCGCACGATCAAATCGCCCGCGTTGGGAATGGCGAATTTATGCTCAATGCCGAAATTGACCGGATAGTAGGGGTCGAGTTTTTGGGTGTTGGCCAATCCCCGGCGAATGCCGTCGCCATAGAGGGCGTCGGCATGAACCGTGGTGTCGAGCCAGGTGTAGGAAACGCCGGCGGAACCGGTGTAATATTGCTGCTGGTCGAAGTTGACGTTATGGGTGTCGATATAGGCCAGTTCGTCGGAATCGAATTCAAACTGGCTGGAGACAATGTTTTTGGCCCACGAATCGCCGGCGGAAAAATTGCCGTAGGCGGAAAGGCCGTCATGCGTGTAATTGATCGATAACTCCACGCCGTACATCGAGGCCGTATCGTAGTTGTAGGGCGAGCTGATATTGGCCGCGCCGAACTGGCCATCGTCGATCTGGTCCTTGGCAATTTTGTAGTAAGTATCCGCGCCGACTTCAAGGCCGGGAATGAAGTCGTGCGTCACGCCCGCGTCGAAATAGTCGGATTGCTCCACTTTCACGGGGTCATCGGTGTCCTGGTCGGCGGCGTTCGTGGTGCCGTCCTGCTGGCTGACACTTTCCGAGGAGATATTCAGCAACTGCGGCGGGTCGAAATAGCGCGCGTACCCGGCGTGGAGGGCGGTGTCTTTATCGACCTGGTAAACCGCATTGATGCGCGGGCTGAACGCGCTTTGATCGGTGTAGCCTTTGGTCTGCTCGAAACGGAGACCGTAATTCAAGGTCAATTTGTCGGTGGCTTTCCATTCATCCTGGAGGTAGACGGCTTCGTCGTAGCCGCGGATAAAATGATCGTCCACGAAGAGTTCCGGGCTGCCCTCGAGATTTCCCGCGCCGTCCACCGCATAAGCATAGGTGTCGTTGTGCGCCCCGGCGGCCTGCGTGTCGCCGAGGACTCCGGCCTTCACGGTATGCGCGTCGCCAATCTGCCAGGTGAAGTCGGCCTGGAGGCCGTTGGTCAGATTGTATTCGTCCACCCTCGCGGCGACTCCGTTGTAATAAAGATCGCCGTTATAATCGGGATTGAACAGGACGGTGCTGTCACGATCCACCTGCGAAATCTGAAACGAAAAATCGTCAATGGTTTGTTGGTAGGCGATGAAGCCGTAATAGGTCTGCTCATTCTGCGTTTCGTTCAGTTCGGTGGAACTAACCGGATTGGGCTTGGTCGCACCTGGATCGAAAACGACCCCGTTCGCGACGGTGAACGGAACCTGCCCCGGTGTATTGGGGATTTGAAAATCGGCGTCGGAGCCGCTGAACGCAAAGCTTAACCTGCCCGCATCCGGGTACTGGTGGGAAACATAGGCAAAGCCCTTGTACTGGTTGGTTTCGTCGTGGATCGCGCTGGCACCCGAGGTCGGATTTTCCAGGCCGAGGCTGTCGTGGAGATAGTCGCCGTGGAAATAGAAGTCGGTGCCGTGCGACGATCCACCATAGGAGAAAGTGGGATTCAGCGTGTCGTAGCTGCCGCCGTAGAAGGAGGCGTCGCCGCCGTCCAGGCTGGCCCCGCTCTTGGTGGTGATATCGACGATGCCGTAATTGCCCTCGGGATAGTAGGCGGGCAAGGCACCCACCTTCGTGGTCACGCTCTGGACGAAAGGGGTGTCGATGTCCTGGCTGAAGCCGTTGATGCCCGACGGCAGCAGGGTCCCGTTGATGTAATAGCGGTAATAGGGATCCTCGTTGCGGAAATGGATCGCTCCGTAGGTATCGTCGGAAACGCCGGGCGCGCGAACCAGGACCTGGTTGAAGGTGGTGCTTTCTCCCTGCGCAATCGTATCGATTTGCTGCTGAGTGATCGTGTAAGTGCTCGTGCCCACGCTCAAATCGGTCTGCTGGCGGGTTGGTTCGGTCGTGGGGGACTGAGCCGTCACGACAATGGTTGGCAGCGTGGTTGGCTTACCGCCCGTATTGCCAGGAGATGGTGTTGTTGGCGAGGATCCCGAGTTGTTCGTAACCGGAGACGAGCCAGAGCTTGGCGCCGACTGCGCCTGGACAAGAATCGGGACTGCCATCAAGGTAAGACAGAGGGCTATCTTGTGTAAGCTTTCATTCATGTAATCTATCTTTTATTATTTTGAGCATTTAATTCACCCGGTGCCAAATGCTTTCCATGGTTGTCTTGTACCGATTGCAGGAACCCATTTTGAATCAGGTCGTAGACCTGCTCTTTCGGCCCGGTTAGAAACGACCACTTTTGCGGGTCAGCGCCCAAATGGTTGGCGTAGGCAGCCAGGACGGCGGGCGTATCATCCTGCGGGTCCACGGTAAAACTGACCAGTTGGACGTTACTGTCTCCTGCCAGCTTTTGCTGAAGTTTGGCCATGTTGGCGGAAATGATGGGGCATGGTCCGGGGCAAGTCGTGAAGATGAAGTCGTCCACATAGATTTTTCCTTAAAGATCGTGATTGGTGATGGTTTTACCACTTCGTTCCGTCAGGGAAAATGGCGGTGCGAGGGCATATCTCTTCAGTTCCACTTCATGACGATGCATTCCGGGCAAAAAAGAACGTCACAATAAGCAGAGCACCGATAACAGGTAACCCCAAGCGAAGGATCGTATAAAATCTCGGAAGAGGATTTGAAGACAGTAAAGAAGACATAGGTGTTCAAGTATCCTTTCAGGAGGGCGGTGCGGTCGTCCCCATGGTTCCCACGATAAAAATAACAACCAAAGCCAGACCCGATTCCGCCAAGATTGTTCTCCGCAGTGTCCGAAACAAAATCGGGTCGCCTTGCATTCGCGGCAGCAGGTAGAGGCGGTTGAAGGCCCCAAGGCCAATCATGATCCCGACCACAACCACCTTGCCGAGAAGAAGCACTCCATAAGTCGTGGTCACCAGGGCTTCCCAAGAGCCGACCATCAACCAGCCATTGATAATTCCCGTCGCGACAATAAGAAGAACCGCCACAAGGCTGATTTGAGAAAACCGTTGCAAGGCCTTGATCTCCCGGTCAGCGGGCACAATTTGATCACGTCTGTCGATGTACCAAAGAAAGCAAACCATGGGAATCAGGCCCAGGGGCCAGATGGCCCCGACCAGAAGATGCAACGTATCGGCGACGAGATGTAAAACATGATAATGAATGCCCGAGGCGCCATGTCCGGCCCAGGCGAGCGTCATGAGCAGGACACCGCTGATGGCCAGAACGAGCCAGTTCAATCGAGATGGTTTGAGCGGCTCACGGGCTTTTTTGTACGACACGAAACAGAGCGCCACGCCGAGAGCGACTCCAACGGCCGTCCGCACCAGCCAAAGCTGGCCAAACTGGGTCTGCCATAAAACCGCGCTGAGATCAGCCTCATCTAAAATTCCCCAAGGCGATTGGTCGCTCATTTGCGCGGTGACAAACCAAAACCAGACCAATCCCGAGACGGCCTCCAGAATCAAAGCCCCCCAAAGCCCCTTGATGACTCCCCGGCAAAACGACTCATAGCTTTGGACTGTATCTTCGGCAAAAATCGGCTTCAAAACAACCAGCATAAAGAAAGGAAGCGCGACGAGCATCATCGCGCTTCCGATGTGAAGCGTGCGGGCCAGAACGAGGACGGCGGTGCTCATGCGAATCTCTCGTTCCGGCCCGGTACGTTGTTATTGGACGGTGAAGGTGAAGGTGCCGGTCGTGTGGTGGGTATCCACAGCAACGGCGCTCCACTTCACCTTATAGGTGCCGGCCGGCAACTTCGGCACCGAAACCGACATCAGCGACTTATCGGCGGAATCGACTTTGGAATCCTTCTGGTCGATTTCTTTTCCAGTCGAATCGAAGACCTGAATTTTACTGAAGGCCGGTTCGAGTTCTTCCGTGTACCAGCCCTTCACCACGGAGGGAGAGGCCGTCAGCGTACTGCCGACTTTGGGATCGGCATGGTCGAGGAAGGCATGGGCCTGGGCCAGCGTGCCGGCACCGAGGGAGAGAATGGGAATGAGTAGGTTGGAAATGATTTTCATGGTCGTGATTAGTTGTTGTCGATGGTGAAGTTATCCTTGGCATCTTTGAAAAAGATGGGGTGACCAAAGATGGTCGGGAAAAGATCGTCGATGAAGATTTGGACCTGGAAGAGGCCTCCGATGGCCGGCCCTGACTGTTGATTAATCGGAATGGAAGCCTCCGCGCTGATCTGACAATAGTTGCCCTCCCACAGAATTCCGGGGTTGAGCGTTCCCGTCGTTCCCGCGAGAGCTCCGCTGTAGCGATTGACCGGGCTCGACATCTGAAATTCCACCAAGGGTATCATATTGCTAAACGGCTTCGGTATTCCGACATCCTCGACATGCTGTTGCAGGTAATTGAGCTGATACTGGAGCGAGCCGCTCCATTGCACGGCATTGGGATTCAACGAGCCGTCGCTGTTGGTTGCCTGGCCTGGGATGGAATAACCGACGACGGCCGTGAAAGCGAACGGCCTGAGGTATTTCAGGCTGTCTGGTAATTCATTAAAGCCCTTCCCCATATAGAGATTGGGGGTGTAGGTGGTGTAAGAATTGTAGCCGGAGTCGGTTTCGGAACTGGTAATGCCTTTGCTCCCCGTCCCGCCCAGCTCGAAATCGGAACCTACCGCCAGAATGAATTCGTGGTCGGGGACTTCCAAGAGCTGGTATTTGGCGTTGAGCGTGATCGGGCTCCATCCATCCTGCGCGGGGCCACCCTTCGGGTTGAGGTTGATATAGGTGTCCTGAACGCTCAGCGCAAATTTCGGGAAGATTTCCTTGCTGAATGCTCCCGTGACATCGAGTTCCTTGCTGGCCTGGGCTGGATTGTACTGAACTTCCGGCAGGGATAATTCATCGACGGCAAACGGGTCGTCGGTGAGCGGGGTGGGCGGGAAGAAACGGTCTCCCTCAAGCCCGTGCGCCCAAACGTGAGCGGGCATGGTTGGAATACTTATCGCGCAGGCTATAGCTGCGCACTGAATGAATTTGTTCATGTGAAATCCTCGTGAGGGGAAGGAGCGCGGCACCACGGCACACGACCTCCCGGGTTGGTCCAAAAAACACCCGTCCGCTTTTGCGAACGGGACAAACTGCGATTAGCCCAGGGCCGGACGAGGCGGGGGCGTGGGAGGAGGTTCGGAGCGAGCCTGAAGCGAACTCAGGAAGTCGGGGTAATCAAACGAGGTGGCGCCGGGACGGGCGAGCGCGACGGCGACGGGTGGAAAGAATTTCTTTTCGTATTTATCGAGCGCGCAGAGCTTGTCGTTCTCGGCCTGCTTCTTCTCCGCGATGGCTTTGCAGATTGCGCACGGATACTGGCCGCTGAACGTCATGCTGACGGCCTCGGTGAAGGGGACCATCTGCGAATAGTCGTGCAGCATTTTGACCCACGCCACGCACTGGAGGACATACCACTGGCCGCCGCACGAGAAGACAAAGGCGGTCAATACAATAAGGTGGGTCAGCCGACGCATGGATGACTGATAGAACGATTTCGTCCAAGCCGCAAGCGTTTCCAAAGCGAGGAGGCAGTTAGAAGAGCAACTCTGTCATCATCTTCGTCTCTAATCACCGGGAGGTACGGGTTTAGTTACTGAACCTTGAAATGTCCCTGCAACCGAAATGATGAACGAGGTCGATCCCGGAGCGTTACGATACTGTGGAAGAGTTCACTCCCATAATCATCAAAACTGATGGAGTCGAATTTTTGGTGTCCGTTTTGGTGTCCACTTTGGACCTCTTGTCTCTCAAACCGTTGCTGCACACGCAGTTGGTAAGAGAGGCGAGGGTCGGAATCGGCGGGTGCCATCCTCAATTTCGCGTCATCCTAACCCCGCTTTTCAGAGCAGGCGAGCACGAATCGGCGAGTAGGGCAAAACCAGCATTTCAGTACCCGTTTACTGACAGTTTTACTGACACCTTAAGAAGCCGAAATCCAGTCTTGGTTGCTCCTGAAACGTCCCAAGCCAATAGCTGCAAATTCGTCAGCGTTATCAGCTTTCTCGACGGCCATCGCTCGAAGAATTTCGTTAATGCTGTCGTCCCCCATCTTTGGTCCCCACACGATACTTCCATCTCTCGCCAAAACTGCTCCTTGGTCGCCCGCTCCACCAAAATAATCAGTCTCGAAATACCCAATACGGGTTCCTTCAGAAAAGCGGACGAGCACCTGAATGATTTTTGGAGTCAGAAATTGGAAGCCTTTAGCTTCCACTAGCGCTTCATCCGTTTCTGGAACTGCATCGAAAAGCGGCTCGGTCATTGGTAGTAAAGCTAAGCCCTGAGGAAGCTCTATTACTGACGACTCCCTAAACTCGGTCTGAATTCTGCCGAGGACTGCTTTATCTCCTACGAAAGCCTGAACAAAGTGACCCATAAATGTGAGGTAAGAATTCGTAGCCGATTGTAGACCGGAGTGCAGTGAAAATGTCTAAGATCAATGTAGAAAAGCAACAACACGCTACCCCTAAGGAATTAGGTCAGGAGTTATCGCCATCTGTTGCCGGTTATCGTCACCTATCGCCGTCTATCGTCGGCCATCACCGTCCACCAGCGTCGACAATCGCCGCTCGCCAGCGTTCACCGCCAATCATCATCGGCCACGCTGGGCGGGTAGGCAAGGTAGTCGCCGGCATGGGCGGGCAGCCGTCGCGCCGCGCTGCTGCGCGTCACGCCGGCTGCTGGGCGGAGGGCCGATCAGTTGGCCGCGTCTTGTTTCCGACCCCGAGGAAGGCGGGGGTCGGGAAACAAAACGCGGTGGGAGGCGACTCCCGTTGGTCGACGTCGAATTTAAATGCGCCTAATCTTCCTTGGAAGAACGCTTTTTCCGCCACGGGATATACCGCGGTAAATCGACAAGCTCCATGTAACCTTCTTTTTCTGGTTCTGAAGGAAGGGCCACTACTTCGAAATAGCTCACATCTCCGGCAAACGCTCGCTCGCCAAGTCCGGTTTCCAAGATAGTCGCGACCGCGCTGTTTATTTTCTTTTCGCTGACAGCCGGCAATGATCGGATGCCGATTCGAAGGCCTAAAAAACGCTGGTCGCCTTTCTTAATTAACGGGAGGAACCACATTTCTTTCGGTTTATATTCCACACCTTCGTAGTCCGTCCGGAAATCGAAACCCATCGCAGGCTTTAGCGCCACGAACTTCCACCCGTCGATTGCAGGAGCACTCGATGCGAGAATATCGACGAATGGAAAAAGCTTGGTGTCGCCAGCAGCCGTGATCACAAATTCCTTGGGAACACAATTTATTGCCACCTCGAGAAAAAGACCCTCGTTAATTTCTTGGAGTTTCTCCACCACGGAATCGAGAAATGGATCATCATGTCCGCTGATTGCGGCGAGACGATCCTCGTTCTCTTGAAACCATGACCAAAAAAGCTTCGGACGATCTTGAAAGGGAACATCGTTCTGCATTCACTTCATTCTATCGTTTGGCTGCGTCTAATCCAAGAACTGCGTCGGCCATGGCTGCTTCGAGTTTCTAAGCAGCACACGCTTTCCCCTCCCGTAGTTCGTACTCCTCCAAACTTGGCACCTCGACAGCCGCGCGTTTCGCGTAAGCGCGATGCACAGCCTTCGAGTTGTGGCCGAGCGCGGCCATGGCGTAGCGTTCGGGATGCGCTCGTGCTCGAATTGTGTGATGGCTCGACGCGCTTTGTGCCTCACGGCGGGAAAGAGCTTCTTCGGGATGATCGGCACGATGAGCCAGTTCATCCCCAGCGCGTAGTTCTGCACGCGCCGCAGATAGACGTTGGTAGAGACGGTCCCTGCTTGCAATGCCGCCAGAAAATCCTCCGCGCGTGTCTCCGCGACGAGCTTGTGTCGGATGAAATCGAACGCCTTGTCCTTCTCCACGATCCGCCAGCGGCGACGGCTCTCCGATCCCTCCTCGTAGCCGTCGATGATAAGCGCTCCTCCGGCCGCATATTCATCGTGGGTTTTCTCTTTGTCGTGCCCGACCAGCGCCATCGAGTATCGCTCCCAGTAAATGTTCCGGTGTGGTTTCGATCAGCTTGATCGGCGCCAAGGCCTTGAGGGCGTCGTCCTTCATCGCAGTCAGCTTTCGCTTGAGCGTTGAAGCTTTCACGTCCTGATCGACTAACGCTTTCATCACGTCTGCCCGCTTCCGGTTCTTGATTTCAGGGTCGGCGATCACCAGATAACCGACCGCAATCTGACGGTTGGCACCAGCGACGCGCTCGGCCTCATTTCGATGAAATGCGATCCGTTGCGCTCGGTTCCGGTCTCGAGTTTTCAGGCTTTCCTGTTTGTTGGTTCGATTGTCTTGGAGAAAGTAGATTCCGGATTTGCGGCGGAAGAGGCGGTAGCGATTCATGGCGGGAGCTGGGTTGATTGCCAGGCAGTTTCTCACGCGCGAATCCGTTAGCTGTCAGGAATTCTGGCCGATAGATTCCGATTCGCACCGCATAGGTACGGATAGGTACGGATGGCCAAAAAGCTGACATTTTACTGGAGATTCCGCTGGAGCTTAGGCGACTCTGGCATTCGCAACATCAACTCTTTCATGTATTTACGAAAGAGAGGCGAGGGTCGGAATCGACCAACGTTCGCCTGCGATTGCGTCATTATTTTGCCGATTTTCAGAGGTAAATCAACTGAATTCGCGATTATCTTTTTGAACCAAATTTAACTCGTTTGGTGTCCGTTTTGGTGTCCACTAGGCGAGGGTCGGTTGCAACCATTCGTCCGAAATGGCTGCTTTTCTGTACTGTACGCAAAAGCTTTTGAATGTTGTTTTGTTTACAAAAATGGGTTACTCTCACTCGTTCGCTGGATCGACCACTTTGCCAAGGGGTGGTTTGATAATGAACACACGAATACGAACTGACCATGGCTGTAGTTAAACCATCCAAGAAATCGCAACGTCCAAAACCGGACGCCGCGACCGTATTGGCCCGGAAGGATCGGAATGCGTGTAACAATCTCAGTGATAACCAGTGCGAAAGTCTCTTCAATGAAGGGATGTCTTTGATTTATGGCGCAGCCGTCAAACACGCGCCTCGCCCTGGACACTAACGTCATCTATCAGCTTGCGGCTGGTGTCCCTCACACAGAAAAGTTCCGGCTGCTGTGCCTGCAACGAGGCTACTCCCTGCTTGTCACGCATACGGTAATTGAAGAGGCCACCTACCGCACGCGGCAAGCCAACGAAGATCCCAAAGGGGCTGCACTGGCACACAAGGCTCTCACCAGCCTGCTAGCATGGGGAATCCAGCCTCACGTTCTTCCTCCGCTCGATCTCGGATACGCCAAGGAGTTTTCGACCCTTTTGCGGACTCGAAAACTTCTTCCATGGGAAGAAGTCCGCGACGGATGTCTTCTTGGGGAAGCCTCCCGCGCCCAAATTCCGGTTCTCATCACGGCTGACGGAGAACATCTTCTCAAGATTGACCGGGACAAACTCGCCCTGGCTTTTCACGACAGCCATATTGGCCCTCCTGTCACCATTTTTCATCCTCTCACGTTCGTTAAAGCATTCGCCACATTGCGAAAGCCGGCGGTGAAACCCAAAGCTAAGGGCAATGGGTAACCCTGCCCGCAGTTCGTCCGGTCATACTATGGCGAAAGATTTTGCTCTCTGTTTCTTACTACGTTTGGCGGGATTCGGTGCGGGCGCATACGCCTTGGTAAGCTGAAAATCGGGATGCTCACGCATCCATTCGGCAAACCATTCGGGGCGGCATTTGTTGAGGCAAAACGGGCTGTCCGTCGCCGCTCTAACCTTGCTAACGACATCTCGCGAGACGTTGCAAAGGGTGGCGATTTCTTCGACGGTGAACATAAACCAAGGATAATCCTGGGCGATTTGGTGAAGCTGCTTCTGATCATGCTGCATAAGAATCCCTCCTTCCAAGGGTGGTCGCTGGGACCACGGATCAGGACCGGCACGAACGACGCCAAGCGAACGGCTGGAGCAATCCTCCGGTTCCTCGGGTAACGGCATGAGTTGGGCGGCTGCCAAAAACAAACACGCTAAACGAGCGTAGGGAAGACGGGCCAGAAATTGAACTCGGCTGCGCACGGACAGGCTCCTGAAATAGATCGACGGTGCCTGTCTCTCGGTAAGGGCGCTCGCCCTTAAGGGACGAGAGCTGCCGTTTGCGTCGTTCAAGTCATGTTATACTGACGTATAAATCCGTCAAGACGAATTCCAGAATCGTTCAAGTATTTCAGCGACAAGGAAAAACGCGCCAAAAAGCGAAAGACTAGCGTCATCAGCAACGGAAGAAAACGCGCATTTTGATTCCCAACCCACCCCATAAAAGCCAAGGCTGGGGGTGGGTTGGGGAGCAAAATGCGGAGACTCACACGGTCACGAAAAGACTATGGGAACAGGAGTTATGAAACGCCCTGATGAACATGCTTCATGTGCTCCTGAATGAGGAGAGGACTTTCTTCATGTTGCAACGCCTGGCGAGCCATACCGATGATCTTAGGCAATGAATCTGAATCAGGATGCTGGACGAGGAAAATGATCGCCGCGACGGAATCGCGCACGACCTGGCTCTCGGTCCAGCCGAGAGCGGTGGCGAGAGCCTTTAGCTTGGCTCGCTCCTCGTCGGTAAATTTTACGCTGACGGGTTGAAGTGGAATCATAACATTAAAAATTAATTGTGCCTGACCGCCGAGGAAGGCGGCGCTTTGGCCGCCTTCTCTGGGCAATTCGGCCACCCGAGCGCGAGGGGCGGGACGGCGGGCGACTTTTCCCGCCGGGCCCGCCCTTCGTGCCGGGCCATCAGACCGACATCCCCTGGCCAAGGGACGGCTTTTGCGTGAAGTCGATCCTGGTCTTCTCGCGGGTGATCTCGCGCACGAGCGCCTTTTCGCGATAGAACGGATTGATCTTTTCGAGCCGGTCCATGATCCGTTGTTTCAAGCTGGGTTCCTGCTGTTCGAGCCATTCCTTGGCCTGCGGAGCTTGCCGCGCCGTTTGGCGCAACTCGGCCTCGTGTTTGAACATTTTGCCGAGCATGAACGAGCGCACGGCGCGTTCGGGATGTTCCTTCACGAGCGAGGTGTAGTAGTCGTTCATTTTTGGATTGGCCTGAATGAAGCCGTCGAGGCGATTGTTCACTTCGGGATTGATCCGAAGCATCCGTTCTTCGGTCATGGTTTGAGCGGGCGGATTTTGGACGGCATCTTTTTTGAGTTTAAGTGGCATGGTGATTTTTGAGATTGAGGGTTAAGGGGCGTTCTCGAAACCGGGACTGAAAACATATGTGTCGGTTTCATCGGGCATGGGAGCGCCGGTGATGTTCCGCAAAGCCCGGTCGAAGTGTTCGGCGATGTCGTCGGCGCTGAAGCCGGCGAGCATGAACCTCATCAGGGTCTGGGCATCGGGGGTGGTGCCAAGCTGCAAAGCCTTATCGAGCTTTTCAGAGGCGTTATAGTATTGCTGCGCCACTTCATCGGGCAGCGCAACGGTGATATGCATCATAGTTTTATTTCGTTTTTTGGGTTGGTTTGGTGGAGTTGGGCCAGAGCCAGGAGAACCACGATTTCGGTTGAGGAGTCGGGGTCACCAGCGGTGGCTGAGTGGGTGCATCGGTCTGCGGCTTCGGTTGGGGTGCCGCCACGGGAGGTTCGGCTGGGGGGACGGGCAGGAGCACATGCTGCTGATCGGCTTGGAGCGTCTTGATTTCCTGGGCGAGCCTTTCGTTTTGCTCATA
>Ga0181537_10000392_pt1 | contig 41127 bp, 34 predicted proteins | sample PEATcosm2014_Bin_39_FD_119765 | JGI IMG/M metagenome (GOLD analysis project Ga0181537, IMG submission 119765) | Peatland microbial communities from MTU Mesocosm Facility, Houghton, MI, USA - PEATcosm2014_Bin23_10_metaG | ecosystem: Environmental > Terrestrial > Soil > Wetlands > Peat | place...
ATTGAAGCTCGCGTCATCGATGTCGGCGATGCGGCAATTGACGAACAGCTGCTCGATGCGCGGCAGCGTCTTCAGCGCCTCCGGCCCGCAGGCGTCCGGGGTGGTCGGCGGCACGCGCCAGCCCGCGACCGTCAGGCCCTCGCCTTCCAGCTGGGTCTTCAATTCGGTGCGCGCGGCTTCCGCCAGCGCCGCATCCTGGTGCAGGAACACTAACCCTGCGGCGAAGCGCGGGCTGAGCTTGATCTTCGCGTCCCTGGCGAGCGCACGCAGGAACTTCTCCGGCTTCTTGAGCAGCAGCCCGCAGCCATCGCCGGTCTTGCCGTCGGAGGCGATGGCGCCGCGGTGCGTCAGGCGATTGAGCGAGGCAATGGCGGTCTGGACCAGCCAGTGGCTGGGCTTGTCGTCGAGACTGGCGATCAGCCCGAAGCCGCACCCGTCGCGCTCGAAAGCCTCGCGGTACAGTCCGCGGTGGTCTGAAGTGGTCATCTTGGGGGCCCTGTCGCTGGCCGGCTGCCGGTGGGCAGCTACCCAATATACCGATCAGAGCCTCCCGGTCAACCGCCGGCGCCGGGCCTAATGCACCAGCGACACGGCGAGCACCACGACGTGGCGGTTGGTCGGCAGCGTCAGGCTGGCGACGGTCTTGGTGCTGTTGAGCGCCAGCGTATAGCCGTACAGATACAGCGGGCCGGGCGACGTGGTGCCATCGCCTGCAACGCGATACGCCATGGTCGTCGCCGCGCTCTCGCCGGCGTAGCCCTGGGGTTCGAACCAATCGCTCAAGCCCTGCGTGAAGCTGGTCGAGGTGCCGTCCGAGTAGGTGACGACGAACGGCTGGTTCGGCTGGCTGCCGTTCACGGCGGTACCGAGCAGTTTCAGGCTGCTGTAACTGCCCGCCGGCAGGGTGATGGTCTTGCTGCTGACCGCGTTGAGTGTGCCCGGGGCCCCGAACGTGAACGTGGCACCCGACCAGGAGAGCGAGCTGCCCAGCAGCGTGGCGGAATACGAGGTATAGCCGCCGTCCAGGCCGCCGTCGGTTGCGGGAGAGCCATTGTTCACGATGCCATACACGGTATCGGCGCTCGACAGATTCACGCTCACCGCCGTCCCCGGGGAGCCCCCCGACGCGGCGATGGTGAATGCCGCACTGGCCGTGCCGCTGTTGCTGTAGCCGGTGGCCGACGCCATCGCCTTGATCGTCATGGTGGTGCTGACGGCCATCGGCACGCTGTACTTCGCCGAGCTGGTCGTGGGTGCGATGCCGTTGGTGGTGTAGTAGATCGCGGCGCCCGGGGTGCTATCCGACAGGCTCACGGTCTGCGTCGCGGCGTAGTTGCCTGCGATCGGGCTGAAGGTCGGGTTCGCCGCCGTCGGCGCGGCGCTGGTTGACGGCGTAAGGCTTATCGCCAGCACGACCACGTGGCGATTGGCCGGAAGCGTCAGGCTGGCGACGGTCTTGGCGCTGTTGAGCGCAAAGGAATAGCCGTACAGATACAGCGGCCCAGGCCCTGTGCTGCCACCGCCCACGACGCGGTACGCCATGGTCGACACCGCGCTCTCGCCGGCGTAGCCCTGCGGTTCGAACCAATCGCTCAACCCCTGGGTGAAGCTGGTCGTGGTGCCGTCCGAGTAGGTGACGACGAAGATCTGATTCGGCTGGCTGCCGTTCACGGCGGTACCGAGCAGTTTCAGGCTGCTGTAACTGCCCGCCGGCAGGGTGATGGTCTTGCCGCTGGCCGCGTTGGCTGTGCCCGCGGCCCCGAACGTGAACGTGGCACCCGACCAGGTGATCGAGCTACCCAGCAGCGCGGCGGAATACGCGGCATAGCCGCCGTCCAGGCCGCCAGCGGGCACGTTGGAGCCGTTGCTGACAATGCCGTACACCGTATCGGCGCTCGACAGGCTGACGGCAACCCCCGAACCCGTTGAGCTGCCGCCGCTCGACGAGCTGCTGCTGCTCGACGAGCTGCTGCTGCTCGACGAGCTGCTGCTGCTTGACGAGCCTCCGCCGCCGCTCGACGAGCTGATAACGTAGGCCGCGCTGGAAACGAGACTGTTGGCGTAGCCGGCTTCGACCGCGATCGCCTGCAGCGTCGTGTTGGCGCTGATGATAAGAGGCGTGGTGTATTTGGCGGAGCTGGTCGTGGGTGCGGAGTTGCCGGTGGCGTAGTAGATCGTTGCGTCCGCGGTCGCATCCGACAGCTTGACGGTCTGCGTCGCAGCGTAGCTTCCCGCGGCCGGGCTGAAGCTCGGCGCCGCCAGCGTGGCGGCATGCGCCAGCAGGCCATAGACCGACAGGCCCGATTGGGTACCAATGTATACCTTGCCGTTCGCAATCACCGGCGTCGCATATTTCACCGCCACGCCGGGCGAGCCGTCGGCGGACTGCGAGCTGTTGTACAGCAGCGTGGCCAGATTGGTCGCATCGTAGGCGGACAGCCCGAGGCAACTGCCGCTGCCACAGGTCGAGTTATAGGCGCTGCCATCGATCACCCACAGGATGCCGTTGCTGGTGCCGTTGGCCGAGACCGCCGGGGTCGGCGCCGCAAACGCAAACGACTGCGCACTCTTCGAAGTCGGGGAGGTGGATAGCTTGCCGCTGTTGCCGGCATTGAACGAATAGGCGCGGATCGGGCTATTCGCCGGCACGATATAAAAGTTGCCGTTCCAGTACGCCGGTGAACCCCACACGCCGCCCAGACCGGTCATCTCCTGCACGGTATTCGGATCATTGCCACTGCAGGCCGGAGTCAGCTTGACGCAATACTTGCCCATGTTGCCGGTATTGAGCAGCACCAGCGAGCCGAACTTCCCCTGCTGCGCCAGCAACTGCTCGCCCGATGCCAGCGGCGGGAACAGCACCAGGCCGCCCGAGGCGACATCGCCGTCGGTGCTGCCCAGCGTGGCCTGGTTCCACGGTGTGTAGTAATCGAGCAGCGGGAAGTGCCCGCCAGAGGGCGGTCCGAGCTTGACGATGCTGTTGGCGAAATCGGTGCTGCCGTTCCAGGTGCCGTTGCCGGTGGGGAAATACAGGTTGCCGCTCGCATCAGCGGCAATACCGCCGCCCGACATCCACAGCGCGCCGCCCGATCCTTCCGGGGTCACGTCGAAAACCGCCTCCTGGGCGAGCGTGCTGGCGCTATAGGAGATCACCCAGCCGTGCCAAAGACCGGCATCGCAATGCCCCGACCAGCCGATGACCACATGGCCATTCTCCAGCAGCAGGGCCGGACGCTGGAACTGCAATGTGGGGCTGAACGTCACCCCCGAGCCGCTGGCCTGGATCAGCGTCGGGCCACCGAATTTCTCCGCCAGTGTCCCCACATCCAACGCATGCAGGTACTGGACGATGGCGCCGGCGGCGGTCTTGGCGGTCGTGACCACGTAGAGTGTCCGGGTCAGAGGATCGATCACCGGCGTGCCGGTGATGCCGATCTCCGGAATCAGGTCCGGACAGCCTCCCAGATCGGCACTGACGCTGACCGTCCTGCCTCCCGCGGGTATGAAGTTGACGTGCGCATAGATGGTGCCCGAATCCGCGTCGATCGCATACACGCTGTCGTGCTCGGTGGCCATGTACACGACGTTATGAGTACCGCCGTCGATCGTGATGTCCGCCAGGTACAGCGGCTGCGCATAGACGTAGCCATCGAGCGCCAGCGAGAACAGCTTGCCGAACTGCGAGCTGTTGACATTCGCGGGAGTGAGAACGGTCTCCTGGATATTCTGGCCGGTGCGGGCATTGTCGTTGTGGAACGTCGTCACGCTCACCTGCGCCTGTGCAGCGCCGGCGATAATGAAGCAACCCGCGACGGCGGCGGCAACCGGACAGCGGCTGCGAAACCTGTTCAAGCGAGACTTATTCAAGACCTATTCCCCATGCGATCCACTACGATCCACAGTAATTACATAGGGCTGGAGTGACGGTAAGTCGCGGTCGCAGGCGAGCAACGCCAAGAATCAGCGCTAACGGGTGTAGGAGGCAGCCGATGTCTCCAAACGCACACAGGCGCCGCCGAGGCAATAGAGTTGTAGAACTGCGGCAAGTACGATCAGGATTCAGACTGGGGCATTACCGCTGAGGTGACTGATTTGGTCGAGCAGCAGCAGCCCGTCTCGCGGCAATCGTCGAGGCGGCGAGTACGGATTTATCACACCGTACTTTGGGCCAAGTACAAAGGCGCGGTCTACTCTGCGCTCTATCACCTCAGTCGTGGTACTGACATCGATCTATCGTTCGTCCAGATCGCCGAAACCGACGTCGGGCGCACCGCACTGGGCGGCGTCGATCTCAGCTATCACCAATATCCCTATCGCCTTATTCTCCGCGGAAACTACAGCGAAGCCGGTACGATCCGCAAAGTCGTCTTGCTGACACTCGACCTGATCCGCAACCCGACCGATCTCGTCGTGCTGTCTGGCTACGACCGGATCGAGAACTGGGTGATGCTCATGGTATGCATGCTGCTGCGGCGCAGGCGCGCGGTGAGCTGCGATTCCACCATCTATGACCGGCCGCAGATTCGCTGGAAGACGTGGGCCAAGCGGCTGTTTTTCACTCACTGCGACGGCTACATCGGCTACGGCCAGCGCAGCAAGGACTACCTGATGAGCTTCGGTGCACACGAGGCGGACATCTTTATTCCCTGCCAGGCGGCGGCGCTGCCGCACGATTATGTCGCGTCCAGGGTGCTTTCGCTGTATCGCGGCCAGGACGCGGCCAGCCGGCATCCGCCCGGTTTCCTGTACATCGGGCGCCTGGCGCCCGAGAAGGGACTGGGCGATCTGCTCGAGGCCTTCAGCCTGGTGCGCTCGAAGCTGCCCGACGCGCGCCTTGACATAATCGGCGCCGGCGTTTCGGAGTCGCAACTGCTCGAACACCGCGATCGGCTTGCCCTGACACAGGCCGTGACGCTGCATGGGGCAAAGGAGCTGGTTGACATAGTGCCGCTGCTCTTTCGCAGCATGGCCCTGGTACTGCCCAGTCACAGCGAACCCTGGGGGCTGGTAGTGAATGAAGCCTTGAGCTTCGGCTGCCCGGCCGTCGTCAGTGACCGCTGTGGCTGCGTGCCGGAGCTGGTGATCGATGGCGTGACCGGATTTGCCTTCCAGGCCGGCGACATCGAAGCGTTGTCCAGGGCTTTGCTCGCCGTGTGCCGGCTGTCGCAGGACCGGTTCGCGACGGCCGCGGAATGTATCCGCGTGATCTCCGCCTATAGCCCGGAGCGCGCCGCCCTGCGCATGCTGCAGGGTTACACGCACTTTCTGGGAGCCCGCAGCTGAAGTTCGAATTATGTGGCGGCGCAGCGATAGCTCCTTGTTAATGGTCTATCATTGCCCGATCGACCCGGGGAATTTCGCCGCTACGTGACCCAAACCTCTACGCCGCGTTATGACCTGATCATTGTTGGCACCAGCTTTGCCAGCGCGTTCTTCCTGATGCGCTACCTGGAGCGATCCCCAGCCACGGTGCGCGTGCTGGTGCTGGAGCGCGGCAACAGCGACGACAAATCCTGGCAGCTCATTAACCAGCGCGCCAGCAGCATCCCGGCCGCGGAGGTCTATCACAATCTGACCCCGAAGAAGGACTGGCTGGTGAGTCCGGGATTCGGCGGCAATTCCAAGTGCTGGGCTGGCGGCACCACGCGCATGATGCCGGGAGATTTCCAGCTCAAGACACGCTACGGCGTGGGCCTTGACTGGCCGATGACCTACGATGACCTGGAGCAGCACTACTGCACCGTCGAGCAGGTGATGCTGGTGTCAGGTCCCACCGATAGCCCGATGCCGCGCTCGCGGCCGGTGCCGCTGCCGCCGCACCGCTTCTCCGATCCGGAGGTGCTGCTGAAGCAGCACTTCCCCGACGGCTGGTACCAGATGTCCACCGCCCGCGCCAGCGTGCCGACCGGCAAGCGCGGCGTGTGCTGCGCCAGCGGCATCTGCGACCTGTGCCCCGTGGACGCGAAATTCACCGTCCAGAATGGCCTCGCCTGGGTGTTCGCCGACCCGCGCGTCAAGTTGCAACTGCATTCGGCGGTCGACACCGTGGACGTCGCCGCCGGCAGCGCCCGCGGCGTCAGCTACACGCGCGCAGGTGCGAGCGAGCGCGCCGACGCCGACCTGGTGGTGCTGGCAGCCAATGCGATAGGCAATCCGCACATCCTGCTGCGCTCAGGGCTAAACCATCCGCTGCTCGGCAAGCGCCTCAGCGAGCAGCTGCCGATCGACGTGACGTTCGATCTGGCCGGGGTCAAGAGCTACAACGGCAGCACCTTCCTGACCGGACTGGGGTACCTGTTCTACGAGGGCGAGCATCGTCGCGATTATGCCGCGTGCATGATCGAGACCTGGAACGTGCCGTTTTCCCACCGCAACGGCGCGCTGCGCAGGGAACCGGGTCGCTGGACCGAGCGCATGGTGCTGCGGTTCCTGTTCGACGATCTGCCGCGCGACGACAACACCGTGACCGTCAGCGCGGCCGACCCGCGCTTGGCGGAAGCACGCTTTGTCGACTACTCGGACTACGCCAAGCGCGGCGCCGCGCAGGTGCCACGCATGATCGATAAGCTCTCGAGCGCACTGCCGATCGAGCGCGTCGTCAGAACCACCGTCGGCGACACCTGCGCACACATTCAAGGCACCGTAGTCATGGGTGACGATCCCGCCAGCAGCGTGGTCGACGGCTACCAGGTGCACCACCAGTACCGCAACCTGCTGGTGCTCGGCGCCAGCGGATTCCCGACCGCCAGTCCCGCCTACCCGACGCTGACGCTGTCGGCTCTGGCGCTGCGCGCGGCCGATCACCTGCTCGCATGAAACGCAGATACTTCCTGCTGTCCGCTATTGCCGGCGTCGCCGGAGTCGCCGGTGCCTGCTACGCGCGCAGCAGCATTGAAGGCGCCGTCGCCAAGGTGCTGCATAAGCGGCTCGGCTACCTGAAACTCGATCCGGAGGGCGTGCAGCGCTTTGCTCGCGACCTGGGGAACATGAAATCCGGCGCCGACGCGCAACTGCGCCTGCTGATGCGCGCGTTCGATGCCGCGGGTCCCATGTATACGCTGGCTGCCCTGAGCGGCCACAACACGCTGGAGGATGGCCTGCGCCATGGCGAGGATATCGTCATCACGCTGTATCTGCTTTCCACCGATTTCTTCAGCAATGGTGCCGATATGAATCGCACCGTCCATTATCTGCATTACTACAATCCGATGATCGCCTGCAGCAATCCCTTTGCCCGGCCGGTCATCGTTCCGACTCCGACCTGATTGAGTAGCGCAAGCCTTCTTTTGGCGCAGCAGCTTTTCCTGGAGGAGAGATACGAGACCAGGGGAGCGGTATTCTGCGCGCTGCTGTTGCTGTGCTTTTGGCTATTGCCGCAAAAGCTCAGAACCAGGGTGGCGGAGCTGCTGAGCTACCGGCACGATCGCGTAGCGATGCTGTTCACCGGTCTGCTGGCCATTGGTGGCCTCGTGTATCTGGCGTACCCGAATTACTTCGATCACGTCGAGTCCACGATTGCCGAGCTGGGCCTGGTGTTGCAGCGCGGCGAGGCCCTGTACCCATCTCCCGATCGCTATCCGTACTATGGGTTGCTGTACGGACCGGCACTGGCTGAGAGCCAGCTGCCGCTGGGCTATCTGCACTTGCCGCTGGTGCTGAGTTCCAAAATGCCCGGGCTGCTCGCCTTCGTGATATCCGCACTGGCCGCCTTCCAGCTCTGCAGGACGCGGCTGTCGCGGGCTTATCTGCTGTTTCTCGTGCCCTTCGGCATCGAGGCAATCTATAACCGCGGCGAACCGCTGTTGCTGGTTCTCGCCTGCCTGACGCTGTTGCTCACCCGGGCAATGCCCGGCCGGATCCTGGCGCTGATCCTGGCGGGACTGCTGGCAGGAATCGCTTCGGCACTGAAGCTGCACGGGGCGGTGTACGTGTTCGCGGCCTGGCTGGCCGCATCGATCGAGCTGACAGTGTCGCTGCCGGCGCTGCTGCTATTCGCGGTGGCAGCCGCGGCCGCTTTTGCCGCCTGTTTCTCGCCGGTCAACGTCTCGTTTGCCGCTTTCGTTGAGTACCTGAGACTGTCCGGCAAGCACGGGCTGTCGTTGCAACTTTGGCTTGAAAATGCGCTCTACTTCCTGTTCCTGGCTGCCCCGGTCGCGTTCGTGTGGCGCAATGAGCGGCCGCCGCGTGTGGTCAGCATGAACCTGGCGGTGATCCTGGCGCTGGAAATCCTGGTGACGGTCATCGCGGCGAAGCCGGGGGCGGGCACCCACCATCTGCTGCCGTTCATTCCGGTCAACGCCTATATCCTCTACAAGCTGTGCCCGACCGAGCGCGTTCAGGCCGCAGCGCGCACCCTACAGATCATCTGGTTCGCCCTGGCTGTCTGGTCCGTTCCAGTTGCCTTGGCGACGGCTTACTCGATGACGAAGGACTGGCGGCATTTCCAGCTCGCCGAGGCAGAGGTGCTCAGGCTGCGGGACAAATACCCGGCGCTGGTGATGGGCGTCAGCGACCAGGCCCATTACAAGTACACCTATCTGCGCGTGCTGCTGGGCGCCGGCCAGATCGACTACCCCGCCTATATGGATCTGCAGATGTCGGGTGTCACCGACGATGCCCTGGCGGAAAAACTTCGCCGCTGCGGCATCCGCTACCTGCTGCTGCCGAACGACGGCGACGCATTCTCGATAGACAACTACTACGGCGGCAAGCCGCTCTTTTCCGACGACATTCGCGCATTGTTCGACGCTCAATACACCCGGGTCGACCAGCAATCCGTCTACTCGGTATATCGCTGCCATGCTCCTACGTAGAATCATGGGGTAGCGGACGCAGTTCCTTGTTTATTCCAATGCGAGCGTGTTCACTAGCGTTGCCCAAGCGAACACGAGTGCCACATGAAACCACGGACTAACCTGAATACCTGGCGCAAAGTTGCGACTTTGTGTGCGCTCAACAGCGCAATGACCGGCGCACTGGGTGGCTGCGGTTCGGGTGATGGCGGTGAAACCGCTGTTCCGGCCGCGCCCGCTGCCGCGGCGCAGCTCGGCTATCTCAGTCACAGCTTGCCTCCACGTTCACGCCGGCCAGCGTCGACACCGGCGCCAGCAACGACGCCGGCTTCCAATGGTACAACTGCGACATCTTCGGTTTTCATTCCGATCCCAGCGCCGTGGTGCTCAACGACGACCAGTCGGTCACGCTGAACGGCGACGATAGCGGTTGCACCGCCGAGCTGGTCACTGCCGTGCAGCCGGGCAACGCAGCGTTCGTCGGCAGCAGCTTTGGAGGTGGGGCTTACATCACGGCGAGCCTCAAGTGGCAGCCTATATCCAGCTCGTCGGCCAAGCCCTTGGGTTGGCCCGCCTTCTGGTCGATGCCGCTCGAGGGCCACATGACGCCCTATTCCGACCAGTGGCCCGGGCAGGCGCAGGGCTACATGGATAACATCGAAGCAGATTTTTTCGAGGCACTACCGGATGAGGCGGGCACCGCCGCCTACGGCGGCAGCCTGCACAACTGGTATGGGATCTACCTCGTCAGCTGCGCGCCGGCGCAACAGTGTGCGCCCGCGCTGCCGTATTCAACCGGCCAGCGAGCGGTACCCGCCGGTACCGATTTCAGCCAGTACCACGATTACGGCTTTCTATGGGTGCCGGCCACCGCGAGCACCAACGGCTACGCCAAGTTCTACTTCGATGGCGTGGAGGTCGGCTACACCTTTGAATGGGAACAGTACCGCGACCAGCCGCCGCCGCCGGATAACCAACCGTGGGCATTCGGAATTCTGGATCAACGGCATCTGTTCCTGCTGCTCGGCACCAGCCAGGCGCAGCCGATGACGGTGCGCTCGGTCGATGTCTGGCAGGCCAGCGTCGCCGACAACATCCACCACTGAACGCCCGGACGTCATCGGCGCGGGCGCCGACGGCGAACCAGCCATCAATGCAGGCCGTACTTCAGGTGGTACAGCAACGCGCGCGGACCGATGACGCCGTGCTGCAGGAAAATGGAAAGCTCGCGCAGCATCGCGCGCCACTTTCGCAGCCACAGCTTGCATAGCAGGATGCGGATGGCATTGTCGGCGCGCTTCATCGCGAAATAGCGCCGTCCATCGGCGACCGCGTTGTCGCGAAAGAAAGTGTCCCAGCAGCCCAGCGCCGCGCGCGCCAGCGTCTCCATGCCCTGGATCGACGCCGTGGCTTCCACCGACGCCGATTGGTCCAGGTGGCGGCGCTGCGCCAGGCATGCGGGATGGTAGTAGCAGCGCTTCCCGGTGCGCGCCGCCAGGTAGTTGATGTAGACATCCCCCATGTATGGCAGATCGAGCGGCACCGCATGCCAATCGATGGCGTCGCGCCGAATCACCGCACCCGTCACCACGCAGATCGACCGGCGTATCAGCGCCAGATCGACGAACGGCCCATAGACGCCTTCGGCCAAGTGATGGCGGAAGCGGCGGTTGCAGGCCTCGGTGCGCACCACATCCAGCCGTCCCTCGCGGTCGATGAAATCGTGCGAACAGAACGACACCACGATTTCCGAATCGTGCTCCATCGGCGGCACCAGCTTCTCCAGGAAATCCGGCTGGTACAGGTCGTCATCGCCCAGGATCGCGACGTACTTTCCTGCTGCCCGGGTGCACGCCGTCACGACATTGGCGGTCTGGCCGATGTTGGCGGCGTTGCGGATGATGCGCAGGCGCGGGTCCGCCAGCGCCTCGACCATCGGCGTCGGATCATCGGTGCTGGCGTTGTCCTGCACCAGGACTTCGATGTCGCGGACGGTCTGGTTCAGCGCGCTGTCGATCGCCGCGCGCAGGTAGAGTAGTCGATTGAATGTCGGAATAATGATACTCACCAGCGGGGGGTTCGGTCCGGTCAACACCTGAACCCTCCGTATCTGTCGATGCAATCGACCACCGTCCGGGCCACCAGTTCGGGCGCAAACCGCTGGCGTACCGCGGTGGCTGCGCCTTGCAGGGCGGCGTCATCGCGCGGGCGAGCCAGCTGCTGCGCTATCGCATCGGCCCAGACGCCGGCCGGGGAACCGGGCTCGACGTAGGTGGCCTTGCCGAGCGTAACCTCGGGCAGTGAGCTGCCGTTGGTGACCAGTACCGGCACGCCGAAACCCATCGCCTCCACCGCCGGCATGCCGAAGCCTTCGTACTCCGAGGCCAGCACGAACAGCTGGCAATTCTCGTACAGGCGTCCGAGCTCCACGTCGCTGACAAAGTGCGTCGACATGATCCGGTCGCGCACCGCGATATTGCCGACGGCGTTGATGCGGCTGCGCACCGCCGCGGATTCCTTACCCGCCAGCACCAGGCACAGGTCCGGGTTGGCGCCGGCGATCTGTACGAACGCATCGATGATGGTCTCGGTGCGCTTGTGCGCATACTGGTGCGAGACGCTCAGGATGTAGCGATGCTTCGCTATCGATGCGATCGCCGCGCTCACCGGTCCATCGCTATAGCGCGACCAATCGATCGCATTGTGGGCCACGGTGCACCTGGCTGCGGCTCGATCACCGTAGAAACGGGCGATTTGGCTGCGTTCGAATTCCGAGATCAGCAGCACGTGCGCGGCCTTTTTCAGCGTGCGCTTGAATTCCCAGTCCAGCCACCGGCGCTTCCTGGCGGAAAAGAACTGCGGGAAAACCCGATGCTGGCAATCGTGTATAAAGACGAACGCTGAGCGCGCCCGGCCGCTGATGCTGGGTGGCAGGAAATAATTCGGGAACAGGATAGGGCCCGCGGGCGGCGCGGAATTCAGGAAAATCGTCTCCTCCACAAAGCGGGTCCAGGTTCCTCCGCTGATCATGGGGTAGCTCTTGAAGCTGACGCTGCGCTGCTGCCCGACCCAGGCCAGGAAGTCCGGAGGCAGTCGACTCACGGTTGCAATCGGCAATGTCACAGTGGCGCCGATGCGCGCCAGGCCTGCGACCAGGTTGAGCACCGCGGATTCCAGTCCCGCCGATACGGTGCCGTGGCGCAGGCAGAACAAGGGGACATGCAGGTTCATCTCCGGGGCGTTCCGTCAACTTGCTGTTCGGTCATTGAGCGACCATTTACAATCACGACTGCGCCCACGATACTGGAACGGCCGCTGTGAGACATCACCGTCATGACTGCCGGACAAGCTGATGGCCCGCGGCCAGCTTATGACAGCCAGGCGGGTTGCCATCGGCGTCGCCGTCGTTGCCTGCGCCGCGGAAATTGCCGTCCGCCTGAGTGGAGTTCTCGATTTCCCGACCTATCTGGTCGATGACGACATTGGCTACATCATCAAGCCGAGCCAGTCCGGGTCGTTCCTGCACCGCAACCCATGGGTATTCAACGATCGCAGCATGGGACGCGCCGAGAACTGGAACCCTCAGCGGCGCCCGGACCTGCTGTTGATTGGTAACAGCATCATCATGGGCGGCAATCCGTACCGGCAGCAGGACAAGGTCGGTCCGATCGTGCAGCGCGAACTCGGCGAGCAGCTCGTGGTCTGGCCGGCAGCGGTCGGCGGCTGGACACAAGTCAACGAAACCGCCTACCTGGAGCGCAATCCGGACGTCGTGGCCGCCAACTCGTTCTTCGTCTGGGAGGTCATGAGAGGCGGGTTCGGCCAGCAGACCCTGTGGCCAGGCGATTACGTGTTTCCGCGCGCCCGCCCGGTTTGCGGCAGCTGCTACGTGTTCAGGCGCTACCTGCTGCCGCGCCTGCTTGCCCTGCACGAGAGCGAGCTGCCGGCTGAAGGCCCGGGGCAGACGCAGAATATCGAGCGCTTCGAGAAAGCGATCGGGGCGCTGTGCCGGCCGTCGCATCAGGCGATACCGGGCGTGCTGCTGCTCTATCCCAGGCAGGCGGAACTGGCGCTCGCCCGGCAGGGCCTGGAGTGGTTTCCCGATCGCCAGCCGCTGGAGAGAATAGCCAGCCAGTATGGCCTGCGCGTCGTCGACCTGACGCAGCAACCCGGCTGGGACGATAGTAAGTACCGTGGGGATGGTACCCACCCCTCGGTGGAGGGCAACGCCTTCCTGGGACACCTAATCGCTACCGTGGTCAAATCGTCGATGCAGTAGCGTCGACCCGGCGCCTCAGTAGGCCTTCTTGTCCCTCCAGAAGATGCCGGCGGTGCGCAGCATGATCGACAGGTCGAGCGCCAGCGACCAGTGCCGCAGGTACTCCATGTCGTACTCGACGCGCTTGCGCATCGATTCCAGGTCATCGCCGCCGCGATAGCCATTGACCTGCGCCCAGCCGGTAATGCCGGGCTTGACCTTGTGGCGGATCATGTAGCCGGAGATAAGCTTGCGATACTGCTCGTTGACGGCGATCGCATGCGGCCGCGGCCCGACCATGCTCAGCGTGCCCTCGAGCACATTGAACAGCTGCGGCAGCTCGTCCAGCGACAGCTTGCGGATGAACGCCCCGAAGCGCGTGACGCGGGCATCGTCCTGCGTGACCTGGCGGTACTCGGTGGCGCCGTCCTCGGTGACCGTCATCGAGCGGAACTTGTAGATCAGGATGTCGCGGCCATCCAGCCCGTAGCGCAGCTGCTTGAACACCACCGGTCCCGGGGAACTCAGGCGCACTCCGAGCGCGATCAGCGCCAGCAGCGGCGCGCACGCGATCAGCAGCGCACCGGCAATCAGGATATCGGACAGCCGCTTGGCGATGCTGCTCGCGCCATAGAACGGCGACTCGCACACCGCGACCACCGGAATGCCGCCGAGCACGTCGAAGCGCGCCTGCACCAGGTCGAACACGAACAGATTGGGGACAAAGTAGATCGACACCGTGGAATCGCGCAGCGCCTCCAGCATGTCGAGTACGCGCGAATGCTGCGTCATCGGCAGCGTCACGTAGGCGACGTTGATCTTGTTCTGGCGCACGAATGCCGACAGCTCGGAAGGCCGGCCGAGGATGCGGCTCTGGCCTTCGACCGGCAACCGGTCGGAATGCCGATCCTCGAAGTAGCCTTCCACCTGAATCCGCAGCGACGGATTGCGATTCAGCTGCTGTTCCAGGCGCAGTCCAGGTTCCGTCAGGCCGACGATCACGGCCTTGCGCAGGCTGGCGGTATTCAGGTTGCTGCGCGTCAGCAGCAGCATCGCCAGGTTCTCGCCCAGCCACAGGAATAGGGGCGTGACCAGCGCCCAGCTCGCCAGCACGTGCAGCTGGAAGCGGTCGCTGAGTTTCGACAGATGAAGCAGCGCCCAGATGAAGCCGATCACCACCATCCAGCGCAGCACGATGTCCATCAGCGCCAGCAGCGAGAAGTACCCGCTCGGCTTGCGATGCAGCTCGAGCACGTCGAGGAAGTGCGCCGAGGCGATGAACGTCAGGACCGCGACCAGGAAATACGGTCCGTACAGCGTCTCATGCCAGAAGAGCAGGCAGCCGAGCAGGCTGAGGACTGCGACCGTCGGATGCAGCAGCGACTTGAGCGCAAATACCCACGAAGGCTCGATCGCCGTCAGGGTGGATGAGCGGCGAGCACGGCGCAGTCGCCCTTGGTTCGGAATCAAATGCGCGTGCAATCATCCTCACTCGCAGCTGCGGAAAGGCGCATCTAGAGCGACAGCTCAGACAATGACGATTGGCGCAACACGCGCTGCTTGCGATCCAGCTGATAGGCCACCAGCGCGCCCGCAAACAGCATCATCAGGGCGAAATCCTGCCGCGTCATCTCGCTGGCATCGTCGGACGCACTGCCGTAGCCCGGCGCGCCGCTGATCGTCATCCCGTAGTCGCTGTCGGCGCCCCACGGCAGCCGCTCAGCCCTGCCGGTCGCTGCAGCGTAGAGCCGTGGGCAATCGCCAAGCTCGCAATTACCGCCCCGAAATGGCGACATTCCGCCGCCGCTGCCGTGACCGTTCGCGCCATCGATGAAGCCGGTGGCAATGAATGCCTGATCGCTCTGCGCGCCTGCGTAGACGAACGTGGCATTAGTGGTTCGGGCGACGCTGGCGAGGGCGGCGTGAACCGGCGATATCATCACGACAGCCAAGACTATGGCTTTCCAACACCGCGGGCGCATCCGTACTCCTTGCACCAGACCTTGAACCAAATTCTCAACCTGATCGATCAACTCAAGTGGTGTAGCATCATTTGTGCCACAAGTCGCCTACCATTATTACAACGGGAGGCTGCTGGAAAAACCGGGATTTACGCCACTTGTGACTGTTGTAATTTTGGCATATCAGCCGCGCGCGCACAATTGATGGGCATCGCAATTGCTGACGCTCCAGGACGATGCCGCGGACATAACGCCTGCGGTCGCGCTGTCGGTGTGCGTTAAGTTAAGTCGCCCCAGCACGCGCGGTAGGCGTCGTCCGACAGATACCCTCGAAGCGATCGGCAATGCGTTCAATGTGGAACGTCGCGTCGGCATACTGTCGTCCGCGCTCACCCGCTTCGGTCCGCAGCCGTTGGTGCTGCAGGAAATTTCCCAGCGCATCAACAAAATGCGCTTCATTTCCAGGCTCGACTACGATGCCCGCGCCGGCGCGTGTGAGCGTCCGGGCTGCAAGATTAGCTTCATCTGCGGCCAGTACGATTGGCCGACCGCTGCACAGGTACGACAGCACCTTCGAGGGCACCGAATACGACGCCGCATCCGGCTCGATCATCGCCATCAGCACATCGCCGCTTGCCAGTACCTCGCTATAGGCGTCGAATGGCTGGAATGGCAGTACCCGCAGTTGCTTGAGTTGCCGCCGCGCCGCCTGGTCCGCAAGGTAGGTCGCGTACTTGCCTTCCGACACGATGACGATTTCAACATCCGGCTGCCCGCGAAATGCTTCGGCGGCGGCCAGCAGCAGATCCGGGTTGTGCTTAAGCCCTATGGTGCCGGTGTACAGCGCGACGCGCTTGCCGGTGAGTCCCTGCGCCCGGCGCCAGGGGTTGTCGCCCGACAGCACGCTGATCTTGTTCAGCGGCGCCCAGTTTTCGATGACCGTCACCCGGCTGCTGTCCACCTGCCAGCGCTCGAGCTGCTCCAGGAAGCTGTCGGCGATCGCGACCACGTGATCGGCATTGCGCAGCAGCCGTCGCTCCATCCATTCGTACCAGCTGCCAACCAGCGCGGCCGCGGCCACCGAGCGTTGATTCAGGTAGCTGCGGATCGCGACCGAGTGAACATCCTGCAGCCAGAACACGAACCGGATCGCCTGGCGGCGGCAATGGTTGCCGATGCGGTTCTGAGCCTCGAGCGGATTGTTGGAGCCGAACACGACATCGGGCTGGAACGCGTCGATGCGCCGGCACACCAGCGCCCCGTAGGCGCGCTCCTGCCGGCGCCGCTTCGCCAGGTTGCCATATTTCTGCAGCGGCTCGCCGAGCGACAGCCCTGCGACCGCGAACGTGGCCGGGTCGGACGGCCCGGGCAGCAGGTCACCCTTGGGGGACTGGTCGTCGGCCGAGTAGAGGTGCAGCACGGTGTGGCCGCGCCGCGCCAGCTCACGGCCGAGTTCTACCTGGAACGGGTGGCCACAGTAGTCATTGATGAGGATCCTCGACTTCGGCAACCCCATCAGGCCGCTCGCCGCAGCACCTGTTGCTCGATCCAGGCGTAGGTCTTCTCCAGTCCGGTGCGCAGACTCTGGGTCGGAGCCCAGCCCAGCCGCTGCTTGATCAGGCGGTTGTCGGAGTTGCGGCCGCGCACGCCCAATGGGCCATCCTTGTGGCGGATGGTGAGCTTCTTGCCGGCGATATCGGCGACCAGCTCCACCAGCTGATTAATCGTGACCATTTCATCCGATCCGATGTTCACCGGCCCAGTAAACGAGGAGCGCAGCAGGCGCGTGGTGCCCTCCAGGCACTCATCCACATACAGGAATGATCGCGTCTGCAAGCCGTCGCCCCAGATCTCGATCTCTCCGCGGCTCGATGCTTCGGCCACCTTGCGGCAGATAGCGGCCGGCGCCTTCTCCTTGCCGCCGGTCCAGGTGCCCTCGGGTCCAAAGATGTTGTGGTAGCGCGCAACACGCGACTCGATGCCGTAGTTGCGGTGATAGGCCAGGAATAGCCGCTCGCTGAACAGCTTCTCCCAGCCGTATTCGCTGTCCGGCGCCGCCGGATAGGCGCTGTCCTCGGCGCAATTCGGGTTATCCGGATCGAGCTGGTTGTGTTCCGGGTACATGCAGGCCGACGATGAGTAGAAGATCCGCTTCACGCCGCGCTTCTGGCAGGTGTCGAGCACGTTCAGGTTGATGCTCGCGGAGTTGTGCATGACGTCGGCGTCGTGCTCGCCGGTGAAGATATAGCCGGCACCGCCCATGTCCGCGGCGAGCTGGTACACCTCGTCGAATCGGCGATCGATGACACGGCGCACACCGTCGGCATCGCGCAGGTCCTGCACCACGAAATCATCCGCCTGGGATTCGGCGAATGGATTGAGCTTGATATCGACTCCGCGCACCCAGAAACCTTCGCGCTTCAGACGCTTCACCAGGTGGCCGCCGATAAAGCCACCCGCGCCCAAGACCAGTACTGACTGTTTGGTATTCATGTCCATTGAATCTGTGTGGATGATGGTCCTAATCGATCGATGGCCGCAAACGATGACAAAGGATAACGTAGTCGGTGCGGTGCTTTCGGGCACCAGTCGCACCATTGAGGATTGCTCCGCGGGCGCCGATAATAGCAAAGCACGGCAGACCCTATGCACAATCCGTACCGGATCGCCATGGTCGCCGACAGGCGCGTTCTGTGGCGAGTGGTTTTCGGGCATTGAAGGGCTATTGCTGCCCCTCGGTGCCGTCGCCTCGCGGCGCCGCCGCCGCGCTCGGCTGTTGGCCGCGCCGGGTTTAACAGAATGCGCGTGTCCGATAGGGCGACGATGGCTGCGTCGATCCACCCCCGGGCACGCCTTGCCATGTGCCACAGCGCGCAGTGCACAGCGCGATCGCAATGCTTGCGTGTTAGCATTATCGGACAATGCCGAAGACGCTGATCTTTGTATCCAGCCATCGCAGCGCCAGCAGAGTCGCGGATCGAATGCTCGGAGCGCTGGACGCGCACCGCAAGATAAAACTTTTTTCATTCGATCGCCAAGTGGTCGACCACCCTGTCTATGCCCACCCCAACGTATCGCATACGTCGCTCGGCCGCATGCGCGACGGCGTCGGGCTGTCGCGCCTGTATTCGTTCGTGCGCGCCACCTGGATACTATCGCGCGCGACCATGCGCAACCGGGATTCTGAGACTGTGGTGCTGGTGAACAGCCTGGAACTGCTGATGATCGTTACGCTGTGCGGTCTGACACGCCTGCCCACGGTCTACGACGTGTCGGACATTCATCCGCTGCAGCTGTCAAAGACCATCGTCGGCCGCTGCCTGCGCATGGTGGAACGCCGCATGCTGATGCGCGTGCGACTGCTGGTGGTCACCTCGCCGTGGTACTACTGGGAGTACTACAAGGGATGGCTGTGCATCGACAAGCCGGCTCTGCTCATCGAAAACAAGGTCAGTCCGGACTTCGGCAATCCAGCGACGCCGGCGGTGCTGAGCAACCGGATCGCGTGGAATGGGCTGCTCCGCTGCCAGACCTCGGCGCAGGTGCTGCTGGCATGCATGAACAACTCCAGCAGGACCATCCACCTGTCGCTGCATGGCACGCTCGATCGGCTCGGGAGCATCGGCCGCACGCTGGTGCAGCAGCCGAATTGCCTGTTTACGGGCGCCTATCGGCCCGAAGCGCTGAGCGAACTGCTGTCGGCGTCCAGCTTTGTCTGGGCGATCGACTTCTCCGAGGGCGAGAATTCCAAATGGCTGCTGCCTTACCGGCTCTATAGCGCGATGGCCGCAGGGCTGCCGGTGATCGCGGCCGATGGCACCGCCACTGCGGAGGTGGTGCTCCGCCATGACATCGGTATCGTGCTGTCTGAATGCACCGCCGAGCAGGTGCTGCATACGGTCCTCGATTGCGAGCCGGCGACCTATGAGCGCTGGGTGCGCAACGTGCACGCGTTGCGGGAAAGGGCGCTGCGACGCAACGAGTGGGAACTGGTATTCGACGATGTCAGCCACTGGGCCGCGCTGCGCAGCCTGCCGAACGAGGTCGACGTAGACCTGGTGTTTTCCCCCGATGCCCTCGACGTGCTCAGCCCTGCGAACATGCAGCGCTCGCGCACCGCCCTTAGTTGACGATCAGGTTGTCGGCGCCCGCGCCCTGCCACACCTGCATGCCGCTGACCGTCATCGGCCAGGCCGGATTGCTGACCCCGAGGATGAACACGAAATGCCTGCTGTCCATGACCGCGCCGGCGCTGCGGCCGGGCAGCGGCGGGGGCGCATCGTCCGGGTTGTAGCGGTTCCAGACCGCAGTGGCGCCCACCTGCACATCGTTCAGAAAGAACTTAAGGTAGCCCTGCGTCGAGCCGTTTGCGGGCACCCACAGCACCGCGTAGCGCTGCGGAGTTGAAAACGGCGCCCCGCCGAGGCTCACCGGTGAGCCCAGCGCCAGATTCACGACGTGACCGCTGCCCACACTCCCATACCAATTGTGGCCGGCGATGCCGTAGCGCGCGCTGTTGGCATTGGCCTCGATGACATCGATCTCGAACCAATCGGCGTAATTGTCGGGCTGGCCACGCCAGTGCACGCTCGACGCATAGCCGCCCGACATCATCTCGATGTCGTTGGCCCAGAACGCCGGCACGCCGGCGCCGCCCGATGGCGTGCCGCTAAAGGACATCGTGACCACGGCGTAGAAGCCGCCGCCAAAGGCGATGCCGCGCCAGTGGTTCGGCCGCTCGTCGCTCGCCTGTGCGGTGGCGATATTGGCGCCGAAATTGTTGCCGCCGCCGCGGCCGCTGATGCGGATGTTGCCGCCGTCCTGCGTCGCGTTGTCGGCACCGGCATGGCTGCCGTAGAAATTGAACGCGTACCACTGTCCGACCGACGTGCCTAGCGTCGTGGAATCGAAGCTCCTGGTGGTGTAGCCGACTGCTGCCGCCGGGGCGGGCGGCGTTGCCGGCGGTGCCGCCATTGCGACGCACGGCAGAATCAGCGCGGGAACGATCAGCAGCAGCGAGTGCATGGCATCAGGGCACGCACGCTGGCGCTCAACCGGCCGGCCGCATGACCCTGGGTTTGAGCGGCTTGCAGGGCGTGCCGACACAGACCATTGCTTCCGGCAGATCGTTTATCACGCTGCTGCGCGCACCGACAACCGCGCCATCAGCCACGGTGACTCCGGGCCCGACCCAGACGTCGGCGCCAATCCAAACCTGCGCGCCTATCTGCACCGCTCGCTCCCGGATCGGAAACGATGTGTGCGTGTAGTCATGATCCGCGGCGCAGATGTAAGACTTCTGCGAAATGACCGTGTTGGCGCCGATCGTAATCGGCCCCAGGCTGTACAGCGTGACGTCATCGCCGATCCAGGTGTTGTCGCCAATCGAGACTTTCCATGGGAAGGTGATCTCTACCCCGGGGCGGATCAGCACGCCCTGGCCAATCTTCGCCCCAAACGCGCGCAGCAGGAAGCGTCGGATCGGATAGCAGATCTGGGGCAGTGGTTTGACGATCAGCGCCTGAACAATCCACCAGAACTGCACATACAACGCTGGTCTGCCTCGAAAACCAGGCGGTAGCCGAAAAGCATCGAGGCCTTGATAGACTGGTTTTTCCGCCACGCTGATGATGATTCCAAATTCGTTCGACAACCGGGCTTGACCGCATGGCAGTTAAGACCTTCGGTCAAATCATGCCATAGATGGCGGCATCGCGGTACCACATGCACCGTCGCCGCACAGCGTTTCGACAGCGGAAATCTGCAGGCATCAGCTCATGTATTTCATGGCACACAAGTCTTATGTCATGCGGCGGCCCGGTGCAACAGCGTTGCAACGGCGTCGCCGGCCCGCGCACGTTACTTGAAAGTCACCGGCTGCAGGGCGGGACCGATGCGCGCCGCCACGCTGTCGCTTTGCTTCAGCGGCGCCAAATAGGCGCCGAGCAACAACAGCGGCACCCACAGGCTGCGCCTCGCCAGCGCCGGCCCGGTCATGAATGAGAATGCAAAAATGAGCAGGCACCCCAGCAGGATTGCCTTCAGCTCGCGCGGGTGGTCGCTGCGCAATCGCCCCGCGAACGAGCCGATCAGCATCAACTGACTCGCCAGTCCCAGCAGTCCGAAGTGGAATACCGCACCGATGATGCCGTTGTGGATGTCCAGCGAGTATGGCAGGTCGAGTGACGAGTAGCCGTTGCCCACCAGAAGCGTCCTCGGTCCGATCATATCCAGTGCTTTCTCCCACTGCATCTTGCGCGTTTCCACGGTCTTGTAGTTGCTGGTGGTCGCGGAGAACGCCGCCAGCCGGCTGGTCAGCAGATGCGCGTCGGAGGAAAAGGTGAACGCCATCCACAACCCCGCCACCGTGATGATCGTGCCATAGATCAGGCTGCGGTAGGCGCGCGCATACAGGCACATCACGAACGCGGAGAACAGTATCGCGAACACCGCGGTCAACGAAGCCGAGTAGGTGAACGAGTACAGGTCGATCGCGATCGCGAGCACAAAGAATAGCCATCTGCGCGTGTACATCATCAGCCCGAGCGCGATGATGATGCCGAACCCGGACACCACGCCGGTTTCGATCGGATGCTCGGCCAGCCCCACCATCCGTATCCACGCCTGCGGGCCGAATTCATCCTTGGTAACAAAGTTCAGCAGCAGGTGGTACCTGCCCTGTGCGATGCACGCCGCCGAGCAGATCATCGCCGAGCAGCACAGGATCAGCAGCATCTGCACGATGCTGAATATCCTGCGGTTCACCAGCACGTAGCCGAGACCGACGATCGCCAGGAACGCGATCACCAGGTAGGTGACCTTCCAGACATGCTCGACGGAGTCGTAGCTGGGGCCCACCGAGATGATCCCGGCGAAGGCCAGCAGCGCGACGCCTGCGATCGCGAGCTTGAGGCTGCCGAGGCCCGGGCCGCGCTCGGCCGGTTGGTACGGCAGCGCACACACGATCGCGATCGGAGCCAGCCAGTCGAAGATCGTCACGTTATCGAATCGCAGCGCCGGCCAGAACGTGAACAACAGGCAGCAGGCCGAGATCAGTTGCAGCAATCGCCGGTACATGGCCGGGCGCGCGCTGCGCGCTAGCTGGCAGAGGGCTTCAAATGCGGCAGCGCGCGTCGGGCGCGCTGCTCGCGCGCTGAATCGGTACTTGCGGCACTGACGCGCCCGAGCAGCGGGATGCCCAGCGCCATCGCCAGGTCGGCGTCGCTGCGAATGCGTTGATCGGCCTTCTCCATCAGCAGCGCTGCGCCGATGCCCAGTCCCGCGCCGGCCAGCGCTGCCAGCATGCAGTTCAGCAGCACCTTGGGGCCGGAAGGAATGCTCGGCTCGGTGGCCGGCGTCAGCAGCGCGAGGTTAGTCTGGGTGGTCGCGCCCTCCAGGCTGCTCTGCGCCAGGCGTTGCGTCACCGCATCGAGATTGCGCTGCGCCGTCAGCACATCGTTCTGCAGCACCTGGGCCTGATCGTGCTGGTGCTTGAGCTCGAGGATGCGCTGCTTCTGCGCCTGCAGCGAGGCGGCGACCTCAGCCTCCCGTCGCATGTTGACGCGCATCGCCTCGTTCATCGAGCCGATGATCTGGTCTCGCTCGCTCGCGACGCGTTGCTTCAGGCTCTGCACTTCCGACAAAGCGCTAATGTACTCCGGATGATTCACGCCCAGGCGCGTCGCGATGTCGTCGAGCTTGACCTGGGCGCGCGACAGCTCCGCCTTGAGCCCCTGGATCACCGGGTTCTGCATGACCTCCGGGATCGAATCCGCGTCGCCCGCGCTGGGGCGCTGGCGCGATTGACTGTCCTGGCGCTGCCCCTGGATCGCCACCAGCTGGGTCGAGATTTCCGCCAGGCGCGAGTTCTCCACGTCCATGCGCTCGTCGGTGGCGACAATGCCGTTCCTGCTCTCGAAGTCCGATAGCGCCTTCTGCTTGGCTTCCAGGTCCGCTCGCAGTTCATCCGCGCGCTCGCTGAAGGAATTGGCGTACTGCCTGGCCGGATCGACCTTCAGCTCGATGGTGGTGGCAATGTAGGACTGGGCGAATGCATTGGCCAGGGCGGCCGCGGTCGCGGGGTCGTTCCAGGTGACCGAGATATTGATGACATTGCCTACCCCGGACGGCGACACCGCCAGCGCACGCTTCAGCAGCCCCGTAATCCAGCCATCGAAGTGTCCGCGCCCATCCGTGGCTTCCTGCCAGCGCTGCCTGAAGGCGGGATCCTGGTCGAGGTGCAGTTGCTTGACCACACGCCGCGCCACCCGCGGGCTGGTGATGATGTCCACCTGGGTGGCCATGTAGGCCTCGGGCGCTTCCCCGGCTCCGACTGTGGGGGCGACCGGGTCGGGCTTTACGTCCACCAGCACCGAGGCGTTGGCGACGTATTGTTTTGGCAGTAGCAGGTTGATGCCGAGCACCGTCAGGACGATCGCGCCCCAGATCGAGGCGGCGAGCCGCCAGCGGGCGCGCAGGATGAGGAAGAGCTGTTGCGGGGTCATGGATTCTTGAGGCATCTCCAAGTGTTGCAGATACAGAGCAGCGGCGATGTGCGCGCCTTCGCAACTGCTGCCTGCAACGTATTCAAGCACGTTCCGTGCCTGATTGACACTTTGCGGCGCTCAACGCGCATTTTACAATATCCTCCTCAGGCTGCAGCCGCGTAACTGCCGCCGGTGTATTCGACCTGGCGATGGGTCATTCGTGATGGCGAAAGGTGCGGAACCCATGACCTGCAATGACCGAATCGCGGCGCGCAAGTTCCAGGTCCGCGCCGACCATCTCCTGCACCAGCTCGGCGAATGATTTGGTGGTCTGCCAGCCGAGCTTGCGCCGCGCCTTGCTGGCATCGCCCAGCAGGCTATCCACCTCGGTTGGACGGAAATAGCGCGCATCGATTCTCACCACCACGCGGCCGGTCGTGGCGTCGACACCCTGCTCGTCCACGCCCTTGCCCCGCCACTGCATCCGCATGCCCAGATTGGAGGCGGCCAGTTCGACGAATTCACGCACCGCATGTTGCTCACCGGTGGCAATCACGAAGTCCTCCGGCTGCTCCTGCTGCAGAATCATCCACTGCGCGCGCACGTAGTCCTGCGCATGTCCCCAGTCGCGCAGCGAATCCAGGTTGCCAAGGTACAGGCAGTCCTCCAGGCCCTGGTGAATGCGGGTCAGGCCGCGAGTGATCTTGCGGGTCACGAAGGTCTCGCCGCGCACCGGCGATTCATGGTTGAACAGGATACCGTTACAGGCGTAGAGCCCGTAGGCCTCGCGGTAGTTGACGGTGATCCAGTAGGCGTACACCTTGGCGGCGCCGTAGGGCGAGCGCGGATAGAACGGCGTGGTCTCGCGCTGCGGAATCTCCTGCACCTTGCCGAACATCTCCGAGGTCGAGGCCTGGTAGAAGCGGGTCTTGTCCGTGAGTCCCAGAATGCGGATCGCCTCCAGCAGCCGCAGGGTGCCGAGCGCGTCGGAGTTGGCGGTGTACTCCGGCGTCTCGAACGACACCGCGACGTGGCTTTGCGCTGCCAGGTTGTAGATCTCGTCCGGCTGCAACTGCTGAATGATGCGGATCAGGTTGGTGGCATCGGTCAGGTCGCCGTAGTGCAGCCGCATGTTCACCTTGCGCTCGTGCGGATCCTGGTACAGATGATCGATGCGATCGGTATTGAAGGACGACGACCGGCGCTTGATGCCGTGCACCTCGTAGCCTTTGCCGAGCAGCAGCTCCGCCAGGTAAGCACCGTCCTGGCCGGTGATACCGGTGATCAAGGCTGTCTTTGACATCCGATTCCCGCGATGATGAATGGCAGGGGCGACTGTACTGTAATGCCGGCGTCAGGCCGCAGGGAATCCAAAGTTAACCTAACCTGCCTGCGCCGTGGCGTGGCCCGAGCGTCCCACGCCGCCGCTAAAGCCCTGAATATGATGAATTGTTGTCAATTTATGCAGGCCTCGCGCCAGTTGCAGATTCCGTGGATGGAAACTCGGTAATAGTCAGGCCGGAGTTGCTACTATCGAGCCGTTCCAGATTGAGGCAAAGTTTGATGGCATTTCGCGTGCGTTCGCCGGAATTGAAAACCCCTCCCGCAGACCAGACCCCTAACTCCGCACCTAGACCGGTCCGATCCCGTGCGATCGGTGCGCTGCTGGTGGATGCCGGGCGGCTGACGCAGGCAGACGTTGAAGAAATCGAAGCCCACGCCGACAAGAATGGGCTGCGTTTTGGCGACGCCGCGCTGCAACTCAACAAGGTGTCGCCCGGGGACATCGAGAGCGCGCTGGCGCGGCAATTCAACTACACACTGTTGCCGCATGGCGCGCAGGACGGAGTCAGCGACGCGGTTATCGCGGCTTACGAGCCGCAGGCCGACGTGGTCGAGGATCTGCGCACCATCCGCAGTCGGCTGGCGCTCGGCTGGCTCAATGACACGACGCGCAATGTCCTGGCGATCACCAGTCCGCAGCGCGGCGAGGGCCGCAGCTGGTTTGCCGCGAATCTGGCGACCGTGTTCGCTCAGGCCGGCGAGCGCACGCTGCTGATCGACGCCGACATGCGCCATCCACAGCAGCATCAGCTGTTCAACCTCAAGAACGACGTCGGCCTGTCGGCACTGCTGACCGGACGCGCTGGCCGGGAGATCGTCCAGCGCGTACACCCGCAGTTGCGGCTGTTCGTCGTCACCGCCGGGCTCATGGCGCCCAATCCACTGGAACTGCTGACGCGCGAGGTATTCGACTTCGTGCTCGAGCGCTACGCGTCGCAGTTCGACCTGGTGGTGCTCGACACACCGGCCGCGACTGATAGCTCGGACGCGGAGATACTGGCGGCTCGCGCCGGCGCTGCCATCCTGCTGACGCGCCGTCACAACACGCACCGGAGAAAACTGCTGGAGGCCATGGCATGCCTGCAGCGTTCCGGAGCCAAGGTGATCGGCAGCGTTGTCAACGAGTACTAGAGCACCGCCAGCCAAAACCACGGTATACCCGTCGTTCGACGCTCGGCTCGACCTGTGGTTTGCGCGCCTGGGAGGCAGCGGGCTCGGCAACTGCTTCTACCCCTATTTCCATGCCTACGTGCTGGCCCTGCGATCCGGGGCTGCGCTGATCGCACCGCCCTGGTTCTCGCTGAAACTAGGCCCGCTGCTGCGCGGTGAATCCAGCAAGCGCTTCTACTGGCGCCTGTTCAGGCCCTGTCCCGGCGACATCGACGGCGGCGCCAAGTTCGTAAAGCTGCTGGCCGGCTATCGGCGGCGCACCGTGCTTCAAATCGATGGCTCGGCCGAACCTGCGCTGGTGCCCGGCACACTCAACGTCATCGTCAGCCGCAAGTGGACCTTCAGGGGACTGCATCCCTACCGCGATGCGGTGCGCGCACGGCTGTTGGCGATCCTGGCCGATCCGATCGCCGAGCCGCCGCAGTGGGGACAGGGCCGATTCGTCGGCTTTCACGTGCGCCTGAGCGATTTCCGCACGCTGGCGGATCCGCTCGGCGCCGATGTCGTCAAGCACAACGCCCGCATCCCGCTGTTCTGGTATGTGGCCGTCGCCCGGGCGCTGCGGCAGCGTTACCCGGCGTTGCCGATCCTGCTGTTCTCCGATGGCAGGATCCGCGAGTTGCAACCGCTGATCGAGCTCGGCGCGCAGGTGTATCGCTCCGGCTCCGACGTCGCCGACCTGATCAAGATGTCGGAGGCCTGTGTGCTGGTGGGGTCGAACTCCACTTACTCGCGCTGGGCGGCGTTCCTCGGCAACATGCCGTCGATCTGGCTGCAGGACGCCCAGATCCCCAAGGAAGTGCCCGACGACCCGTTGACCAGTCCGGAGGTGCCGCTGCTGCAGGTGCCGATCGACGCCCCGGCGGCGAGCATCTTGCTGCAGGGCGGCCGCGGCTGGCCGGAATATGTCTGATGGCGGTCATGATCCCGGATGTGCTCAGGCGCCGCGCATCTGGCAGATGTTGCTAAGATCTGACCGCCGTATGACTTGGGAATTCGATGTCCAGCCAGGATCATGCCCTGACCACGGTTTACCCGTCGTTCGACGCCGCGCCGCACGACCTGTGGTTTGCGCGCGTGGGCGGCAGCGGGCTCGGCAATTGCTTCTACCCGTATTTCCATGCCTACGTGCTGGCGCTGCGATCCGGAGCCCGGCTGATCGCCCCACCCTGGTTCTCGCTGAAACTCGGTCCGCTGCTACGCGGTGACTCCAGCAAGCGCTTCTACTGGCGGCTGTTCAGGCCCTGCCCGGGCGACCTGGGCGGCGTCGCCAAGCTCTACCGGCTGCTGCGCGGATATCCCGGTCGGGTGGTACTGGAAGTCGATGGCGCGGGCGAGCCCGCACTGGTGCCCGGCGCACTCAATGTCGTGGTCAGCCGCAAGTGGACTTTCAACGGCCTGCATCCCTACCGCGATGCGATTCGCGCACGCCTGCTGGCGATCCTGACCGAGACCATCTCACCGGCGCCGCGATGGGGACAGGGCGACTTCATCGGCATTCATGTTCGGCTGAGCGATTTCAAGTCCCTCGAAGATCCACAGCAGGTGCTGCTGGCGAAGAACAACGCCCGCATCCCGGTGTTCTGGTACGTCAACGTCGCGCGCGCGCTGCGACGCCGCTATCCTGAGCGGCCGATCTTGCTGTTCTCGGACGGCAAATCGCAAGAGCTGCAGCCGCTGCTGGATCTGGGTGCGCAGCTGTATCGCTCCGGTTCCGACATCGCCGACCTGATCAGAATGTCGGAAGCCTCGCTGCTGGTGGGGTCGAATTCCACCTTCTCGCGCTGGGCGGCGTTCCTCGGCAACATGCCGTCGATCTGGCTCGCAGGCGCTGCGATCGACAAGGAAGTGACCGGCGATGCGTTGACCGACCCCGGGGTTCCGCTACTGCACGTGCCGCTCGACGCCGCTGAAGTTGCCTTGTGGCCCTGAGCCCGCTACGACGAGTGAACCTGCATCCCGATCGCGTCCGCCTGCTGGCGTCGCTGGGGTTCAATTTCATCGCCAGGATCCCGGGGCTGGCAGCGGTATTCCTGATCCTGCCGCTGGTCAGCCGCAGCCTCGGCACGGCATCCTACGGCGAATTCCTGTCCGCGCTGGCGCTGGGGGGCGCATTCACGGTGCCGTTGGGCGGCCTCAACGCAGTCGGCCGGCGGCTGCTGGCGAGCGCCTTCGGCGCCCAGGATGCGCCACGCCAGGCCAGTGTGTTCGTGACCACGACGCTGCTGACCGGGTGCCTGGCGCTGCTGGGGGCGCTGCTGTTGGTGCTGCTGAGCGGCCGCACCTGGACCGCACCGGTGTTCATCTTTATAGCCATGCTGCCACTGATGTTGGGGTTCCTGAACACTTTCGACAACCTGCGCGCCTGCTACAACGAGCATTACGTCACCGCGCAGTTCCAGCTGGTGTCGCAGAGCGTGATCTATGCGCTGGTGCTCCTGATCGGCTTGCCGCCGGGGGCCATCGCGATAGCGGGTTTGACCCTGCAGGGACCGGTGGCGCTGGCGAGTGGCGCGACGCTGGTCGCGCTGCTGGTCAAGCGGCCGTTCCTGCTGTCCGGCAAGGTCGCCGGCATCGGCGGCATGCTGCTGCCCGCGCTCGGCGTGATGTTGGCGGACGGAGCGCTCGGGCTGCTGATGAACCTGAGTGTGTATTGGCTGAATTTCTCTCACCACGCGGAGATGGCGGCCTGGTTCGGCACTTTCGGGCGCCTGTTCCAGAGCTTCTTGCAGCCGGTGCTGCTGGTGGTGTTACCCGTGACCTCGTATATCTCGATGCGCTGGGGCCAGATGCCGCGCGAGCGGCGCCGGCTGCTGCACCAGCTGTTCATCGTCGCCGGCTTTGGCTACGGTCTCATCGTCGGCGGTGCAATGGCGTTCTTCGGGCCGCTGTATATCGACCACATGTTCAAGCTCAGCACCCATGGCGACCGCTTCGACGTGCTGGGCTTGAGCCTGTTCATGGGAGCGGTGATCGCGCAGAAGACCTACTCGATGCTGATCTATGCGGTGTCCGAGGCGCGCTTCGTATCCTTCGGTACCGCACTGGCCTGCGTTGTCGGCGTCGGCGCCGCGGCGCTCTCGAGCCTGTGGCTGCCGGCGGTGCGGGTGCTGGACGTGCTGTTCCTGGCGGTCGCGCTCGGTATCCCGGCTGTGCTGCTCACCGGCGGCTATCGGTACCGCCGCGAGCTGCAGCCGGCAGAGCGCGCCTGAAGAGCGCTCAACGCACCAGGTTGTTGTCGCCCGATGCCTGCCACACCTTGACCGCGGTCAGTTTCATCGGCGTGTCCGGGTTGCTGTCGCCGACGATCAGCACCCAGTGGCGCACGTCCATGATGCTGCCAGTAGTCACACCGTTGACCGGTATGGGGGGCGTGGCCGGGTCGTACTTATCCCAGTACACCGTCCGGCCGACCTGGACATCGTTGAAGTAGTACTTCAGGTAGCCCTGCGTGGTCTCGGTGGCCGGCATCCACAGCGCGGCGAATTTGTTCGTCTGCGACAGGCTGGACGCGCCGACGCTGAAGGGACTGCCGGTGTCGGCATTGACCTCTCTGGTACTGACCCCAAGCACGCCATACCAGTCGTGGAACGCGCCGCCGTAGCCGGCGCCGTTGTAGACGTTAGCTTCGATGATGTCCAGCTCGCCCCAGTGATTGTAGCCGTTCGGCTGGCCCTGCCACTGGGTCGAGACGCCACCGGCCATGTTCTCGACATCGTTGGCCCAGAACGCCGGGGTCGGTCCGCTGCTGCCGTCGGGCGTACCGACGATCGCGAACGTGGCCTCGGCGTAGAACCCGCCACCGAATGCAATGCCCTGGAACAGGTCAGTCTTCGAGGTGTTGTAGGCAGCAGTCGACAGATCGGCGTTGTAGTGGTTGCCGCTGTTGCCGCTGAGCGTGACGCTACCATCCGCATTCTGCACGGCCGCATCGGAAGGCTCGTGATTGCCGAAGAAATTGAACGGTTGCAGCGTGCCCGTGGTGCTACCGAGCGTCACCGAGTTGAAGGTCTGCGTGTTATAGCCGACCGCCGCCGCTGGCGCCGGAACCTGTGCGCTCGACCCGGAGCTGACCGTGCTGGTAGCCCCGGAGCTGCTGCCTCCGGAGCTGGTCGTCGTATCTGCGCCGCTCGAGCTGGAACTTGAACTGCTCGAGCCACTGGTGTCCGAGCCGGCGGCCGAAGCGACCGCGGCCGAGCAGGTGGGCGTCTTGCCGGCGCTCGGGTTGCTGGCGGCGATCCAGCCGCTGCCGTTCCAGTACCACCACTGGCACCCGACGTTTTCCTGGAAAACCAGGCCGCCGTAGTACAGCAGCAGAACCACCAGGCGGGTCGTGCCGGCCGTGGCGCCGTTCTCGTAGATCACGCCGCCCGACACGGTCCAGACGTTCTGGCCGCTGTCGATGATTTTGCTGGCCGACGGGATCATCGTGCCGCTGGCAGACGCAGTCGCTTTGCTGGTGCCGCCGCTGGAGCTGGAGGAGCTGGAGCTCGAGCTGCTGGAGCTGGAGCTCGAGCCGGTGGTGGTCGAGGCGCTGCAGGCCGGCGTGATGTCGGTAGCCGGGTTGCTGGTGCGGATCCAGGCGCCACTCCAGTACCACCACTGGCAGCCGTTGTTCTCCTGGTACACCAGGCCGTTGTAGTACAGCAGCAGGATGACAAACCTGCCGCCGGCACTCTCGCCATTCTCATAGATCACACCGCCGACCACGGTCCACACATTCAGCCCGCTGTCGGTGATCCTGGTGGCCGAAGGCACCATCGTGCCGCTGGCCGACGGCGTCGCGCTGGCGCTCGAGCTGCCGTCAGCGGCACTGTCGCCGCCGATGTCGACTACGGCGGTGGTCGGCGAACCAAAGTCCGCGGCGCCGCTCACCGACACCAGCGTCAGGTCGAATTGCTTGCCGGTGCCGCTCGCGCTCACTGGTATCGAGATCGACTGCGGTGCCGTGTCGCCGTCCGCCCAGGTCAGCGTGCCGCTGGTCGCCGTGTAGTCGGTGCCGGCGATCGCAGTTTCGTTGGCCGTGGTGTAGTCGACGCTGGTCTCGCCCGCCGCCGAGCCGATGCGATCGACCGTGACGACGGCCACCTTGGCGTTGGCGGCCACGGCATAGGCGGTCGCGGACAGAACCACCTGGGTTGCGGCGCTATCGCCGGTCTCGGTGACGGAACTGGTGGACGCCGTGGAGCTTGTACCACTGCTGGTCGCGTCGGTGGACGACGTGTCGCCGCCCGAGCCGCCGCACGCTGACAATGCAGCGAACGCAATGCATAGCGCGGCGCGGCTGATAATGGTGGTTCGCATGGTCATTCTGTGTCGTCCATTGATTACCTATGGAACGAGCTTCGTCCTACAAGCACGGTGGCGCAATCTGTCGGTCAATGCCTACACCGGCAACGTGTCGCAATTCAAGGACAGGCAGACGCGAACACACACGTGAAGACACAGCAGGTGAGTCGCATGACGGTGCGATGACAAGTGCAAGTGCACCTTTTCAGGCACAGATGCAGCGCCGATGCGGCGCGGAAGATTGTGTGACGCATGCACGCCGCGCGCGTGCGTGCACGGTGTGATTTTTTCGGTGCAAAAAATTTTTAAGCTAGTGCGGGAGCGATGCGCGCTATCTGATGGAATGCGTTGGGGCTTGTGCGCCCCGATGACGCGTGCAGGCACGCACGCCGCCGCAACTCATGCGACCCGATGCGGGAATCTGCGGCTCGATGCGACTGTTGCAAGGCGCTGCGCAGCGAGGCGCATCGATGTGCGTTTGCCGCAGCCTGGCGATCGCGTGGCGCGTAAGGCTCGCAGCGTCAGACGGATCGACCCCGCAATATGACATAACGTGTAGGTCGGCGATACCCCCCCGAGCTGTATTCTCCGGCGCGCCTGACTGCTAGCATTCAGGCCATTTTTACGAACCGACGATCGCCGAACCTCGGGAGCCTTTCTATGCGGACGCCAGCGGCCGACGCCCAGCCCTTGCGCGCGCCTTTGCCGGAAATTCTCGGCATCGCGGCGCTGGAAGGGCGCGTCGCGCGCAGCTTCCCGCTGCTGCTTGCCTGTTTGCTGGCGATCGCGCTGCTGGCGCGCGTGGCGATTGCGCTGCTGGCGGCAGACATCGACCCGGCGACCAGCGACATGTTCGAATACGGGGCGAATGCCGTGTTGTCCCTCAAGCATGGCGCGATCGTCTCGGATGTGCTGCTCGCCGACGGCAGGCGTTTCGTGTACCCGACAGCCTTCATGCCCCCGCTGATGATCTTCTTCGACATGTTCTGGTTGTGGGCGCTGGGTGTCTCGAAGGTGGCTCTGGCGGCGATCATCGGCTGCAACATCGTGTTCGGCACCTTGATCTGCTTCTACACCGCGCGCATCGCGCGCACGCTGTTCGACAGCCGGGTGATCGCGCTGCTGGCCGGCCTGATCGTGGCGCTGCACCCGGTGTTCGTTTACTCGGTCGCCACCTTCCATGCGCTGAACCTGTACGTGCTGCTGCTGCTGGTGCTGTTCGACCTGTCATCGAGCCGTTGCCGCGCATCGCCTGGCAACGCGATCGCCGTCGGCGTGGTGCTCGGTGTCGCGGTGCTGGCGCGCACCGAGTACCTGGTGCTGGGGCCGGCGATCATTGCCACGGCGGCCTTGAGGCACCGGCGTGTAGCGCTGGTCGCGCTCAGCTTGCTGGTCGCCGCGCTGATCGTCTCGCCGTGGACGCTGCGCAATTATCTGGTATTCCAGCGGTTCATTCCGGTGGTCGATTCGTTCGGCTACAACTTGTGCAAGAGCTTCAATGCCGAAACCAACGGCTCGGGACACTGGGTCGACCGCAACGGCGTGGTCGACCGGGTGGCCGGGGCACAGATCGCCGCCCTGCCCGAGACCCCGATGTATGAAGTGGACCGGGATGCGATCTACCGCGCCGCGGCGCGCGACTACATCCGCAGCCACCCGTGGCGCTCGTTCGTCGAGCTGCCGATCCAAAAAGCACTGCTGTTCTGGCTGTTCGATATCTACGATTCGACCACCCACAAGCTGCTTTACCAGCTGTCGCTGTGGCCGACCATCACGCTGTCGCTGCTCGGCTTCGTCTATGCCTGGCGGCGCGGCTGGAGCGCCAATCCGGACTTGCAGATGATCGTGGCGTATTTTGCCGCACAGACTCTGGTGATCGCGGCCTATTCGGTGCATGCGCGCTACCGCACCAATGTCGAGCCGTTCCTGTTCTGCTTTGCCGCGCTCGGCCTGCTGCTGCTGGTCAAGTGGCTACGCGCGTGGCGCACGGCCCCGCGGTTGGCGCGCTCGCCAGCCTAGTAATACAGGTAATCCGCCGAGGCGGCATCCCAGTCGCGCCCGACGTTGCGGCGGATCGGGTCGCTGCCGACGCTCATCTGCAGGAAATCGGAAATGCGCGCGCGGGTCGAGGGAAAGTCGAGTTCCTCGGTCGCAACCAGCAGTACGCGGTCCGGCATACGCGCCGCAAGGTTCCTCATCCGCTCGTTGTATTCGAGGATGTAGCGCCGCACCAGTGTCTCCTTCGCCGCGGTCGGATCCTGCCGCGCCGCTTCCGGCAGGTCGTAGTGCGGGTACAGCGGATCCCAGCGATCGGGCGACCAGATGCGGTTGTGCGCCGGTACGAAGTGATTGACGTCCGCCGACGACACCTTCATCCAGGAGCGCACGCAGGCCTCGGTCTCGCGTATCACGCCGATCGCCTTGCTCGCGGGAAACGCCTCGAACACCTGGTCGAGCGAATTGATCCACCAGTGTGCGCAATCGGCTACCAGCGGTGCATGGTGGCGGAACAATTCGAACCGCCGCAGGTGAAACTGAAGCTCCAGCGGCAGCGGTACCCAGTGCAGCATCGGCGGGCACTCATGGGTGCTGATCGCGCCTTCCACGGTATGCAGGATGGCCGCCAGTGTGGTCGAGCCGCAGCGGCCGGCGCCCAGACCCAGTACCACCTGGCCGGCCTGCGCGCGCTGCGGCACCTGCTCCAGCACCGCGCCGAGGTTCTCGAAATACGCGCTGGTCAGCCGCGGCGACGGGCACGAGCGCTCCAGCACTTGCATCAGGAAATTACCGCGCTCGACGGTGCCTGGGGCAAACCGGCGCTGGTGGTGGTTGTAGAGCCAGTTCGCCAGGTACTCACCCAGTGCGTGGTCATACGGATAGGCACAATAGGCGCGCCACAGCAGCTCCTCGGCCGCCCGGCGCAGGCCGAGGGTCCACAGCATCTCGGCGATGCGGGTCGGCAGATCCCAGTACACACGCAGCAGCCGCTTACCGACCCAGCGCACCGCGTGCATCGGACTCCATCGATGATACTGCCAGGGCGTGACGCCGAAGTGCGCCGCACTGGTTGGCGACACGGGCGAGTTCATCTTTGGATCCGTCAAAGTCAGGATTCCTGATCTCATTATGGTTGTCAGATGGGCGCCTTCTTCGACGTGACCTGAGATCTGACTTCACGATACCAGCTTGCCGGGTCAACCTGAAGCCAGACCCGGGCACACGCATTGCCACGTGCCAACATGAAGATGCCCTCCACAGGGAATATGTTACATACAATCAGCCAGGTACCCATGATGGTCCGTGATCAGCCGACGCGACGTGATCCGATGCGCGACTTGAGGCTCCGCCATGGCACAGAACGCGACATTGTACAGCTTCGAGATCACGCTGAATGACGCGGACCGCGCGCTCTGTCAATCGCTCAGCTTTCGGGTCGCCCGCCACGGCCACCCGTCCGACACCGCCCCGCACGGCCGCCGCGGCCGCGTCCCGGGTCGCAGTGTATTCACAAAAGGATGTCGCACGGCTGTTCGCGGCTGTCGACGCTCAGCGCTTGAGCGGCGCAGTGAGCTCGCACCGGCTGGAGCAAAACTGAGAGCCATCGCACGGCAGCGCGGCGCTCATTCAGCAATGATTCAGTCGTAGCTGATTATCTTTGACACGAAGGTACTGACGCGGCCCCGGGACTCCCAGCAATCACTTTCATTGCTTGGATTTGAGCCCCGCCCCGCACCAGGTGCCGGACCCCCGACCCGGCGGGAACCGCGCTGCAGTTTGCGCGAACCCGCCGGTCCCCTCACGGTCGGCTCATGGGTTCAATTCCCAGTGCGCTGTCCGCCATGTCGGCGCAAGCCAGCAGTGCGACGCCGTCGGCGTGCGCCTGATCGGGCTGCCACTGCGCCTTGAAGACGTCGTAATCCCGATCGGCGGTGATCCGCGTATGCGTGGCAAACTTGTCCGAGAACAGGCTACGGGTCTCATCCATGCCCGGAAAACCCAAGCGCGCCAGGTCAGTCACCGCATCGATGAGATCGCTGCTGACGAACGGTCGATCCAATGCCTGCGCAAGGTGCGCGGTGTAGGCTGGATGCGCCGCTCGATAGGCGCTGGAAAGCCAAAGCGCGAACGGGATCTTAGCCATGTAGGGTGACAGCACCGCATCTCCGTGCGCACTGAAATCCCGCCAGTCATACGCTTCCTCGCCATGGTCGCTGAAGTACAGCACGAAGGACTCGCTGTCGGTCTTTCGTGTGGTGGCGATGATCTGGCTCAGCACAGAATCATTGAATCTCACGGAGTCGTCATAGTCATTGAAAGACTGATTCTGGTCAGCGCTGCGGCAGTTTGATCCCGCCGTGCGGCCGAAGCGGGCGAACGAATCGGGAAAGCGGGAACGATAGGCGAAGTGATTACCGAGCAGGTGAATGAAAATCACCTTGTCACCGCTCTGGCTCTGGATGGCGTTGTCGAGCGGCTTCAACACGACGTCATCGAAATTGCGCCGTTCTGAATACCGGCCTTCCATTGGCTGGTTGAGCCATTCGCGTTGCGCCGCTGCCGCGGTCATCAGCGATATGGCGCTCTCGGCGAATCCAGTCTCATACTGATTTGAAATCCAGTAGGTCTTGAACCCAGCTCCGTTGAAAACGTCGAAAATCGTCTGCTGGTCGTGTCCGCGCCCGTCCGGAAAGCGCAGCGCCGCCAGCAATGCTGGTACGGTGATGGCGTGGGAGGTGACGGCGTGGCGAAAGACGAGCAGCTCGCCCCGCGATGCCAGGTCATCCAGTCCCGGCGTGGTGTCGCGCGCATAGCCGTAGAGATGCATGTGGTGGCGGGCGAGGCTCTCCCCTATGACGATCACGTATAACCTTGGCCTTCCGGTCAGCTGCTCGACGGGGTGGACACCTGCGAGCGGGCGCGCGGATTGCGCCAACTGCGCAATGTCGCGGCGGAGCAGGTACGCAGGCACGAATGAATAGTAGGGTTGCAGCGGAGGATAGCGGTCGACCGCATACCTCAGCCACGACATCGGATGGTGGATATAATCGTCCCATGCCACGGTAAGTCCGGCCTGATGCCTGTGGAGAATCACCCTGATGTCCGTGGCCCCGATCTGAAGAGCAAATAGCGCCACGATTGCGCCGGTCGCATATTTGACCCGATCGAAGAAAAGGCTGTTGTGAATCTGGACCAGCACTGATGCCAGCGGCACCAATAGCAGCGAGCACAACAGGACGCTGCCCACGCCATAGGCGCCGGTGAGGAACTCGGTCGCTTCGCTGCGGTTGGTGTCGATGATAGCCAGCGCGGTGAGTGGGTTGAGCGACCCATTCTTCGACAGCCACACGCCGGCGACGATCAAGCTGCCGATGCCCAGCACGCCGTAGAGCATCAGCCGATAGAGCGCTTGCCAGCGGCCGAGGTGCGTGCCAACTACCCAGAGTGCGAGTGAGACAGAAATCGTCGCGATGGCGTCTCTCGAGCTGAACTCATCGCCGGCGCGAAGGCGGGCGACGATCGGCACCAGGAACAGCGGCGCCCAGAACAGCAGCTCCAGCGCCAGCTTGTCCGCTAGCGAATAGCGCCCTCCTGGCGATGCGTTCTGCCGAACGTCGACCTTCGCCATGCGTGCAACCGCATTACCCCACCCGAAAAAATTATTACACTTTTGTGACAGCGGAGCAATTTAACGGCGGTCATGCGTTATGTTGGGTCGCCGGTCCCACGCGGTGTATCCTGGCCGTCGCTGATGAGCCCTGATGGGCCCCTGGCGGGCCTATGTTGCCCGGACCGCGATGACCGAACCTACCCGCCTGGATGCGATCGAGATCAAGCTGGCGCATCTGGAGCGCGCGGTCAGCGAGCTCAGCGACGCGCTGATTCACCAGCAGCGCGAGATCGAGCTGCTCAGCGCCCGTGACCGACAGTTGAAAGACCAGCTGGAGACGCTCGAGGCCGGCAGTGGGGCCAGCGCCGACGGCTTCGAGAAGCCGCCGCATTATTGACCGACATTAAGCTCCCGGGCGGTTGCCCGGCAAGTGATCAGGGCGTCAGCGTCAGGTTCCGTTGCCAGCCGGTGCGCAGCGAGCCGGCCCGCGCCAGATACCAGGCCACCGTGGCTTTAAGGCCCGCATCGAGCGAGATGCTGGGCGCAAAGCCACATTCGCGTTCGATCTTCGCGCAGTCGATCGCGTAGCGCCGATCGTGTCCCGGCCGGTCCTTGACGTAGCGCACCAGCCGCTCGCTGTTCTCCCCCTGGGCCACCGCGCAGTCCGGAAACCCCTGGCGCAGCTCACTCATCGAGCCGATGTGCTCATCGACAATGGCGCACAGCCGGCGCACCAGGTGGATGTTCTCCACTTCCGAGCGCCCGCCGATGTTGTACACCTCGCCCGGCCGGCCGCGCAGCAGCACCGCCTCGATGCCGCGGCAGTGGTCTTCCACGTGCAGCCAGTCGCGGATGTTGCGGCCATCGCCATAGACCGGCAGGGACTTGCCGGCCAGCAGTTGCGCGATCATCAGCGGGATCAGCTTTTCCGGGAACTGATACGGCCCGTAGTTATTCGAACAGTTGCTGATGCTCACCGACAGCCCATAGGTGTGGTGATAAGCGCGCACCAGGTGATCCGAGGCCGCCTTGCTGGCCGAGTATGGGGAATTGGGCGCGTACGGGGTGGATTCGCAGAACGGCGCGTCATCGGGACCGAGCGAGCCGTAGACCTCGTCGGTCGAGACATGGTGAAAGCGGTGCACCGGCACGGTCCGGTCGGTAAGCCACACCCGGCGCGCGGCCTTGAGCATCGAGTGCGTACCGATGATATTGGTCTGCACGAACGCGTCTGGCCCCTCGATCGAGCGATCGACGTGCGACTCCGCTGCAAAGTGCACGATGGTGTCGATCTGCTCCTCGCGCAGCAGCTGCTCCACCAGCGCGGTATCGCAGATGTTGCCGTGGACGAAGCGGAATTCGGCGCGCTCGTCGGCCGCCGGCAGATGCCCGCGGTGGCCGGCATAGGTGAGCGCATCGAGCACCACCAGGCGATCGCCCGGATGCTGGCCCAGCCAGTAATGCACGAAGTTGGCGCCGATGAAGCCGGCCCCACCTGTTACCAGTAATCGCGCCATGGCTGTCCGGTGATGTTCGCGTCCCGTCGGATCGCGGACGAGCAGTATAGGCAACTCACCGCTCTGGCGCGCGGCAGTTGCGACAGCGTGCTGCCCAGGCGCTGCCGCCCGGCGAGCGTTGGGGCTAGGCCGCAGCGTGCAGGATGAAATCGACGTGGATCGCGTCGTAGGCGAACTTCACCTTGCCATCATCCTCGCGATCGAGTACCCCGGACCTGAGCAGCGTATGGATATCGCTGTGTACGGCCCGCACGTCGCGGCCTGCACGCCGGGCGACTTCGCGAATCGCCAGAGCTCCCTGGCCCGCCATGATCTTGAGCAAGGCCCAGCGCTTTGGGGTGAGGGTCTTCCATAGCAGGTCCTCCGAGGTGAACGAGACATACGCACCCTGGCGCTTGCCCCGCAGAGCCTCGGCCGTTCGCCGCTGCGCGGCCTTCATCGAGGACACTCCGATCGTCACCGTGCTCACTTGCCTCTCCTGCGCCTGCTGACCGCTCGCCAGAAATCTGCCTGCAGCGCCTGCAGGTCTGTGAAGGCGTAGGGGACCTCGACCTCGTCGACATGCATATGGTCGCCCTTGCCCGCCTCGTTGTCGAACCGCAGCACGCATTGCCCGTTGGCCACGTACGCCAGGCGGTATTTAAGGCCATGCGCGCTGCCGCGCGACGGTGCCGGCAACCTCCAGATCACGATCTCCACGAAGGCTCTCTGGCTAAGCACCAAGCGTTCGCGCAGCAACAAGTTCGCCAGCCGGTTGCTCACATTAGCAACACTCCGAGGTGTTGTCTACAAAAGCAACACCGACGATGGTGTCTTAAGGGAGACACCCCATTCTTCTCTCGTTCTTAGTCTCATCGGTAACCGCTAAACTGCCCGGAATGCACAAAAATCCTGCAGAAATGCGGTCGATGCTGGCGATGCACCGATCGTGACATTTGATCGGCGCGAGTTCCGAGGCGGCGAGCTGCGTTTTCCCGGGATCGCACCGGCGGCTAAAGGCCCTCGCTCAGCCGCGCGGCAGTTGCGCCAGCGTAGTGCCCAGGCTCTCCCGCCAGTGGGGAGGCTTTATGCCCAGTTTTTCGATACTGGCGCCGCAGTCCAGCACGCTGTTGGCCGGCCGGTGCGCCGCGGTCGGATACTCCGCCGTGGTGATTGGTGTGACCGTTACCGCCTGCGCTAGAAGTCCCGCGGCCCGCGCGTCCTCGGCGATCGCGCAGGCGAACTCGTACCAGCTCGCCACGCCAGCGTCGGTCCAGTGCAGCACGCCGTGAACGCCCGGCAATTCGGCGATCCGCCACAGTGCCCGCGCGATCGAGACGGCTGCGGTCGGAGTGCCGTGCTGGTCGGCGACCACGCGCACCGCGCCGCGATCACGCATCAGCCGCAGCATCGTCAACAGGAAATTCTTGCCCTGCGCCGCATACACCCAGGCGGTGCGCAGCACCACGGCGCGCTCGGCCAGCACCCTAAGCACGGCCTGCTCTCCGGCCAACTTCGTGCGCCCGTAGACGCTGAGCGGATCGGTGGGATCGGACGGCTGGTACGGCTCGGACGCTCGTCCGTTGAACACATAATCCGTCGAGATATGCAGCAGCCGGCAGCCTGGTAACGTACCGGCGGCCTCAGCAAGGTGGCGTGGTCCCTGCGCATTGATCGCCTCGGCGAGTTCGGGCTCGGCTTCCGCCTTGTCCACGGCCGTGTAGGCTGCCGCGTTGATGATCAGCTGCGGTTGGAACTCCGCCACCGCCGCCCTGACCGCGGCGGCATCACCGATATCGAGGTCCTGCCGGTTTAATGCGCGCAGCTTTCCCTGCGGCGGCGCGCTTCGGACCAGTGCACTCCCGACCTGGCCGGAAGCGCCGGTGATCAGCACTTTGATGGAGAAGGGTCTGGTCACTCCAGTCTGGTGCCTGCTCACAGCCCGAGGAACTCGATGTGCTCGCGCAGCCAGACGACCAGAGCCTCAAACCGGAACGAATGCGTCTCGTACAGGCCCGACATAAAAGTATAAGTCGCCTGCGCCTCGGCACGCAGCCGCCAGCCGTTGATCGCCAGAAACGTGTAGGTTGCCGCAAACGCGGTGCGCTTGTTGCCATCCACGAACGGATGGTTTTGCGACAGGCTCTCCCACAGCGCGGCCGCCTCCTCGATCTGGTCCGCGTAGTAGCCGGTCTGCGGCCGAAACAGCGCCGCCTCGAGCTGCCCGGGATCGCGCACGCCGGCCGCTCCCCCGTAACGCTCGATCTGATCGGCATGCATCGCCAGCACCTCAGCGAGTGTCAGGTACTCGGTCATGCCATTGGCTTCAACGCGCCAGTTTCCGGTAGAGTTCCCCGTAGTGCTCGTGACTGGCTTGATACGCGGCCATCACACTCGGCCGCGGCCGCGCCTGTTTGCGCTTTTCAATCAGGTCCGCTAGCGCCTCCTCTATGAGCGCTTGCAGCTGTCTGCCCTCTTGCTGCGCCAGGCTCCGCACAGTTGCCAGAATCGTCGGATCCACCTGGGTGGCAAACTTCTCGCGGCTCTCCGCCATGACACACCTCCATTGAATCCAGAGTATATCATGATGAATCATGAAATATCATGATCAGGATCACCCAATCTACCCGAGCACACCGCTAAGGATAGGCGTCGGCGTCCTTGAACAGCGGCGCGGTAGCGTCCTTGCCCGACAACGTCGGCGTCACCCCCGCCGGCAACGG
>Ga0181537_10000393_pt1 | contig 41066 bp, 66 predicted proteins | sample PEATcosm2014_Bin_39_FD_119765 | JGI IMG/M metagenome (GOLD analysis project Ga0181537, IMG submission 119765) | Peatland microbial communities from MTU Mesocosm Facility, Houghton, MI, USA - PEATcosm2014_Bin23_10_metaG | ecosystem: Environmental > Terrestrial > Soil > Wetlands > Peat | place...
ACAGGATGGCCTTTCGCTTTAGAAATACCATGCTCTTGCTGAGATTTAATAGCTTCGGTTGTGTCTTCGTAAGTTCCTACAGCTCCAGCACCTTCGGCTGAACTTTCAGCTTTATGCTTTACACCTTCTGGAAATACGGAACCTTTAGAGCGACCGCCAATCCAGCTAGAATGATCGTTAATTTTACGTCCTGACATATATTTCTCCTGAGCCATTAGGCTCGTTTTAGTGTCATTACTTCTCTGTAGCATTATAAACGAATTCTATCAAGAATTCATTACATATTTTGCGCTTGCTGCTCTTGATCGCCTTCTTGTCCTTGTCCACCCATACCCGCAAGCATTTGAGCTACAAAGTCATTGGACAAGCTTGTTCTCTTAGCATCCTCTTTGGCTAGATCTTCCTTTGTTTGTTCTTGATTATCTAAAGAATCAATATCATTCATCTTAAGGTGTGCCTCCAATTCCCCATAACGATGCGCCACCTCGACCAGCTTCTCTAAAGCTTCTGTTTTGGCTTTTGTAGAAAGCGCGTTATTTTTCCCTATCATACTTAAACGCTCTTCAAAGAGGCCAATATTACTTTCAGCCCTTCCATGCCGCTCACGTGCATTGGCTATATTTAACGCAGCTTTAGAATAGAGTTCTTTAAGTTTGCCCTCTTCAACAGCATGTTCAAGATGCATACTATGCTCTTGAGCAGCAGCTTCTTTTTGTTGTTGTTGTTCGAGAATCTTAATGACTTCGGCTTTTCCGGTGATATTGAGTTTAGGTATGATCATTGCAGGACTGAATATCTCTTTTCCAAAGCGCTCGTTCATCTCAATCATTTGCTGTGCTTGAAGGTTCTGTTGTGTCGGAGTCAAATCGCTTTCCTCTACAATCGAATTGTACTTTGCAAAGACCTTAGAATAGAAATAGGGAGAAGGTTCTTCACCGATTAACATGCCGACTTTCTCGGCACTCCAGTTATTTAGAACCACCTGTAATAACCTGTCTCCCAGAGTCTTTAACGATTGGTCCCACTGATCGAAATACTTCTGGAATACCATCAGGTTAGCGGCTTGCTTCAGCATCACGGTTAGGCTTGAAGTCTGTTTATCTTCTTGGGCGGACCAGTTCTCTAGGTTAATACCTGAAGTCTTATACATCAGATCTTCCATCTGTTGCGCTAGGGCGAGATCAGATTCAGGGACCGCAGTTGGTATGATCTTCTCGCAGTCAGTCATCTCGAAGCCGTCATTGATAATGACATCCCATCCTTGTCCGGACTTCTTGAGGTTATCTTCATTGGCTACAGCACCAACTTTGCGCTTCCATCCATTGTTGATGGTCGCTACGGCTATATCGTTGTTATTTATTACCTTGCTGTTGAACAAGAACTGAGAGGACCGCATGGTTCGGATAAGGCCGCGCACGCGTAAATCATAGTAGTTAATATGAGGTTCATAATTCCATAATACTGGAACAAAAGGGCAGCCGTCAAAGCCGAGTGGGTTCTCGCCTTGGAACATCAATTGATCGTTCAAAACAGTGCATAATTTCCATGTAGGAACTTCAACTGTGACCTCTTCAAGATCGGGAATGTTCTGTATTAAAGCATCCATATTCCCATCGCCGCCAGCGAAGTCGAAGAATTGATTTCTGGATCTGCTATAAAGGCGTTTCTTCTTGCGTTTCCATTTATACCAAACGTATGAAAGGACCATCAAGTCATTGCGTGCCATATTGTAGTTTTCTGGCAGGAAGTAGAAATTACCATATCTTTGTGGTGTTCCAGACATCGGCATAATTGAAACTTTTTTGTCAGGAAATCGTGCTTCTGCCTCACGCTTTGTTATATATTCTTGGCACCAGACAAACTGGCTGTCTTCGAACGTTAATGACCTAGCGTATGGATCACAGAGGAAAGAGTTGTATTCCCACAATTTGACTTTCAGCTCTCCCTGAGCCTGATCATCTCCAGTATAATCAAGATAGGGCTGTAATAGAACCATACCCGTAATGGCCGATTGTTCGCACGCCCTTGAGAACTGTTCGTGGATATGATTAGTATTAGCTACGTGTGTAATTAGCTTCGTGTATTGATCAGTCGTCTGAGCGTCCGAGCCTTCCGATGGAACATAACTAAAATTCTTGCGATGCTGTCTTTGATAACCAGTCAGCATGTTTATAGGTTGCTGACATATATTAAAGTAAAAATTACTGTTGCTTGTGGTGTTTTGGCCAGTATTAAAGTAGCGATTTAAAAACTGCTGCTCGCCTGCATAGAAAAGTGTGTCGATGTTCCCTTGATTCCATCTCGACTGTTCCACGGGCATGAACTTCGAGCTAAGATTGTCGAGCCATTGCCTTACATTGCCTTGATTGGGCTCAATATCGTTATTCCAAGGCGGATAATAAAAGGTCACCGAGCCCCCTTAATGACATGAAGGTTTAAAATTTCACCTTACATTAAGGGCTTAAAAGGGTCAATAGTGGTTAAATTGCCAATAACAATTGATTAGGATTGTGTTTTCTTACACGCCAATGAAACTTTAAATGCTGAGATGGAGTTAGCATCAAAAGATTAGAAATCTCGTTGTTTGAGGGATCATCGTCTCTGTGATGGATGTCCATACCCGGAAGAACCTCTCCAAAGTATATCATCCATACCCAACGGTGAGCATATAAACCGCTGTCGGTTGTACAAACCCAGTAACCGTCTTTTCTTTCAAAGAACTTTTTGCCGAAATAGACTTGATAAGCTTTCATATCAAACAACTTTGCCATTATTTGATATAACATTCAACCAGATTTGTATTTCATCCTATCTCGTTCTATTTCTAAAAAAGCCAAAAGACTTGGCAATGAAGTTTGTAAAGTAAATTGAAGATCTCTGGGATTTAGCTTCATTTCTTGAACCTTAAAAAGAATAGTCTTAATCGTAGCTATTGTAAAATTAATATCATATTTTCTACCATCTATCTGGCTCTGAATGTGGTCCGGGTTGTTTTTGTTTATTTCAACAAGAAATTTGTCTTCTTTAATCATTAAAAATTACTCCTAAATCTATCTCTCATATATTGATTCGGATCATGTTTGTAAGGCTGATACTTGCTTACCTTATGGGTTAAGGCATATCGAAGTGCGTCAAGCGCGTGGTCATTTTGCTTCAGCGGCGCATCCTCGCCCTTCTCAGCCTTCTTCTTATCCCAAACATACTGTTCGATCTCGTCGATCAACACATCGCATTCCTGACAGACAAACAAGTTTCCCTGCGCCATTTCAGAGGTCATATGAGTAATACCACTCAACACCTCATTATCAGCGTCAATTGTGGCTATGCCTCGTTTCCGAAGTTCCACTTTAAAAGAAGCAGCACTAGGGTCGATATACACGCCGCGTAAAGTATAAGGGGCTAAAAACTCCTCGATGTCTTTAGCATACTCCGCATTTGTTTTCTGTCTTCCCTTTTTACCAGAATCCCAGACGTACTCTTTTTCTACCCAGCGGCACACCCCTTGTTGAGTAGCATGACCAGTATTAACACCGACCAGCACACACGCAAAGTTGTTAGTAACGCCATAATCTATACCCGCAATCCAGTATTCTGCAGCACGAGGGGGGCGTTTTACAACATGAATCTTTCTATCAAAGAAGTCGAAGATGGCACCTTCTGCAAGACACCATAGACCTAGATAATTCCTCTTATAGAATAGGCCGGATAAGCTCTCACGGACCATCCTTTTATACTCTTCATCGACGTATGGATTATGTTCTAGTGTAAATTTTAATTCGTAATATAATGGGTCGTTTGCGATGGCTTTATCTATCCACTGCTTTATCTTGTGAGTCGGATGCGAGGGGTTGCAAGAACAGAACAATTGAGAATGGGGATTAGATAGCCGCGTATGAATCATATCAATAATAGACTCAGGGTAAAGCGTAATCTCGTCGCAGTAAGCAAGCGAAAACGTCTTACCTTGTATAGCGCCGATAGCGCCTTCGTCCTTTGCGCCGACTGTCGAAATAGTCTTGTTACGAAACTTAAGCTCAGCCTTACCCGGGTGCCACGTGAGAAATGGTTGAAAGATGGCAAGAGGATTGTTCGGTGTATTGGACTCCATAAGTAAGCGGACCGCATTGTGGTAGATCGTAGAGGAAGAGTGGCCTATCATCCATATTTGGGAATCAGGACATGCGTCTACCGCTTGCATGAATCTAAATAGTGTGCTAACAGTTTTACCAGAACGGACAGAGCCGTGGGCTATGTTGATTTTCTTAGTGGAGTCTAAGATGAACTCCATCTGCCTGGGGGCTAAAAGATTTTGCATATATAAGGAGAAAGTATGGAAACAGGTTTTTTATTGCCACCACAAATAATTCAAAGGTTCAGCTCTTTGCTTTTATCAATGCCCGTTCCAAAAATGAGAGATGATTCTGAAACTTTATGGAATATGTATTCTTATATCAAAGACAAACTTGTGAAAAAAACTGCAAAACATCCTGAATGGGAAAATAAATGTAAAAAATTAGAAAAATTATTTTTGGAGTTATATGAGCGGACATTGGCTAAAGAAAAAGACCTCAAAGAAAAGAAGACACACCATACTCAGCAACCCTTCTATAGGTTTAGAGATCCTGATCAAAATAAGCGAAGATTATTTACAGGACTTAAATGCCGATCACGAGGTTTTAAATTATAATTTAGGAAAAACTATAAAATTCGAAAGGTATAAAGCATGAAAAACAAAAGAAAAGGTAAAGAGATTAAGTCTAAATATCGAACTCCTATGCCGGGAATGAGCCCACATGAATATCTTTTATGGATATACCAGCAGCTCAACAATCAGGCGGGCGTGAAATCTTTAATGAGGAGCTTGGCTGAGAAATGAAAAACCGCGCGAAGTGCAAACTCTGCAACAGCATCCTTGAAAGCTTTCACACTTACGACTACGTAACCTGCAAGTGCGGCGAGATCAGCATTTCTGGCGGCAATGATCGGCTAGAGTGTTCTGCGAAGAATTGGTCGAACTTTTTAAGAATTGACGACAATGGTAACGAAATCATCGTAAAGGTCAAAGGTGAATCTGAAACAATCGAAACAACTGCACAAGAAGTACCACCAATGAGTAGAGATGATAAGATCGAAATGCTCGAAGCAATGATATTAAACATCGAACATTTGCCAGAAAGGGCTAAGTTTGAGCCTATTACTCACATGGATATGTATTCTTATATGGCCGTTGTTTTATCTATTTTAAAGGAGGAAAAAAAACCTTAATTAATTTGCTTTAAAAAAATCTCCATTAGTTGTAAGTGTGGGCTATATATAGGAGATTTTATGACAGCACCTTCAGCAATTCCAGTTTACACACAAGGATTCGGAACTTCATCCACTAACCCAACAATTATTGCACAAGTAGCCCCCGGCAATTATTTGCCAGTTGGTATTAAACTTGGACAACATTGGATCAACGAAGCTGCTAATAACGTTTATGTTCTTACTTCAGTTTCAACGTCTGCCGGAGTAACAACTCCTACTTGGACCTTATTAGAATCAGGGGCTTCATCTTTCCTATCATTAACTGGCGACACAGGAACTGCAACACCATCTTCTGGTAACGTGAAAATTGCTGGTACAGCAAACCAAATTACAACTGCTGCATCAGGATCTACAGTTACACTATCTATTCCATCTTCACCATCATTGCCGGGGACTGTTACGGCCGCGACGGGGTTTACTGCAACAACAGGCAACTTTACCGCATCAGCTGCTGGAGCAGGTATAGTTTTAAACTCAGGAACTGCTTCAGGAACAACAACAGCAACTTTGAATGGTAGATCTGGCCAAGTAACAATTACAACTCCAACTATAAATGCAGGAGCAACATTTTCATTTGCACTGACCAATAGTTCAATTACAGCGTCTACAACCCAAGTTCTTTATGGTCTGACTGGCGGAACAACTGGTTCAGCTATCACAATCCAAAGTGTGACCAATAGTGCGTCAACATCAACCATTGTAATACAGAATGCTTCTGCTGTAACCAATAGTACTGGATCGCTGGTTCTCACATTTTTAGTCCTTAACTAAGGATGCTCAATGGCCAATGTTCAAACGGTATCAATAGATCCTATTAGAGTATTAGCCGAAGCAAGCATCGGTGCAACTTACGTTGCATTTGGTACGCCATTTACAAACCCGGTCCGCCTTATTGTCGTCGCAAACAATACTGACGGCGACATGTACATTTCTGATGATGGCGTTAACAATAAAATGTTTGTAGGTGCTGGCGTTACTAGAGTATTGGACTTAAATACCAACAGACTAGCAAATGACAAATATTGGGCATTCCCAAACAACACACAATTCTACATCAAGTACATCACAATGCCAACAAAAGGAGCTGTCTACCTTGAAGCTTATTGGGGGCAGTGATGCAAGATGTACGAGTAACAGCTACTATTCATGCAATAGAATCCCGAGTAGATTCTTTTAGGCGCGAAGTAGACGCAATAAATCATTATATTAACGTATTCAAAACACAGATTGAAGAACTGTACAGCAAGCCAAATGTACCAGTTGAGTTTGCAGAATTCAAAAGAACTGCAGAATCTTTTTTCAAAGAAGTCGGCGACAAATTTTCTACTAATAAGTTACTAGTAGACGGTATTAGAGGTGTATTAGAAATGCTTAAAAGTGCCGTGTCACATCACGACATTTTGATCAATCAAGTACGCGACACAATACCATTTATTGAACAGCGTATCACAGACACAAGCGACACACTATCACAGAAAATTGTATCCATTACGACAGCATTTTCTAATAAGTACGATGCACATGCAGACAGGCAAAAGAAGCAACTTGAAGATTTTAGTATGCACGCTTTAGCGGCTCCTAAATCTGTCATCGAAACCAACAAATCTATATCAGACAAAATTGATATTGCACTACTCGAATCATCAAACGCCATAGCTAAAATGTGCAATCTGGAACAGACACTAAAGATGCTCGATAGAAAGTTAGATGGCCTTGCAATACAGGTAAAAAAAGTAGAACTAGCACAACAGGGATAGGTGCATTATTTCTCATATTGAAGTTACAGACCTTGTAAACAATACACCTTCAATTCCTACAGAGTTCATAACGAATAGCGGTACTGCCGTACCTATTGCAAATACACTTTATATATTGGGTGAATCAGTTGCAGCAGATGGTATTCCTGTACAAACAACAGGCGCAACAGACGTTGTTACAATAAAAGTACAACAAGCATCTGCACAAGCATCATCCAGCGCAACAAATGCAGGACTTGCATCATTTAATAGTGCAGATTTTAGTGTCGATGCAAATGGGTATGTAACATTTACTGGCAGTGGTGCAACAGAGACTTTGACAGGCAATAGCGGTGGTGCAGTAGGACCTGCGGCTGGTAACATTAATACAGTTGGTACAGGTTCAATAACCGTTGTAGGAAATCCCGGTACTAATACAACCACAGTACAGCTAACAGGACTTACTAACCATGATGTATTAGTAGGGGCTGGCACAGCAACTATAACCAGCGTTAGTCCATCAACTGCTGGCTTTGTACTTACATCAAACGGTGTTGCGGCTGATCCATCGTTTCAAGCAGTAACTGCATCAGGTGCAGTAACAACCGTTACAGGAAATTCCGGTGGTGCTGAAGTGCCACTTGCAGGAAACTTTAACATACTTGGCACAGGAAGTATCACAGTTGCTGGTAGTGCTAATACAGAGACGGTACAACTTACTGGACTTACTAACCATGCATTACAGGTCGGAGCTGGTACAGCGACACTTACTCAACTTGGTGCTGGCACAACTGGTCAAGTGCTACAAACTAATACCGGAGCTGATCCTACTTGGAGCAGTGCAACCTATCCATCTACAACGACTATCAATGACGTTCTTTATAGTTCTGCAAACAACGTCGTAGGTCAAGTCACAGCTGCAAATAACGGCGTCTTCATATCAGGAACTACAGGGGTTCCATCATGGCTTGCTGCTGGCACTACGGGGCAAGTCTTAACTGCTACAACAGGCTCACCTGCAACTTGGGCAAGTCCGGCAACATCCGGAACTGTAACATCTGTATCCGTAGTAAGCGCAAATGGTTTTGCAGGAACTGTTGCAACTGCTACTACTACTCCAGCAATTACTCTGACAACCACGCAAACAGGACTCTTATCAGGTAACGGTACTGCTGTTACTGGCACAGCAATTACACAGTACAATGTACTCACAGCAGGAGCATCTAATGCACCAAATAGCGTAGCACCAAGCGCTACAAGCGGCGTGCCACTTATTAGCCAAGGTGCTGCATCGCAACCTGTATTTGGTACATCGGTAGTAGCGGGTGGTGGTACAGCAGCGACAAGTTTTAATACAACAGGCGTTGTCATATCCGGTGCAACATCTACAACAGCATTAAGTGCTATCACACTAACTGATGGTCAGCTTGCAATAGGAAGCAGTGCGGGCAATCCAGCCGCAGCAACACTTACTGCGGGCACTGGAGTAACCATCACGAACGGGCATAATTCGATTACGATTTCATCGAGCAGCGCGGGTTTTACTTGGAATGATGTAACAACCACTCCTACGACAATGGCCGCTGAAAACGGGTACATTGCCGATAGCTCTTCTTTTTTACAATTTGTTTTACCAACTAACAATAGTCTTGGCGATACGATTAAGGTCGTTGGAAAAGGGACTGGTCTTTGGACTGTCATAACAAATGGAGCAAGCAGTTCATATATAAACTTCGGATCACTTTCATCTACCCCTAGTGTTGGATTTTTAACATCAACTAACGCCAATGACTGTATTGAGCTTGTTTGCACAACAGCTAGTGCATCTTCTCCTATTTGGACAGTTGTTAGCTCAATCGGGAATATACAGGTGGGTTAATATGGCAAACTATAACAACGCAGCAGATCTTCAGTTAACACGTTATAATGTAATAACAGGCGGCGCAAGTAACGTAATTAATAACGTTGCACCGAGCGCAACATCTGGCATTCCCTTAGTTAGCAATGGAAGCTCATCCCAACCAAGTTTTACAACTGCGGTAGTTGCTGGCGGTGGAACTGGCAATACAACCTTTACAGCTTATTCAGTTATCTGTGCTGGCACAACTGCAACAGGAGCTTTTCAAAACGTATCAGGAGTTGGATCGTCAGGACAAGTCCTCACTTCGAATGGCGCATCGGCACTTCCGACTTGGCAAGCTGCATCGATGCCTGCATTAACAATCACCACCGTCGCTCATGCAGCATCACCCTATACAGTTCTAGCAGCCGATCAATTTCTAGCCGTCAACGTCTCAGGTGGCGCGGTCACTATCAAGCTTCCAAACGCTCCGACAACTGGCCGTGTCATCTACGTCAAAGACTCAACAGGAGCTGCTGCAACTAGCAATATAAGCGTAACAACGGTCGGTGGCACTGTCACGATTGACGGCCAAACGACTTACACGATGGCGACAAATTATCAATCATTAAGCCTTATCTTCGACGGCTCAAATTATGAGGTGTTCTAATGTCATACAATGGCCCATTACCACAAGTAGTTAATGCAGGAGGAACTGGAAGAGCAACCCTTACAAATCATGGGGTTCTTGTCGGCGCTGGCACTTCTAATATTACTCAGCTCGCAGCAGGAAGCGCAAATCAAGTTTTACAATCTGGGGGTGCTTCTGCAGACCCAGCTTATTCGACAGCAACCTATCCAGCAACAGCTACAAGCACAGGCGTAATTCTCCGAGCTGACGGCACGAATTGGAGCGCGACAACCGCGACTTATCCAACTACGACGACATCTCAACAGATTCTATATTCTACAGCCAATAGCGTGATTGGGGAATTAACTACAGCTAACAGCAAATTTCCTGCAACAAATAGTTCTGGAACGCTTGCTATGAGGGCTTTTTCTGTAGTTCGTCAGGTCTTTACTTCAACAGGAACTTATACACCCACAGCCGGAATGCTTTATTGTGATATTGAGGCAGTTGGAGGCGGAGGAGGTGGTGGTGGTGCAGCCAGTGCGGGTAGCAATTCAGCACAAGGCGGAGGAGGTGGTGGTGGTGGTGGCTATGCACGTGGAATTTTTTCATCAGCCACAATTGGAGCGTCTCAATCCGTTACCATAGGAGCTGCAGGTTCAGCAGGATCAAATTCAGGCGGAACAGGAGGAACTGGCGGCACTACGTCAGTTGGATCAACTTTAATTTCTGCAACGGGTGGAGTAGGAGGGGTTAACTTAGGAAATGCCGTTCCATCACCAGGAGGAGCTGGAGGGGCAGGATCAAGCGGTGATTTTCAGACCAACGGAAGTCCAGGATGTGATTCAGTTGAATATGCTGTTGCCACTTCTTATCAAGGAACTTCCGGAAGTGGAGGTTCTAGTTTTTTTGGTGGAGGTGCCAAAGGTGTCAATGGAACGGCAGCGGGATTAAATGCTCTTTCTTATGGTGGGGGAGGAAGTGGAGCAAATAGTCTTAATGCGGGCGGAGCAAATATTGGTGGAACGGGTGCTAAAGGCGTCGTAATTATAACAGAGTACATCATCAACTGAGGACACATGACAGCAAATAACAACCCAACAACTCCAGTTTCATTCGACGCCCTTGCAGTAGGCCGTAGCAGCACAATAGCTTTTATAACGGTCTTCAACACACGTAATCCTAACTCTGGGGACGTAAACTATCCTCTTCAACAGCGCTGGTACAATACAGAGGCGGAAAGCGAATGGATTCTTACTGGATATAGCATTCAATCTGAAGTCAAAACAGCAGTTTGGCAGCCTATTAGTGTATCGGCTATTGCAGTAACTGAGACATTGACCGGAAATTCCGGCGGTCCTGTCGGAGTTGACTCAAACAATAATATTAACGTTGTCGGCGACGGCACTACAATAAATATCGTTGGCAATCCTTCAACACATACATTAACAGCCAGCATCGCAACCGACGTTCTTACAACACTGGCCGCTAATACTGGCAGCGCGACGGGATCAAGTAATACTATAACAATTGCAGGCGGAACTGGCATTACAACCAGCGCAACGGGATCAACTGTCACTGTTTCAACAGCGGGTGATGTAGCAACGCTTTACACAGAAGATAGTGGAACAGCTACTCCATCTGGTGGAAACATTATATTTCATGGAATAAATGGAATAACAACCTCTGGATCTGGAAATACCGTTACCATTTCGGTAACAAATGGCCCTCCAATTCTTAAAGTCAACATTCAAACTTTTTCTACATCAGGAACCTATACGCCCAGCGCAGGACTTTATAATGCTATCATAGAAACTTTAGGGGGCGGAGGCGGAGGCGGGGGAACTCCAGCCGCACCATCTGGTCAAGCATTAGCAGCGGGTGGTGGCGCGGGCGGGGGATATGCACGCGGCTCATTTACTGCTGGAACCATTGGATCATCTCAAACTGTAACCATTGGAGCTGGAGGCAGTGGAGCATCAGCCGGAAACAACGCAGGGTCCGCAGGCGGAACGACTTCTGTGGGCTCATTGATTTCTGCTACAGGCGGTGGCGCTGGAGCTGCCAGCGGAGCAAACAACATGAGCGCAACTGGCGGCGTTGGAACTGGAGGAACTGGTGGTGCTGGAACTGGCGGCCAAGTAAACACAACTGGAGCTCCTGGCGGAACAGGATTTATATATTTTAGCACATCGACTGGCAACTTTGGCGCTTCAGGCGGAATCGGCGGGTCTACTTATCTAGGCGGAGGCGGTGCGGCTGGTATAGCATCTGGCGCAAATGGTGGAAATGCTACATCGGCTGGCGGCGGAGGAAGTGGAGGCGGAGATGTCAACGCTACATCTGCAAGAAGCGGCGGAAATGGTTTTGCAGGATTAGTTATAATTACGGAGTACATCACATGAAAAAACACTGGTATCTGCTCTACATTTTTTTCATTCTTGGAGCTATAACTGGATGCGCTCTTACGATCACGATCAATGAATCATTGAAGCATGATCATGCTAACCATTATTGGCTGCAAGACTAATCGAGCCATATCAGGCATTCGACAAAGCTATCTATTTCCTTAAAGGCATTTTTAATGGCATCAGGGTTTTTATTGCCGGACTTCATTTCTATTCTATAAATCAGATAGGTTTTCATAAAAAGATTCATGGCTTGATCAGGCAAAAGATAGTCATCTCTTTCTTTAATATAAATATTGCTTAATTCTTCATTGCCTTCATAGATAGCCTGCCAGACGAACCTATCTTCCCATGCGACAAGTGGTATTGGAATAGACGAGGTCGCTAATAGAGTTGCAAGAATCATGATCATATGGTGCATAAGTGCAAACTTTAATTCAAGTCATCCGGCTCATGAAACTTCATCTGTATCCCGCCATCCTTTGTCTCACGAATAACGATCAAGCTATGAGCTCTTTCGATCTCGTAGTTGATGAACCTCTTCAGCTCATCTTTAGCCAGCTTCCAGTGAACGGGATCAGCAAACATCTTATTATATAAGGTGTAGCGCTTGATCTGCGCTGAGAGCTTTTCTTTGATGTCTTCGACGTAGTCTTCTTGATCTTCGAAAATGGTATAGGGTTCTTTTTTGGTAGGTCGCATAGATCATGCTATTGCACTCACAAAGGAAATAAGTCAAACGGAAAGAAAAGAGTTGCCGTTGTGCGAGGCTTTTTGTGAAGAGCTTGTTAAGATCGACCCCTGCTCAAACCAAATTTATATGTTTTAGAATAAAGACTTTGGTTTCAAAAACCCCTTACGATAAATAAAGTTTTTTGGGCTAACGTAATAGCTATTATCAGACGATAAGCGATTTCTTTACGGTTGACAAGAATCAATCTTCATCGTCCGCAGGCTCTTCTGCGTTTGTGATAAAACCTCTTGTCGCAAAGCTTGCAGTGGTAGGTCAGAAGGGTGGGCATTAAGAGTCTTTGTCCTTTTTCGCCTTTTTCCAAGCATCATCCAAAAATTCAGAAAGTTTGTCTTCTAGTTCCTGTCTTCTTTTAGAGGGAAAGGCTTCGGCTTCTTCTTTTCTGGAGAACTTCATTTCCGTCGCTTCTGCCGTCATTAGAGCTCCGTAAGCTGCTGACAATAACATCAGCGCTCTTATGTGCATGTAGGAAAAAGGCCGCTTTTCTTCTAATTCTTCGCTCATATCAATAAACCCCTACTTTAAGTTAATCATATCAATCTGCTCAGCCTTAACATCGACAGGCTTAGCTTCCATAGCAATCTTTTCTTCGACCCATTTTAGATAGGACTTAGAGAATTTGTCAGTATGTTTTATCGCCTGCTTGATCGTGTCGTCGGCGGATTTACCGCTTTTCTCGGAGATGAACTTCACGAAGTCGTCTAGATCGTAGTCCATATTCTCTATCTCTTTGAACTTGTCTTTGAAAGCGGTTTTGCTTTCTTCGTTTACTGGAGAAACTTCAGCTATTTCAACGACTTCAACCGTTTCTTTATCATCTTCTACTTCGCCCTCAACATAGGCTTTCGTTGCTATATCTGGAGCAAGACGACGTCTCAGTCTAGAAATACATCTAGCAAAAAGCATATCAGAAGTGTTTTTTTCCCACGCTCCACCGCTTTTAACCAAATTAGCTTTTCTCGCGTCTTCAATCGTATAAATAGACGTGTATTCGTCCCCAGTATCGCTTCGCTTCCCATAAATTTCGCAGCGGGTGTTGTCTGATTGGGTTATTTTTAGTCGAACTCCAGCCCCCCTTAATAAGGAATGCATCAATTCAGCGCTCATGGTTATTTTCCCTTGCACATTTGAAAATCCGCCCATAATAGCCGTCATTGGACTTACGCCGATTTCTCTTGCATACATGGCTATGCACATAACGCCTGGCATTCCTCCAAGGGATTGAAAATACTTGGAATCCACAGCATATTTGCAAATGGTTTCTAATGCCTGCATTTCGTGAGTTGTTGGAATTAGTGATATTTCTTTAGTCATTTTTCCTATGTCTCCTTTGATGACATTTATTACAGAGCCAAATTACTTCCAGTGGTTTCGAATAATTCTCATGATGTCCATGAATTCTTTCTTTTGAACCACATTCCTGACATGCGTCGAATTTGATTATATGTCCTTTCGACACATGGTAGTTCAATATCTTTCTGGCGTTAATTTTGTCTCTGTGTTTTTCTCTTTCTTTTCGGCTTTCTTCTCTGCTTCGATATAATCCGCGAAGCCTATTGTATTTCTCTGCATTTAATGCTTTATAATCGCGTGCTTTTTTTCTGTTTTCTGGCGACTTTCTTTTCGCATTAACTTTTTCTTTATTTCTATCATACCAGAGTTTGTTAAGGCTGATAATCCGCTCTCTGTTTAACAGCCTTCGAGCGTTTCTGCATTTCTTACAGTCGCCTCTGAGACCACATTTAGTTTTGTTTGATTTCCCAAAGTCATCAAGAGCTTTCATTTCTTTACAGCGAGAGCAAAGTTTATGGCCATCGACAATCTTGGTTTCTTCAACCACGGCCCTCATCCCTCTCCCTGTTTTATAACTTGATCTCTCAGCATAAACATCTCATCCATGAGCGCTTTTTTGCTTTTCTCTAGCTCTAATATCTGCTCGTCGAGCTCGTCTATTTTATCATAGACGCACTCTAAAAGCCTCTCTTCTTTAGTCATTGCCCATTTAGAGGAGTCCATTATTCTTCCCCCTCAACTTCATATAATAGGTCATAGCAAAGAGTCATCGCTCTACTACAAAGCTCGAATGTTTTTCTTAACTCGGCGGCCGTTGAAGTGTCCTGATGCCTTAAAGTTCCCTCGAGAAGAGACTGAACTTTGTAAATATAATCTTTCATTCTTTCGTCTAAGGCTTGCATTACTTCCTCCTCACTACGAACTTCTTATCCTTAACAATTCTCACCCCCGGAATGTCCTGCATCCCAAGATCAATATGTCTTTGAATCAACTTCTCGTCTACAACCCAATAAATATCGGGAATAAGCTTCACGTCCACAATCTCGAACGTGGTCACTTCCTTGTAGTAGCTCGAAGCCTTAGAGCTCTGCATCAGCCTAGCTTCGTCTGGGATTAAGATATCAATGCCCAGCTTCTCGGACAGCTCCTTAACGGACTCTTGTGCCGCGGCCATCTTTGCCTCTTCAGCCTTCTGGAAAATCGCAATCTTAATCTTGATCTCATTCTCAGCGATATTCAGGATCTCTTGCAGCCCCTTAGACGCGTCATTAATCATCTGTACCGATTTACGGTACGGCTCAATCGCTTTCTTGCGGAGGTCTTCGAGGGTCTTGTTTAGAGTTCTAACATCCGATGTAACATCGAGAGCAACGCTGCATTCTTCCTGTGTCTCAACGGACATGTTTTTAGCTATGAGAGATAGCTTGCTAATTGTGGGGAGATGTTGCTCCATTTCTGATATTGCAGGATGCCGATTTACTTGCATCACTTCAAAATCATCTTTTAAGAAATCCAGGAAGTCTGTATCTTGTTTAGTATCATTCATAAGGCTCCTACCTTGGTTTGATTCTTCTTATTCAGGTTATGCTTATTACTAGCCCGGCGCTCATCTGCCGGGCTTTTTTCATTTCCACTCGTCTTCCGCATATGCTTTTGAAAGCAGTCCGAACATTAAAACGACCTCTTCTGGGGTCATTTTCATTCGCTTTAGCATGCTCATCAAGAAAGTAATAGTCGTCTCAACAGCTTCTTTTGGGGAGATTTCATTCAGCTCGAAAAACTCCATCAGCGTGTTGAATTGCGAGTCTCTTCGCTCCTGGCTTTTGTCTGTGGGCTTTCCTATTTTTTCCATTTATACCATGTATTGTAAAAGAGCATTCATTTAGCCGTCAAGTAGCAATACGCATTATACCATGAAATTGCGGTAGAAATAAGTTTTTTATCAACTTCATATTTGTGTACTTTGGGCATATCGCCATTGGAATCAAGCTGCACAAAAAGAGCTGTATTGTCAACTTTAATATTGTTAAGGTCGGCGAGCAGCTTGTATAGCGCAGCTTGAATCGGCCACTTTGTTGAGTCTGCAGCTACAGTACATTTAAAATCGGTTATGAATAAGCTGGCCGATCCCTTAAAATTTGCAAGCATATCAATACAGCCAGTGAGGTTCATGTGCTGGTCATAAAGTCTTTTCTCGGGGTCTACGGGCTGAAGACACGTTGCCTTTTCCCATTTAAGATATGACTCAAAATATTTTTCTTCCTTGTCCGTAATTGGTATAAATTCGTTCATAACATGCGCCTTAATCGCCTTATGAACCGATGTTCCCAGATCGGCCTTGCGCTGAAGCACGCCTTCGTTAATGTTGTACATGGGGTAGCCCCACTTCCCGTCGGGCGACTGAGAGGGGATCATGGCTAGAATATGGCTTACGCGTATCCATTTGGGGTCGATGTCAGTCATTGAACGCCACAATTAAGTTGCCAACAGTCAGCCAAGTGGAGACAATCAAAGTAAAACAGCCGCTCGTTTGGGCCCATGTTAAGTCAAAAACACTCCACAGGCCAAGGCACATTAAAAGGCTTGTTGTTAGAGGGTCTTTTAAAACACTTCGTATAATCCTCATTCGGGCTCCTTTTCCTATTGATTATATATCTCGCTATACATATAATCAAGGCCAAAGTGAATATAGGAAAGGTTATGTTTGATGATAGAGAATTGATTTGGCTTTTGGCGTTTATAACGGAAGAGCTTAGGGTTGCAGAAGAAACCCCAGCTCCGGCAGTAGTCGTACAAAGGCTGAGAGGAATAAAGAAAAAACTTGAAAAGATGTATATAGAGGCCACCACCACATGACATTTAAAGACTGGCTTGCCCTTCACGGCCTCAGTTTAAACGCCTTTGCTAGGCTTACAGGCTTTTCTGTCGGCGCAATACACAATTTAACTTTAGGCACGCCTCCCTTACGAAAAACCGTCATAAAACTTGTAAGAGTCACCAAGGGCTTTAAGCAGCCCATTACCTACGACATGTTCCCTCAAGTCTATTGCAGGGGATCACATACGCTCATTTCCTCGGAAGAAGCGTTTGGGACAAAATCTGCATGAAGTCTATCGAGAAATATTTAGAATGGAGACTTAAAAACAATCATAAAGTCTGGATAACTTCGGACAGCGTCGTCTGTTGGATCGTTGGTTTTCTAGATGGCGTCTTGTTTGTGGTTCTTTGTATGATTGTCTCTACCATTCTCTGGCTTTTCTTAAAATAAAACAGGCGGCGGTGTAGCCGCCTGAAAACAAAGAAAGGAGCACTCTTACGTGCAATTCTCACCGTATAGGATTGGGGAGATTTAGGTCAACGAAAAGGTTTAAGTGGATTTTTTAACAAGATCTTGTTTAGCATTAGGGCTATAAATGAGAAGGGAGCCCGCCAAGACCCCCTCGAGAACATAGTACGCTTTGATCTGCCTACTATATTAGTTCGAGGGTTTATTTTCCAACAACGAAAATAAAAACTTGCCTCCCTTCTCCAACTTCAAAGGAGAAGTTTGTGTCACAATCACTACCTAGAGACTTTAAGGGCATTTGGATTCCAAAAGAACTTTGGCTGGATAAAAGGCTTTCACTCTTAGAAAAGGCTTTATTGGCTGAAATAGACAGCTTAGATGGCCCAGATCATTGTTATGCAGACAACTTATATTTTCAAAACATGTTTAATGTTAAGGAGCGCACAATTTCAGAAACCATCTCAAGGCTGAAAAAATTAGGCTTGTTGGAGCAAGTCAGCTTTGATGGCCGAAGACGTCAAATAAAGTCAAACCTCAGAACTGTATATGCAAAATTTTACGGGTCTGCGTCGCAGCAGAATGTAGTATCAAACCAAAATTTTACGGGTCTCCCCCCTCAAATTTTGCCTTGTCAGCCCATAGAGGAGCCTATAGAGCGGGAGAGAATAGATGAGATAATAAAGGATAAAGAAGAGGAGTCAACAGTCTCCGCTGACGCTTCAACCCTTACTTCTGAATTTATTTCTTTACTTCAAAAGGTTCACGGAAAAGAGGCTGTCAACCCGAACATACAAAGCTGGAAAAAGGAGTTTGACCGTCTTCTCAGGATCGACAAGAAAGACAAAGACCTTGTCCGAAAAGTCATGAACTGGGCTGTACAAGATCCCTTTTGGCAAACTAATATCATTTCACCCAAAAAACTGCGCCTGAAATTTTTAACACTTAAATTGCAAATGGAGTCCCAATGGAAAAAGCCGACACGCCGTCCGAAGCAAGACTTAATGAAATCAGATCCCTCAAGTACTGCCAACCTTACGGAAATAGATATGCTGAAGCTTCTCTATCAAGAGTGATGATGGGAAGCGAAGATGCCAAAAAAATGAATGATTGGATTAAGAAGCGTAAGAATTTTCTTGTTTACATCGGGAATCCGGGATGTGGAAAAACCTACTTCGCCGCCGGGCTTATGAATCTACATTTAGACAAGCCTATTTACAACTCAGCCCGCTTTTTTAACGAAAGACAGCTGCTATCAAAAATAAGAGAGGAAATGGAATTTGGATCATACCAAGAGATTTTGAGATATGCGACGGACGATGAGCTTTTAATTTTAGATGACCTTGGTTCTGGAGGGTTTGGAGAGTGGGGGCGAAATGTTCTTTTTGATCTAATTGATTCTAGATATTCTTCTATGCTTCCAACATTAATCACAACAAACTTGACTGAATCATCTATTAAAGAGGAGTATGGGGAAAGGATGTCCAGCAGAGTCTTTGATAAAGGCAGCGTTGTAATACAAATCAACGGAAAAGACCTTCGCGCAAGAGAGAATTAATAGGATGTTCAAAAGGAGTATACCATCGACAAGAAAATGAGAAAGCAAGTGGGAAAGCCTCTCAAGAAAGCAGAGAAGCTTGTACACAAGGCCGAGAAAGCCAATGCGAAGTTAGCTAACTACGACGAGAAGGTTAGAGATCCGATGATTGATAAATATAAGAAGATGAAGAAGAAATGCAAATGACCGACGACAGCCTTTACGGAACAGAGATTATACTTAATGAAGGCGTGAAATTTGTTGGAACTTTCGATACACCCGAAGAAAAAGAACGCTTTAATGCGCATATTGAAAGCTGTCAGTGGCTATTTAAGCTTTGGGCTGAAGCAATAGAGAAAGATTCTAAGAAGAAGTGCAAATGAAGAAAAGGCTTATGAGGTTGTTTCATTCTATTTTCGGGCACAAATGGAAAGAAATCCCAGCACCCGAACTATTGCCTGAATATTTTGGAAAAAAAGACCCGAATAGATGTTTTTGTAAATGCGCATGTGGGAAATATAAAGGATTTGAGTAAAAACGAAGAACCGTTGTAACTAATTAATTGACCTGTTATGGGGTAGAAATAGCCTTAACCAAACAGGAGATTACTTATGAGACTTCCTTTAATTAGCACACTGATAGCCTTAACTTCCATCGCATCAGCCTATGAATCCTTTCAGCAAGTAAGCGCCGGAGTTAAGTCCTACGACTGGGAATCATCCTACATTAAGCTAGATCATCAATCACATTTCAATCCTTCGGATGTCGACTCAACCATATTCCAACTGACTCATACGATGGCATATAAATATCTTCAAAATGACTTCGGCCTTGGCTTTCGCCACAATCTTGGCGACTTCACAATTGGCACGAACTTTTACTATACGATGACATCACAGCCCGCGATTTTGCTGCATCAACTTAGCCCCGGCATTGAAGTTCTGTATGGCAAAGCCCAGATCTTCTACAACGTCTATCTGCCGACTGCAGACCAGATAACGAACCCTGTATCTGAGCTTGGGATTAATATTCATCCGATTGATGAAGTAAAGCTCGGGCTCTATCCATTCTATGAGCATAACGCTAAGGCTTGGGGATTAAACATCGCAGCTGCCTATACACACAACAAGCGCTTCGAGTTCACCATAGCGCCCTTCATTAAAGGCGCCGACAAAGGTTGCGCCTTTTCAGTCGGCATGAGCTTTGGGGATACAACTAAAAAGCAAGATGCTGCACATAAGAGCAATAATATCTCATATCACACAGAAAAGGCCGTACCTCCGATCTATCTTAATCAAGTTGATTTTGTCGAGCAGCCAGTTCAGCCTGTACAACAGCCTGCAGAATCAAAGTCACAAAAGCCGCCTCAAGAAGTGCCTAAAAGCTGGTGGGGAAGCTATTTTACCACTATGTCTAAAGCAAGCTGAGAATCTTTTTGTTGTGCTTTTTGTAGCGTACTTCGTATCTCGTATACTAAGAGATTCAGGTCGTTTACCTTGATCCACAAGTCTAGATAGACGAGGAAGGACATGAGGAAGGCTATCATTATGATTGTAAATCTGACGTTTATTTTGATAAGCATTTTGGTTTTTAGATCTTAAGGATCAGGATATTATTTGACAAATTTTATCGATAAGAGCATTTCGTAGGGTAATATGGCTCCTCCAAAAAAAGAATTGAACGAAGAAGTTATTCACGAGCTGGCTTCAATTCATTGCACTATGAAAGAAATAGCTTCAATAATGAAATGTAGCGTCGATACTCTCGAGCGTCGATACGCGGACATCATTAAAAAGGGGCAAGACGAAGGCAGATCATCGCTTAGGAGGGCTCAATATAAGTCTGCTATGGGAGGCAATGCTACGATGTTGGTATGGCTCGGCAAGCAGCTATTAGGCCAGAAGGATTCAACCACGGAATCAGTCCCGCAAGAGACAGTTAAAAACTTTACTTGTATCATGTCTCAACTTGCGGATTTCCAGAAATTAAGGCATAATCCTCAGCAGGAAAAACAAACGACTGAGGGTGATGGAAATGAACTATGAATTCTACGGCGTTGCTGTTGCGGGGCTAGTGATCATTTGGATTATGTTTTGGAGTCTGAAAAGAGAGACAAAGAAGCAATTCGATCACCAAACGCGCGTCAATGAAGTTTATTATGATGGGATTAGGTCAGAGTTAAATATCCTCGTCCTTTGTATGAGAGACATCAATGAACGCATGGCCTTTCTCGAAGCTGCTAATATCTATACGATGCCCGCAGAGCCATCACAGCCTAACCCAAGAAGCATGGCAGCTAGAAAGATGCATGAGCGAAGAAGACAGAGGAAGCTGGAGAAGAAGAGCGAATGAGTCAACCTCCATTTAATCCTTATGATTTAAGCCCTGGTAGAGAGCTTAAACCTAAATGTGGGTTAATATGGCATCAAACCCAATTCGTTTGCTCTGATAAGAACTGCGATGTTATATCATCGGATTGCAAGGGGTGGCGAGTGATCGAGCGATATAAGCTCTATTTCTGCCCCGATTGCGTTAAGAAGCATAAGGGACGGATCAAGGAAGGGAGGATAGTGAAAAATGGGTAGTTTAATCGGAATTTTCATAATTGCGTTGATTGGCAATCTAATAGGAAACTTATTGTATCATTTTTGGTCTAAAAGGAAAGCTAAATAATGGATAAACTTGAAATAGGAATCAGCAACTTCGAAGAATACTATCTTAAGTGCCCCAAATGTCTTCCACAAGACCACACAGGTCAATTCTGTCGGTGCGAGAATCGAAACATGATAATAGCGAAAGAAGCGCGAAAGAGGGGCAAAAGCTCTTGGGTAGAGAATGAAGGTTAAGTGATGGATGAAAAACCTACAGAAATTACGCGTGACGATGTCGATCGATTCGTCGAGACTTTAATGAAACAAGAAATACCTAAATATCAATGTCGTAAATGTTCGCAAACATATTTTCAGAGCTATGGAAGCCACATTGAATTCTGCGATGAGTGCTGGTTTGCTCAATTTCCAAAAGAAGAAGTTGAGGCTTTTTATAGGAGTTTTTTTTGAATGATTAACCCTGAAAGCCCTAGAATGCGTTGGATTCTCCTAAAGTTCCTAAAGGACTCGTTGGACTTCTTATCTGATGACTCCACAGCAAGGAAAACTCAAAGGAAGGCGTGGGCTAAAAGATGGCAGAAAGAGAATTTAAGCGCCGATAGACTGAGTAAATGGCTTCCTGATGAAGATCAATTTGAAGAGGATGAATGTCACAACACGGACCCATAGAAGAGGCAGCTTTAACCGCCGAGCTTTGCAAGACTATCGTAATAGAAGACGAATTCCAAACTGTCACAGAAACTAAAGGCGGCAGGATCACGACGATGAAGCCTGACTTTATGGAAAAAATGAAAGCGAAACCATTATGGCCTTCGATTTTTGATAGCATCCCATGTTATGGATCACATGGAGATGGTGATACTCCCGAAGGCAAGTGGAAACGGGAAGATTGCCTCGATTGTCAAGAAAGATTACGCAAGGCAGACGAAGAATCGAAGCAAGACACTCAGGTGTCCTAAGTTGGTGTAAGTCCAACGCCTTGCACCATATTGTCGACGCCGACAGAAAGGTAGGATATATTTGAAAACACAAATAGAATGGATTGAGGCCACAAAGCCGAATCTTATAGGAATTGATGGAGTTAATATTCTTATTTGCTACGGGAAAGGCTATGTAACTGTAGGATATTGGAGCGAAATTGACGAATGTTTCTTTCAAACTGCAGATCTCTTAACTGATGTTCCCGACGTGAAATATATCGCTGCACTTCCTGATACGCCTTTTACTAAATATATGAAACCATCCCCGGCGGTTCCTGATGGGCGTGAAAATGTTTAGGCATTTTCAGTAGGGTTTGATTCCCTTGCTGGGGCTTTATTTTTTAACCGTCTTTTAACAATAAAATCGCTATATTTCAGCCAGTTTTCGTCATTTTCTTCTGAGGGATAGAATTGTTGCATAAGTTTCAGAGACGCTAATATTTGCTCTTCCGCTCGCATTATTACCGTTTCTGCAAAATTTCTATTTATATATTCCTTCAAGTCTTCATCTTCTATTGTCATTAAATTTATCCTTATGTATATCCCAAATTAACTAGCCCAGTTAACACCGCATGGCCTAAAAACCATGTGGGGGCCAGTCACTCGTTTGCCACGTTACAGCTTATCGCAGGTATGCGTTAAATCCAATATTCGCTGAGATTGCGTTACATCTCAACCGATATGTCTGAGAACGGACCGTAATACGTCGTCGTCCACGGATCAGCCAATCACAAACATTCAACCTAAATAGGTTTGAAATGTCTACGATTACAAATACGTCGAACCTTGGTCCATTGATCCTCCAGTCGCTTGCGCCTGCGATGCTCTACGTTCCAACTCCGACGATGAACTATATCACCATCTGCGATAAGGTTTCCATGCCTTCCAATGGTGGAACGACTTGTAGGTTTATGCGGCCAAGAAGCTTGCAGCCACCTACAATCCAACTTGGCAACTCGGGGATTGATCCCCCAGCCCAAGTACCACAACGAGATATCATCGACGCTCCAATGGCGTTCTTTGGTACTGGTTGCATCATCAACGAACAAGTTATTCTCCAAGATCAAGAGGGCGTGCTCGCTTGGGTATCTGAGAGATTAGCTGTTGCCATGAGACAAGCTGAAGATCTTATCCTCAGAGATTACATCATTTCTGCCGCTTCGGAGCTAAATGCCGGAGGGGGTACAAATAACGATAATCCTACGAATTTGGGACTGTCAGATTTTTCTCTCGTTGCTACTACATTAGACACAAATAATGCGTACAAATTCATGTCCGGAATCGAGGGCATGGACCGCTTTGGAACGGGCCCAATTCGTTCTGCCTATTTCATGCTGAGCTCTACAGAGCTTCAGTCTGACTTTGACGGACTTGTTGGACAAGGGGTTGTAAATAACTGGAATTATCCAAATAACAGTTCTGCACTTCCGTCTGAGTGGGGCAGCGTATATAATTTACGCATCCTTACTTCTTCTGAAGCACCCGTTGCTCGTGGCGCATCTGCCATGAACAACGACGTTTACTACAATACGATTTGTGGAAAACAAGCGGTAACTCACATCAATCAAGATGGATATTCCATGAACTTGATTTATCGTGATCCTTACTATTCTGGAATGTTAGCCCAAAATGCGACCTTGGCCGTTAAATTCGCCCAAGCGCAGGCTGTCACCCAAGATACGGCCATCCGTAACTTGCTCTGTACACGTCTAACCAACTTAGGAGTGTAATATGGCAGAATATTCAAGAATCGCAAGAGGAAGCTTTACTCAAGCCGCAACTGGTAACAACGTGCCGATTTATCTGCCGTTCCAACCAACACGCGTAGACTTAGTAAACTACACAGCATACGCTAACTTTGCCGCATCTGACATTCCCGATGCACATTGGGATGTCTCTATGGGACAAGGCACTGCCGCTGTCACCTATGTAGGGTCCGGACCTGTGTTTTCAACTGCTGTTGTTACCGCTAACGGTATCAGCACATTTGGAGCAGGACTGTCGCTACAATTCGGTGCTAAACAACAAATTGCGTCTATTGCGAAAGCAAGCCCAACTGTTGTTACAACTGCATCTGCTCACGGCTATAACGTGGGTGATGTTGTGATGTTAGAGGGATTATACCAATCTTCAACGACTGGTATGCCTCAGATGTCAGGAATGGCATTCCAAATTACTGCCGTTGGTAGCACAACTACCTTCACAGTGACTTGGAACTCTAACCAGTCTAACTATACCGCTCTTTCAGGATCACCAACTGGCGCATATGTAATGAAGGTTTTAAACCCTTTCTTGTATCTGCCTGGAGTGAACTTCATCGAGGCGATCAATACAAGCACTGGTTTGATCACAACAACAACAAACCACAATTATGTCGTCGGACAGCAAGTGGCGTTTAGAATCCCAACAGCTTGGGGTACTACACAGCTCAACTCGCTACCTGATAACGTAATTCCTGGACAACCAATTTACTATTATGTGTCTGCGGTGAACTCTAATACCACATTCACAGTTGCAGGATTCCCAACAGGGGCTTCTGCATACACATCAAACATTGCAGTAGCTTCTGTGCCGGGCTTAACGCCTCCACAAGTTGTCGCAGTAGGCGATGTGAATAGTGGTGGATGGCCATATACAGGTGGAAATCTGTATCCAAGCCCATCGTTCCCAACATTCTCTGGCGGAGTGTCTACGATCAATGGTCCTGCTATTCAGGGCTCATTCGTAAATAACACACGTCAAGGGTTCATAATTGGATCTGGAAATGCGTCATATCAAGGCACACCTGATACATCATCTCACTTGTCTGGAGAGACTAGCGATGTGATCTATTGGATTGCGATGTTGACTGACATGTAATCAGCTTGTAAATAAAAGTTGATATATGCATTTTGAGGACGAGGGCTAAAAGACTCGTCCTCTTTTATTTTAGGCAGGCATGGCGATAGTAGGTCCGGTAGCTTTATACAACAATGTTCCGATTGAACCACAGTATTATGCACCGTGGCGATTCGTGATATCGGCTATCACACTAGGGGTGACGACCACTGTCACTATGGTCATTCCGGCAATCACGACTCTAAACTACGTTGTAGGCCAGCTGGTCAGACTAATCATTCCACCAACATTCGGATGTAGACAACTTAATGAGAAAACAGGCTATGTCATCGCGGTAAATCTCCCTGATCAGGTCACTTTAAGCATTGATTCAACGAATGCTGACGCTTACATCGCATCTTCCGCTACGACTCCAGCTCAGATTCTCGCTGTTGGCGACATTAACAGCGGCGCAATAAACATGAGTCAAGCAACGACTACGTTTATCCCCGGCAGCTTTATAAACATCTCACCAAACTGAGGAAATTATGACAGACAACAAACCAAAAGTAAAGAATATGAATTCAGCTTCCGAAAGAGAGCTGGACAAAGTGAAAGAGCAGTTCGATAACTTCGACGCTCAAGTTAAAGAAATGACAATGGACAGAATGAGCGAAGCTCCGAAGCTGGAGGCTGAGCCACAGACTAAGATGTCGCAAAATGAGCTTGCTAAGTCGAAGGATATCTATCTTAAGCCTGACAAGGTTATTAGCTGCAGAGAGAAGTTTAACGAGAAATACCGAGAGGATTTCAACTTTGGTAAGGAATACGTCCAGTTCGTTGGCGAACACAAAGAGCTTATCGGTGAGAACATTGAGATCTGGACAAAGCCTTTCGCTGGCGTTCCTGCAGAATACTGGATCGTTCCTACAAATAAGCCTGTGTGGGGTCCACGCTATCTTGCCGAGCAGATTAAGCGTAAATCCTACCACAGATTAACCATGAAAGAATCAGCCGATCCTAGCAACTATGTCGGATCTAATGGTGCTGGAGCTATGTACGGCAAAATCGTTGCTGATACGACTATCCAAAGAATTGACGCTACGCCTGTGTCGAAACGCAAGTCCGTATTCATGGGCGGTAACGAGTTTTAACCATACAAAAGGAGATTAATATGGCTAAGAAAATGTGTGAAAAAAAAGGAATGAAGCATGAGAAAGGTTCTAAGAAGATGGATAAACATGCTGAAATTCCTATGCACAAGAAGAAAAAGAAGTAAGGCTAAAAAGCCCAAATGATGATATGATATCCTCCTAATTTTGGAGGATATATGAAAGAATGCAGATGTTGTAAGCAAACGAAAACTGATAATGAGTTTTATAAAAGAGCTAGGAATTTAGACGGGCTATACTCGTATTGCAAGGAATGCACTCTTAAGAAAGATTATTACGATAAAAGAGAACATGTTTTAAAAATAGCTGCGGTTTATAGAGACAAAAATAAACAGAACATCTCTCGCAGAGAAGCCGAAAGAAGGCTAAAAGACCCTGAGAGGTTTGAAAAGGATAAGTTAAAACACCTCAAGTGGTCACAAAAAAACAGATATAGGTTAAATGAATGGCAAAGAAATTGGTATCAGAATAATAAAGAAAAAAGACGGGCACATGTTGTGCTCAGTAGAGCAATAGGAAGCGGAAAAATAATGAGACCTAATGAATGTTCGGAATGCAAAAAACAATGTAAGCCCGATGGACATCATTTAGATTACAACAAGCCTCTTGAAGTTGTTTGGATTTGTAGAGCATGCCATTCAAGAAAGTCTCCAAGGACGGTAATTAGATGAATTTGTTGTCCGATATTCTGACTTACATACGTAGAATAATTAAAAGTCCATCGGATGCAACTATAACAGACAACTTGTTGATAGATTATGTCAACCGTTTCTGGTTGGCCGACGTTGATGCTCGTCTTCAGCTTTTCGATCTAAAGACAACCTATCAGTTCCAGACTTCCCCAGGTGTTGATCAATATAACATGCCGCTGTATAGCCTACAAACCGAAGGGACTGGCACAGGATCGTCCTCCATTAGCTTCTACCCCGTGTATCAGGGATTCATGCCCTATTGCCGCATTGGTGGTGTGTCGGTCGGATTCTACACGCAAAGAAGCCAATTCTTTCAATATTGGGACAACTACATCCAACCTTACGAGACGGTAGGAATAGGCAACGGTGGCGCAACTTATACACTTCAGATCCCATTTGCTCCGGCCTCACAGACTGCGGTTAATCAGATTCCCTCGGGCATTCTTAGAGGTCACGTTGATATTACGGGGATTGTCGCAACGAATCAGAACGTAGACCCACCGATTACAGCAGCCGGACCATCATCTAACTTCCAACAAATACCCGTTACAAGCGCCATTCCTGCGGTTTACTTTACGACAACCGATGCCACGGGCGCTAACGTCATTGTGGCGGACTCAGGTCAGTTCCTAGAGGGGAATGTAAACTATGGCCTTATGATGAGGCCCGGTCCAGCTCCGTTCGGTAATGTGGCTTTGAATGGTGGTTATTCGACTACATCAAACACTTTCAATTACAACACAGGGACCGCAACGATTACCTTCACAGATGCGTCGGGCGCAGCATTAAATATTCCACAAGGCCAGCAGATCAATGCTCAGTGCTATTACTTCAATCCGGGCATCCCTAGAGCGATTCTATTCTACAACAACGTGCTAACGCTGCGGACCGTACCTGATACTCAATATTTAGTTGAACTTGAGGGTTATCTATCCCCGGCAGCGTTCTTAACCAGTGGGCAAGCGATACAGTTCGCTTATATGTGCGAGTACATAGCTAGAGGCGCTGCAAGAAAGATTCTATCCGATACGGGCGATACCGAGCAGTTTAACTTTTATGAACCGCTGTTTAGAGAGCAGGAGATGCTTGTCTGGAAAAGAAGCCAGAGACAGTTCACAAGTACGAGAACACAGACCCTTTATAGCCAAGGTAATGACCGAGGCACTATGGGCAATAACTACGGAGTGGGGACACCTTAATGGGAATATCATACGATCCAACTAAGCCAGCGGCCAATGATAAGCCATCTAATGATCAAGCTCCGATGCAAACAAACTTCGCGTCCATTAAAACTTTGATTGATGTGGACCATGTGGACTTTAGCAATGGAAACTATGGAATGCACCAATGGGTTCAATTGCCAGTTCCCTATGCCGCTGGAACAACTGTTCCAGTTCCAAGATTGTTTACAAATACTGTGGATGGATTGGGAAATGCTTTACCCGGATCACTAGCTCAATTCTTTGCGTATAATGCAGGTGTTGCAGGCCAAAGTTCATCTAATTATATCTCTAAAGCCCAAGGCAGCGTACTGTTGTTTGGGGGTATTATACTTAAGTGGGGAACGTCTGCGGCTGCAACAGATGCAAGCACACAGAACTTCGTTAATGCTTTTCCAAACAATTGCTTCAATGTGCAGGTTACAATAAATAAATCGAGCACATTGGCAACAGTTGGAACTAATGGATTTACCACTACAGGATTTACATTCAGAACTTCCGCCTCTGGCGGCGTACCCATCACCTATATCGCTATAGGCAACTAATATGCCAGAGCAAATCTACATTGGTAACTTTCCCAAAGGGCAGTTAACCGATAGACTGCCATTCAATATTGATAACAGTTCATTCCCGAACCTATTCAACATGTATTGCTGGCGCGGGAGATTAAAGCGCAAGAGGGGCACGCGCCTGCTAGGCCAGATGCAGATTCAAGCAGTTATGTCGGCATCTCCTACAGCGTGGCAGCTTTTGGGATTTAGTCTGGTTTCAGGAGCAGGCAATCTCATTACAACCTATGGATTCGGGGATACTGCAACCATTGTGCCGGGATCTGTTTCTTTAGTTGTTAATTCAGATCAAACTTATATAGACGCTAGAGATGGCACTCTCTCAGGTTCAAGCGGTGGAACAGGAACAATAAACTACGCTACAGGTGCATTTACAACGTCTGCTGGAGCAAATAATACAGTAACCGGATCGTTCTCATATTTCCCCGGTAATGTATCTGAAGGGCAGCGCGACTTTATTAATCAATCAGAAAGCCTATTTCCGCTGATGCTGTCATTCGATACGACGAATGCCTATCAAGTCAATCAAACGAGTACGCCTTTCTTCTATAACGTAACCTTTTATAAAGGATCACAAGTTCCCTTTGAATGGTCGGGGCAAGACTATCAGCAATTCTTTACAACGAACTATCAAGGCGCATTATGGGCGACAAATGGAAAGGCAGGCTTTAATTTTCTTTCTGGAACTTATGATAATTCTGGTGGTCATGGCGGAAGCGGATCAATGAATATATGGTTTGTTTTTAAGAACGGAGTGGCTGATTTTACTACGCTTGTCATTGGAGACAAACTATTCTTTAATGAATGGGCGGCTGGCGGAGTAACACTTAACGGTATTGTAGGAACTGTTAGCGATGTAACAAATGCAGCATCGGGAAATTATAAAGTTACTTTTGCTGCAAATCAAACAGTTTCTAGCACTGGCATTGTGCAGCTTCTCACCAACTCAATAGGCTCTCAAGATGGAATCAAATGGTATGATGGCGATCCTACTAACGGCTCTGGCGTTCCTAATAGTACTGGACTTGGATGGGTAAATTTTGCTCCCCCACTGACTGCAGCGACAGTAGCCATTGATGGAAGCTCGACTCAAAAGTGGTATTTAATCGGAGCCGTCGCAATTGCAGCATTCAAGGATAGACTTGTATTCTTTAACCCTACAATTGGAACAAGCTCTGGTATGGTGCTGCCGCTTCAAGACACGGCCTTATGGTCATGGAACGGAACGCCTTATTATGCCCTCCCTGTACCATCCAATCAAACTGCCGATGTTAGGGCTTATTACGTTGACCAGACGGGTTTAGGCGGCTATTTGCCAGCGGGAATCTCTGCGCCTATTGTGACCGTCTCCAACAATGAAGACGTATTGCTAGTCGGCTTTGGTGGAGGCAGAGGAAGAAAGGCAAGGTTTGTCTACACTGGTAACGATCTCCAGCCATTCTTATGGTATAGCATTAACTCTGAACTGCCCTCAGATTCTACATTCTCGTCTATCACGCTCGATAAAGGTGCGCTTGACATTGGAACGTATGGCATATCAATGACGGATCAGCAATCAAGTCAGAGAATTGATCTTGATATACCTGATTCAGTATTTCAGATATCGAGCATTAATAATGGTCTGCAGAGGGTTAATTCTGTACGGGACTTCTTTAGGGAATGGGTTTACTTTAACTATCCCATCAATAACAGCCAGTGGAAATACCCTACGCAAAGCTTTCTGTTTAACTATCGAGATAACACATGGGCCGTTCTCTATGAAAACTTTACTAGCCAAGGGACATTCCGATATACGACAGGCGAGACGTGGGCTACCCTTCTATATGATAACTGGGATCAATGGGTTGATCCGTGGAACTCTGGAACCGCATCGGCTCAATTCCCGAACATAGTAGGCGGCACTCCACAAGGCTATGTGATGATCAAAGGCGAGGGGACGGGCGAAGGTCCATGTTGCACAATTTACGCGATTGCTACGGCCAATGCAGGGACTGCAACGCAGATTACATCGTATAATCACTGTTTAACTGACGCAAATCCGAATACATATGCGGGAGACTTCATCTACATTACGGGTGCATTATTGAACTCAAACATTACGGGGATAACCCAAGCAAATCCCTGCGTTATAACAACGAACAATAATTTTACTGTAGGTGAGACGGTAACAATTAGTAGTGTTCAAGGCATGACACAGCTAAATGGAAACTCTTACATCATCTCAGCGGCGTCGGCAACAAGCATTACGATTAATGTAGACTCAACAGGATTTAGCGCCTACACAACTGGAGGAATTGTCAATCTAGTTGGTCAATTCAATGGGCTGATAGGTAAAGTAATTCAGGTGGTAGATGCGAATAACTTCGTTGTGGATATCGCCTTCCCATCGGGAACATATTCGGGGTTGGGAGTATTCGCTAAGCTGTCGCAGCCATTCATGCAAACTAAACAGTTTAACCCATATTGGGATCAGGGAAGACAGGTCCGTCTTTCAACTCAGAAATATCTCATGGACTATACTTTTAATGCTCAAGTAACAGTGAACGTAAATTTGAGCCAAGACCCCGATACAGTGTGGAATACGAACCAAAATGACGCGCTAGTATATTCTCAGATCATGTACACTTGCCCAGAGAGCACAAACTTGGGGCTTACGCCAGCGAATACGAATCTTCAGATGCCGACGGCACAGAGTCAGTATCAGATCTGGCATAGGTTTAATACAAGCTTGATAGGGGATAGCGTGCAGATAGGATTAACTTTGAGCACACAGGAAAGTGCGCCGGGGCTAAGAGATGCTCAGATGTATAATCTTGATTATGCAACGAGTGAAGTCACGCTGCATGGGATAAACCTCGTAGTAGAGAAAGGACCGCATTTAGCATGATTGATTTTTTAGAAGTTAGAAAAATCTCACTAACCCCAGAAGAAGCCGAACAAATATCAAGATTAAATATTGGAGATCATTTTACATTTCGCTGTACAGAATATGTTTTAACCGAAATTAAAGATAAAGAACCGGTCTGGGCACTTTTACCTGAGATTAAGAATGACCACAACAACTGAACTCCCCCTATGGACTTCATTTGACATTGCTAATCCTAAGCGAGGCGTAAATCTCATTATTAGGCTTAAAGATGGACGCGAATTAAAAGGTCAAAGTTGGCACACAGAGCTCATATTTGATGATGTTTTTTCCGATAAAATTGAAGGCGGACATTATGATCTTCAGATTCAGTCTACCCATTGGAAGTACGCATGACCACAACAACTAACCTCCAATTCTCACCCTATCTAAAGACCCAGTGGCAGTTTCCTAACGAGGATGTACGCGGTCTAGCTACCCAAATTGACATCTCATACATCGACATCTCATCTAAGGTTAACGCCCGAACCATCGGAACATTTGCCACTAACTTTCCTCTAGTAACAGGAGAGCGCTGGTATCTCTCAGGATCGTCCACAGGACAACAGACTTTGCGTCAGGTCTATCCTTTTACTGCTGCGGGTAATATAGCGCATGGGTTAAACTTCGCTGCCATAACCACGTTTACGAGGATCTATGGCGTATTTACAGATGGGAGTATCTATTATCCGCTGCCATATGTTGATGTTGTGGCTGCGAACAATCAGGTCAATGTGGTCGTTAATAGCGCGAATATTGTCGTGACTGCGGGAGGAGGAACTCCTCCAAGCATAACGAGTGGGTATGTTGTGCTGGAGTGGTTAAGCCAATTCTAAAGGAGTTTTATGCCTTGTATCTGTTATGGAGCCATGTCTGGCCAAGATGAATATGACGAATTTCTAAAAAGTGAAGAAGGAAAACAGGTCATGTTTCATATAACATCAGCTGCTGCTTTAATAAAATCACATCGAATTTCAGAAGAAGCAAAGCATAATATAAACAATATTGAATTTAGGCAGATGTTTGTGAAATGTCTGCTTCACATGCTTGTTGGGTGCGATGAAAACCAGAGGCCTAAAGCAACTGAGTAATGCACAGAAAATCGACATATCCTGAAAACATGCACAAAAAATACGGAAATATCGACATATCGCTCAATGAAGGAATCGAACCTTCGACACCCAAATTAACAGTTTGATGCTCTACCGCTGAGCTAATTGAGCAAAAAAAGAGCGAGGTCTATCCAGTTGCCTTTGTCTACAGGTCAGTAACATTTAGGGTTTTTAAGCCCAGTGCGCCTGCACGCTTGAGGGCCAACCTCACGGCTCCCTTCCTGGTTTACCAGACCTCACTCAAATGCCGTCGCTAGGATTCGAACCCAGGACCTTCAAGTTACAAACATGTTGCTCTGCCAACTGAGCTACGACGGCTTTCTATTAAGTTAATATTTGCCAGAAAAAAACACAAATGGCATACATAGAACTGTCCTATGTTGGTCTATTGTAAGTGCCCCCTGAACCGTAAGTAAGGGGGATTTTTATTTGTACTCCTTAAGATACTGCTCATAATCAATATGATTATATAGCATCCATTCTCTTATGTTCCTATAGCCAGTTACTTTTTCGAACAACTTTTCATTTCTAATGAATGGATATAGATACTGTCTCCTCGTCGCACGTAAAAATCTTAACCCACGTGCTTCCATGCAACGAATTCTTTCTTTGCAAATTCCCACCATTAGCGCTGCCTCATGAAGCGTCTTTCTTTTTTCATTAAAAAGCCCAAATCGATGAATGATAGCAAATTTTGCTCCTGGTTCATTTGGTCCAAAACTTTCAATTAGATCCCAATCATCTAAGTTCTCAGGAATTTGGAGATCAATAATGTCGATTGTGGGAAGTAATTCTCTATATTTTTCTCGTTGCTGCTCAAGATAATACGGTATTTTCTTTTCAAGCATAAGTTTAGAATATAATTATCGACCTCGATTTACCCTACAAGAAAATACTTGCCAGTGCTAATGTGAAAAAAAGAGGTTTGCCATGTCTGTACCAGCTCTATCTAGAAACCAAGGCTCTACAGGAAACAAGATCCCAAAAGGCTATTCTTCAGGGCGGCTTCAACAATTTACTCCAGAACAAGTCGATGTTTTCAAAAATCAGATGTCTTTCGTGTCACCCGGGAGTCAGTTATCTCAAATGGCCCAAGGGAATGACTTAGGCTTTGCGCCCCATGAGGATTACGCTAGACGGCAGTTTCAAGAAGCCACAAGCGGATTAGCTTCACAGTTCAGCGGTCTTGGTATGGGAGCTAGGCGTGGTAGCGGATTCCAGAATCAGGCTACACAAGGGGCTCAGGACTTCGCTAGTATGTTAGCTAGGCAGCGTCAGGGACTACAAAGACAGGCTTTAGGAGATTTGATGGGCCTGAGCAATTCAATTCTTGGTCAAAGACCTTATGAACAATTCCTTACTAAACAAGAACAGCCATTCTGGAAACAGCTATTGCTAGGAGCGACAAGTGGAGTATCTAATGCGGCTGGTTCGTTGTTTGGGGGTCTAATGCCTTGGAATAAACAACAGCAGCCACAACAGCAATCGGGCGGATTTCAGCCTGCCAGTTATTAGGAGATTAATATGGTTCAAATATTAGAGAACAATCCTACATTTAGCCAACAACTTGGAAGAGCTTTAGGCGAGCAAACTGGCAAGTTCGCATCGAACTTCGCTGAGGATATGGCACTAAAGAAAAGAGGTGTCGATGTTGCTGGACTTACTGGATATGCGCGGGATGTTGCAATTAAGGAAGGCATCAAACGTGCGGCGTTGATAGAACAGGGCAGACGCACACTTGGACCGCAAGGCGGCACAGCTCAAACTCAAGGTTCCAAGGCCATTCAACCCACACAGGCCGCACAACCTGCCGCTGGTGCAATGCCTACCTCAAGACAGCCATCTTCACAGCGTCCTCAAGGCGGAACATCTAAGATTATAATCCCTCCTGAACAGATCGAAGCAGAGGCCGCACGCAGAGGAACTGAAAAGCTTAATAGAGGCGTACCAACAGATCTACAAAGCGAAATTGCGCTTATCCAACAAGAGAATGCCAATGTCTCCCAATATCAAGGATATCAAAAAACCATTGGCGATCAGGCTGAAGCAGAATTGGGGAAAGTCTATAAAAGAGCAACCCCCGAAGAATCGGCCTATTTCCGAAGAAAAGGCGAAGGACTTGCAACACAGGGACTATCTCAAGCTCAAATTGATAGAGAGCTGGCACGCGATGCGCGTAATTTCACTAATCAGCTTAAAAAACTAGATGAGACTCCCGGCGCTAGAGCTCGCCATAAAGTAGGACAAGCTTTTAAAGGAACAGGAAGAACAGACGAACAGCGTCGCAGAGAGATTCAAGCGGCTGCAAAACCTCTTTTAGATGAAGGTCTTTACGAATCTGTTCGCAATCGCTTGCATAGCAATGGTTATGGACCAGAAGAAACCGAGTCTTTGATCTCAGATTTGAGTGAGCAAGCTAAAAAAAGCTTGAGCGATTTTAATGCACCTGCTGCACCGAAAGACAAAAACTTCAAATATAAATACAAAGAAGGTAAGAAAGAGGCTTTACAAGCCACACAAGATCCTACCTATAGAACATATGCCAACAATCCACAGGGCCAGCAAGAATTTGCTCAAAATCTACAAAAGACCTTGCAGAGCGATCCTAACACTAATCTGCTTCTCTTGCGCAAGGCATACGAAGACAAGGGCGTAGATTGGAATACATTTAAGCAGGAATTCGATAGTCTTTTAGAGAGTGGACAAATCCAATTGAACGACGACCAAATGAATATGAGCGAATATCTGCAAGAGCCTCCTTTGGATAGATTGGACAAGCTTTTAGCCGACTTTAACTTCATAGGTAGATAATGGCTATCGGCGCATTAGTTGGAAGCTGGACAGCAAAGACAATTGTAAAACAGATTGCTAAGAAGTTTCCCAAATTCGCTCCATATATTGACAAGGCTGAAAAAGCCGGATTCTTGGCTCCTTCGATATTGAAATCATTAATGGGTAAAGAAGCCCAATATCAAACAGAACAGGCCACTAGATCTGAAGATAGGAAGAAAACTAAGCGGAACTATGCTCTAGCGGCTTTAGGGCTAGTTGGAGGCGCAGGACTAGGCGCAGCCAAGCTCGCAGGCCGAGGGGCCGCAGCAGCCACACAAGCAGGTCAGCAGCCTATTCTTGGAACGACTGGACCTACAGCGCCTAATGTTCCACCGGCCGGAGGTGGCGGGGGCGGTCCGTCCGGTGGAGGATCGCCACTTCCTGTCGCTCCAAATGTTCAAAGAACTAACCTTCAAACTGGGGTGACAGAAAACTTACCGAAAGATGTCACAGGTCATCAAAACTATCCTGCTTTTAGAAACTTTGTCCAGAAACACGCTCAAGCTGGCCATAGCCCTGAAGAAATCGAATCAATAGCTAAACAGTCTAATGCCTTCTCCAATGTGGTTCAAGATATTGAAAAAAATACAGGCAAGCCCTTAGTTGAGGGTATTAGAATGATTACGGGTGGTTCTAAACCAGCAGCGACTCAAGGAGTCCCAACACAGGCGACTTCTCAACCAAAAGTTGTAGAAAAGGGAATAATCGTTAATACTCCGATGGGTCCGGGCGAAGTTCATAAAACACATGGCGACAATGCCTATGTTGAAATTAACGGAAAGCTCAAAAAAGTTCCGTTGTCTGAAGCAGAACCTCCATCTCAAGATATGGTAAATGTTGTAAACGACCTTCTTAAAATACCTGAAGTTGACCGTTCTTCTAATGTAGCTGCTTTCGGATATAATCCAGAAAGACAATTGCTTATTATGCAATTCCATGATGGGAAATTTTACACATATCACAATGTTACACCTGATATTATCGAAAGTCTAAAAAACAAAGATGCTACTCCAGTAACGTCTGGAGAGAATCAATTCGGCGCATGGAACCCAGACGATCCACATGGATCTCTTGGGGCTGCTTTGGATCAGTTTATTAAAAAAGATCCTAGATGGAAAAAAGCAGGTAAGGGACAGCCTCCAAATCCTAATTACTTTAATTATGAAACTGGTTATGATTACTGGCATCAATTAAGACGAAAGAGAAAGAAATGAAACATTCTGATGAAATAGAAGTACAGCTTGCAAAAGATGTCCAATATCTAATGGCTTCAATAAAAGCAGCTAAGAAAAAGAAGAAGAAAAAAGGGAAGAAGAAATAATGGCACGACATAAATATCATGAAAAAAGATTAGAGAAGAATGCGCATGGCGTATTAATGCGCGAGCCAAGATCAAGCACAAAGCCTATTTCAAGACCTACGCATACGCCAAAGGGTGAGAGAAAGGCGAGAAAGACGTATATATTGGCACAGAAAGCCAAGATCGGCAAGTAATCAATTGCCTATCGATCTCTGATATTCTGCTTCGATCTCTTCATAAGTTGTCGTCGGTTGCGATTCGATCATCTTCTGCGCCTCCATCTGGGCAATATAGTTTCTCAGCATCATGTTCTCATTCTGAAGGTGTGCAGCAATAGTTTGTTCATTTTTAAGAGCTATATTGGCATCAATTAAATTAGATGCTTTCATGCCGAGCCAAAGTGCTCCAAGTTCTAGTAATGTGCTCATGTTATTTCTCCTCTTTGTTTTCATTAACTTTCACTGTTTTATAATTATCATTCATATATTGCTTAGGAATCATTTTTATCTTTATAATATTGTGTATGTTTACACATGTTCCAATAAAAAGCAAAGGAACTACTATACACGATACAAACCAAACAACTTGATGAAAAGCTGGCCTATCATAAGATCTTTCATATTGAATATTTAAAAGCTTGACCGACCAAAACACTAGACCGCCTATCAAAATAATGCTGCCTATTACACTGAGATAAGCGATCAGGTTGTCAAACTTAAGAATATCTTCATCCATTTTGAGTTTTCTCCTCTGTAGTTTGTATTTTAGCCAATTCTTTTGGCAAATGGCCTTGCGCCATTAAAACAGCCTTTACTACAGCAAGGTCTTTTTCGATGGCAGCAAAACGATTGCTTACATCGCTGAATTTATGATTCATCCATAAAATTGAAGTAACAATACCTCCGATAACAATAACTGTGTCTACATGTTTTTTAACAAAGTTCATTTTTTACCTTTTTGTCTTGTTTATCGGCTATATCATAGAGTTTTTCTAGAGCTTCTTCAAGGTCTGTAAATTCTTCAAGTTCTATTTCTTCGTCCATAATATATCCGTTTCCGTCTATTATAACTGAAAGCAGAATTAAAGCAAGAAAAAAGAGGGGCTAAAGTGAAAGAAAATTAGACTAACCAACACCCGCCCCAAGCTCTAAAGACGTAATCTTCCCTTTAATTCCTGCATCTTTTCGTAAGCATTTTTTTGACCAGACGCACTAAAATCCCCAGCAGCGGCATAAGGCGCAGCCCCTACCCCTGAAGGCTGGTAGTAAGGACTTCTTTTATTAGCGTCAATTTTTTCCTGTATAGAAGCTTGCTTCTGCTCGGGCTTATCAACGCCAAGGGCCTTTATGTTCTCATAGACGAGCTTATTCCTTTCAAAGCCCTCTGGCATCCTTAAGATGTTTTCAGCAAGCCTTGGGTGCTTCTGCGCAAACCGCTCAATCGTATCAGCACTCATCACAGTCTCAAAATCAGCATTCTCTCTAAGATAGCTATGCTTTCTCTCAATCTCAATCATAGCAGCGGCCTTAGCCTCTGCTTTCTGATCAATCGTTTGCTCTATTTTGCTTTGAAACTTGTGCAGTTCTTTATTAAGTTTTCGACGATCGACATAAGGCTCATCGTCTTCCTTATCGTCTTCATCATCGGGATCGGCTCGCCGCGCTCGTTCTTGAGCAGCTCTTTCAGCTGCAATAGCTCTCTCTTCGGCTTGCTGTCTTGCGAGGCGTTCTTGTTCAAGTTGTCGTTCGTACATCTTACGTTGCTTTGAAAGATTGCTTTCAATGGTATCATTCTTAGCTTCCTGTGTTTGTGTTTGATCTTCTGACATGGTTATCCTTTTTGCTCTTGACGCTGAGCCGCGGTTGGATATATTGTCATGTAACATAATAAAATATTGAGGGCAAGTATGGATCTGGAAGAGTTTTTAAAGCAGATTGCCGAACTTAACGTTCGAGTGAAAGATTTTCAGAATCTTGATCGAATGATCTGTGCTGAAATAGGCATCTGGAGAAGACGTTATTTAGACTCATTGCCAAAAGATTCAATAGAAGAAAAAGATATTTTTGTTAGAACAGTTTTTGGTGCGGCTCCTGTAGCCGAAATTGTTAAAAAGTCGCCAGAGAAACTTATAGAAGAAATTCGTAAGGGCTATGATGAGCATCATCAAGATTGAGGATGCCTACCGTGAAGAAAGTGAATTCGAATGAATGCAAAAAGGAGTGTAAAAATGACTAGTTTAGAAGAAGTAAAAAAACAGATTGAATGTGGTTTGGTTCCTATTGAGTATGGAAAGATCACAAAATATATAAAAATGTCTCCGGAGCTTCAAAAGTCAATGATGGAAAGAATGACCGAATATGAAAAAGCTTCAAACGATATTTTAAAAGCAATTCTGGGGTCTGATGGACATTCAAGAGCTTGAGAAATTTTGTAACTATGCGAAGGTGGCAAATCCTCCATTCAATCCTTCTGAGGCTATTCTATGCTTAATAGATAAAATTCATTGGCTAGAGAGAAGAATTTCTTCTATGGAGCTTGAAAAAGAACCTTATGAAGACTAAGAGAAAATTGAATTGCGTCGATTGTAAAAAGGAAATCGATTACTTAGATGCTGCGCCTCACTGGGATTTAGAAAATCCGGATGCTCCAAAGGTTTACTCCTGTAAAGAATGTTTAGAGAAAGTTCCTATAGCAACTGAGAATCAGTTAATGAAGATGTTTTTGAGCGGATTTAAGAAAAGGATGGCGGATGAAAGTAACCAGAAGTGACGCTCACGACCGTTATTCCTACTACAAGAATCAAGATTTTGACATTGGCATCTGCTGCCAGAATCTTATCGACCAGCGTCCATTTGGAGATCATGCGTTCTATATCTTCGCTCACGCACGCACATTGGGACTTGATGAAAAGATCAAGCTCTATTCTTCTGGAAAATACGAAACGCTCGACAAAGTTCCTGAGAAAACTCTAATATGGCAGCCTAGACTTACAAAGCCCAAGGCTCAGACTAACTCGATGCTATTCAAGGCTTATCCCGGAACAGACAACATCAAGATCATTTGGATCATTCCTCCTAGAGAGATGTGGGATCAATACAAGAAAGGCAATATGACGGAGAATGAGACGATCTGCATTAGCATCCATGACTTTGAGCATAATAGGGATCAATTGGAAGCTAAAGAGCCAGATGACCTATCCGATGGGGCAATAGACAAGATTTACGAAGAAATAAGCAGAGAAGCAAGGAAGGGTAAGAATGTTTGAAGAAACTGAGGAAATCTTAAAGAGGATTTTCAAGTTTATAGAGTTTCACTTGGGAAAACCTATGCCAAGCTCTTAGGGGGCTTTTGGAGCTTCTTCGGAGCCACAGGATTCTCCCCCGGCGAATAAACCTGACGAATCTTGCCCATCTTAGCTGGGATAGCACGACCATAAAAGTCACCCATGCCGTGCTTAGTGTTAGCAGTATGGGCTTGTTTAACTCTCGATTTCTTCATGGTCAACCTTTTTGATTTCTATTTTTTTTAGACAATGAGGGCATTGTTTAACCAATGGAAGATCTCCGTCAATAAATCTAAATACTTCATCACATTCTGGGCAAATGGTTGTGATGACCTTGAGTGCTGTCATTATACTTCGTCAATTCTCATTGTATTGACGCGACCCATAGGCAGGCTTGGAGATGAAGTTTTAGGATTGCCTTCATGGCCAACAGGTTGTTTATGGCCTACACCATGAATAGTACCAGCATTCATAAAACAGCTCGATCTTTCATCATAAACTGGAGCATTAAAGTTCCAGAAATTTTTAATCGTTGAGTGCTTTTCTTCTTTGACTGGATCTTTAAAGCTAGTTTTCATGGTTTTTTTCATAGTTATACCTACTTATGATGGGTTATACTCAATTTCAGGCATAACCCAGTTAACTTAGTTTCTGTAGTTGTTCTTAACAGGATGGCCTTTCGCTTTAGAAATACCATGCTCTTGCTGAGATTTAATAGCTTCGGTTGTGTCTTCGTAAGTTCCTACAGCTCCAGCACCTTCGGCTGAACTTTCAGCTTTATGCTTTACA
>Ga0181537_10000394_pt1 | contig 41031 bp, 60 predicted proteins | sample PEATcosm2014_Bin_39_FD_119765 | JGI IMG/M metagenome (GOLD analysis project Ga0181537, IMG submission 119765) | Peatland microbial communities from MTU Mesocosm Facility, Houghton, MI, USA - PEATcosm2014_Bin23_10_metaG | ecosystem: Environmental > Terrestrial > Soil > Wetlands > Peat | place...
ATAGCCAAGGAAATAACCAAGGCGGTATAGGAAATAATACAAGCACGGGGTTACCATGACATGGCCTTATAATCCAGCGATCCCTAATCCTCCGAACGATCCAGCTGATGACGTTGCCGGCATGCAGACAAATGCAAGTTCGATTGCGAGTCTTATAGCAGTCGATCACGTAAAATTCAATGTTCCGGGTGGCGGACAGCATAATCAGGTCACATTTAACTCTAATAATGTTCCTGGAGTCTTTCCTGTGAGCCCTCCAGTAGCGTTTACCAATGCAATCACAGGCGGAAATAATGGTCTGTTTTTCTATTCAGGATCTGCGGTTCAAAGCGCCAATCAATATGTTGCAAGCGGTAATGGTAGCACAATGCTGCTTGGGGGAATTATTCTGAAATGGGGGACAGTAACCTACAACGGTACAGGTGGAGCGCAATCCTTTAATTTTACCCCAGCGTTTCCAAATAATGCATATTCGGTCGTTGTGCAATCAACATCTAATAGTGGTTTAGCATTTGCACAAGCAAACATAATAAGCCAAAGTTCTTTTCAAATTGCCTCGAACGGAAACGTTGGACATACTGTAAATTATTACTATATCGCTATAGGCAACTAACATGCCCGAGCAAATCTACATTGGCAACTACTCTAAGGGCCAAATCACTAGTAGATTGCCTTTTGTCATCGATAATGATGCATTCCCTACCATGTACAACTTCTATAGTTGGCGGGGAAGAGCTAAGAGGAAAAGAGGCACGATCTTTCTTGGACAATTAGAGTTTCAAGAAGAAATAACCTCTGGAGCATCGGTTACAATTACAGCGGCAACTCAAGCAAATCCTGCTGTTTTAACGGCAGTTAATGGTTTTTCTGCGGGAGAACAGGTTTATATTTCTGGAGTTGTTGGGATGACACAACTCAATGGAAATGTATATAGTATTGTATCTGCAAACGCCGGTTCAATAACTATCGCAGTTGATTCAACGGGTTTTACTCCTTACATTAGCGGAGGAACTGCCACCTTAATTGAAAGTTGGGAACTCCTCCCTTTTAATCTAGTTGCAGGCGCCGGCAACCTAATTACACAATATACTTTAGGCGCCACTTCTTCGATCACTCCTGGAGATATTAGCCTAGTGATTGGCGGTCAAACCTATACAGATTTGTTGATGGATGGGACACTTCAAGGATCTGGAGGGGGAACGGGTACAATCAATTATGCCACGGGAGCTTTCACGATAGCTGGTGGTGGTACAGATGTTGTCACTGGGACATTCTCCTACTTCCCTGGGCTTCCTGTCATCGGACTTCAAGATTTTGCGTATATTTCTTCAGCAGGCTTAGCCAATGTTCCAACAATCTATCCATTTTTACTAGCCTTTGACACAGACTATGCTTACCAAGTTAACCAGTCGACTTCATCTATATTCTTCTATGATGTTAGTTATTACAAGTATACTAATAATCCTGTAATTTGGACAGGGCACGACTATCAACTGTTCTGGACGACAAATTATCAATCTGCCCTATGGGCTACAAATAATAAGCCAGGATTTAGTTTTAAACCGTTAAGCAATGTAGCAGGGATTTCAGTTACTCAAGTAACCGCAACACAAGTAACTATTACGATTACAGGGCATCAGCTCGTAGTCAATGATGTTATATGGATCAATGAAGTTACTGGAACTATTGCCACAGGATCGGGAGCTACTGCCAATCAAAATATCAATTTACAGACAGGTTATGTAGCTGCTGTTATCGATGCCAATACTATTACTGTTAATTTCGATGGGACAAAAGGCTCAACTCTAGCTAATTTCCAGCCTGGAGCTACAGGAAGCGGAGGAATTGCTCAATATCTCACAAGTGGCGTAATAACAGGTCAAGATGGAATTCGGTGGTATGATGGAGATCCAACTTCTGGAACGGGATTGCCAACCACAACGCTAGTTGGTTGGGTTAATTTTGCTCCTCCACTTACTGGAGCGATTGTTTCCATAGATGATGAAACACTTGGTAAATATTATTTAGTGGGAGCACTGGCAATTGTTCCTTTCAAAGATCGACTGCTTTTTTTTAGTCCTTGGATACAGACTAGCACTGGAGCCCCCATTCAATTACAAGATACAGTCATTTGGAGTTGGAATGGGACGCCCTATTATTCATCAGCTACCCCAGTTGCCGAAACCTTTAGTCCTACAGCCTATTATGTTGATCAAACAGGGCTTGGTGGGTGGCTTTCAGCAGGTGTTGCGCAGCCCATAAAAACAGTAGCAAACAATGAAGATGTTTTACTAGTAGGTTTCGCTGGTAGAGGTAGAAAAACTAGGTTTGTATACACAGGTAATGATCTTCAACCATTTCTGTTTTTCAATATTAACTCAGAGCTTCCTTCCGACTCGACATTCTCATCTGTCGTACTGGATAAAGGAGCAATAGATATTGGAGTCTATGGTATTGCCATGACTGACCAACAATCTTCTCAACGAGTGGATCTTGATATTCCAGATTCTGTATTCCAGATTCAAGCGCTGAATAATGGAGTTCTTAGGGTAAATGCTATTAGAGATTTCTTTAAAGAATGGATCTATTTTGCTTATCCAGTGAATAGCAGCGCTTGGCGATTCCCGACTCAGACTTTCTTGTTTAACTATCGAGACAATACGTGGGCTGTTCAGTATGAAAACTTCACAGTTCATGGCACATTCCGTCCACAAATGAAGAAAAGCTGGCTAACCACGGGCTTCCATTCATGGAATACATGGAGAGAGGCTTGGAATTCTGGATCTAGTTCGGCTCTATTCCCTAATATCGTGGCAGGAAACCCTCAGGGTTATGTACTAATCAAAGGACAAGGGACTGGGGAATCGATATCTGGAACTATTCAGGCTATTGCAAATAATGCTGGAGAAACTCAAATCACATCAATCGACCATTGCGTCGCAGTAGGTGACTATCTTTTTATTTCTGGCGTTTTAGGCCTTTTGACTTCCACTATTACTGCGATTACGCAAGCCTCTCAAGCCATTATTTCAACTGTAAACACATTCGTTGTTGGAGACTCAGTAACCATTTCCGGTGTTTTAGGGATGACAGAGCTTAATGGAAACACATACACCATTGTGGCAGCAACTGGTGCTAACATAACTATCGATGTTAATTCTACTAACTTTACTGCATATATATCGGGAGGAACTGTTACATCGGCCATCAATGGCTTAATAGGAGCTGTCCGAACCGTCATAGATGCAAATAACTTTGTGATTGATCTTCCAGTTCCCACATTTAGCACAGTATATTTAGGACTTGGTAAATTCACTCGCCTTTCTCAACCCCTTCTACAAACCAAACAATTCAATCCATACTGGGAACAAGGACGACAACTCAGACTTTCCGTACAGAAGTACTTAATGGACTTTACGGCCAATGCTCAGGTAACTGTTAATATTTATTTGAGCCAAGATCCAGATGATGCATGGAATAATGTACTCAATAATCCACCTCCAAATGGCCTTGTTTATAGCCAGCTGATGTATACTTGTCCAGAATCTACTAATATTGGCCTGACACCTGCTAATACAAACTTGCAAATGCCAACAGCAGAGGGTCAGTATCAGATTTGGCATAGGTTTAATACTAGTATGATAGGAGATTCAGTACAGGTTGGAATAACGCTCAATGATGCGCAGATGAGGAATTTGACTTATGCGACGAGTGAGATTACACTCCATGGTATACATTTAACCGTGGATAGGAGTAGTCATTTAGCATGAAGTGGATAAGCGTAAAAAATAGATTGCCCGAGGAGAGTGTTTCGGTTCTGGGATTTGGTTTTTCCGGAAGTTCTTCTGACGAAAATCGTTCTGTAAAATGTTTGATAGTCTCTTGTCATTCATTTTATAAGGACGAAAAACATTGGCGTGTTGAATGTCAATGTTACGAAATTGGAGGAGAGTTAGGATTTGAAGTCACTCATTGGATGCCCTTACCAGAGGCTCCCAAATGACTCTTCAACAGTCACCATATCTTCGCGAACAACGCCAATTCCCCAACGATGACCTACAAGAGCTATCCAACCAAGTCGATCATGCTTATATCGATATCGCATCTAAAGTGAATGCACGTTCGGTTGGTCTTTATGCCAACAACTTTCAGATTGTCACTGGAAATAGCTGGTTTCTGAATGGTTCAGCCCAACGTCAACAAACTTTGCGACAAGTCTATCAATTCACAGCAGCGGGAAATATCCCTCATGGTATTAACTTTGCGACCTTGACTTCCATTCCTATTGGATTCGGGGGATATACAGACGGGACTAATTGGTACGGAGTAATCTATGCAACAAGTGTGGCAATACCAGGTCAAATTAGTTTTTATGTAACTCCTACTAATATTGTAGTATTATTAGGCGGAGGCGCACCAGCGATTACTTCGGGAAGTATTGTGCTCGAGTGGTTGAGTCAGTATTAGCATGTCTTCTTTTATATCCCCCTCGAGGCGCTGTTCGTTTATACTGTCTGAAATAGGAGTGCAAATGAGCAGAAGGAAATATTGTTTAGACGGTCAGATTTTTGGAAAATTGACGGTCATTCGAATGGAAAAAGGTAAAAACCTTTGTAGGTGTGAGTGTGGAAACGAAAAGCTCATTTTGTCATGCGATTTGATTAGAGGGAAGTATGTTACTTGTGGTTGTGAGAAACATACTATTTCTAATATTCCTTATGATGATAGATTCAAAAAGAAGCTATATTCTCGAATAAGAATAGATGCCAATGGGTGTTGGAATTGGCTAGGATCTAAAACTAAAGAAGGATATGGAACTGTGGCATATCGGGGGCGCGCAAAAAAAGCGACTCGAATGTCATGGGTAATGACGTATGGTGAGATTCCAGACGATTTATTAGTGTGTCATAAATGTGATAACCCCTCTTGCATAAATCCACAGCATTTTTTCTTAGGTACAGATAAAGATAATACGCATGACTCAATTGCTAAGGGAAGAAAACCCGGTTTTCCAGTTGGACAAGATAGGCCCCAATCTAAGCTTAACGATGAAAAAGTGAAAATGATAAAGATTTTAATTCAAAACGGCGTTAGTGTGAGGAAAATAGCCCGTGATTATGGGATGGGCGCTACAACTATACGCCACATAAAAACTGGACGTTGTTGGAAGCATGTTAAAATTGAGGAGGACGAATGTCATCGCTAAGCGGTAGTCGCGGATCAGCAGGCAATAATATTCCAAAAGGATATGCGGCGGGAAAAATACAGCAATATACTCCTGAAGCCATGAACCTGTATAGGCAACAATTTGGATTAGTTGGCCCTGGAAGTCATCTTTATGAACAAGCAATGGGCAGTGATCAGGGTTTTGCTCCTTATGAAGATTATGCAAGACGACAATTCCAAGAGTTTTCCGGACAGAATGCTTCCCGATTTAGTGGACTTGGGATGGGTGCACGCCATGGAAGCGGTTTTCAGAATCAACAGACTCAAGGAGCTCAAGATTTTGCTTCAACATTAGCTATGCAGAGACAGGGATTGCAAAGGCAGGCGTTGATGGACTTGATGGGGATTAGTGAGTCTCTTCTGGGCCAAAGACCTCAAGAACAATTCTTAGTCCCTAAGAAAAAACCATTCTGGCAAGAGCTTTTGACTGGCGCAGCTGGTGGTTTAGGACAAGCAGCAGGATCAGTCCCCTTCATGTTTATATAGGATAAATTATGGTTCAAATTTTACCTGAATCTCCTTCTTTTGGAAGCCAACTTGGAAGAAACTTAGGAACTGGTTTGTCTCAAGGGATAAGCAGTGGAGTCGACTTTGCCAGTAAATTGGGTGTAGAGAAAGAGAAAAGTAAACTCATTATAAACGCTTTAATCGAAAAAGGTGTTTCTCCTGAAGATGCACAACTTTATTCTCGTCTGACTAAAGGCGGACAAACGGCCTTTGTTAAGGATGTGCTTGAATCAGAGAAAAGGAAAAAAGATCTTTCTCCCTTCAATCCATTAAAGCGGCAAAAAGATCTTTTGGGTTCGGAACAGAAAACTGAAACAGAAGAACAACTTTCTCCTGAGGAGATGGTAGACAGAGAAATAGAACAAGAAAATTATATTCAGGATCTAGGCCTAACTCCTGCTGAAAGAGTAAAAAGAGAAAAAGAACGTTTTGATACCGGATATAAGAAATACGAAGAATCAGGAGCAAAACTCCGGGGAATGACTAGGGACAAGGAAAGACTCGATATACTTGAGAAGCTTAACTCTAGTGACAAACTTCCTCAAAACATGGGACGGCTTAATGTTGATAAAGAAGGAAACTTAAGATTTCCCTTTGCGTCTACGCCTGAAGCCGAAAGATTTATTAAAACACTTAATGAATTTTCGGCTGGAGCCAAAGACACCTATGGTTCCCGTGTTACTAATTTCGATTTGCAGCAATACATGAGAAGGTATCCTACGCTTGTGAATTCAAAAGAAGGAAGACGTCAAATTCTTCAGCAAATGAAAATCGTCAACCAGATCAACTCCACATATTATAAGAACCTTAAAGATGCTTATGATAAAGCTGGCGGCGTACGAAAGATTGATGCTGATAGAGCTGATATGCTTGCAGAGAAAAAATCGGAACCTAAAATTCAAGAATTAGTCAAAAAATTCGACCAAATAGGTCAGTTTCCAACTCTCCCGAATGCCGCCGAATTTAAAGGATCAAAGATTCGAAATAAAGAGACTGGAGAAATCATGGTAAGTGATGGAAAAAACTGGATCCCTGAGGAAAAATAATGCCCTGGGAATTAGTAGAAAATGCATCCGAAGAATCTGGTGGTTTTAAGAAATTTGTCCAAGGAACCCAAAGAAATTTGGCTAGAACCGGAGCACGAGTTGTAGAACAGGGACTTGGGCTTCCGGGTGATATTTTAGACACTTTGGTTGGAGCCGGTCAGTGGGGACATGAAAAATTAGGAATGAGTAGCCCGGAACAAGAAAAGGGCATAGCTCAGGTACGAAAATATATTCCTACAACTGAAAAGATAAGAAAATTGCATGAACCTTACACGGATGAGTATCTACAACCACAAAATAAAGTGGAAGCTTTCGCAGATGATGTAGTTCAAGACGCAACGGCTCTTTTGTCTCCTTCGGGAAGAGCTAAACTTGCTGAAAAATATTCCGCTAAATTATTTAAAAAGCTGGCGATTTCTACGGGTGCAAACCTTGCTGGAGAAGGTATTGAACAAGTAACGGGAAGTAAAGAAGCTGGAACCTATTCTAAAATAGGATCTTTGTTTATTCTTTCCTTAATCGATAAAAGAAGCGCATCTAAACAGATCGGGGATTTGTATCAAAAAGCAGAAGCGAATCTTCCTCAAGGCGCAACTGGAAATTCAATCAAGTTAGATAAAAATCTCAGCAATCTAAAAACTACAGTGACAAAAGGAAGACCTCCGGAAAATCTGGCGCCTTCCGAAAAGTTTGTTCTAGATGAAATTCAAAAGTTTGAACGCCTTTCTCAAGAGGGAAAAATTCCAATAGAACAGTTAGTAGCTCAAAAGAGAAGCCTAAACGAAGAATTGACGAAATTGTATCAAACGATTCCTGGGAAAAAGGGACAGGCAAGAGCTAGAGATTTAGCGAAACAAATCAATCATTTTGCCAATGATGCAATCGAAGATTACGGTAAAACAAATCCTCAATTTATGATCCCTTATAGAGAGGCTAATCAAGCTTTTGGAACAATGGCTCAGTCCAATTGGATTGCAAATTGGGCAGAAAAAAATATTAAGCAAACCCCAATGACGTCAGGGCTTATGCACCTATTTCTGGGGCCGACAACTACAACGATGATCGGCGGAATCGCTTTCCCTTATCAAGGTTATAAATTAGCCTATAGAATTGGAAAATCACCAACTCTCGCCAAAATATATGGAAAAACATTAAAAGCCGCTGCTAAAGAAGACGCTGTTGCTTTTAATAAGTATCTCAAAGAATTAGACAATGCGATTCAAGAAGAGGAGGGCAAAGATCAGTGGGAATTTATAGATCAAGGATCAAATATAGATTCGCTAGAATCTTTGGGCTTGTCTGCAGTTAACGAAGAATAAATCGCAAAAATTAATCCAAAAAGACACAGCGTCAACCAAATAATTAAAAATCCCATCCTACAACCACAGGCTCCAATCATTTTTCATTTCACATAGGTCACATTCGCCGCCTTCGATCTCTTCAACGATAAACTTATCAAACTCGACTGCCATCTCGTCTTGAACACAGCCGCAACCTGAGCACATAATTTTTACGATCATTTCGTCTTGCATGATATTATTTTTCATGATTTTTCTCTCTTTCTTCAAGCAAAACAGCCATTTTGGCTTCTAAAATCAAAATCCTTTTTTCTAAAGATCCATCAAAATCTTTGGATCTATATGCAGGTTTTTCATAAGCTAAATATTTGACAAAAGAAGCCAAAGACTGACCTCTTTTTTTGCTCCAGAAATTTAAAATTTCGAATTCATCCTCGGTAAATGTGACATTTACTCTGTGACCTTTTCCAGCCATAATAACCTCACTATGTGCTTAGTGTAACACTTATGCGTCATTATGGCTATATAGAATCTTTCTTTTATATTCTCAATCTTTTCTTTAATTCCTGCATCTTAGCGTAAGCGCTTTTTTGACCGCTGTCACTAAAATCAGAGGCCGAAGCGTATGGAGCTGCCCCAACTCCAGATGGTTGGTAATAAGGACTTCTTCTATTCGCGTCGATTTTCTCTTGAACTGATGGCCCTTTTTGTTCAGGCTTATCGATTCCGAGGGTTTTGATTGTTTCATAAACAAGTTTTTGTCTCTCAAAAGTATTTGGCATCTTCAAGATATTATCCGCAAGATTTTTATGCTTCATTGCGAATTTCTCAAGTAGCTCTTCGTCTTTCATGACTTTTTCGAAATCCGAGTTTTGGTTTAAAAATGAATCTCTTCTCTCTTGCTCAATCATAGATGCAGCCTTGGCTTCGGCTTTTTGATCGATGGTTTGCTCTATGTTCTTTTGAAAGTTGTTAAGTTCTCGACGCAATTTTTTACGATCGACATAAGGTTCATCGTCTTCTTGATCGTCTCCATCATCTGAGGCAGTTGTTCGGGATTTTTCTTGAGCAAGTCTTTCAAGAGCTGCAATTCTCTCCTCGGCTTGTTTTCTTGCAATTCGTTCTTCTTCAAGCTTTCGCTCGTACATTTTACGCTGTTGAGAAAGATTCTTTTCAACGTCATCATTTTTTATTTCCTGTGCTTGGAGTACTTGATTTTCTTCTGACATATATGACATCCTATTTAGTCTTGACGCCGACTCGCGGTTGGATATACTGTCATGTAGCATAAAAAAATATTGACGGCAACTATTATGAAAATCTCACGTACTGATGCTCACGATCGGTTCTCTTATTTCCAGAAACAAGGCTTCGATATTGCGGAGTGCTGCCAAGATTTAATCAATAAGCGTCCATTTGGTGATCACCCTTTTTATATCTTTGCGCACGCAAGAACGCTTGGTCTCGATGAAAAGATCAAACTATATTCGACTGGAAAATATGAAACTCTGGATTTAGTTCCCGAAAAAACAATTATCTGGCAACCTAGATTGACTAAACCGAAAGCGCAATCGAATTCCATGCTTTTTAAGGCTTATCCTGGATCAGATAACATAAGAATCATATGGATTATTCCTCCAAGAGAGTTATGGGATCAGTTCAAAAAAGGCAACATGACAGAAAATCCAACGGTCTGGATGAGTATTCATGATTTTGAGCATAATCGAGAGCAGCTTGAGGCGAGGGAAGATGATGATTTGCCGGATGAAGAAATTGATCAGATTTACAGAGAAATAAGTAGAACCGCAAAAAAGGTTGATGATGTTCGTTGAAATTACCGATATAGCTATGAATCAGCCCTGCAAAAGTTGTGGAAGAATAACTAATAACTTGGTTGCTGAGAATATGAAGATTGTCAAGAGTTCAATATTTGTTCACTTGCAATGCATGTGCGAAGGATGTGAATCGAATAAAGCAGTAACACCCATGAGCTTTTTAGATGCAAGTGGGCTTCAAGAGGATAATGGAGTATCAGGCTAAAGTCTTCGGAGGCTTTCGTAAATTCTTCGGAGAAGCAGGATTGACACCAGGCGCATAAACATCTCGAATCTTCCCAATCTTCGCTGGAAGAGCTTGGCCGTAATAGTCACCCATTCCGAACTTCTTATTGGCTGAATGTGCTTCAAGTCGTTTCTTGCTCATAGTCCTCTTTATCCATTTCGATGATCTCCCAGCAATGAGGACAAGTTAGAGCTTTCAGGGGTAGATCTTTTTGCAGTTTTATTATTTGGCTGCAAATAGGACATTGTTTCCCCAGGGTTCTTGTTTCGTTCATTCTCTCGCTTCGAATGGAATATTTTTCATACCAACATCATCATCTTTCATGGTTTTAACTCTTCCTTTGGGAAGAACTGGAGATGTTGATTTAGGGTTTTCTTTATGGCCAACAGGCTGTCTATGGCCTACGCCATAATGAGATCCAGCATTAACATAGCAACTTGATCGTTCATCATAGTCAGGGCATGTGAAATCCCATGGAGATTTCATCTTTTTGCCTTCTTTTGGAGCAATAGGATCTTTAAAACCTGTTTTCATATTTACCTCTTAAAAGACGCATTTGGCTGGGCGGCCTTTTGGATCAACACGTAAATCTCCATTCAGTCGATCAGGTTGTCCCGATCACTTGCCCACTGAAATTAATTTCTGTAACCAGACTTAGTAGGATGTCCTTTCGCTTTAGCAGCGTTGGCATCTTGCATCTTCTTGATAGCTTGGGTTGTGTCTTCGTATTCAGTTTCAGCGCCAGCGTGTTCAGCAGAAGCTTCATTTTTAGTCTTTACGCCTTCAGGGAATACGGAACCTTTAGATTTTCCGCCCGCCCAGAAAGAATGGTCATCAATTCTTTGGCCACCAGCCATAATTACCTCCAGGTAATTTTGTTGTTATGTCTTCTCAATAGCATTATAACAATATTCGTTCAATAAATCTTTAGCCATTTTGTTGTGGCCCTAGACCATTCATCATTTTAGTGACGAATTCATCGGACGCGGCATCGCTATGAGATTGTTGTTTTTCTCGATCTTCCATCACGGCAGATTGATAATCAAATGATTGAATTTCATTCATCTTAAGAGCTGTTTCAATCTCTCCATACTTACCGATAACATCGACCATCTTCTCCAAGGCTTCCATCTTAGCTTTGGTAGAAAGTGCACGATTTTTTGAGACTTCGGCCATGCGTTCTTCCAATAAACCAATATTACTTTCGAATCGACCATAGCGTTCTTTAGCCATCGCAATTTGATTAGCTGTTTTAGCATAGAGTTCTTTCAACTTGCCTTCCTCAACTGCATGCTGAAGATTGGTGGTGTGTTCTTGAGCAGCCGCCATCTGACCTTCTTGTTGCTTGAGGAAGTTGATGATTTCAGCCTTACCAGTGATGTTGAGTTTGGGTATGATCATCGAAGCAGGGAAGATTTCCCGTCCAAAAACTTGGTTCATATCGAGCATTTGCTGAGCTTGGAGGTTACTTTGTGTAGGTGTTAGGTCGCTTTCTTCTACTAATACATTATATTTGGCGAATACCTTTGAGTAGAAAAACGGACTCGGTTCTTCACCGATGATTTGTCCTACCTTTTCAGCGCTCCAGTTATTTAGAACAATCTGAAGGAGTCTATCTCCGAGTGTCTTTAATGATAGATCCCACTGATCGAAGTATTTCTGGAACACCATCAGGTTGGCAGCTTGTTTCAGGAGTACAGTCAAGCTAGAAGTCTGCTTGTCTTGCTGGCCTGACCAGTTCTCTAGATTGATACCCGATGTTTTGTACATCAGGTCTTCCATCTGTTGAGCTAAGGCTAGATCAGATTCGGGGACAGCAGACGGAATGATCTTTTCGCAATCAGCCATTTCAAAGCCATCATTAATAATAACGTCCCAACCTTGGCCAGATTTCTTTAGGTTGTCTTCATTTGCTACTGCCCCGACTTTGCGTTTCCATCCAGCATTGATTGTTGCGGCTGCGATGTCATTGTTCTGAATCACTTTATGATTGAAAAGGAATTGTGGTGAACGCATAGTTCTAATAAGACCGCGCACCCTAAGGTCGTAGTAGTTGATATGCGGCTCGTAGTTCCATACAACAGGAATGAACGGACAACCATCAAAACCTAGGGGATTCTCTCCCAAGAACATCATTTGATCGTTTAATACAACAGCCAGCTTCCATGTGGGGACTTCAACAGTGACTTCTTCCAGATCGGGTATGTTTTGAACCAGCATGTCCATATTTCCATCGCCACCGGCAAAGTCAAAGAACTGATTTCTTGTTTTGGAATAGAGTCTTTTCTTCTTTCGTTTCCATTTATACCAAACATAGCTGACGACCATAAGATCGTTACGAGCCATGTTGTAGTTTTCAGGAAGGAAGTAGAAGTTTCCGTACCGTTGAGGAGTTCCAGACATTGGAAGAATCGATTCAATTTTATCTGGGAATCTAGCTTCAGCCTCGCTTTTAGATATGTATTCCTGACACCATATAAACTGAGCATCTTCGAACGTCATGGAGCGGGCGTATGGATCACAGAGGAAACTATTATATTCCCAAAGTTTGAGCTTTAACTCGCCCTGAGCCTGATCTCCATTGGTATAGTCGAGATAGGGTTGTAATAGACACATTCCAGTAATGGCGGCTTGCTCGCACGCGCGCGAGAACTGCTCATGGATCTGGTGTCTATTAGCTTCCAAAGTAATAAGCTTTGTATATTGATCTGTGGTCTGTGGATCTGATCCCTCAGAGGCCGTAAAGTTGAAGTTCTTACGGTGTTGCCGTTGATATCCAGTCAGCATGTTTACTGGCTGTTGGCAGATATTGAAGTAGTAGTTAGAGTTAGTGGTATTGGTACCGGTATTAAAATATCGGTTTAAGAACGATTGCTCGCCCGCATAAAAGAGGGTCAAAGTTGTTACGCACCTTCCGGCGGGATTGGTCATTTCTGCCAACCTCTGCAATTTCATTCTATAGTTGCAGATCGGACTATCACATACTCTTTCGAGTCTCTAGGGTTTAGTCTCTCAGGCTGTATTTAAACTTGCCCCTTGTTACCCCGTCGGGCTTCCAAGTCAATTACCTAAAGTTTATCATCGACTCACTTTTAATCGATGTTAGACTGATTCCAGCGCGTTTACAGTCTAATAACAGGCCCGCTTAAGCCTGCTCAATGGGCATAAATTTCGAAAAAAGATTATTAAGCCACTGTCTTACGTTGCCTTGATTCGGCTCTATGTCCGAATTCCATGGCGGGTAGTAAAATGTCAAGTTGCCCTCCCTTAATAAGGTTGATAATTAAAATTTCACCTTACATTAAAGGGGTTATAGGGTCAAGTAGGGGCGATATTAATAGAAAAGAGGTCTAATTGTCTTGCATGGATCTTTAAAAGATCACTAACTTGCTTTCGCGTCATATTAAGCGTTTCTGCAATATCTTGATAGGCATATCCTTTTTTTCTCAAATCAACAGCAACAGGTGCAAGATTATTTCTGATATTGATTAAGCAATCTTGACCGCAGCGTGTCTGTTTCGAATATTTATTTACAAAGAATTTTTTTGAACATATTTTACAAGTTCTTTCTTCGTTATCTATACCACTAGCTCGTCTTGCAGCAGCTTTACACTTATTGGAGCAAAAGGCTTGGTGGTATACTTTTGTGCGAGCTTTTTTTCCGCATTGGGAGCAAGTTATTTCGAACTCTTCTCTTTTTTCCCATCCTAAGATTCCATGTTTTTTATGCCATTCTCTGCCTTCTTTACTTCGATGCCAATCTTTAGTAAGAGCACGAATTCTTTCAGCATGTTTTCTTTGGGCTTCCAATCTGATTGGATCGCTCATTAATTCATTTGCATGTAAACTTAAATGAATCCGTCCTTCAAGGATCTCTAAATTTTCTGGAGAGTTATTTGATTTATTGCCATCTTTGTGATGAACATGATAACCCGCTGGAACCGCACCTTTTATATTGCACCACACCCATTTATGAGCACGAATACGTGGATAGTCAGTAGAAATCCAATAGCCTGTTTTTTTATCTTGGTAAAACTTTCTTCCATAGTGAATTTGATGTTCAATCATAGGATAGCATGTTAAAACATCGATGAATTTTTCGTGAAGGGAAAAAGTTAGTTTAGAAGTTGCTTGAAAATCTACTGTTGATATATTTATTCGGATCATGTTTATATGGTTGATATGGAGTTATTTTATGTGTTAAACTATATCTTAAAGCGTCCAAACAATGGTCGTCCTTCTTAATGGGAGCATCCTCTCCTCTCTCTGATTTTTTAACATCCCACACATATGTTTCTATTTCTTTTATTAAATTTGGACAACTCTCGCAAACAAAGAGATTTCCCTTCGCCATTTCTGAAGTCATAAACGTGATACCGTCAAAAACATCGTTCTCGGCGTCTATAACCGTGATTCCCCTTTTTCTGAGTTCTACCTTGAACGAAGCTGCGGAAGGGTCAACATACACCCCTTTAATCGAATAAGGTTCAAGAAATTGCTGTACATCGTCTGCATATTCGCTATTTGTCTTCTGTCTTCCTTTTTTATGAGAATCCCAGACATATTCCTTTTCAACCCATCGGCAGATACCTTGTTGAGTTGTATGTCCAGTATTAATTCCTACAAGCTCACAAGCAAAGTTATTGGATACTCCATAATCGATACCGGCAATCCAATATTGAGCTGCGCGAGGAGGCCTTTTGACTACATGAATATTCTTATCGAAAAAGTCAAATATCGCTCCTTCTGCAAGACACCATATGCCCATATAATTGCGTTTATAGAATAGTCCGGAAAGGCTGTTTCTTATCCTGTCTTTGTAATCTTCTGGAACGTATGGATTATCGTCCAAAGTAAAACTGAGAGCATAATACTGCTTGTCTCCTCCTTCTGCTTTATCAATCCATTGTTTAATTTTATGCGTAGGATGCGATGGGTTGCATGAACAAAATAGCATTGAATGTGGGTTCGATAGGCGAGTATCGATCATATCGATGATGCTTTCGGGATATAGAGTAATCTCATCGCAATAACACAAGGAAAAGGTTTTACCTTGTATGGCACCGATAGCGCCTTCATCTTTTGCTCCAAGTGTTGAAATCGTCTTGTCCTTAAATTTAAGTTGGCGTTTACCAGGATGCCATGTTAAAAAAGGGTGAAAGATACCTAAAGGATTGTCAGGAGTATTGGCTTCCATGAGAAGGCGGACAGCATTATGATAGATGGTTTCTTGAGAGTGACCAATCATCCATATTTGACTGTCAGGACAATTATTAACAGCCTGCATGAATCTAAACAGGGTACTGACAGTCTTTCCAGATCGTACCGAACCATGAGCAATATTGATCTTTTTTGTGGAATCAAGGATAAACTCCATTTGACGTGGTGCAAGTAAATTTTGCATATTAATAGGACAATATGAAAAAAAAGTCTAAAAGTAAAATAATTAAATCCGTTTGGAAGGTTAGAAATGGAAAGACCGTCATTGAACTACAACGTTGGGTTTTCGAAAAACTTAATAAGCAAATGGGTGTAAAATCTTTGATGAAATCACTGGTGGATAAATAAATGGAGTGGAATCCTCAAAAAGAATATGGTTTATGTCTTCCTTATGGTGAAGATGATTACAATATAGTTCTATCGTGGGTACTTAAATGGCAGGATTTCGAATGTTTTAAACTGAATACAGAAGAATTTGTCCATTTTGCGACTGATGTTGGAATTAAAATCGAGGAAAATATTACAGGACATCCTTATGTAAAAAATACACTAGCGATGAAGTTTAAAATAGGAAGAAGACCTAGGAGTCAAAGGTATCCATGAAAAATCGAGCTAAATGTAAACTCTGTAATGATGTTCTCGAGAGCTTCCATGAATTTGACTATGTAACTTGTAAATGTGGCGAAATCTCTATTTCAGGTGGAAGTATAAGATTGGAGTGTTCTGCTAAGGATTGGAAAAACTTTGTCAGAATTGATGATCAGGGTAATGAAATATCAGTCAAAGTCCTCCAACAAGGTGAAGTAAATGAACAAAAAGACGAAGAAAGCCAAGACATGACAAGAGATGAGAAGATTGAAATGCTCGAAACCATGGTCAAAAATATCGAAAGTTTGCCAAAAGCTGCATTGTTAGCCTCTATTAATCATTATGACTTGTATTCTTATTTGATTTTAGTCGTTTCGATCTTGAAGTCTGAATCGAAATAATCAGTATAAAATAATTCGTATATCTCGCATATAGAAATTATAGGTGAGATATGTCCGTGCAGCCTCCAGCCAATCTTTATACACAGGGATTCGGATCAAGACCGGAAAGCGTCGAAGTTCCAGTTATTGAGACACGTGCTCCAACTCCTGGTGATGTGAATTATCCAATTGGTAAGAGATGGATCGATAGACTAACTAATGTTGAGTATACGTTAACATCTCAATCTACGGCTGGTGGAGTTTTAACTTCTACTTGGATATCAGGTGGTAGTGGATCAGGAAATTTAAATCAACTAACGCCTGATATTGGCGGTCCCGTTCTTCCAGTTAGTGGGAATATTAATATAAATGGAATAGGTGGTCTACAGACCATTAATGCTGGAAATCCTACAATGCAAGTCAACGATCTTCGTTGGCTTACTCAATTCACCGTAGATCCAAATGCTTCTGCTGGTTCAGATGCTGAATTTACTACTATTACAGCAGCTGTAGCAGCCGCTTCTGCTGCTGGAGGCGGAACCGTATTCGTTAGAACTGGAACATATAACGAATCATTTACATTGCCTCCAAAAGTGATTTTAACAGCTTTCCCTTCTGCTCCTTCTGTTTTTGGATCTGCTATCGGAGCAATCATTAATGGAACTGTAACATATGCAGGGCCAGGAGAATCAAGGATTAATGGCATCTCTTTAACAAATTCTGGTGCGTCTCCAGCTTTATTATTGAATGGTGCAGGAAGTGGGCTGTTGGCAATAAATGATTGTTTTTTTGAAGGAGGAACTGTAGCAATTATTGAATCCTCCAATGCTAACATGACGTCAATATTTTTCAATTGTATTCTCATAGCTGAGACATCAGATTTAATTAATAACACTGGTGGCTCTTTTATGTTTACCGATTGTTTGCTTCCAAATATTGGAGGAACAGTCAACATCTTCATCAACGGAATGTCTGCTGGTGCCCAGTTTATTGGTTGTAGCATTGGTGGCCCAATTACTTTATCAAATGGTGCCGGAGTACAATTAGAAAATTCTAACGCTCAGTTAGTAACTCTTAATGATACAACGGGACTAAAAGCGCTGTATTCTTCTTTTAATAACAATAATGGATCTGTGTTAATATTAAATGATTTATCACAGGCTAACTTAAATCAATGCATAGTGAATGCTCAAACTCCAGCAATTACGGTCGCTGTTGGAGCAAACATAACAATAGATCAGGCAAGCATAAGTTCGAGTGGGGCTGGTTTTGCTATAACGGGTACAGGTGGTTTGTTTTATGGACTTTTAGAATTTAATAATGGAGCAAATACTCTTGATCCAGGATTATCTATTTCTCTTTTTTCAGTTAGACCATTCTCAACAGCCGGAGCGTCTTCTGCTTTCGCAGATAGAGGATTGGCCTCATTTAATAGTTCTGATTTCACAGTAGATACTAATGGATTCGTGAGTTTGGCTGGAGGCATATCGACAATTTATGATGGCGATACTGGTACTGCTGCTCCTTCAGGAGGTGTATTAGATATAATTGCGGGAAATGCAAGTTTAAATTGCGGTTCCTCCGTTCAATTTCAAGCATCTGGAAGTCAGGTTGAATTATTTGTCACAGATGGTGCAAGCAATACTATTATCGGTTCAGATTCAGGAACTTTGGTTTCACCAGGAACTGGTAATGTCGTATTGGGATCAGCAAGCTTAAATAGCAGCCCCACAACCAATTTCAACACTATTTCAATCGGCAATAACTGTTTGCGTGCTGCAACAGCTGCGATGAACCATATAGCAATTGGAAGCGAAGCTTTAAGTTTTATTACTTCAGGAAACAATAACATTGCGATAGGAATTCTTGCGGGATCTTCTTATACAGCTGCCGAGAGTGCGAATATTTGCATAGGTGCGGATGGGACAGGAGGAGAAAGTCAAGTCACTAGAATTGGTACTTCGCAAACTACTTGTTACATAGCTGGGATTGCTGGAAATTCGGTTTCCACTCCTCAATATGTAACGATTGATCCTGCTACTGGACAACTTGGATCATCTAATACAAATGTTTTTAATTATAAAAATGTCAATTTCGGGCTTTCACCTTATACAGTTTTATCAACCGATTATTATATTTCAGTTGATTCAAGTGGTGGCCCCATAACTTTAAATTTCCCGAATGTTCCATCTTCCGATCAAGTTTGGATTGTAAAAGATAGAACAGGAACATCGGCTACTAATAACATTACAATAACAACAACAGGAGGTTCTGTCACATTTGATGGTGCTACTTCTTATGTTATTGCTACCCACTATCAAGCAATAAACTTGCTTGCAAATGCAACACCAACATATGAGGTATTCTAATGGCTTACACAGGCCCGTTTCCTATAACAGTTCCCGATGGAGGAACAGATAATACAACCTTTACAGCTTATTCTTTAATCTGTGCAGGTACAACAGCAACAGGTGCTTTCCAAAACGTTTCCGGCGTTGGAACAGCTGGACAGGTTTTAACATCAAATGGAGGAGCAGCTTTACCAACTTGGCAAAGCGGAGCGTCAATCCTGTCAATTACTTCTGTGGCACATGGAGCTTCTCCTTATACAGTATTAAGCACGGATGAGTTCCTGGCTTGTCAGAGCTCTGGTGGCGTAATCACCATCAAATTACCCAATGCTCCAACCACTGGAAGAGTAATTTATATAAAAGATTCTACAGGAGCCGCTGCAACAAGCAATATTAGTGTTACAACTGTTGGTGGAACTGTCACAATCGATGGGCAGACCACTTATACTGTAAGCACGAACTATGAATCTATCAGCGTTATTTTTGATGGGACAAACTACGAGGTTTTCTAATGTCATATATAGGTCCATTATCAATAAATATTCAAGAATTCACAACATCTGGGACCTATACTCCTACAGCAGGAATGAGCTATTGCATCATTGAATGTTTAGGAGGCGGAGGAGCAGGTGGAAGTTCGGCGGCATCTGGTGGATTGTCTTATGCCGGTGGAGGGGGAGCTGGATCTTATTCCAGGATTGTCTCTTCAGCCACAATATTGGGTTCCTCTCAAGTTGTATCAATTGGAGCTGGAGGTACTCCTGGATCTGCTGGAAATAATCCAGGTGGTAACGGAGGCGATACTTCTGTTGGTGCTATCTGTATAGGAAAAGGAGGAACAGGAGGGGGGGGAGCCGCTGGCAATGGCACAGGTGCTGGGGGCGCAGGCGGAGTAGCTGGAACAGGAACTGTTAGAATCGTAGGAGGATCTGGATCTGCAGGGGTGGGAGGAAGTATAACAACTCTTTTTGTTACTTCCGGTTCTGGTGGAAATTCAGTATTCGGATCTGGAGCGGAATCATCTAATAGTCCAGGCACAGGAACAGCTGGTGCTGGTTACGGATCTGGAGGCGCAGGTGGATCTAGTTACAACAGTAGTGGATCTTCTCAGGGGGGAGCAGGAGCAGCAGGAATTATTATTATAACGGAATATATAATCGCATAAATAAAACAAGGATATTATATGACAACCCAACCAGGAGCTAATCTTTATACACAAGGATTCGGAAGTCGTCCCGAAAACGTGGAAGTTCCAGTTATATCAACAGTTGCTCCAGCTCCTAGCGACGTTAATTATCCGATTGGTAAGAGATGGATCAATAGATTGACCAATATTGAATATACTCTTACTTCTCAGTCCACTCAGGGAGGGGTTTTATCTTCAGTTTGGACAGCTGGGGGTGGAGCTTCCGGAGCTACACAATTTACTGGTAATACAGGCATAGCAATGCCGTCCGGTGGCAATCTTAATGTTATCGGTACAGATACAATGAATGTTGTTGGATCTGGGAGTACATTAACTTTGAGTCCAACGACTGCTGGATTCCCGATTACTCCATTTGTGGTAGGTCCACCTGGTTTAGCAGGCTATCAGACTATTCAGTCAGCGATTAATGCAGCTGAAGCAGCAGCTTCTGTTGATCCTATTTATATTCAGCCAGGAACCTATACTGAAAATCTAGTTGTGACAGGGAATATTATGCTGGTAGGAACCCCTGGTTTCGGCATTCCAATGATTGTAAGTCTAGTAGGGACACATAGCGTTGGAGCGGCATCAAACATTTTTTCAATCAGGGGTATCAATCTATCAAGTTCTGGAGACATCATATCGACAACTGCCGCGGGAGCAGGAACGATTTTACTGAATGAATGTTTTACCAATTGCGTTGGATATACTTTCAATGTCCCAAATTGGACAGGAGCACTTGTAACTTTCTTCTGTTTAAATCCTGGAAGCGGCGATGATGGATTCGTAAATAATGCTGGGGGAGCTAATGCGATTGTTTATTTTAGCGAAGTAGGAATGGGATCAACTTTTACGGCTGCAATCTCAGGAGGACTTAATTCATTTAATGCAGGAATACAATGTCCAATTACAGTTTCCGGAACTGGAAATCTACAGGCGGCCTCGGATACTTTATTTCAAGGAACCATTACCATGGCGGGGGCTTCACAACTTGACTTGAATGAGTGCAATGTAAGCACATCTACGACTTCAGCAATTATTTTCAATTCGTCCAGTGGAGGTTTCATTGGTAACACCACCATAAATAGTTCCGGAAGTCCCGTACTGGCTGGTACAGGTACAGGAACCTTAGTGTTGAGTAATATTTTTTGTCCTTTCAATTTTACCTATGCTAACACATTGACTATTGCTTGGTCTGGTTCAAATATGGCAGCAGGTAATATTGCTCTGGGGGACATCCAGGTTGTCGGTGGAACTACTATGACTAATGTGAATGATACCACAATTTCTTCTGGAACTGGTTCCATTGCCATGTCTTCAACTAATCCAGCCACAAATGCTGTTTGGATTAAGATTAATGTCGGGACTACGCCTTATTGGATACCCGCATGGACGACCAATTCTCCATAAATAAAATTTATTCTTATTTACTTTCAAAAAATCTCTCGTCGTTGTAGATAGAGAATTAAGTCTAGGAGAGAAACATGTCCGTTCAACAAGGCGCTAATCTTTATACACAAGGATTCGGATCAAGACCAGAAGGTGTTGAAGTTCCTGTCATAGCCAGCGTTAATCCCACAGCCCAGAATGTGAATTATCCTCAAGGTAAGCAATGGGTTAACGAACATAATAATACAGTTTGGTTTTTGACGAGTTTTGCAAGTTCTCAAGGAGTCACAACGGCTACTTGGACACAAGTTTAAAGAGGTAACATGACGATACAACCAGGTGCTGTTTTAAATACGCAAGGATTTGGGAATCGGCCTGAAAATGTCGAGGTTCCTGTTATCGAAACAAGAAATCCAACTATTGCTGATGTAAATTATCCACTCGGAAAGCGTTGGATCAATCGGATTGCGAATTCAGAATATACTCTCACATCTCAATCTACTCTTGGAGGAGTTTTAACCTCAACCTGGACAACTGGAAGCGGAGCCGCTGGTCTTACTAAACTGACAGGAAACTCAGGAACAGCCATTGAATCAGCAGGAAATATCAATGTTCTTGGAACAGGCGCTATTAATATCACAGGATCTGGAGATACTCTAACAGTTTCAACAAGCGCAACAACTCTTTTCCCTATTACACCGTTCGTGGTAGGAACAGGCGGACAGGCTGACTATACAACCATTCAAGCAGCTATTACAGCATCGGCAGGCGGACCAGCGGCGATCTATATCCAACCAGGCGCATATACAGAAAGCCTATCTTTTAACGCGGGACAGGCCATTTCATTGGTCGGTGTGGGCGCTGAAGGTGGTTTGAACTCTTCAGTTAGCATTATCGGCATTCATGCTCTTCCAAGCACGGGAGAACTTAGTTTCCAAGATTTGAATTTTTCAAATGCTACAAGTATTTTTAGTGCGGGTGGAGCAGGATCAAGCAACCTTCAGTTTACTAACTGCACTGGAGGAGCAACTAATGGATACTTCCTTAATATCGGAAGCTGGACTGGTCCCGTTCTGGTCCAAAACTGTGTATTAGATCAAGGAACGACAGATGGATTCATCAGTAATGGAAGTGGCTCATCGCGTGTTACCATTCTTCAATCTTTTGTAGGCGCTGGAACTGGGAATTCATTAACTACTGGAGGTGGAGCGATACAAGTCGATTTCTCGGAGGTAGTATGCCCTGTTTCATTAGGTGCTGCGGGAGGAGAGGCGGCTTATTCAGCTTTTCAATCGACAATGCTAGCGGCTGCTGGTGGATGGGTATCGGTAAAGAATATTTATACTGGAAGTTGGACTGTTGTAGGAACATTTAACGCAAGTTTTGTTAATGATATTTTTAATACTAGCCCAGCTGCGATTATGAATATGGGTACCAGCGGTGCTGTTACATTTACAAATTGTACTACTATAACTTCCGCTGCTGATGTAATTTTTGGAACTGGAACTGGAACTGTAAACTTCTCAAATTTTATGCACAGCTTGAGTTCAACAATTTCGGGATCGTTTACCATTACTGAAACAGGCTCTGCTCAAGGAAATGGTCTTAATTATATTGGAGATGTCATTCTATCGAGTGAAAGTGGAGCGGATGCGACTGTTGGAAATCTCGGAGGCGGCGCTGCTACTACGATCAATGCTGGTACAGGTGGGCTTGCATTCTTAACTCCTGGTGGCCAAGTAAAAATGTTTCCAGGAACCGTAAGTTCAGGAACAGATGCCGCAACGCTCAATACTCAATATGGAGTAGTTAGATTTACTGGTCAAACAACTGCTTCAGGCTCTCCACAAACTTTGTCAATAACAAATTCCAACTTTGGGCCTGATAAAGCTGTCATCTGTACTGTTTACAATCTTAACGCTTCCGGACTAGATGCAGCTGTAGCTTTGACAGGCATGCGTTTAACGGGAACAGTAATGGACGTCATTTACACAAACAATGGGGCTGGATCTTTAAGCACGGGCGATGACGTATTAGTAACATTTTGGGTAACTAACTAGGAGATTTATGGGTTCACTATCAACAGCATTATATCCAGAGCCTTTGAGACTTATTGATTCCTCTACACTAGCTGGAGTCTATGCGCCTGTAGGAAGTCCCTTTTTACATCCTATACGAATAATGAAGATTACAAATAATTCAGATGTCGATGTGACTGTTTCATGGGATGGCTCTACAGATCATGAAATTGTTGTGGCAGGATCTTTTCTTCTCTTAGATGTATCAACTAACAAAGAAGCCGCTTTAGCTTTTGAAATTTCCCAGAATACTCAGATATCCGTCAAAGGAGCATCTGGTACTGGAAATATTTATTTAAGTGCATATTATGGCAAATAGAGAGGTGGGTTATTTCACAGTCAGGACCAAATAAATTTACAGGTGGTAGTAGTACAGGCATTACTACAATAGATGGCGATATTGGATCCGTTACAGGCGCTGTTGTAACGATCTTTGCTGATAATTCCGCACTGAATTGTGGATCATCCGTTTTGTTCAATGCATCTGGAAGCGTATCTACATTAAATGTAACCGATGGAAGTGGCAACACTATAATCGGTGAAGGCGCTGGAAATGCTACGATTTCAGGAACTAATAATACGGGCTTAGGCCTTGACTGTATGACTGCTTTGACTACTGGAAGCAATAACGTAGCTATTGGATATTTCACCTTAAATACTAGTAACTCTGATAGTGGAAATACAGGCTTAGGATGGGGATCTCTAACATTTTTGAACGGTGGAAGCAATAATACCGCCGTTGGATTCCAATCTATGAATGGGTCGGGTTCTGGAAGTAATAATACTGCATTAGGAGTTAACTCCTTACTTAGTGTTGGAACAGCCAACCAAAATACTGCTATTGGAGGTTCTGCATTAGAAACGCTGACAGGAGGCACTAACAATGTTGCCCTAGGTTACGAATCGATGCTCGATGCAACTGGGTCTTTTTATAACACTGCTATAGGAACTTTAAGTCTTAATCAAATTTTGACGGGACAATATAATACTGCATTGGGTTACATAGCTGGCGGAAACTATACTGGATCAGAAACAAGCAACATTTGTATTAATGCTCAAGGTGTCGTCGGTGATAACAATATTCTGAGGATTGGAGATACGACAGGCGGTGGTTTTAACGGAATAAATGCTGCTTATATACAAGGAATACATAACAACACTCAAACGGGATCCGCTGTAACAATAAATCCTTCTACTGGGAGAGTTGGTGTGGCTGGTGGGATTATAACCGCTCCCGTAGATTCACACACTGCCACTATAGGATTTGGAACAAGTCTAACTGCTGGCACATCTATACAGAATACTCTAGGCTATGATGTTCTAGTTAATATTTCCGTCTCTGCTTCAAGCGCTACAGGAGCAACTGTAGTTCTAGGAATAGGACCCACTAATACTCCCACAACAGATGCCGTAAACGCCAGCTTCACTGCCGTAAGTTTCGCCCCAATTACATTTACGGCGATTGTTCCCAATACTTACTGGTTGCTTGTTAATACTACAGGCACCATTACTGTTTCTTCAATAACAACACAGGTTTGTCCATTATGACCCAACCTACGCCTAACATTCTTTATCCTGTAGCAAATGGAACGACCTCTAGTCTTCCTTTCATTGAAGTTTTCAAAAATAGAAATCCTAGTACAAACGACGTTAACTATCAAATCCAACAACGTTGGTGGAATACTAACACAAATGTAGAGTATGTATTAGTAGGTTTCATTTCCACAGGTGGAGAACTGCAAGCCAATTGGCAAGCTGTTTCAACGGGTTCAATTATTCCTGTTGAGACCTTCACTGCTGATACTGGTGGGGCTGTGAGTCCTATTGCCAACAATATTAACCTATTCAGCGGTGATGGCGTGATTACTACCGCGGGAGACCCAGTTTCTGCTACTCTTACAGTCGAATTAACAGGAATTGTCACTCCTGCTCATGGTGGAACTGGCGTTGTTAATCCTCCTGCGCATACAATTCCGATCGCTGAAGGATCATCCAATTTCAATTTCCTTGGACCAATGATGTCCGGACAGGTACTAATAGGATCCACTGGAGTTGATCCTGTCGTTGCGAATTTGACTGCGGGCGCTGGTGTGATGATCACAAATGGACCTGGATCTATTACGATTGCCTCCACATCCTCTGGTATGGGAATTCAGACTGAAACCGGAAATTCTGGTGGGCCAGTTGGTCCTGATGGATCAAACAATTTAAATGTGATTGGCGATGGAACTACGATTGAGGTAGTTGGAACTCCATTAACGAACACTCTGACCATATCTACCACCGATACTGTTGCCACAACATATGACGCAAATGCTGGCTCAGCTGTTCCTGCTGGAGGCGTTTTGCATGTAGTGGGATCTGGAAATATTACAACTACAGGTGCAGGAAATACGATAACTGCAGAACTTACTGGATTAACAGATCATTCACTTATTATTGGCAGAACTGCAAATACATTCGCAAATCTTGGTGTGGCAACAAACGGCCAGCTTCCTATTGGTTCAACAGGCGCAGATCCCGTTTTGTCTACACTAACAGCCGGTTCTAATATCTCTATTACTAACGGGGCTGGATCAGTTACGATTGCTGCTCCTAGTGTGTTTTCGTCAATCAATAATCAAGTTTTTACAACTTCTGGCACCTATACTCCCACAGCAGGTATGTTATACTGTTATATTCAATGTATTGGCGGGGGCGGAGCAGGAGGAGGGGCTGCGCTCACGGGCGGAGGATCTTACTCTGCTTCTGGTGGTGGTGGTGGTGGTGAATATTCAGCGGGCATATTCTCGGCTGCTGAAATAGGAGCGTCAGTTGTAACAATTGGAGCTGGAGGTACTGCTCATAGTGGAACTACAGGAGGGGCAGGAGGAACAACAAGCGTAGGATCTTTAATTTCTTCTGGTGGTGGTTCAGGGGGTGGCAGCACTGGAGCTACGTCTATATTATCCATAGCGGCAGGAGGCAATGGGGGGGCAGGAGGTAGTGGGGGAGATTATAGATCCTCAGGAGTAATTGGTGGCTATGGAATCGCAGCTTTCCCTCTGACAATGTCTTACGCTGGAGGTGGCGCTTCATCGTTCTTGGGAGGAGGTTCTCAAATCAATGGATCATCTGGAACACCTGGACATGCTGCTATTGGATATGGTACAGGAGGCGGAGGCTCTGCCAATGAAATTAATACAGCCGCCCAGTTGGGTGGTGTTGGAGCTTCTGGCTTAGTTATCATTACGGAATACATCTAAAGACTTGAGGCTCTCTTTAAAGGCTTTGCTTATGTTTTTCGCCTCTTCGATCGTCTTACAATCTTCAATTGAAGCAATTAAGCCTTCCAAACATCCGTCTAAGAATTTTACATATGCGTCGCTTTGAATCCTTTTCTTCCTAAAAACTTCATTTTCCATTTTTAAACCCATTTTTCAATTGGTGTTAGCAAATACTTCTTGAAATGACATGGCAAATACTATATCAGAAGAAAAAAGACATGGCAATAAATTCTGAAAATATACGACCCAAGCTCAGGAAATATGGAAAACGATCAGTTTGATTTCAAAGAAAAGCTTTCCTTCTATATTTTCTTATTAGCCGCTCTCATTTTCGTCTCACTTTCAACTCTCTATCTGGTATCATGCGCTCCAAAGTATGATGAGCCATGTTTAAAAATATTTGTAGAACAAGACGGCGAGTTATATCCGGTCAACGAACAAATGTTGCTTCCACCCCTTTAAATAAAGAGCACGTAAAGATTGATTGGTGCTATTATAATTTTTATATGTTTTGTAATAAATAGTTTATGTCCAAAAAGTTCTTATCATAAATAGATGGACGCTCACACAACATAATTAATAATTATCAGACCATAATATTTAAGGGGTTATGTTATAATATCCTAATGGATAGATTTATTGAAATACCTGAATTTATTGATCGCGCTAAAAAGGCTACCGTACGTCAAGCTGAAGAAAACGAATTTGAAAATTATTTGAAGAAAAAAAAATATGAAGACGGTCGCAGAAAAACTCCTCGATTTAAGGAGCAATACAAAAAATATGAACGAAGTGAAAAAGGAAAAGCAGTAAGGAACAGAAGAAATTCACTTTTTAAGATTGGTAAAATCAAAGATTTTTATGAAAATCGGCCAGAAGGTTATCACGTAGATCATATCATACCTTTGGGTCTGGGTGGGAAACACGATCTAGAAAACCTTCAATATTTATCACCTAGTGAAAATCAAAGAAAGTCTAGAAGCAGGATAACAACAGATATGAAAGTTCAGCTTATGAGAAATCGTTTTATTCGGGTGCTTTAACTTCGGTTGGTGGAATCCACCAGCCCCAAGTTTCTTCGCCAGTTTCTTGATTGGTTGACATTAACCATCTTGATCCGGGACACGGAGGTTCGTTTAGGTGGTTTTCAACTAAACATCCGGCATGGGCAATTACAACAAAGGCCAAAAGAACCCACAAACCAAGCTTAATTTCTGGTGTCATTTCGGCAACTTCCAATTCAAGCCCTTCTTTTCAGGCTTTTTATTGGTAAAAAGACATTTGATTAAAGTAATCAGTTTTTTCATTTTGGCATCTCCGGTAATGGCATCCAGTGTGTTATTTTTTGCAAATTTTCAGGATGAAAATATATAAACCATCCGAACATTCTGTTAAATTTTCCTTCAAAAATCCAATATCCTTTTTTTTGTTTTAAATTGTTGTCTTCCGGAATACAAATCTCGCTAAGAACGAGTATTTTAATGTCATCTTCAGGCAATCTATCCTTAACGCTAATCCATTCCATCTTCTCTCCAAATGCCCTCGCCTCAGTGCTTTTCTTATCAGCGGATATAGAAACACCCTTAGTGATGCATTCGCTGTAAAAAGCTTAAGCGACGAGGGACAAAGTTATAGTTTCTGTCTGTATGGTTCAACATATTTGCGTTCCCATTCGTCATCGCTCATCGGTTTGGAACCGACCTTGATCGTCCGCTTAGTCTTATCAAAGTCCATCAAAGCTTGATCTGCCATGTTACACATTAATGCTGCGCAAGCGATCATCGTTTGATCGATTTTACCTTTCTGAGCATCGGCAAACACTCTGTCCCATACCTGATCGGCTGTTTTCTTTTTGCTAAAAAGCTCTAGAAAAACCTTATTATCATTTTTAAGTAATTTATCAGACATTAACCCCACTCCCCTCCACCTTGGAAGTAATGATTTCCTCCATCGTTATCAGTAGAGATGTGGAGATCATCATCATGAGTTGAGTCTTCCCGAGCTTCTTGTTGTTTTTGAAAATCGCTCTTTTTGTCTTCGGGGTCGTTTCTTGGGAAATGCTCAACTTCCACATTCGGGGCAAAGCCTCCTAAACATTCGGCTCTAATGGTCAAAAATAGAAAAATCGCCGCGGCAATTCCAATTACAACGAATCTCGCCACGTTCCAATAGTGTGTAAATCTCTGCGCATTCATATGCATTCCTTTTTTTAATTTTACCTAGATCAAAAATTCCAGTCGAGCTATACAAGGCTCTATGAAGATATCGATAGGCGACATAATATTTTATTCTTTCCTAACTATAATATTCATACTTCTTTGCGTCATGACATCCTGTAACATTACCGAGATCATAGTTCGCAATGAGAACGGATCTACATGCACTATAGATGCCAGCATTACAGGAAATCCTCAAGTCGATCCCAATATTTCAGGATCGGTCTCTAAACCATAAAAATGATCGGAGGCTTTAGTATATAATTCTTCCAGCCGATCAAGGTCTCTTTTTACAAGCATGCTAAATTTTGGCAAATGGTTGTCCATTTCGACTAATTTGTTTTTTTCTTCACGCATCCATTTACACAATTCGGACATGGAATTAAATTCGAGATGATCATAAATTACACCTCCTTTTTTATCGAACGTGACATTAGAAACTTTGAATGGACTTGTCATTTAACACTCCTCAAACCAATGTCGCTTGTTCAAGATTCATATGCTGAGTCTCTTCAGTTTTCTCTTCAGTCCATTTCAAATAAGACTTTGCAAACTTCTCAGGACTCTCCAAAGCTTGTCTAACTATCTCCTGATGACTGAACTTTTTACTCTTGCTCGTAATATACATCAAGAAATCAGTCAGGTCATGATCCAAGTTCTCAATCGGCTTGAATCTGTCTTTAAAGGCTGCAAGCTCTTCTTCCATAGAAGGAGCTTTTGCAGCTGTTCTTTCTTCAATTTCTTGCGGTTTTTTTTCTTCTTCATAGTTTTTCGCTTGCGCCATTTCATCAAAAGTATAAATGTTTGACAAATCTCCTGGAAAGCCTTTTCTTAAAGCGAGGGCTTCCGCACATTTAGAAAGTTGATTGTGTTCAGAATTTTTCCAAAATTTTGTCGGTTCATACTCTCCGGTTTTTCTATTTTTAAAAGTTTGGACATATTCATTGTAGAAAGCTGTAGCTGCAACTTCATGCCACGTTCCATCTGCTGTCATTTTTTTTACGTATGATGTAGCAGAGACCAATTTTCCTTCCTTATTATAGGTAAAAGTAGGTTCTCTTCCTGGAGCATATTTTCCTGTTCTGTCTGCCATAAGTCTATAGCCATCTATAGAAACTTGAAGAGTGTATGTGATTTTTTTAGTTTCCCAATCTTCCCTAGGAATGGCGTGAATTTGTCTTAATTCAGGGCTTAATCCTGTTCTTTTGCAGACGCTTTCGAACAATAGCATTTCATCATCCGAAGCTCCCTTCATGTAGGTTCTTTTCCAAAGCTCTATTTTTTCTTTCCATTCTTCGTCTGATCTATTTTTCTCTATAAGTTCTCTACTCATTTTCATCTCCTTCTGCAAGTTCTGCTTGTATCTTTTCTAAACTTCCTTGAATTCTTCCTAAGTTGGAGGAAAATGAGGCTAGATCTGAAATGATCTCGTCTAACCTAAATGTCATCTCATGAATCCTGTTTCTGATCCTTACGAGCTCGAACTCTGGGTCCATTACTTTCTCCTCACAACGAACTTCTTATCTTTCACGATTTTAACCCCCGGAATCTCTGTCTTTCCGAGATCTATGTGCTTCTGGAGAAGCTTTTCATCGACAACCCAATACTCCTCGGGGATTAGGTTCTTGTCTTCGATCTCAAAGCTCAATGTTTCCTTGAAGTAAGTCGAGGCCTTGGCGCTGCTAATATTATTTGTAGCCTCTGGTAACGAGATCTCTATACCGAAAGATTCGGAGAGCTTCCTGACGACCTCTTCATGTTCTCTGGCCTTTTCTTGTTCTTTCTGCTGGAACGTCGCCATTTTAATTTTGATGTCGTATTCGATGCGATTGAGCTGTTCTTGCAGGGTCTTAGCGCAATCATTAATGGCTCCAACCATCCGTCTCATAGGCTCGATAGACACCTTACGGTGCTCTTCAATGGATTTGTATAACCCTTTAACGTCAGAGGTAAGGTCCAGGGCTCTCTTACAATTGTTCATATCTTCGATGACAAGCATTCTGGCTAGATCTGACATTCGGGAAATAGACGGAAGATGAGCTTCGATTGTGCGTATCGCAGGATGACGTTCATCCTCCAGGACTTCAATTTCATCTTTCAAGAAATCTAAAAATTCTGTATCTTCTTTCGTATCTTGCATGAGGTTATCTCCCTCTTGTTGGATTTTACACTTCTTTAGCCCGTCGTTACAGCGGCGGGTTTTTCATATGCACACTAATATAACTGAACGTTCAATTATTCGTCAAGTACCGATATAAATTATATGTGGAAATCGCTACAGACGTCAGTTCTTTCGTGATCTCATATTGATGAATCTTAGGGAATCCTCCTAGCTTATCTAGTTGAACAAAGATCGCCATTTTATCTACTTTTATCCCATTCGTTTGGCACAGGAACTCATAAAGAGCTGCCTGAAGTGGCCATTTTTTCACATCTTCGCTAGCGGTGCATTTAAAGTCTACGATCTGATGTTTGCCGTCCGTCCCTAGTTCCGCGATCATATCGACGCATCCAGTTAGATTCATGGGCTCGTAGAACAGGCGCATCTCAGAATGTATGGTCTTCAGGCCTACTTCTTTTTCCCACCGATGAAAAGACCTGAGATACCCCATTTCGTGGGGGTCGGATAGAGGAAAGAACTCTCCTTTAGTGTGAGCGTTTATGGCTTCATGGACCCTTGTGCCCCTGTCAGCGGCGTTCTGAAGAACCCATGGATTAATGCTATTTATGGGGAATGTCCATTTTCCGTCGATTCCTAGATAAGGAACGAGAGCCAGAACGCTGCTTACTCGAATCCACTTGGGGTCTAAGTTTTCCATGATGACCTTTTCTATAGCATTTTAATATAATTGAACGTACAATACAAGCAAAACTGGACGTCTATGAAATTAAAGGAATGGCTTGAAAGAAACAATCTTACGATGTACATGATCGCTCAGATGGCTGGAGTCAGTCGCGGGACAATAAAAAACCTGATTCTGGGGAGGCCTGCGAGATCTGGAACCGCGAAGAAGATTATTAGGGCTACGCTATCTATGAAAGACCCCATCAAGAAAGAGATGTTCGATAAGATTCTCCGAGACTAGAAATAAAACAAGGGCCCATGGACTGAGCCCCTGAAAGGAGTATTTGGATGCATGTAAAAGAGCTTGCGCTCTGCCTTCACATTATATCTGTCAAAACTTTTATGCAATAAAAAAGAGCCCCCCATTGGAAGGGCTCCCAAAGCTGTCTTGTTTATGGACGATTCTAATTTTAATTTGTCGTTTCATTTGTAAGCAACTGAAAAAGAAGGCTGGACAATTTTAGATTTGAGTAAGTAGGATTGGGTCTAGAAATAAAGAAGGGCCCCCGGAAGAAGGCCCCAGACAAAGATACAGTGCGTTGATATGCTCAGTATCTTAAGTCTGGGGATTATTTTCAAGCAATAGGAAATAATATTTTAATGCGGGGGCTCTTCCTAAACTAAGGAAGTAGCAATGTCACACCAAGTTCAACTCAGCGGATTCGTAGCACAATATCTAGCTCTCAGCCGAGGCCGTCGGCGCATCTTTCAGTTCTTAAGATGGTATCAGTCGAGATATCCCAAAGCTTACCCTAAAGTTTCAAGAATAGCGAAATGGGCTGGAGTGTCGGAACGAGCGATCCAAAAATTCTTCAATCTTTTGAAAAAGAAAGGATATTTAAATAATTACTTAACAATACACGGACGTAAAAACAAATGGGGTGGTGATTCAAGCAACCAATACGTATTAAATAATAATTTTAAAATGGCTATGGATTGGCTTTCGATTCACAGTTACCTCAACGCCCCTAGGCATAAGAACAAACACATCATTTCCTCTATAGAAAAACAAGAAATAGTTCACCCCCCCTCCCATCAAAAGTTCACCCCTTCTAGTATTAATCCTCTTAGTAGAAATCAACATACAAAGGATAGGCCCGTTTGGATCCATCCGAAGCTAAAAAATCTTGGAATCGACATGCAGGCTAAGATTTTTGCATCAAGATATGCCACTGAATTCCAGATCATTGACACTTTAGAGGCTTGTCTGTATCAGGAAAAGAAGAAGAAAATACCGAACCCATCGGCTTATTTTATAGGAACACTAAGGAACAAGATGAATGGCGCTAAGTTGACAAAAAATATTTGATATCATATGTCTGAAAAAAAGGAAACCTTATGTCCAAACCTAAGCTGTTCTCTAAAGAAGGCAAGCGTAGCATGGTTAGATGGCTTAAAGCCGTCTTCCTTCGCAAAGCCACTTGCCCCTTTTGCAAGAAACTTTATCACAACCACAAAGTCCAATCCAGAAGAGCGAGGGCTTAAATGGATCGTAAAATGAGAAAAGTCTCCCGTGAGCTTCGTAAGGGAGAAAGAGTTATAGAAAAGGCTGCCCGTAAAAACGACAAACTCGCCAACTATGACGAGAAAGTCCGCGACCCAGCCATTAAAAAACTGCATAAACTCGAAAAAAAGGGGGTATGCAGAAAAAAATGAGGTAATAATATGAAAATAGTAAAGTTCACCCTGATCTCCTTTGCAGCCATATCCAGTCTGCTGTCTCACGAACATTACCAGTCTTTGAGCTGGTCTTCTGATTATAACGATTTAAGTTCTTCCCAATTCCACTTAGAAAGCCAATCTCATTTGGTGTTTAGAGACGACAACTTCATTGTTGCCCATGCAGCTTACCGCCCCAATCTCAATAAAGTTCACCACTTTGAGGCGGGCTATGGCTTCAGAAAATTCTTTTGCGACACTACAGGCTTTGGACTTAATCTATTCCACGAGGCTTCAACCAGGCCAGATTTTCTTATCCACCAGTTTTCACCTGGAATCGAACTCTTCTATGGAAGATTTCAACTCAGTGCCAATGCTTATATTCCTCTTAAAAAGGAAATTGTTAGATCCACAGGATCTGTATTTCATCACACCATATCTGAATACGGTCTTACCTTCCGTCCTTCTTCAAGACTTGAATTTGGAATATTCCCGTTTTTTGACCATAAGTCTAGACATTGGGGATACAACGGAAATGCTATGCTAACAGTCGCGGATTCAGTGACATTCGGTCTTAATCCCTTTTACAAAGAGGGAAATCACGGATGCACGCTTTCAATGGGGGTCTATCTGGGAGGCAAAAAGTTCAAAAGAACTCAACCCATCAGAAAAACCAGTATGTTCTTATTCCACGAAGTTGCAAGAAAAAAACCAATTGCAGCACCCATCCCACCCATCAAAGTACCGACAGTTGATCCCGTTGTTGTTCCTCCAATTATTAGCCCTCCTGCTCCGGTCGATCCAGGGATGTTTATAGTTCCCGTACCTATTCCTCTTCCTTACAATAATGGTAAGCCTGCGGAAGAATCTCAAAGCTGGAAAGACTGGTTCTTTAGTCGATTTAGAAAGCCAACGGCGACAGAAGCGGCAGCCGCAGTAACAGGAGTAATTACTTTTGAAGAGCTAATGTGGCAAAAGGCGCTCCTAGAGTCTAGTAACCATGTGACGGCAAAGGTGGTAACTTCGTAAGCTCGATCTCTGTTACGATTTGATCGGTTCGGATATTGAGAAGTTTGAGTTGATACCAGATCTCATGCAGAAATGTTATGGTGATGATAAAGCCAATCATTATGCAGATAAATCTGGTATTGACTTTGTTTTTCATAAAGGTGATATAGTATTATTATGGGTAGACCAAAAGCAGAAATCAACTGGAAAGTTGTCGACGAGTATTTAGAAGCGGGTTGTACAGGAACAGAAATTGCAGCCAAATTAGGCATATATCCTGATACACTTTATAATCATTGTGAAACAGAGTTTAACACCACTTTTTCTGCTTATTCACAACAAAAGAAACAAAGTGGTGAAGTTTTATTAAAAAAAGCTCAGTTTGATAAAGCAATTGGAAGAACAGATGTAGGAGATAATACTCTTTTAATTTGGCTTGGTAAAGTTCGCTTAGAACAGAAGGAAACCACTGAGCACATCGTCACTCCAGAAACCGTCAAAACTTTCAATACCATAATAGATCAGCTTGATAATATGCAGAAAAACAGGCAAAATGCATCCTTAGAGCAAAAAAAGGATGGCGATGATGTACAGCTGGCAAGTTCTTGACTTCGAAGTAACGGCGATAATGGTATTCGTGTTCATGTTCTTCATTCTGTCTGGGTTTACTATTTACCATCAATTTAGGGTGAGAAGAAGAGTGAGAGGGCTTGAAGAGTTGTTTATGGACATGGATGATAAGCTCGACTTGCTTCTTGAATATCGAAATAGTTCGGACGTAGCTGTCACTGAATGTCTAGATCATATCATGGAAATTAAAGACCGAATGGCATTTCTAGAAGCTACAAGCATCATGTCAATGGCTTCTGACTCATCAGCAAACGCAAGATCTCAAGGAGCCAAAGAGATGTGGAAGAGAAGAAGAATGGGAATGATGGAGAGAAAAGAATGACACCGAAAGAAGAAGACGAAAAAGATCTTTATGATGAACTTACGAAAGAAGATGGACTTACGAAAGAAAAAATTCGGGAATACTTGCACTTAAGAATGAGCCACATGAAGTCATCATATGCAGGATTCGAATGTGGATGCGGAAGTTTTGTTCCGGAAGATCCCGGTCAAGGAACTCATTATTGCATGGATTGTAAGAAGAAGATTCGATAAATCTTGATGGAGGGGTTGATGATGGATAAAGTTTACGAAGATGATATCATAACAATTTATGCCAATGACCACGAAATACGCAAAGACTATAAAGCAGGTGGTCGGATAACGAGCCTAATGTATAAAGAATTTAAAAGCGAAATCGCCGCATTGGTGGCCGAACAAAACAAAAGCAAATCACCGGAGGTTCCTGGCGGGCGTGAAGATGTTTAGGCATTTTCAGTGGGGTTCGATTCCCCTTCTGGTGCGCTTGATGATAAAAAATGAACCAATTTCGCTACGTCTGCCCACATTGTAACCGAACCTCCTATTGACTCTAAATAAATCATTATATATATCCCAAATTACGGTAGCAACGTTATAGCTATGACGAGTCTAGGAACGCTATAGGTTTCGACTTATAGTCTGCAGATTTCCCCTAGAAGCGCCATTTTCGTTGGCAACGTAAGGCCACATTCGCTGAGTTGCGTTACGCTCAACCGATGTCATTGAAAACGGACTGTAGTAGGTCTGGGATATAGAGTCCCTTCGTCCACCGATCAATACGTCATAAACTTTCAACCATTTTAGGTTTGAAATGTCTATTACGACAACTGGTAATTTAGGCCCGTTGATTCTCCAGAGCTTAGCTCCTGCGATGCTTTACGTGCCTACTCCTACCATGAACTATATTACAATTTGCGACAAAGTCAGCATGCCATCTAACGGTGGTACAACTTGCCGCTTTATGCGCCCACGCGCACTACAACCGCCTACCATTCAACTTGGTAACAGCGGTATTGATCCTCCAGCACAAGTCCCACAACGGGACATCATCGACGCTCAAATGGCGTTCTTTGGTACTGGTTGCATCATTAACGAACAAGTAATTCTTCAAGACCAAGAAGGCGTTCTCGCTTGGGTATCTGAGCGTCTCGCCGTTGCTATGCGTCAAGCTGAAGACTTAATCCTCCGTGACTACATTATATCGGCAGCGTCTGATATCAATGCTGGCGGCGGATCTAACGGAGACAACCCAACTAACCTTGGACTCTCTGATTTCAGCTTAGTTGCTACAACTCTTGATACCAACAACGCCTACAAATTTATGTCGGGTATTGAGGGGATGGATAGATTTGGTACTGGCCCTATTCGTTCTTCTTATTTCATGTTGAGCTCTACCGAGCTTCAATCTGACTTTGATGGACTCGTAGGATCTGGTGTACTCAACAATTGGAACTATCCGACAAATGCGTCGGCTCTTCCTTCAGAATGGGGATCGGTGTTCAACCTCCGTATTCTTACATCTTCTGAAGCTCCAGTTGCTAGAGGCGCTTCTGCTAACGGAAACGATGTTTATTACAACACTGTTACCGGTAAACAAGGCGTTACCCACATCAACCAAGACGGATATTCGATGAACCTTATTTATCGCGATCCTTATTATTCTGGCATGCTTGCTCAGAACGCGACACTCGCTGTCAAGTTCGCACAAGCACAAGCCCTAACTCAAGATACGGCTGTCCGCAATTTACTTTGCACACGCCTATCTAACCTGGGGGTGTAACATGACTGAATATTCAAGAATGGCAAAAGGGGTTTTTACTTCTACTGGCGCACTGCAAGTTATTAACTTGCCTTTCGTTCCTGATAGAGTAGAAATCGAAAACATTACTGCTTATTCCAACTTCGCCGTGTCAGATGTGCCATGGGCTAGATGGGATAACGATGCTCCTCAAGGATTTGCTTGGTGCGGATACGTCGGCACTGGCCCTGTCCTTCAAGTAGGGGTTATCAATAGCGGCGGTATTAGTACTTTCCAAGGCGGATTATCACAACAATTTGGTGCAAAACAACAAATCGTTGCAATCCCCAAGGCAAGTCCTACTGTCGTACAAGTAACAGCTCACGGATATTCTGTGGGTGATACCGTTATTATGGGCGGATTATATCAGTCTCCTACTACCGGTATGCAGCAGATTGCTGGTATTCCTTTCACGATCACAGCGGTTGGCGATGCTAACCACTTCACGATCAATTGGGATACTACAGGATCTAATTACACTGCTCTAGCGGCTTCGCCTGCTGGCGCTTTCGTAATGAAGGTGCTCTATCCATTCCTTTATCTTCCTGAAGATAACTACGTGGATGCGATCACTCTGGGGACAACAACTACTGTCCAAACTACGATGTATCATAACTTCCAAGTTGGACAAGAGATTGCTTTCCGTATTCCTCAGCCTTATGGAACGACACAACTTAACTCATTGCCGAACGTGGTAATCCCAGGTTCTCCAATTTACGGTTATGTTGTATCAGTTACAGACAACTGGACATTCGTTTGCTCTATAAACTCTTCAGCTTATACAGCATTCAATGTTAACCAGCCGTTTGCTAACTTCCCAGGTCTCCAGCACCCACAAGTGCTTGGAGTTGGCGATGTGAATACTGGAGGTCAAACGATCTATCCTGGTAGTCCATTGTATCCTTCTCCGTTGTTTCCAACATCTACTAATAGAGTGCCTACTATTAACGGCCCTGCTATTCAAGGTGCTTTTGTGAACAACACGAGCCAAGGATTCATTATCGGAACTGGCAGCGTTTCTGTTGCTGGCGGCGGTGCTGATGCTTCTTCTCACTTAGTGGGAGAAAGCATGGATATTATCGAGTGGGTCGCTTATCTCGACGATATTTCGATGTAATATCGACTTGTAAAAAAAAGTTGATATCTGCATTTTGAGGGTGAGGGCCAAAACTCACCCTCTTTTTATTATGTCAGGTGTTGTATCATTCCCGACTCCCCCTTACAGCAATCCACCAATAGAACCACAATACTTCGCACCATGGAGTTTTGTGATATCTAACATTACGCTTGGATATATAACGACCGTCACGATGATCATTCCTGCGATTACTCAATTAAACTATGTGGTTGGTCAGCAAGTGAGATTACTCGTTCCTCAGCAATATGGTTGTAGTCAGCTGAACGAACAAACAGCTTATGTTCTCCAAGTGAATCCTCCCAACCAAGTGGTGCTTGATTTAGATTCACATGGAGGCAACCCCTTCATCGCATCATCCTATCGCACACAGCCTCAGATTGTGGCTATTGGCGATATTAGCAGTGGACCCATTAACAACCAGGGAAGAGCGCCTACATCGACGATCATTCCTGGTTCATTCATAAACATTTCACCCAACTAGAGGAAAACATGGTAGATAAACCAAAGAATGTGAATTCATCAGCAGAGAGAGAAATAGAGAAGGTCGGCAAACAATTCGACGAGTTCGATCGCCAAGTCAAAGAGATGACTATGGATCGTATGAATCTTGCGCCTAAAGAAGAGTCCGAACCACAAACGAAACTTTCACAAAAAGAGATCGCTGCAAAGAAAGATAATTACCTTAAGCCTCATAGGACTCTTGGAGTTCCTCACAAAGAGAAGTTCAATGAAGCCTTCAGAGAAGAGTATAATTTCCGAACCGAATACGTACAATTCATTGCTGAAAATAAAGAGCTTATCGGCGAAACCATAGAAATGTGGACTAAACCATTTCCTGGTGTACCTGCTGAATTCTGGCAAATCCCCACTGGAACACCTGTCTGGGGGCCGCGACATTTGGCCGAACAACTTAAAAAGAAAATCTATCATAGACTTGTTATGAAAGAAGAGGTAATTACTGAGAGAAGTGGTGCAGGTGCCATGTACGGTAAAATGGCAGCCGACACCACAATACAAAGATTAGATGCCCAACCTGTATCGTCTAGAAAGTCGGTATTCATGGGCGAAGATAAGTTTTAAACCATAAACCAAAAAGGAAACATTATGGCTAAGAAAGCAAAGAAAATGGAAAAGCATCACGACAAGAAAGAGATGATGAAAGGCAAGATGCCGATGATGAAAAAAGACATGAAAAAGAAGTGTAAGTAATGGCTAAAGAAAGCAAGAAAGCACAAAAGAAAGTCAAAAAGGTTATGAAAGAGTTTAAAAGTGGCAAGTTGCATAGCGGTTCTAAAAAAGGACCAGTGGTGACAAATCCCAAACAAGGCATCGCTATTGCTCTTTCTGAAGCACGAAAAAAAGGCTTAAAAGTAGGAGCAAAACGTGGCTAAGAGATTTATTCAGGAAGCTATTAAGCATCCAGGAGCTCTCCGCAAGTCTTTAAAAGTTAAAGAAGGCGAGACAATTCCTGAATCTAAGCTAAAAAAGGCTGAGCATTCTAAGAATCCAACTCTTAGAAAGCGCGCGAATTTAGCTGAAACTTTAAAGAAGCTGCGACATAAGAAATGAACCTTCTTTCAGATGTCATTACTTATGTTCGACGCATCATTAAGTCGCCGTCTGATGCGGTCATAACCGATAATCTTATTATTGATTATATCAACCGATTCTGGCTGCTCGATATGGACGCTCGTTTACAGCTTTTTGATTTGAAATCTATTTATCAGTTTCAAACGGTTCCAGGGGTAGACCAATATAATATGCCCCTATATAACGTCCAAGTTGAGGGGTCAAATCCTACAACCTCGATTGCTATGTATCCTGTTTATCAAGGATTCATGCCTTATGCCAGGATTGCTGGAGTCAGCGTTGGTTTTTATACCCAGCGCAATGAGTTCTTCCAATATTGGGACAATTACATTCAGCCTTATGAAACCGTAGGCATTGGAAACGGTGGCTCAAACTATACCGTTCAAATTCCTTTTGCACCTTCTGTTCAACAAACGGTTAATCAAATCCCTAGCGGAATCCTTCGAGGGCATGTTGATATTACGGGGATTATTGCGACAGGCGTTAACGTCGATCCACCAACCGGAACGACTATTAATCAAGCTATCCCCTATACAAGTATTTTTCCTGCTGTTTATTTTACTTCAATTGATTCAACTGGAGCTTCGCGGGTAATTCAGGATTCTGGCCAGTTTCTTGATAGCAATGCGAATCAGGGACTGCTAATGACGCAGGGAACGGCGCCTTTTGGTTATCAGCCATTAAATGGCGGCTATAATGCAACACTGAATACGATCAACTACAATACGGGAGTTGCCAACATTACGTTTACCGATCCAAATACTGGACTGCCGATTAACATTCCGTCTGGTCAACAGATCAATGCACAATGTTATTACTTCAACCCTGGCATACCTCGTTCAATGCTTTATTTTAACAACATCATCACTCTTAGAACTGTTCCAGATACTCAATACCTAGTTGAACTCACAGGTTATTTATCTCCAGCAGCATTTTTAAATGGCGGACAAGCTCTTCAGTTTGCTTATATGAGCGAATATATCGCAAGAGGAGCAGCCAGAAAGATACTTGCTGATACCGGCGATACTGAACAGTTCAACTTTTATGAGCCACTTTTTAGAGAACAAGAAATGCTCGTATGGAAACGAAGCCAACGACAATTTACATCGACTCGAACATATACAATCTATAGCCAAGGAAATAACCAAGGCGGTATAGGAAATAATACAAGCACGGGGTTACCATGACATGGCCTTATAATCCAGCGATCCCTAATCCTCCGAACGATCCAGCTGATGACGTTGCCGGCAT
>Ga0181537_10000395_pt1 | contig 40938 bp, 42 predicted proteins | sample PEATcosm2014_Bin_39_FD_119765 | JGI IMG/M metagenome (GOLD analysis project Ga0181537, IMG submission 119765) | Peatland microbial communities from MTU Mesocosm Facility, Houghton, MI, USA - PEATcosm2014_Bin23_10_metaG | ecosystem: Environmental > Terrestrial > Soil > Wetlands > Peat | place...
GCGGCGACCACGGCGAGCGCCGCCCAGGTGCGCCGGCCAATCTACGATACCTCGCTCTCGCAGTGGCGGCATTACGAACGGCAGCTCGCGGGCTTGAGCAGACAGCTCCTCGCGGCCGGGATCGAGATTTAGTCGTCGATTGCGGCCAATCGCAGTGCACACTGCCGAGCCGATAGGCGCCCGATGGCGCGCAAAGCTGATAACCTCCCCGCCCTACAATGCCCTGCATTCAATTTGGCGATTACATTCTATGACACGACGTGGACCCACGGGCCCGCGGCCACCCAAGGCGGATCGGCCGGCGGCGTCCGGCGCGGATTGGCGCGGTGAAGACCCCAACCTCGAGCTCGAGAAGTCGCGATACGCGGACCCCATCGCGAGCCGCGAACTGCTGCTGAAACATCTGGCGGAGGCGCCGGAGCCCTTGACGGCGGCGCGGCTCGCCAAGCGGCTCGGCCTGCACACCGCCGGGCAGCGTGATGCGTTGGCCAAGCGGCTGGCCGCGATGGTGCGCGACGGCCAGGCGATCGAGGGGCCAGCCGGCTTTGCGACGGCGGGCGAGGGCGAGCGCGTGGCGGGCCGGGTGCGCGGCCGCCCGAACGGCGATGTCCTGGTGATGCCGGATGACGGCTCGGCGCCCCTGGTTCTGGCGCGGGCCGACACCGCGACTCTGATGCACGGCGACCGGGCCGAGGTCCTCGCAGTCGGCATGAACGAGCGCGGCCGGCGTATCGCGAGGCTGATCCAGCGCATCGGCGATGCGCCGCCGATGATCGGCGGCATCTGGCACCCTGCCGAAGGCCGCGGTACGGTTACGCCCGAGGACCCCGGGCATTGGTACTCCATCGAGGTGCCATTGCGGGAGCGGCACGGCGCTGAGGACGGCGACAATGTCGTCGTCGAAGTGACCAAGCGACCCTCGGGCGATGCGCCGGCGCACGGCCGCATCGTCGAGGTACTCGACAACCTGCGGCCCTCGGACCTGGCGGCCCGCTTCGCAATTTTGCGGCACGATCTGCCGCAGGAGTTTCCGTCCGAGGTGCTGCGCGCCGCGAATCGTTTTCCTCCCGACGTGCTGGAGGCCGAGCGGCAGGGCCGCGAGGATCTACGCGATCTGCCGCTGGTGACCATCGACGGCGAGGATGCCAAAGATTTCGACGATGCCGTGTATGCGGAGAGTGTGCCGGGCGGCGGTTGGCGGCTGGTCGTCGCCATTGCGGATGTCAGCAATTACGTGCGTTTCGGCACAGAGCTCGACGTCGAGGCGCGGTCGCGAGCCACCTCGGTGTATTTCCCCGATCGCGTCATTCCGATGCTGCCCGAACACCTCTCCAATCATTTGTGTTCCCTGATGCCGCGGGTCGAACGCCTGGCGTTCGTCTGCGACATGCGGATCGGCAGGACGGGCAAGCCCGGCAAGAGCCGGTTCTATGAGGCGGTGATCCGCTCGCATGCGCGGCTCACCTACGACCGGGCGTGGTCATACCTCGAGAATCCGCAGCACACGGCCTCGGACGATCTGACGCCGCAGGTGCGCGCTTCGCTGCAGACGCTGCATGCCGTCTATGGCGCGCTCAAGGCGGCGCGCGATGCCCGCGGGGCACTCGACTTTCGCGGCGGCGAGGTCAAGGCGCGCATCGGCGACGACGGCAGGATCGAGGGATTCTATGCAGTGACGCGCAACGACGCACACCGCATGATCGAGGAGTGCATGATCGCCGCCAATGTCGAAGCGGCGGTGGCGTTGCGTCTGGCCAAGGCGGGAAGTCTGTATCGCGTCCACGGACAACCGGAGGACAAGCGGGTCACCGAGCTGCAAAAGGTGCTGAATGCGCTGCAGGTGGGTGCGGCCTTCTCAGAGAAGCCCACACCACGCGAATTCCGGCAGCTGGTCGAGCGGCTGGCGGCGAGGCCCGACGGCTTGTTGCTCGAGAGCCTGGTGATTCGCTCGCTGGCCCAGGCCGTGTATCAGCAGACCAACATCGGCCACTTCGGCCTCGCGCTGGAGGAGTACGCCCACTTCACCTCGCCGATCCGCCGCTATCCCGACCTGCTCGTGCATCGCGCCATCAAGGCCGCGGTGGTGCCCGGTTCGCCGTCCGGGCGCCGCTACTCGACGGCTGAGCTGCAGACTCTGGGCGCGGAGAGCTCGCAGCGCGAGCGGCGCGCCGATGACGCTTCGCGCGATGTGATGGGGTACTTGAAGTGCCTGTATCTGCAGCCGCGGGTGGGCGAGACGTTCGACGCGACGATCACCAGTGCGCTCGAGTTCGGCTTGTTCGTGCAGCTCAAGGAGATGCCCATCGACGGGCTGGTGCATATTTCCGTCATTCCGGGCGATTACTGGGAGCTGGAGCAGGGCGGCATGGGTTTGGTGGGCCAACGCACAGGCCGGCGCTGGCAGATGGGCGATACGGTGCGGGTGCGCCTGAGCCGCGTGGATCTCACGCAGCGGCAAATCGACTTCGAACTGCTCGACGCCAATGACTCTGCGAGTCACGGCACGGTGCGTGCGCCGCGGCGCGGCGCGGGCGGGGACGGGCATGCGCGGCGCGGACCCGGCGGCACGTCACGCCGCGGCGGAGGATCGCAGCGCGGCGGCCGCAGCGGGGGCGGCAAGCGCGGCCGCGGCGGGCGCGGCTGAGCGGCGCACGTGGCTGGCGGCGGGCGTTGCTGAGCGGCAGGTGTGGCTGATTCGAAGCGCAACTTTGTGTATGGATTGCACGCCGTCACTGCGGTGATCGAACGGGCGCCGGAGCGTCTGCTCGAGCTCTGGATCGCGCAGCCTCGCGACGATGCCCGCACCCGCGACTTGAGAGATCGAGCACAGAGCGCGGGCGTGCGCGTGCAATCCGTGGGCGCCGAGTCGCTCTCCAAGCTGGTGGGCGATGTGGCCCACCAGGGGGCCGTGGCGGCGGTGCGGCCGCTCAAGGCATGGGATGAGCACGACCTGATGGATGCACTGGATCGGCTGAACGGGATCCCCCTGCTACTCGTTCTCGACGGCGTCACCGACCCGCACAATCTCGGGGCCTGCCTGCGCACGGCCGATGCCGCGGGCGCACACGCCGTGCTCATACCGAAGGACCGCGCGGCCGCCGTGGACGGTGTGGTGCGCAAGGTCGCGGCCGGCGCCGCCGAATTCGTCCCGGTGGCGAGCGTGACCAACCTCGCGAGAACCATCGACATGCTCAAGGAGCGCGGCATCTGGGTGGTTGGAACCGACGGCGAGGCGCCGCAGACCCTGTACGGGGCGGATCTGAACCGGCCGCTCGCCCTGGTGCTGGGGGCCGAGGGGAGCGGCATGCGGCGCCTGACCCGGGAGCGTTGCGATTTCCTGGTGCGCATTCCCATGGCCGGCCAGGTCGAGTCCCTGAATGTGTCGGTGGCCGCCGGGGTGGCCCTGTTCGAGGCGCGGCGCCAGCGGACTTAGCCGGCAGTGGCTGCCGCCAGCGCGCTTGGCCGGCGATGGGGTTGGCCGGCGGCGGGGGTCGGCCGGGGCGGGGGTCGGCACGCAGCGGCACTGGCCGAATGGCGGTTCAGTTGACCCGTACCGGCCCGAACGAGTATCCTTCGCGCTCTTTTTCGCCGGGCTGACCGGCCTCACTCCTTGCCTCACCGCTCGCAACGGGAGGCTCAAACCGTAGGGAGCCTACATGCGGCATTATGAAATCGTGCTCCTGGTCCATCCGGACCAGAGCGAGCAAGTTCCTGCGATGGTGGATCGCTACAAAGGCATGATCAGTGCCGGCGGCGGTTCGGTGCATCGTTTCGAAGATTGGGGCCGGCGCCAGCTGACATTCCCCATCTCCAAGGTCCACAAAGCGCACTACATCCTGCTCAACATCGAATGCGACCAGAAGACTCTGGCCGAGCTCACCGGTTCATTCCGCTTCAGCGACGCGGTGCTGCGCAACCTGGTGGTGAAGATGGACGAGGCCGTCACCGAGCCTTCGCCGATGGCGCGCGCCCCGGATGAGAACGCACGCCGCCACGACGACTTTGGCGACGACGGCGACGACGACGATCTGCCCATGGGCGCCCGCTAGGGCATGGGTTACTAGGAGACCGACATGGCACGTTTTTTCCGCCGCAAGAAGTTCTGCCGATTCACGGCCGACGACGTCAAGCAGATCGACTACAAGGATCTGACGACACTCAAGAGCTACATCACCGAGACCGGCAAGATCGTACCGAGCCGCATCACGGGTACGCGGGCTCATTATCAGCGCCAGCTGCAGCTCGCCATCCGGCGCGCGCGCTTTCTCGCGCTGCTGCCCTACACCGATCAGCATTAACCGGCTAGCACATGGATATCATACTGTTGCAGAAGGTCGCGAACCTCGGCCAGATCGGCGACCGGGTCAAGGTGAAGTCGGGCTACGCGCGCAATTTCCTGGTGCCCACGGGCAGGGCCACCATGGCCACCGCCGCCAACATCGCCAAGTTCGAAGCGCAACGCCACGAGCTCGAGGCGAAGGCGAATGAGGAGCTGGCCGCGGCGCAGGCGCGCGCGGTCAAGTTCGAGAACTTCAAGCTCGAACTCAAGGCCAAGGCGGGCGCGGAGGGCAAGCTGTTCGGCTCGATCGGCACCGCCGACATCGCCGAGGCCTCGGTCAAGGCCGGGCAGCCGATTACCCGCAGCGAAGTGCGCATGCCGACGGGACCGATCCGCGTCACCGGCGAGCACCAGGTGCAGCTGCACCTGCACACGGATGTCGATGTGACCTTGACCGTCACCATCGTCCCCGAAGAGGTCGGCTGAGGGGTTCGCGGGGTCGCCACGGGGAACACTTGATAGGCCTCTTTTGGGGGTAGCACATGGCCGCTCGCGTCAGCAATCGTTCCTTGGGGCCGAGCGGAACCTCCGGCGACGGACTGCGCCTGCCGCCGCACTCGATCGAGGCCGAGCAATCGGTGCTCGGCGGATTGATGCTCGATTCGGCGGCCTGGGATCAGATTGCCGACCGGGTCCTCGCCGAAGATTTCTACCGCAACGATCACCAGCTGATTTTCGCCGCCGTCGCCGGGCTGATCGAGCGCAATCAACCCTGCGACGCCGTCACCCTGTCAGGGCACCTGGAGAGCCAGGGCGTGCTCGATCAGGTGGGGGGCCTCGCCTATCTGGGATCGCTCGCCCGCGACACCCCCACATCGGCCAATATCCGGGCGTATGCCGACATCGTGCGCGAGCGCTCGGTGCTGCGCCGGCTCATCACCGCGGGCAATCACATCGTCACCAGCGCGCTGGAGCCGGAGGGGCGCGAGACGCGGGAAATCATCGACGATGCCGAGCGTGCGGTGTTCGAGATTGCCGAGGCGGGTTCGCGCGGCAAGGTGGGCTTCAGAGCGGTGAAGAGCATTCTGCCGGAGGTGGTCAACCGCATCGATGAGCTGTATCACTCCGACGGCAAGATGACGGGCGTCGCGACCGGATTCAAGCAGCTCGATGAAATGACTTCCGGCCTGCAGGCAGGGGACTTGATCATCATCGCGGGGCGGCCGTCCATGGGCAAGAGCACTCTCGCGGTCAACATCGCGGAGAATGCCGCGCTGGGTTCGAACAAATCGGCGGCGATCTTCAGCATGGAAATGTCGGCGGAGTCGCTGACCTTGCGCATGATTTCCTCCCTCGGCCGCATCAATCAAAGCAACCTGCGCTCGGGCCGGCTGCACGAGGACGACTGGCCGCGCATCGATTCGGCCATGACGCAGTTGAGCAGCGCCAAGATCTTCATCGACGAAACTCCGGGACTGACTCCGACGGAAATCCGCGCGCGCTCCCGGCGCCTGAAGCGCGATCGGGGGCTCGACCTCATCGTGGTGGATTATTTGCAGCTCATGCAGGTTGCGGGCACGAAGGAGAATCGCGCGACCGAGCTATCCGAGATTTCGCGATCCTTGAAGGCACTCGCGAAGGAATTGAAAGTGCCCGTGATCGCCCTGTCGCAGCTCAATCGCGGCGTGGAGCAGCGAACGGAGAAGAAACCGGTGATGTCGGATCTTCGCGAATGCGTCACCGGAGAGACGCCCGTGATGCTCGCGGATGGCCGGCGGGTGCCCATACGCGAACTGGTCGGACAGACGCCCGAAGTATGGGCGATGAGCCCGGATCAAAAGATCATCAGAGCGCAGAGCGACCTGGTCTGGTCCAAGGGCGTGCGCCAGGTATTCCGGGTGTCGCTGGCGAGCGGGCGGTCATTGCGCGCGACGGCCAATCATCGGGTGTTCACCGGGGACGGATGGAAGGTGGTCGCAGAGTTGGGACCCGGTTCTCGAGTCGCGGTCGCCCGGAAGTTTCCCGAAGTCACCAACCCTGTGATCTGGTCGGATGCCGAGATCTCGCTGCTGGGTCACTTGGTGGGCGATGGCAGCTACCTCTCGAACCGGCCGCTGCGCTACACCACCGCGTCGGAAGCCAACAGCAAATTGGTCACCGAATGTGCGTTGAAGCTTGGCAGCACCGTCAAGCGGTATGCGGGACGCGGCAATTGGCACCAGCTCCTCATTTCTGGAAATGGCAACCGCTGGCATGCGGCGGGCGTGGGCGCATGGTTGAAAGGTCTAGGCATATTCAATCAACGTTCGCATCAGAAACATTTGCCGGCAGCCGTGTTCCAAATGAGCGATGCGCAAATCGGACTTTTGCTCAAGCATCTATGGGCAACGGATGGCTGTATTCACGTTCGCTCCGCCGGCCAGCGCGGAAGCCCGCGCGTTTATTTCGCCAGTTGCAGCGAACAGCTCGTTCGAGATGTGGCTGCGCTGCTGCTGCGCTTGGGTATTATCGGACGCACTTATCAAGTGAAACAAGAGAGCGGTAGACCTCTGTGGTCGGTGTGCGTCAGCGGATCCGAGCAGCAGGCCTTGTTTCTGGCCAGAGTCGGTGCGTTTGGACCTCGCGAAGCACAGGCCAAAAAGTTGACCGCGAAACTTGCGGTGACGCGTTCGAATCCGAACGTGGATACCCTGCCACAGGAATTGTATTTGCAGTTGCGCACTTCGATGAGTGCACAGGGATTGACCAGGCGAGAAATAGGCTCATTGCGCGGCACTACATTTTCGAGCGATAATTTTCGCCGCTCGCCCTCGCGCGCGACGTTTGATTCTTATGTCGATTTGTTGGACAACGATGCATTGAAAGTTTGGTCGAGTTCTGATCTCTTCTGGGACCGCGTAGTTGCAGTGGGTCTGGAAGGTGAAGAGGAAGTCTTCGACATCACAGTTCCCGGTGCAGCGAGTTGGTTGGCCGATGGTATTGTCAGCCACAACAGCGGAGCGCTGGAACAGGATGCTGACGTCATCCTTCTAATCTATCGCGAAGAATTCTACGAGCCGAATACTACGCGCAAAGGCATCGCCGACATCATCGTCGCCAAGCAGCGCAACGGACCGACCGGCGATGTACAGCTGACGTTTCTAGGTCAGTACACCAAATTCGAAAATTACGCGCCGGAGTCCTACGCCGAGGGCGTGTTTCGGTGAGGTTTGAAACCGGATCTTCGCAGCGCCGACCGAACTACGTGAAGCTCGGACAGGTTCCCGAGTGAGGCTCACGTGACTCCGTTGGTCAGCGCGACGATCGACACCGGCGCGCTGCGCCACAATTTGAATGTCGTGCGGCATTGGGCGCCGAAGTCGCGGGTCATGGCCGTGATCAAGGCCAATGCGTATGGACATGGACTGGTTGCCGTGGCGCGAGCGCTCGACTCCGCGGACGCGTTCGCCGTGGCGCGGGTCGATGAGGGCCTCACCCTGCGCGCGGCCGGCATCGACACACCCACGGTGCTGCTCGAGGGCGTTTTCGACCGCGAGCAGCTCGATGCGGCCGCCGCCGCCGATTTCGAGCTGGTCGTGCACGCGCCCGAACAGATCGAGCTGCTGCGGGCAGCCGCGCCGGGCGTGCGCTTCAAGGTATGGCTCAAGCTCGACAGCGGCATGAACCGATTGGGATTCAAGGGGGCGGCATTCGGCGCCGCGCACGCGGCCTTGAGTGCGCTGCACGCGGTGCGCTCTCCGGTGAATCTCTTCACGCACCTCGCCTCCGCGGACATGCCGGATCTCTCCACAACTTCCGAACAGCTGGCGCTGTTTGAGACCGCGACCCGATCCCTGAGCGGCGAACGAAGTTTGGAGAACTCCGCCGCCATGCTGAGTTTTCCCGACTCGCAGGCGGACTGGGTGCGGCCGGGACTGCTGCTCTACGGCGCCTCGCCGTTCTGCGGCTCCGTTGGGGCGGACTACGGGCTGCGGCCCGTGATGACGCTGCATTCGCATGTGATCGCGGTCAAGGACCTCGCGACCGGGGAACGGGCCGGATACGGCGGCGATTGGGCCGCGGCCCGTCCCACGCGCCTCGCGGTGGCCGCCGTCGGCTACGGCGATGGATATCCGAGAAGCTTGGGCAAGGGTACCCCCGTGCTGGTCAACGGCGAGCGCGCGGGCTTGGCGGGACGCGTATCGATGGACATGATCGGCATCGATGTCACGGACCTGCGCCGCGCGCCGGCGTTGGGCGATCCCGTGGTGCTGTGGGGTGAGGGATTGCCGGTGGAGGAAATCGCGGTGTGGGCGGATACCATTCCCTATGAGCTGCTGTGCGGCATCAGCCAGCGCGTGGCGGTGACGTTGCGCTGAGCTGTGAGCTTTGACCAGCCCCGCGTCTGCCGCTGCGCGCGCCCAACCCATCCCGCCCGTCAGCTCTCGAAGAACCCCATCTTCACGCCGGCCAGCTGTACTACGTCGTTGTCGTTCAGGCGACGAGCCTGGGGCCCGATCGGTACACCGTTGACCTGCGGATAGTCGTTTTCCTTGCCGCTGTCCACGTGCACGATGAAATAGCCTTCGGAGCGGCGGGTAATGGCCGCCACCTGCACTCCCGGACGGCCGAGGGTGGTCAGCGCCTTGGTGAGCTCCAGCTCTCGGCCGGCGAACGCGCCGCTCAGCACCTGAAGCTTGGCCTTGGGCAGCGCCGTGGCGTTGTCCGGCACCCCGGAGCGCTTGTTGGTGTGGGCGGCGACCGCCTTGGCGGCCTGATCCACCGCCACCCCGACGCGCCGGATGCGGTCCTCACCCTGCGATGAGGGGGTGATGACCATGGTTTTCTCGAATTCATCCTGCTCGGCTTCGCCGTTCTGGCTGTCGACGAAGCGCAGCTGGTGGTGGCCGACGGTGATGACGTCGCCGTGCTGCATGGCGTGTTTCTTGATCAGCTTGCCGTTGACATAGGTGCCGTTGGTGCTGTTCAGGTCTTCAAGAAATGAATCGTTCAGAATGTTGATGATGAGCGAGTGATGACCGCTCACCGCCGGATTGTCGATACGAATATCGTTGTCCGGAAGGCGCCCGATCGTGTAGCGCTCTTTATTCATGTTGTATTCCGCGAGGATCTGACCATCCAGGCTGAGCATCAGGCGTGCCATTCAGACTCCATATCCCTAACCGAACCATCCCAAGATTCTGTCAAATATACGCCGGTGCGCGGGGAACGGCTCGGCTACATGAGCCATGATGACCGACACATTATCCCGTCCGCCGTTGTCGTTGGAGAGCTGTATCAACTGTTTAGCAACAGTATCAAGATTAGCACTAAAGGTGCTGATTGTTAAGTGAATATCCTCGTCCTCTATCATGTCCGACAGGCCGTCGGAGCAGAGCACGTAGTAATCGGACTTCTGCACCGGCTCCTCATGGATCTCCACTTCGACGTTTTGCTCGACACCGAGGGCCCGGGTCACATAATTCTTGTTGGTCGCCCGCTGCGCTTCCTGCTGCGAGTAGAAGCCCCGGTCCACCAGCTCCTGCAGCAGGGAATGGTCGAGGGTCATTTGCTCGAAACGGTTGTCGCGCAGGCGATAGAGCCTTGAATCTCCGACGTGTGCAATCGACATCTTGTTGTCGTGAAACAGGCACGCCACCACGGTAGTGCCCATGCCCTCGCATTGAGGCTGGGTCTTGGAAGTGTGGTAGATGATTTTGTTGGCTCTGTGAATCGCATCACGCAAGATGATGCTCGGGCGGGTCAATCCGCTTTCCGGGTCGCGCACGGAGAGGTCCTCGCGCAGCACGGCGTCGCGCACCAGGTTGATGATGGTCTTGACGGCGATGCCGCTCGCGACCTCGCCCGCGTTATAGCCGCCCATGCCGTCGGCCAGCACGAACAGACCGATGTCGGCCTCGGTGCCGATCATGTCTTCGTTGTGCTCGCGGACCTTTCCCGTGTCGGTCAGCGCCACGCTCGCGATTTTCCCCTTCAAACTCATGGGTCTTGTTCCGTCATGGCAGTCCACTTGGTATTCGCGACCGACAGTCTTCCAGAGCCGCCGCCATCTGGGCCCCGGAGTCGTACCGCGCCTCGGGATTCTTGGCGAGCGCGCGATCGATGATGCTGTCGACGCACGCAGGCAGATCCGGCCGGAAAGCCCGCAACGGAGGATGCGGCGCTTCGGCGATCTGCTGCATCAGCCCCGTCATCGAATCCGCGGCGAAGGGAAGCTGGCCGGTCAGCAGTTGAAACAGGCTGACACCCAAGGAAAACAAGTCCGAGTGACCGGTCACAGTTCGTCCCTCGAGCTGTTCCGGCGACATGAAGGAGGGCGTGCCGAGCACGATGCCCGTGCGCGTGCTGCCGGCGCCCGACAGGCGGGCAATGCCGAAGTCGGTGATCTTCAAGATGTCGGTGCTCGGATCGTACATCAGGTTCGCCGGCTTGATATCCCGGTGCACGACTTGCTGCTTGTGGGCGAATCCGAGCGCCGCGGCCGTGCGGCCGACGATCTCCAGCACCTTGCGCGGTTCCAATAGGGTGTCGGCTTTGGCGTAGTCGCTCAGATGCCGGCCCTTGAGATATTCCATCGCGATATAGGCAAGTCCGCGTTCCTCGCCGACATCATAGATGGTGACGATGTTGGGATGATTGAGCCGGCCGGCGGTCTCTGCTTCGCGAAAGAAGCGCGATCGCGCCTCCACCAGCTCGGCCTCGGTGAATTCACTGGCGAGGGGTATGGCCTTGATCGCCACCATCCGGTTGATGGCGGTATCGCGTCCCAGGTAGACGATCCCCATCGCGCCGCGTCCGATCTCCCGCTCGAGCTGATAGCGGCCGAGGCGCTGCACGTCGGCCGCCGCGAGCGCGCTCAGGTTGGCGCCGGCGGCCGGCGCCGCGGCAGCCCTCGGCGCGGCAGCCCTCGGCGGGGCAGCCCTCGGCGGGGGGGCTGGGGCCGCGGCGCTCTTGCCCGAAGCGGCGTGCGCCGATTTCGGCTTGGCGCGCTCCGCGTCGACCAGCCGCTTCAGGCGCGCGGCGACATCGCGGTAGGCGTTGTCGAAGCGTGCCAGGTGGCGGTAGACGGCGGTGGCCTGCAGGGCCCGGCCGCGCTGTTCCAGCTGGGAGGCGAGCGTGTACAGATCGCCGAGCACGGCGGCATTGGGCTTCCGGCCCTTCAGCTCGACGAAGCGCTGTTCGAAATTGTCGAGCAGCCCCGCGGTATCGCCGAGCGGCGTCGGGATCTTGGGCAGCGGCGCGGCCGCCGCGGAAGCCGCGAGACGGGACCACAACAGCAGGGCGCTTCCGCCGGTGAATAGAACTATTCCCGGAAGCCACAGCCACGTGTCCAGATTTCCGGCCGCGCGAAGCACCAGACCCAAGCCCAGTGTTGCCAAGCCCACAATCGCTGCGATCAACCCAAATTTGCGCATCTATATAGACATAATCCCAGTCCAGAAGCGGGGCAGTATAGGTGATCGGGCCGGACTAACTGCAATGCTAAGATCACAAATCGACAAGGGAAACCAATGGCGAAGTCCAAAGAGGTCTTTATTTGTCAGAACTGTGGAGCGTCGTCGCCAAAGTGGCAGGGACAGTGTCCGGGCTGCGGCACATGGAACACCCTGGTCGCTGAATTACAGTCCATCGGTCCGCGTAGAGCCCTGGGAACGGCCGCAGCTTCCCGTGCCCATGTCTCATCCTCCCTGGCCGCCGAGGCCGTCCTCGAGCAACCGCGGCTGACCACCGGCTCGGCCGAACTCGATCGGGTGCTGGGCGGCGGCCTCGTGCCAGGTTCCGTGACCCTCATCGGCGGCGATCCCGGCATCGGAAAATCCACGCTGATGCTCCAGGCCGCGGCGGCCCTGCAGGCCTCCGGTCCGGTGCTCTACGCCACGGGCGAGGAATCCTTGAAGCAGGTCGCACTTCGCGCCCGCCGGCTGGGCCTCGAGGCGGCCACTGCGCGTCTGATCGCCGAGACCTGCGTGGAGAATATCGTCGGCGCGGCCTCGGGTCTCGCCGCGCATGCGCTGATCGTGGACTCCATTCAAACCATGCACTCGGAGCGGATCGAAGCCGCGCCCGGCGCGGTTTCGCAGCTGCGCGAATGCACGGCGGAGCTGGTGCGCTTCGCGAAATCCAGCGGCACGGCGGTGCTGCTCGTCGGCCACGTCACCAAGGAAGGACAAATCGCCGGCCCGAGGGTGCTCGAGCACATGGTCGACACCGTGCTCTATTTCGAGAGCGACACCGGCAGCCGCTTTCGCGTGCTGCGCTCGGTGAAGAACCGCTTCGGCGCCGCCAACGAGATCGGCGTGTTCGCCATGGCCGAGCAGGGCCTGCGCGAGGTCACGAACCCTTCGGCGATTTTTCTGTCGCGGCATGCGCAGCCCGTTCCCGGCAGCGTCATCACGGTCATGCGCGAGGGAACGCGCTCGCTGCTGATCGAAGTGCAAGTGCTTGCCGACTCGAGTCTAGGCGCCAATCCGCGCCGGGTCGCGGTCGGCATCGACGGCAATCGCCTCACCATGCTGCTGGCGGTGGCGCATCGCCACGCGGGACTGCAGCTGCACGGCCAGGATGTTTTTGCCAACGTCGTCGGCGGCGTGCGCTTGGCGGAAACCGCCGGAGACCTGGCGATCGTCATGGCCGCGCGCTCGAGCTTGGGCGATTCGCCGATTCCCAATTCCTTGATCGTCTTCGGCGAACTGGGCCTCGCCGGAGAGATCCGTCCCGTGCCGTTCGGCGAAGAGCGGCTGCGCGAGGCGGCAAAGCACGGCTTCAAGATGGCGCTGGTGCCCGAGGCGAACGTGCCGAAGCGGCCGCCGGAAGGAATGACGGTGCGCGGAGTAACGCGGTTGAACGAGGCGCTGAACGCGTTCTAGGGCGCCTACCGTATGGCGGCCCGACCGACGTTTGAAGGAGGCTGGGTCGGACAGGCATTTCCCGGTGCGTGAAAAACAGGATGTTTTTCCCGCAGCCTCCAAGGGCGCGACGCATGCGTCGCGCGGGTGACCAGGGATGGTCACCCAGGGCTTGCGCGAAGCAGGGACTGCGCAGCGCAATGGATTTACGGCGGCCCGGGAAATGCCTGTCCGACCCAGCCTCCGTGCACGATTAGCCTGCGTCATTGCGGTGTGGGCTCCGGAGGACGTATGCGCACCGTCTTTATCGCATTATCGCCGGTCTGCAGCACCTCGAGCATGTAGTCGGCCATTTTCAAGGTCGTGCCGGGTTCGGGGATGGTTTCCAGGAACTCCACGATCAAACCGTTCAAGGTCTTTGGGCCGTCGGTGGGCAGGTTCCAGCGCATCGATCGATTGAGCGCACGAATGGTCGTCGAGGCGTTGGCGACGAAGCTGCCGTCGGCCTCCGCATGCACGTCCTTGTGCATCATGGTCGCCGGATCGGTGGTGAATTCGCCGACGATCTCCTCGAGAATGTCCTCGAGCGTCACGAGGCCCTGAATGTCGCCGTATTCGTCGACGACGAATGCCATGCGGCGCTTGTCGCGCTGAAAATTCAGCAGCTGCGTATTGAGCGTGGTGCCGGAGGGCACGAAGTACGCCTCGCGCGCGCCGGCCGCCAGCACGAGCGCGTCGCGATCCAGCCGGCCGCGCGCCAGTTCATGGACTACCTGCTTCATGTGCAGCACGCCGATGATGCGGTCGATCTCGCCCTGGTAGACCGGCAACCGCGTGTGCTGGCTCTGGCGCAGCTGCTCGACGATGCGGTCCCAACCGTCATCGACGTCGATGCCGACGATCTCGTTTCGCGGCACCATGATGTCCTCCACGGTCGCGTTTTCCAGATCCAGGATGCTGACCAGCATCTGCTGATGGCGGTGTGGAATCATCGCGCCGGCCTCGGCCACGACGGTGCGCAGCTCTTCGCTGCTCAGGGAGTTCGATGCCTGCTGCGCCGAGACGCCGAGGAGGCGCAGCACGCCGTTGGCCATGAGATTCGTGGCCCATACGAAGGGATACAGCACCCACAGCAGGGGCGCATAGATATACGCGGCCGGCAGTGCAAGCTGCTCCGGGTGCAGTGCGCCGAAGGTCTTGGGCGCGACCTCGCAGAAGATGAGCAGCACCAAGGTGAGCGCGGCCGCGCCGAAGGCAACCACGAACTCTCCGCCCAATCGCAGGGTGATGAGCTCCACCAGCATCGGCGCCGCCACGTTCACGATGGTGCTCAACAGCAGGATCAATCCGATCAAGCGGTCGGGATGAGCGAGCAGGCGCTCCGCCAGCCGCGCGCCCCGATGTCCTTCGTTGGCGCGATGCCTCAGGCGGTAGCGGTTCAAGCTCATGAGCGCGGTTTCGCTGCCGGCAAAGAACGCGGCGAGGACGAGCAGTGCCGCCAACGCGCCGAACAGCATTCCTAGCGAGGGATGGGGCATTCAGGCTCTAGCCCCAATGCCGTCCAAGCACATCCTCGAGGACGAATTTCACGCCGAAATACGCCACCGCCAGGATTCCGAAGCCGCTCAAGGTCCATTGCACCGCCGACCGTCCGCGCCAGCCGAAACGCGTGCGCCCGATCAGCAGCACGCCGAACACCACCCAGGCGGCGAGGGACAGGACGGTTTTCTGAACCAGGTTCTGCGTGAACAGATTGGTGACGAACACGAACCCCGTGAACAGCGCCAGGGTCAGCAGGATGAAGCCCGCCGCGATGAGACGAAACATGACTCTTTCGAGGGCGTCGAGCGGCGGCAGACCGCTCGGCAGATCGGCGATGCGCCGGGTGCGCAGCCGCCGGTCGAGAAACACCAGCAGCAGGGCGGTGACCGCCGCCGCGAACAGCAGGGCGGCCGCGCCCATGGAGAGCAGGATGTGCGCGGGCAGCTCCCAACCCGCGGTCGTGGCCTCGGCAAAGCTGCGGCCCGCGCCCGTCATGGCCGCGCCGACCGCGGCGCTCGCGAGCAGAATGGCGCCGAGGACCCGATTTTGTTTTTCGATCGAAATCAGACACGCCAGCACCGCGAGGGTCCACGCCAGCAGCGACATTGCCTCGAGCAGGCCGATGGCAAAGGGCCCGTGGGTGCGCATCATGCGCATGATGGCGTCGCTGTGCCCGACGATGGCGATCAAGATCAGCGCCCAGGCCAAGGGCTCCAATCGCGGCCGGCTCACGCTTCGCAGCATGGTCCAGGCGCTGGCGGCGTATAGCGCGAACAAAGTGGCGGCAAGAATCACGTTCAGCCTGGGATCCGAGGAGCGCCTGAATGATGACGCTCAAGATGATGACACAAGCACAGAGTGGAGCCTAGGAGGCCCGCCGGCCCGGCCCCTGCGGCCGGCGCTCGGCGGGTAGCCGCCTCGGCGATCGAAATGATAATCTGCACAGCATGTTCGACCGGCTCACCTCCAGTCTCTCCGCCGCGCTCAAGTCGCTGTCCGGCCGCGGCCGGCTGACCGACGATAACATTACCGACACGGTGCGCGAGGTGCGCCTCGCGCTGCTCGACGCCGACGTCGCGCTCAGCGTGGTGAAGAGCTTCACCGATGCCGTCAAGGCGCGAGCGGTGGGCGCCGAAGTCGCCAAGAGCCTCACTCCCGGCCAGGCCTTCATCAAGGTGGTGCATGAGGAGCTCACGCGCCTGATGGGCGAGCCCAGCACCGGTCTCAATCTGCGGGCGCAGCGTCCGGTGGTCGTCATGCTCGCCGGACTGCAAGGAGCGGGCAAGACCACCAGCGCGGGCAAGCTCGCGCGATGGCTGATCGAGAAACAGAACAAGAAGGTGCTGATGGTCAGCACCGACGTGTATCGACCGGCGGCAATACTGCAATTGCAGACCCTGGCCGCCCAGGTGGGCGCGGGCTTCGCCACGGCGCTTGCCAGCGAGGCGCCGCTCGCCATCGCCAGGCGGGCGCTGACCGAGGCCACTTTGCAGGCGTACGACGTCCTGTTGCTCGACACGGCGGGGCGTCTGCACATCGACGCGCAGATGATGGCCGAGGTGAAGGAGCTCGAAGCGGCGCTGAACCCGCACGAGCGTCTGTTCGTCGTCGACAGCATGGCGGGACAGGACGCGGTCAACGCCGCCAAGGCGTTCAACGACGCCCTGAGCCTGACCGGGGTGATCCTGACCAAGACGGACGGCGATGCGCGCGGCGGCGCGGCGCTGTCGGTGCGGCAGGTCACCGGCAAGCCCATTCTGTTCGTCGGCACCGGCGAGAAATCGGAGGCGTTGGAGCTGTTTCAGCCGGAGCGCATCGCATCGCGCATCCTCGGGATGGGCGATGTCCTCTCCCTCGTTGAGCAGGTTCAAGGTCAGGTCGATCAGGAAAAGGCCGAAAAGCTCGCCAAGAAGATCGCCAAGGGGAAGTCCTTCGACCTGTCGGATCTGCGCGACCAATTGAGCCAGCTGCAGAACATGGGGGGCATGTCGGCGCTGCTGGATAAGTTGCCGGCCCAGCTGCAGGCCAACGCCGCGGCGGCGGCCGGCGCGGTGAGCGCCCAGAACCTCAAGCGTCAGATGGGCATCATCGACTCGATGACTCCGCGAGAGCGCCGGCGTCCCGAAGTGATCGACGGTTCGCGCAAGCGCCGCATTGCCGCGGGCGCCGGCGTGCAGCTGCCCGAGGTGAACCGTCTCTTGAAGCAGTTCGACCAGATGCAGAAGACGATGAAAAAGCTCGCCAAGGGCGGCATGTTGAAGAACATGATGCGCGGCATGGCGGGGCGTATGCCGCCCGGCTTCAGACCCTAAGGGTGAAATCGTCCGAATGCGCCGTTTGTTGCCCGATTCTTTGTTGCCATTCAAGGAGTTGTTGCTCTCCGGCCCCTGTTGTCATTACAATTAGCGGCTACGCTTTGCAAGGTGGATCAAGATGGTGACGATTCGTTTGACTCGACGCGGCGGCAAGAAGACCCCGTTCTATCACGTGGTGGTGACCGATAGCCGCAAGCGCCAGGGCGGCACCAGCCTCGAGAGCGTGGGGCTATTCAATCCCGTCGCCCGGGGCGCGGAAGTCAAACTGCGCCTTGACGTTGCTCGAATCGAGCACTGGGTATCCAAGGGCGCGCACATGTCGGACCGGGTCAAGTTTCTTCTCACCAGCTTTCGCAAGCAGGCCGCATAACTCCTTAGCCCTTGTAAACGTTCGTAAAAGGGGCCGCGATGGGCGACGACGCATCGGCGCTCATCCAACTAGGTTTCGTCGGAGCGCCGTTTGGCGTCCGAGGTTGGGTCAAGCTTCGATCGCACACCGATCCCCCGGAACGCCTGCTCGATCATCGAAGTTTGCGTATCGGCCGGAACGGTGTCTGGCAGAGCTACCGTATCGAGGCGAGCGGCCGCAGCGGCGGCGCGCTGACGGTGAAATTGGCGGGGATCGAAGACCGCGATCAGGCGCAGACCCTGCGGGGCGCGCAAGTTGGCGTCCCGCGAAGCGAGCTGCCGCAGCGCGCCGCCGAGGATTTCTACCGCGCGGATTTGATCGGCTGCGAGGTGGTGAATCTCGACGGCGTCGGCTTGGGAAAGGTGCAGCATTTCATCGAGACCCCGGCGCAGGTGCTGATGGTGGTGCGCGGGGCGCAGGAATTTTGGATACCGGCCGTACCGCGGCATTTGCGGCGGGTGGATTTACAGGCGCGCCGGGTGGTGGTGGACTGGAGTGTGGACGGGGCGGGCGCGGGCGAAGGCGCCCCCGGTTGAAGCGCATGCGCATCGCGGTCGTGAGTTTGTTTCCGCTGATGATCCGCGAGGCCTTGGCCCACGGTGTGGTGGGGCGCGCACTGGAACGGGGCATCCTCGAGGTCGAGTGCTTCGATCCGCGCGACGATGCCGGCGATGTGCATCGCACCGTCGATGACCGGTGCTACGGCGGCGGTCCGGGCATGGTGCTGAAGGTGGAACCGCTGCGCAGTGCCCTGCGGCGCGCCATGGCGGCGCAGCCGGCGGGCAGCCGGCGCGTGTACTTGGGCGCGGACGGGCGGCGGTTCGAGCAGGGCATGGCACGCGAGGCGAGCGGCTGGCCGGGTCTGGTGCTGGTGGCGGGACGCTATGAGGGCGTCGATGAGCGCTTCATCGAGCGCGAAACCGACGAGCAGTGGTCGATCGGCGACTATGTGCTGTCCGGCGGCGAGCTGCCCGCCCTGGTGGTGATCGATGCGGTGGCGCGGCTGATTCCGGGTACGCTCGGCAGCGCGGAGTCGGCGCAGCAGGAGTCGTTCAGCGGCGGGCTGGTGGATTGGCCGCATTACACGCGGCCGCCGGCCATCGACGGACAGGCGGTGCCTGCGGTATTGATGTCGGGGGATCATGCGGCGATCCGCCGCTGGCGATTGCAGCAGGCATTGGGCCGCACCTGGCTGCGCAGGCCGGAGCTGCTCGAGCGGCGCGGCATGAGCGACGAGGAACGGGCATTGTTGGAAGAATTCAAGATCGAGCGTGACCGCATCGAACGGACGAGCGGCACGGGGCGAATCGAAGACAGTCATTAGGTGAGGGCGATAATTATGAACAAGATCATCCAAGCATTGAACGGCGAACGGGCGACGCGCAAGTTTCCGGAGTTCAATCCGGGCGATACCGTGGTCGTGCAGGTCAAGGTGGTGGAGGGTGATCGCGAGCGCGTTCAGGCTTACGAGGGCGTGGTCATCGCCAAGAAGAATCGCGGCCTGAATTCCTCGTTCACCGTGCGCAAGATTTCGCACGGCGAGGGCGTGGAGCGCGTGTTCCAAACCTTCAGTCCTTCGATCAGCGAGGTCAGCGTGAAGCGCCGCGGCGCGGTGCGGCGCGCCAAGCTGTATTATCTGCGCGATCTGTCCGGCAAGGCCGCGCGCATCGACGAGAAAATCTGACGATCAGCCGTTTTTCCCCGAAGGGGCGGACGGGAGGATTTGAATGGGTCTCGGGTCCGCTCTCATGGGGTTCTTCGGGCTGGTCTGGCGGATTCTCGAAGGGGTCCGCAGGGTCCTGCACCTGATTCTGCTGCTGGTCATCTTCGGATTCATTCTCGCCGCGCTGCATACATCCATTCCGACGGTGCCGCACACGGCGGCGCTGGTGATCGCCCCCGAGGGCGAGCTCGTCGAACAGCTGGCGAGCGATCCGGTGCGCCGCGCCTTCGGCCAGGCCTCCGGCGGTCCGGCGCCCGAGACCCTGCTCAGAGATGTGACCGACGCCATTGCGGCCGCGAAGTCCGACGCGCGCATCAAGCTGATCGTGCTCGACCTGGGCTCCTTGAATTCGTCGGGCCTGTCGAAGCTGCAGGAGATCGGCGCGGCGCTGCGCGAGTTTCGCAGCGCGGGCAAGCGCGTGGTCGTGGCGGCCGATTCGCTGGATCAAACCCAGTACTACCTCGCGGCGCAGGCGGGGGAGGTGTATCTGGATCCGATGGGATTGGTGTACCTGGACGGATTCAGCTACTACCGCATGTACCTCAAGGATGCCATCGACAAGCTGGGCATCGATGTCAACGTTTTCCGGGCGGGCACTTTCAAGAGCTACACCGACCAGTTCTCCCGCAGCGACATGGCCGCGAGCGAACGCGAGGAGAGCTCCGTGTGGCTGGAGGCGTTGTGGAATGCCTACAACCAGGACGTCACCCGCGCTCGCTCGCTGCCCTCGGGCGCGCTCAACGAGTTCGTGGCCGATCAGCCGGCCGCGCTCGCCGCCGTCAACGGCGATGCGGCCAAGCTGGCGCTGCAGCGCGGCCTGGTCACGGCGCTCAAGAGCCGGCGCCAGCTGGCCGATGAGCTGAAAGTACTGGTGGGGGAGGACTCGGACACTCACTCGTTCAATTCGATCGCCATGAATCAATACCTCGCCTCGGTACGCTCCAAACACGTATTGAAGTCCAAATCCGATGCCAAGATCGGCATCGTGGTGGCATCCGGGGAGATTCTCGACGGCCACCAGCCGCCGGGCACCATCGGCGGAGAGAGCACGGCCGACCTGCTGCGCCAGGCGCGCTATGACAATGCGGTGAAAGCGGTGGTGCTGCGCGTGGACAGTCCGGGCGGCAGCATGTTCGCCTCGGAGCAAATCCTGCGCGAGGTGCAGACTTTGCGCAAGGCGGGCAAACCCGTGGTCGTGTCCATGAGCACCTATGCCGCGTCCGGCGGGTACTATATCTCGGCGGCGGCGAATCAGATCTTCGCCAGCCCCACGACATTGACCGGATCGATCGGCGTGTTCTCCGTGATACCGACCTTCCAGCGCACGTTGGAGAAGCTCGGCGTCAAAGTCGACGGCCTCGGCACCACCCCGCTTGCCGGCGATATGCGCATGGACCGGGCACTCACCCCCGCCTCGCGCCAGATATTGCAGACCTCGGTCGAGCATGCGTACGCGGAATTCCTGCGGCGCGTGGGCGATGGCCGCAAGAAGCCGGTCGAGGACGTGGATAAGATCGCGCAGGGCCGGGTGTGGGCCGGCGTCGATGCCCAGCGCATCGGGCTGGTGGATCACTTGGGCGGCCTCAAGGACGCCACCGATGCCGCCGCCAAGCTCGCCGAGCTCGGCTCCGACTACGACGTCGACTACATCGAGCCCGAGCTGAGCCTGCGCGAGGAGCTGTTCATGCAGCTGCGATCGGAGACGCTGCGCCTGGCTCAGCTCGCCGGCCTCATTGCGCCCCGCAGCGACATCGAGCGGGTGATCGATCCCGTGCTCGAGCAGGCGCGCGCCATCGCAAGGCTCAACGACCCGCGCGGGCTGTATGCGTATTGCTGGTGCCGCGAGCCGCGAGTGACGCTCAAAGGTCTTGCCGGCCGCTGATCGGCGCGCGGCTCCTAGAGCGCCGTCCAGTCCAGGGTGATCTTGCCGGATTTGCCGGAATTCATGATCTGAAATCCCTCCAGGTAATCGTTGATCCCCAATCGATGGGTGATCACCGGGCGCACATCGAGGCCGCTCTGCAGCATGCTCGACATTTTGTACCAGGTTTCGAACATCTCGCGGCCGTAGATGCCCTTGATGACCAGGCCCTTGAAAATCACCTGGTTCCAATCGATGGCCGTCTCGCCGGGCGGAATGCCGAGCATGGAGATGCTGCCGCCATGATTCATGGTGCGCAGCATCTCGCGCAGCGCCGCGGCGTTGCCCGACATCTCGAAACCCACGTCGAAGCCCTCCTCCATCCCCAAATCGCGCATGGCGTCATCCAGCGACTCGCGCGACACATTGAGCGCCTTGGACGCGCCCATCCTGGCGGCCAGCGCCAGCCGATAGTCGTTCACGTCCGTGATGACCACGTGGCGCGCGCCGCAGTGCCGCGCGATGGCCACCGCCATGATGCCGATGGGGCCCGCCCCCGCGATGAGCACGTCCTCGCCCACCACGTTGAACGCCAGCGCCGTGTGCGTGGCGTTGCCGAAGGGATCGAGAATGGAGGCGATTTCATCGTCGATGGCGGCCGGCAGCTTGAAGACATTCGCTGCGGGAATGGTCAGATATTCGGCAAAGGCGCCGGCGCGGTTCACTCCCACCCCCAGGGTGTTGCGGCACAGATGGCGGCGGCCCGCGCGGCAGTTGCGGCAATGGCCGCAGGTGATGTGTCCCTCGCCGGACACCCGGTCGCCGGTGCTGAAGCCGCGAACCTCGCTGCCCAATTCGACGATCTCTCCGGAATATTCGTGGCCGACCGCCATGGGCACGGGTACGGTTTTCTGGGCCCATGCGTCCCAGTTGTAGATGTGCATGTCGGTGCCGCAGATGGCCGTCCGATGGATCTTGATCAGCACGTCGTTGTGGCCCACCGAAGGCTCGGGAACGTCCTCGAGCCAGATGCCGGGTTCCGCCCGCGCCTTGACCAGTGCTTTCATAACCGCCCTCCGGGGCCTAAGGAATGAGGTTCAAATCGCGACCCGCCACCTTGAAGGCCTGGACCACCTGATCGAGCTGCGCGCGCGAGTGAGCAGCACTCATCTGGGTGCGAATTCGCGCTTTTCCATGGGGAACGACCGGAAAGGCGAAGGCCACGACATACACTCCCTGCGCCTGGACACGCTCGGCGAGGCCGACCGCCAGCGGCGCGTCGCCCAACATGACCGGGATGATGGGATGCTCTCCCGGAATCAAGTCGAACCCCAGCCCACCCATCTGTTCGCGGAAGTAGCGGGCATTCGCGTGCAGCTGCTCGCGCAGATCGGCCGAGCCCTCCAGCAGGTCGAGCACGGCGATGGTGGCCGCGGCCACCGGCGGCGCGATGCTGTTCGAAAACAGATAGGGCCGCGAGCGCTGGCGCAGCCAGCCGACGATCTCTCTGCGCGCCGCGACGTAGCCGCCGCTGGCTCCTCCCAGGGCCTTGCCCAGTGTTCCCGTCAAAATATCGATGCGGCCGATGACGCCGCGCAGCTCATGCGAGCCGCGGCCGCGCGCGCCGATGAATCCGGTTGCGTGCGAGTCATCGACCATGACCAGCGCGCCGTAGCGATCGGCCAGATCGCAGATCTCGCCGAGCCTTGCGATCGAACCGTCCATGGAAAATACGCCGTCGGTTGCGATCATGCGCACGCGGGCGCTCTGCGAGTCCTTGAGCGCCTGTTCGAGTTCATTCATGTCGTTGTTGGCGTAGCGCAGCCGGCGCGCCTTGCACAGCCGAATGCCGTCGATGATGCTGGCATGGTTCAGCGCATCGCTGATGACGGCGTCCTCAGCGTCGAGCAGCGTCTCGAACAGACCGCCGTTCGCGTCGAAGCACGAGGAATACAAGATCGTCTCTTCCATCGAAAGGTAGGCGCTCAGCCGCTCTTCCAGCTCGCGGTGGACGCTTTGGGTGCCGCAGATGAAACGCACCGAGGCGACGCCGTAGCCGTGGCGCGCCAGCCCGTCGTGCGCGGCCTTCAGCACCGCGGGGTGGTTGGCCAATCCCAGGTAGTTGTTGGCGCAGAGATTGATCATCTCGCGTCCGTCGGCGAGCCGCACGACGGCGCCTTGGGGGGAGCCGATGACCCGCTCGCGTTTCCTAAGTCCCGCCGCCTCGAGCGCTTCGGTGTCGCGCGACAGCCGCTCGCGAAATTCCTTCAGCACGGGGTCCTTGAATACCGGATCGAGACGCTCATGGCGGTATTATAGCGAGGGGCCGGCCGCATTGGGGGTGGGGAGTGGTCGCTTATGACAGCCGATGAGAACACCGACAGCCAGCGCCTTGACAAGTGGTTGTGGCACGCCCGCTTCTTCAAGACGCGGAGCCTCGCGACCGCGGCGATCAACGGCGGGAAAGTGCATTTGAACGCGGAGCGGGTCAAACCCGCGCACCGCGTGCGGATCGGCGACCGCTTGAGCCTCTCGCTTGCGGGCATGGTCGCGGAGTTCGAGGTGCTCGGATTGCCGCCGCGGCGCGGTCCGGCGGCCCAGGCGCAGACGCAATTTCTCGAAACTGCCGCGAGCGCGGAGCGGCGCGCCCGGCTGCGCGAACAGCAGCGTTTGGCGCAGCTGTCCCGGCCGCGGCCGGACACGAGGCCAGACAAGCGCGACCGGCGGCGGCTGATGCGGCTGCAGCGCGAGCAGAGCTAGTGCCACTACTCCCACAGATCCGCCATGGTCTCCGGGTCGTCGAAGTCGCAGCTGACGGCCGACTCGGGCTGCAGAGTCTGCCACGCCGCGTCGTGCCAGACGGCGCTTGCGATCCCGCCCGTGGGCAGTTCCCGGGATTCGGGCTTCGGGCCGAGCCGGCTCGCGACCTGGCTCAAGCCCGGATTGTGCCCGCATATCATGATGTGCCCCAATGCGGCGTCCCGCGCCGCCAGCAGCCGCCAGATGGCCTCGGGCGTGGCCAGGTACAATTCGCGCGCGCACTGCACCTGCTTCTCATCGAGTTCGCAGGCGTCCGCGATGATCTCGGCGGTGGCCCACGTCCGTTCGGCCGGGCTCACCAGGATCAAATCCGGGATGAGATCGCGGTACACGATGCGCAGCGCCATTTCCCGCGCTTCGATCTTGCCGCGGTGGGTCAATGCGCGCTCGAAGTCTTCCGCGCAGGCATCCATCGATTGCGCTTTGCCGTGCCGTAGCAGCGTCAGTCTGCGCGTACCCACACCCGGCCACCTTCAATTTTTGTCGCGAATACGCGCACGGGCTCGTACGCGGGCGGGGTGAGGGCCTCTCCGGTTCGCAGGCAGAAGCGGGCGCCGTGCCGCGGGCAGATGATTTCCGTTCCCTCGATGGCGCCGCCCGTCAGCGCGGCGCCGTCGTGAGTGCAGACGTCCTCGATCGCGAAATAATCCGCGCCGGTGCGCGCGACGGCAATCACCCTGCGTCCCACCGGGATGGAGATGGTTTGTCCGTCGCCCAATTCCGTGGCGGGTCCCGCGTCGATCCATTTCACGGCCCCTTCGTTCATATGCCTTCACACCATCGCAAGCGCTACATCATGCCGGTCTGCAGTCGGGCTTCGTCCGACATCATGGACTGGTTCCACGGCGGGTCGAATACCAATTCGACATTGGCCCGCGCGACCGTCGGCACGATCTGCACCTTGTCGCGCACGTCCTGCACCAGGACTTCGCCCATGCCGCAGCCCGGCGCCGTCAATGTCATTTTGATATCGACCGTGCGTGTCGCATCTTCGTTCTTGAGGACATCGCACTCGTACACCAACCCCAGGTCGACGATATTGACCGGGATCTCCGGGTCGTAGCAAGTCTTCAGCTGCTGCCACACGATGTTCTTGATGTCCTCTTCCGAGGCCCCGGGCGGCACCTCGGGCGCCGTTGCGGCGGTCTTGCCGATGGCGTCCGCGTCCTGGCCCGCGATGCGGAACAGGTTGCCGTCGATGTACACGGTGAAGCTGCCGCCGAGGGCCTGGGTGATGTAGCCCACCGAACCCAGCTTGAGATTGACTTCGACGCCCGCGGGAATGGCCACGGCCTTCACCTCGCGCTGCACGACAATCGGTTCGTTTTCGTACGAATGCATGGTCAGCTTCTCATTCGGTGGTGACCGCGGCCAGGGAGCTCGAATCGGCCGCGCGCAGGGCCGAGGCCAGCGTGTGCCAGCACAGGCTCGCGCATTTGACCCGGGCCGGATATTCGCGCACGCCGGAGAGGGCGGCGAGCTTGCCGAGCTCATCGGCGGGGGGCGCGGCGTCGTCGGTGAGAAGCCGGTGCACCCGATCGAACAGCTGCAGCGCTTCGGCGCGCGTCTTGCCCTTCACCGCTTCGGTCATCAACGAAGCGGAGGCGGTCGATATGGCACAGCCCTGTCCCTCGAAGCGGATGTCGCTGATCCTGTCCTCATCCAGGCGCAGGCGCACCGTGAGGCGGTCGCCGCACATGGGATTGAACCCCTCGACGCTGGCGTCCGCCGGCTCCAGGGCGCCGAAATTTCGCGGCCGGCGGTTGTGGTCGAGGATCACATCGCGGTAAAGATCGTTGAGTTCCATGGCGGATTAGGCGAACAGCCGGCGCGCGCGTTCGACTCCGGCGGCAAGCCTGTCGATTTCCTCGAAGGTGTTGTAGAACGCGAATGAGGCGCGGGCCGTCGCCGGCAGCTTGAAAAAATCCATGACCGGCATGGCGCAGTGATGCCCGGTGCGGATGGCGATGCCGTCCTCGTCGAGAATGGTGCCCAGGTCATGAGGATGCACGCCGGCGACGCTGAAGGAAACGAGGCTGGCCTTGTCGCGGGCCGTGCCTACGATGCGAAGATCCGGGATCCGGCTCAAGGCCGCGGTGGCATGATCGAGCAGGGCGGTTTCATGGCGTGCGGCGGCGCTTCGATCCAAGCGCAGCAGAAAATCCGCCGCCGCGCCCAGGCCGACGCCTCCGGAGATATTGGGCGTGCCGGCCTCGAACTTGTTGGGCAGGCCGTTGTAGGTGGTCTTGGCGAAAGTCACGGCAAGTATCATCTCCCCGCCCCCCTGCCAGGGCGGCATGCGCTCGAGCAGTTGCTCGCGCCCGTACAGCACGCCGACGCCGGTCGGGCCGAACATCTTGTGGCCTGAGAATGCGTAAAAGTCGCAGCCCAGGTCCTGCACGTCGACGGTCAGGTGGGGCACGGCCTGCGCGCCGTCGACCAGGGTGACGATGCCGCGCGCCTTGGCGGCGGCGATCAGGCGGTGCAGCGGCAGGACGGTGCCCAGGGCGTTCGACACGTGGGCGCAGGCCAACAGCCGGGTTCGCGGGCTCATCAGCGCGGTCACGGCATCGACGTGCACTTCGCCGCGCGAATCGATGGGCGCCACCACGAGAGTCGCGCCGGTCTGTTCGCAGACCATCTGCCACGGCACGATGTTCGCGTGATGCTCGAGATGCGTGATCAGGATCTCATCGCCGGGTTTCAGCAGCGGTCTGGCATAACTCTGGGCGACCAGATTGATCGCTTCGGTGGTGCCGCGCACGAAGATGACTTCGTGCCTGGAGCGGGCATTGATGAACTGCACCAGCCGATCCCGGGCGTGCTCGTACAGGGCCGTTGCCTCCTGGCTCAGAGTGTGAACGCCGCGGTGGATGTTGGCATGGTGGCGCCGCTCGTAGTCGTCCACCGCGTCGATCACGGCGTTCGGACGCTGCGCCGAGGCGCCGTTGTCCAGATAGGCGAGCGGCTTGCCGCGCACCATGCGCGACAGCACGGGAAATTGCCGCCGCAGGGCGTGCACGTCGAAATCCACGGACCGGTCGGCCAACGCACTATTTTTCATCGAAATTTCCGCAGTGTTTGCGAGTCTGGTAATTGGGCAATCAACGCGCTTTCAATCGCCGCGCGCGCCGGCGCCACCGACATGCCGGTGAGCACATCGGCGAGGAAGGCATACACCAACAGGCTCTGGGCCGTGGTGCGGTCCAGGCCCCGCGACAGCATGTAGAACAGCATGTCGGGATCGAGCCGCCCGGTGGTCGCGCCATGCGCACACTTGACCTCATCGGCATGGATCTCGAGCTGCGGCCGCGTATCGATCTCGGCGGTCGGCGACAGCAGCAGACCGCGGCAGGACTGCTGCGACTGCGCATGCACGGCGCCGGCATCGACGATCACCTGGCTGTTGAATACGACGCGGCTCGTACCGCCGGCGATGGCGCGCGCCGTTTGGTGGCTGCCGGTGTCGGGCGCGCCGTGTGTGACGATGTTGACGCAGTCCACGTGCCTGTCCTCGTGTCCCACCAGCAGCGAATAGCTGTCGAGCGAGGCGCCCGGCTTGTCCAGCCGGGCTTCGAGCGCCGTGCGCACCAGGCCTCCGCCCAGCACGATGGTGAATTGCCTGCACCGGCTGCCATGATCCTGACGGATGTCGAGCGAATCGAAGTGGGTGGCGCCGGCCCCGCTCGCGTACACGCGGTAGTGCTCCAGTTGCGCATGCCTGCCGAGAGCGATGTGGGCGCTCGAATTGTTGAGCGGTGTGTGGGCGCCCTGCGCCACATGCTGCTCGATGATGGTGGCGGCGGACCCGGGAGCGGCCTCGATGATGATGCGCGGGTAGGCGATGGCATCGGCGCCGTCGGCCGTGGCGACATGCAGGATGAGCAGAGGCTTCGCCACCTTGCCCGTGATTTTGAGGTACAGGCCATCGACGAACAGGGCGGTGTTGAGCAGCACCCAGCGCTGCTGGTCCGCGTCGGACGCCGAGAGATAGTGCTGCAGGCGCTGTGGATCCAGATTAGATAATTCTCGTATGGTATTGATTTCAATACCATCAATGCCCTCATTCGATGGAGGCAGCGAGGGGTAGCCGTTGATCAGGGTCAGGCACGCGGCCCGGTCGGATGCGTCCAGCAGCGGCAGCGAGCCATGCGGCTCGACCGCGGCCGCAGCGCGCGGCGCGTCCACGAAACTGTGCGCGGCGAGAGCGCGCAGATTCGTATAACGCCAGGTCTCGTCGTGTGTGGTCGGCAGGCCGAGCTCGAGGAAGCGCCGCATGGCTGCATCGCGCAGCGGCGACAGGGAATCGGGCGGGCGCTTCTGCCACTGGGCGGCGAAGGAGCGCAGCGCCGCGGACTGGGGCAACGCGGATGACTGAGGCGCCCTGTTCATGCGACCTCGGCTCCCTGCACCCAATCGTAGCCGCGGCGTTCGAGCTCCTTCGCGAGCGAGCTGTCGCCCGATTTCAATATGCGGCCGCCCGACAACACGTGCACCTGGTCCGGCACGATGTAGTCGAGCAGCCGCTGGTAGTGGGTCACCAGCACCACGGCGCGTTTCGGATCGCGCAGGCTGTTCACGCCGGCCGAGACCACCTTGAGCGCGTCGATATCGAGGCCCGAGTCGGTCTCATCGAGGATCGCGAGCTTGGGCTCCAGGACGAGCATCTGCAGAACCTCGTTGCGCTTCTTCTCGCCGCCCGAGAACCCCTCGTTGACGCCGCGGGTCAAGAAGGAATCGCTCATTTGCATGAGTTTCATCTTCTGCCGGATGAGCGCCAGAAATTCATACGCGTCGACCTCGGGTTCCCCCGCCGCCTTGCGTTTGGCGTTGAGCGCGGCTTTCAGCAAGTACACGTTGTTGACGCCGGGGATCTCCACCGGATATTGAAAGCCCAGAAACAGCCCGGCGCGGGCGCGCTCCTCGGGAGCAAGCGCCAAAAGGTCGCGGCCCTCGAAGGTCGCCGACCCTGCCGTGACCTCGTAGTCCTCGCGGCCCGCCAGCACCTGCGCAAGCGTGCTCTTGCCCGACCCGTTCGGGCCCATGATGGCATGCACCTCGCCGGCACGGACCGTAAGATCGACGCCTTTCAGTATGTCTTTGCCCGCGACGCGGGCGCTCAAACCGGTAATCTTCAGCAAGATATCTCCTTCCGACCCAAGAGCCTAGCCGACGGCGCCTTCCAGACTCACGCTCAACAGGTTCTGCGCCTCGACCGCGAACTCCATCGGCAGCTCCTTGAACACCACTTTGCAAAAGCCGCTGACGATCATGTTGACCGCGTCTTCGGCCGAAATGCCCCGCTGCAGGCAATAGAACAATTGGTCCTCGCCGATCTTGGAGGTGCTGGCTTCGTGCTCGACCGTCGCCGTCGGATTCTTCACCTCCATATAGGGAAAGGTGTGCGCCGCGCACTCAGGGCCCATCAACAACGAATCACACTGAGTGAAGTTGCGCGCGCCCGCCGCGCTCGGCAGGATTTTCACCAGGCCGCGGTAGGTATTCTCGGCATGGCCGGCCGAGATGCCCTTCGACACGATGGTGCTCTTGGTATTGCGCCCGATGTGGATCATCTTGGTGCCGGTGTCCGCCTGCTGATAGTTGTTGGCAACCGCAACGGAGTAGAACTCGCCGATCGAATTCTCGCCCTTCAGCACGCAGCTCGGGTATTTCCAGGTGATGGCCGATCCGGTCTCCACCTGCGTCCAGGAGATCTTCGAATTGCGCCCGCGGCATTCGCCGCGTTTGGTGACGAAGTTATAGATGCCGCCGAGCCCGTTTTCGTCGCCCGGATACCAGTTCTGAACCGTCGAGTACTTGATCTGCGCGTCATCCAGGGCCACCAGTTCGACCACGGCGGCGTGCAGCTGGTTCTCATCGCGCATGGGCGCCGTGCAGCCCTCCAAATAGCTCACCGACGCGCCCTCGGCGGCGATGATCAGGGTCCGCTCGAATTGACCGGTCTTGGCGGCGTTGATGCGAAAATAAGTGGACAGCTCCATCGGGCAGCGCACTCCGCGCGGCACGTACACGAACGAGCCGTCGGAGAACACCGCCGAATTCAGCGCCGCGAAAAAATTGTCGCCGGGCGGAACGACGGTTCCCAGGTAGCGCTCGATGAGCTCCGGGTGATCGCGAACCGCGTCCGAGAACGAACAAAAGATGACCCCTGCCTTTCCCAGCTTTTCCTTGAAGGTCGTCGCCACGGACACGCTGTCGAACACGGCATCGACCGCGACACCGGCCAGACGCGCCCGCTCGTGCAGGGGGATGCCCAGCTTGGCGTAGGTCGCGAGCAGTTTCGGATCCACCTCATCGAGGCTCTTGGGCGCATTCGCCGGCGCGCGCGGCGCCGAATAATACGAGATGTCCTGATAGTCGATGGGCTTGTAATGTACGTGCGCCCAGGTCGGCTCCTGCATGGTCAGCCAGTGCCGGAACGCCTTGAGCCGCCAGTCGAGCAAAAACTGCGGCTCGTGTTTCTTCTTCGAGATGGCGGCCACGACGTCCTCATCGAGTCCCGGCGGCAGGCTGTCCGACTCGATATCGGTGATGAAACCATGCCGGTACTTCTGCGCCAGGAGGGCTTCGACGTCTTGAGATTTGCTAGACACGAGATTTCCAGTTGCCGTTACGCTTCGAGATCAAATGTGGGGTCGACCCGGACGATTACATCAGGTCGACGTGGATTTCAGACGCCAGGTCGGCCACGCGCAGCGTGGCGGAGTCCAGCCCCGCCAGCTGGCGCAGCGTCACTTCCTCCAGAGCGCGGCGGATGGCGGCGTTCACTCTCTGCCAGGCGCCTCCCACGCGGCACTGGCGCTCGATGCCGCACTGGCTCGAGGCGCCGCTGCACTCGGTGATCGCGATCGGCCCCTCGAAGACGTCGAGAATCTGGGCAGCGGTGATCTGCCCGGGATTGCGCGCCAGACGGTATCCGCCCTGCGAACCGCGCGAGGAAATAACCATGCCGGCGCGCTGCAGACCTTTCAGCACCTTGCTCACGGTGGGGCGGCTCAGGCGAGTGCGGTCGGCCAATTCCGCCGCCGCGCGGTGCCGCGCGGGTTCCTGTGCGAGACTCGCCAGCACGACGGTCGCGTAGTCGGTCAATTTACCCATTCTGAGCATAAAAGCGCCTTCCTCGATGGAAGCTCAATGTGGGACTATTTTAGTCCTATTTGATTTACAGGTCCACCCACAGCGCAGAATCGGCCTCCTTTTGTTATTCTTTGCCGCTACCACCCCAATAGCAGCGGAATCCTTCAGACATGAACACGGTTGAACTCAGCGCCACGGCGCATGCGTTGGTTGCAAAAGGCAGGGGAATTCTGGCCGCAGACGAGAGCACGAGCACCATCAAGAAGCGCTTCGACAGCATCAAGCTGGAGTCGACGGAAGAGAGCCGGCGCACCTACCGCGAGATGCTGTTTACGGCGCCCGGCGCCGACGCGCATATCAGCGGCGTCATCATGTATGACGAGACGTTGCGCCAAAAAACCAGGGAAGGGGTGCCGTTCCCCACCTATCTGACGCAGCACGGAATGGTGCCGGGCATCAAGGTCGACGCCGGAGCGAAGCCGCTGGCGGCCTTTCCCGGCGAGACCATCACCGAGGGGCTGGACGGATTGCGCGAGCGGCTGGCCGAGTATTACAAGCTGGGGGCCAGATTCGCGAAGTGGCGCGCAGTCATCGATATCGGAGCGGGAATTCCCAGCCGCTATGCCATTGACGCCAATGCCGAAGCGCTGGCGCGGTATGCCACGCTGTGTCAGGAGGCCGGAATCGCGCCGATCGTCGAGCCTGAGGTGCTGATGGACGGCGACCACACGCTGGCGCGCTGCGAAGAAGTCACCAACCTCGTGCTCGACCGCGTGTTCGAACATCTGTTCGCGGCGCGGGTGTTCCTCGAGGGCATTGTGCTCAAGCCGAACATGGTGGTGCCCGGCAAGAAATGTGCGCAGCAGGCAAGCCCCGAACAAGTCGCGGAAGCCACCGTTCGCACGCTGAAGCGGCAAGTGCCCTCGGCCGTACCTGGCATCGCGTTCCTGTCGGGCGGCCAGACTCCGGTCGAAGCGACCGTGCATTTGAATTTGATGAATGCGGCCGGACCGCTGCCGTGGCCCCTGACCTTCAGCTACGGTCGAGCATTGCAGGAAGATGCGCTGCGCGCCTGGGGCGGCAGACCGACCGGCTACTCGGGGGGCCAGAAAGCTCTGTTCGTGCGCGCGAAGCTCAACGGTCTGGCGGCCACGGGAGCGTACAAGGGCTCCATGGAAGCTCCGGCGGCATAGAAGTCCGCGCCAAGGTGCCTGGCGTCTTCGGGACGCGGAGCCCAAGGCTTAAGCCATTGAACCAATCCGCCTCCATCATCGAAATTCGTAACTTGAGTTACGAGATCGGCGGCCGTCCGGTGTTTGCCGGACTCGACATGGAGGTTGCGCGCGGCCGCATCACGGCGGTGATGGGCCCGAGCGGCACCGGAAAGACGACGCTGCTGCGTCTGATCACCGGCCAGGTCGCGGCCGACGGCGGGTCCATCGTCGTGGCGGGGCAGGACATGCGGGTCGTTCGCCGCGCCGGGCTGTACGTGTTGCGGCGCCGGATGGGCATGCTGTTTCAGAACGGCGCGCTGCTGACGGATCTCAGCGTGTTCGAGAATGTCGCCTTTCCGCTGCGCGAGCACACGGATTTGCCGGAGCGGCTCATTCGCCAGCTGGTGCTCACCAAGCTGCAGGCCGTGGGCCTGCGCGGCGCGGCCGAGCTCATGCCCACGGAGCTGTCCGGCGGAATGAGCCGGCGAGTCGCATTGGCGCGGGCGATCGTCATGGATCCCGAGATCCTGATTTACGACGAGCCCTTCGTGGGTCTCGATCCGATTTCACTGGGAGTCATACTGCGGCTGATCCGGCGCTTGAGCGATGCGCTCGGCATCACCAGCATCGTGGTCTCGCACGATGTACAGGAGATCTCCACGGTGGCCGATCAAGTTTTTCTGTTGTCGGGCGGCAAGGTGGTCGCTCACGGCACCCCGCAGCAGCTGCATTCCTATCCCTCGGAGATCGTGCGGCAATTCATGGGCGGTCTGGCCGACGGTCCGGTGCCGTTTCATTTCCCGGCCCCCGACTACTTCGGCGAACTGCTCGCGCGCGAGGGCCCGTGAACCTGATCAGGGAACTCTGGCAGAGCCTCGTCGAGGCGCTGGTGGGACTCGGCGCCATCGTGCGCTTCTTGCTGCGTGTGATAGCCCAGTCGCCGCGCGCGCTGCTGCGGCTCGACTTGATCGCGCAGCAGATTTACAACTCCGGCGCCCTGTCGCTCGTCATCATCATGCTGTCCGGCCTGTTCGTCGGGATGGTGCTCGGTCTGCAAGGATTCCAGCTGCTGCAGAGATTCGGTTCCGAGGAAGCCCTGGGCACGGCGGCGACCATCGGGCTGGTGAAGGAACTGGGACCGGTGGTCACGGCCCTGCTGTTCGCCGGCCGGGCGGGCACCGCGCTGGCGTCCGAGCTCGGCTTGATGCGCGCGACCGACCAATTGTCGGCCATGGAAATGATGGCGGTGGACCCGATCCGGCGGGTCGTCGTGCCGCGATTCCTGGGCGGCGTGATCGCGATGCCGCTGCTCGCCGCCATATTCAGCGTCATCGGCATCTACGGAGCGCAGCTCGTGGGTGTGCAGCTCATGGGCGTCGACTCGGGCAGCTTCTGGTCCCAGATGCGCGCCTCCGTCGGCTTGTCGGACATCAACGAAGGCATCGTCAAGAGCTGCATTTTCGGCGTCGCGTGCAGCCTGATCGCCGTGTATGAGGGATATTATGCGACGCCGACCGCGGAGGGCGTCGGCCGCGCGACCACGCGCACCGTCGTCACATCCGCCGTGGTCGTCCTGTTCTTGGACTATTTGATCACTGCCGCGTTTTTGTAAAGAGGTATCGCCATGCGCAAATCACATACGTTGAATCTCGGCACCGGGACATTTGTGCTGCTCGGATTCGCGGCGCTGTTCTTCCTCACCACGCAAACCACCAGCCGCGGCATCTCCTTCGCGAGCCCGCCGCACTACGACCTGACCGCAAAATTCGACAACATCGGCGATCTCAAGGTGGGCGCGCCGGTCTCGATGTCCGGGGTCGAGATGGGGCGGGTCACGAAAATCGACTTCGATTCCAAGGAATACAAGGCGGTCGTCACGATGCGCCTGGATGCGCGCTACGACAAGATTCCGACCGACAGCGATGCCGCCATCTACACGCAGGGTCTGCTCGGCGGAAAATTCATCGGCCTGACCGCCGGCGGGGCTGAAACTTATCTGAAAGGCGGGGATCAAATCGATTTCACACAGTCCGCTTTCGTGCTCGAAAATTTGATCGGCCAGGTCTTGGCCAACTTTACGAAAAGCACGGCGCCTTCGGATTCGGGGAAGACGGATGCCCCCCCGGCCGCGGAAGCCAAGCCCTCGGAGAAAACTAAATGATGAAATTAGCCGTCCTCGCTTTGTGCGCCGTGGTCCTTGCGGCCGCCGCGGCCGCCGCGGACGCCCCCGCCGCAGCACCCACCGCCGCGCCGAGCACTTTGGGGCCGCAGGAGCTGGTGGAGAACTCGGCGAAGCGCATGCTGGTGGAATTGGATGCGAACCGGCCCATGTATGCGAAGGATCCGGCGAAAGTCGATGCCTTGGTGGCCAATGTGCTGCTGCCGAATTTCGACACCGAATATGCGGCGCGGCTGGTGTTGGGCCAGAGCTGGCGAACGGCGACGCCCGAGCAGCGCAAACGCTTCGTCGACGCCTTCTATCATTCGCTGCTGCGCAACTACGGCGCGGCGTTGGTGGACTTCACGGCCGATCGTTTCACGGTCCTGCCCTACAAGGGCGACCCCGGCGATACCATGGCCACGGTCCGAACCGAAGTGAAGCGTTCAGCGGGCGACAAGGTACCTGTCAATTTTAGTTTGCGCAAAGTCGATGGGGTATGGAAAGCCTGGGACGTGGTCATCGAAGGCATCTCCTACGTGAAGAGCTTCCGCACCGATTTCGGGGCGGAAATCCAGCAAAAGGGACTGGATGAAGTCATCAACCGGCTCGAGACCGATGCGAAGATCGGTCCCAACGGCGCCGCGCTGAGCGGTAAACATTGATCCGCGGCGGCCAGTCACTCATCAGGCGCCGCAGGTACAGCGGCGCCGATCCACAGAGCGCGTCGTTCGAAGCGGCGGACGGCGAGCGTTCGCGCGTGGTCGGGTCGCTGCACTTCACCACGGTCAGCGCGCTGCTCAGCGCGGGAGTCGCGGCGATCAACGAGGGCCGTGCCGCCGTGATCGATCTGGCCAGCGTCACCGGCAGCGACAGCTCGGGACTCGCCCTGCTCATCGAGTGGCTGAGCGTGGCCAAGGCCGCGGGCCGCGCGCTGCGATTCGAGAACATCCCTTCGCAATTGAAGCAACTGGCGCGCTTGAGCGAAGTTGAGGAACTGCTGGAGCCGCCGGCGACGCCGCCGGTGCCGCCCTAGCGTCCTGTCAACCCGCCGCCGCGCTCCACGTTATTCCTCCTAGGTTCAACGCATTCGAGGAATACCGCCATGCACAAACTTACCGCACTCGCCATCGCTGCCGTGATCGGGATCGCCGGGGCGGTCTATGCCAAGCCGGCCGAGGCTCGCGTTTACGTCGGAGTTGGAATCGGACTGCCCGGGGTGGCCTTGGTGGCCCCGCCGGTGGTTGCCTACCCGCCCGCCGTGGGCGTGTACGCCCCTTACTACTACGGCCGGCCGTACTACTACTATGGACCCGGATTCGTACGCCCTGGGTACGGCTTCCGCGGCGGCTACGGTTTCGTACACGGGCGCCGCTGGCGCTAGGCTCTGCCGCTTGGCGCAGGTCCGCCGCTGGCACCGGGGCTTGCCGCTGGGTGCTGGGCCTGCCGCTGGGTGCTAGGCCTGCCGCTGGGTGCTGGGCTTGCCGCTGGGTGCTGGGCTTGCCGCTGGGTGCTGGGGCCTGCCGCTGGCGCCAGGGTCAGTCTGGCGCGCCGCCGGTCCTGGTGTCAGTGGGCCGGCGCGATGTCCGCGGGCGCCGGTGCCTTCGGCGGGGGCGTGGAGGGCGCCGGTTTGCCCGACTCTGGGGCTGACTTATCGGCGTCGGGATTATCGGCGTCCGGGTCCACCAGCGGTTCCTCGGTGATCTTCCCATCGGATATCAGGTAGGCGCGGCGCTGCAAGTAGGCGTCGCGGATGAAGGCATACGGGTCGTAGACATGCTGCAAGGTATCGTCCAGCGACAGGAGCGCCGCACGCCGATCGACCAGATCGGGCAGCCACAGCCCGTACTTGATGTAATCGTTCTTGATGTATTGGCGCGGATTGGTATACGTGTCGACCACCTTGGCGGGCGCATCGCGCAGATCCGAGGGGCCAAGTATGGGAAGCTCCACGAAGGGACCTGGGTGCACGCCCCAATGGCCCAGGGTCTGTCCGAAATCCTCCTCATTGCGCGCAAGCCCGGCTGAGGTGGCTGGATCGAGTACCCCTCCCACCCCGACGGTGGAGTTGAGCACGAAGCGGGCGAGATCGTTGCCCGCCGCCAGGAATTTGCCTTGCAGAGCGTCGTTGATCATCACCGTCGGCGTGTTGAGATTCGCGAAGAAATTGCTGACACCGGTGCGGATGGGTTGGGGGACGACGCGCACGTAGGCTTTTGCCGCAGGCTTGGCGATCGCACGATCGAGTTTGTCATTGACCTTGTAGACGCCCCGGTTCCATGACTCCCACGGGTCCTGCGGCACGCGCTGGCTGTTGGGCGGTAATGTGACGCAGCCACCGAGGTGGAGCACACAGATGAGGCCGAGCGCGGCGCACGCGTACCTGGCTTTCGACATTCGCAATCTCCCTGATAAACCAAATCGGCACCGGCACGATACAGGGGTCGAGCGCCGCTATACAGCGATCAGTCGAGTAAGGCAGTCCCTTAGTGTCCTGATACTAGCGCCGGTTGCCGCCGCCGTTGTCGTCGGCGACCGTGTTCTTGCGGTTCTTGGGCATCGCCGCGCGCACCTCTTCCAGGCGCGCGCTGAAGCGGGCGCGCTGTATCGGGTCCAGGCCCGGCATGCTCAAGCCGAGTTCGAGCTGATTCGCCGCCGTCCTCAGATCGCCGAGCATCAGGTAGTAGTAGGACATGTAGTAGTAGGAATCCGCGACGTCGCCGGCGTCATTGGCGGCCTTCGCGATCAGTCGCGTCTGCTCGGGCGTCGGTTCCACCACATTGAACAGATCGTCGAGGATGAGATGCGCGCGCCGATTGTCGCCCGCGTGCATCAGCGTCTCCGCGAGACGAATGGTGATGGGCGCGTTTCGCGGAAACAGATTCAGCGCCTTCTCCAGCACCACTTGCGATTCCTTCATCTGGCCGTTCGCCAGATAGGCCTGCCCGAGCGCACCGTAGAACTGGTTCACCTTCGGGTACTCGTTGACCAGCGCCTGCAATTCCGGGATGGCTTGGGTGGGGTTGCGCATGACGATGTCCGCGACGGCTTTGCCGTAGCGCTGCTCGAAGTTCAGCCCGGACCCGTTCTTGGCCAGATTGGTGTAGTACTCGCGCGCGGCCTGCGGATTGCCCACCAGCGATCTCAAACGCTCGCGCATCAGCGTGTAGCCCAGCGAGTCCGTGTGGCGAATGCGGCCGATCTGTTCGGCGCGATTTCGCGCCTCCGCGATACGGTCCGCGGGCAGCGGGTGATCGATCAAGAACTGTATCGCGTTGACCCGGCTCGGTTCCGGCCCGCTCGATCCCAGGTATTCGAAAAAGCTCGCCATCCCCAGCGGGTCGTATCCGGCGCTCGCCATGGTGCCGATGCCGATGCGGTCCGCCTCGTACTCGCTGGCGCGCGTGTAGTTGATCTGGTGCTGTATCGCCGCGCTCTGAGTGGCCAGAATGGCTCCCTCCATTGCGCTTGGATCGCCGCGCCCCGCGGTCGCCCCCAGGAGAATCGCCGCGAGCATGGCCGCGGTGGACATCAGGCCCGCATGGCTCTGATCAATGAGTTGCCGGACCAGGTGGCGCTGGGTGACGTGCGCGGTCTCGTGGGCCATGACCCCGGCCAATTCATTCTCGTTCCGGGTCGCCAGGATCAAGCCGCTCTGGATGGCGATGAATCCTCCGGGCATCGCGAACGCATTGACGATGGGATCCTTCAGCACGAAGTAATAGAACTGGTGCTGGCCTTCCTCGGCGCGGCTCGACAGGCTGTGGCCGATCTCTTGGATGTAATCGCTGACCTCGGGATCCTCGAGAACCACGCCGGTCTGGCGCATGCTGCTGAACCAGCCCAAGCCGGCGCGATATTCATCTTCGAGGGAGACCGCGGCGGTTGCCGGGCTTCCCAGATCCGGCAGATCTTGATCGACCGCGCTCGAGCCCGCACCCAAGCCCGCGGCCCAGCCCACGCTGACGCTCGCGCTCACCGCGGCGGCGGCCGCAAACGCGGCAAGGGACTTTAACAGTGACATTTGGCCTCCGTAATGGTCCTTGGAGTGCGGTTCCTGGCGCAAAGTTCGCTCATATTCCCCGAGAAATCAAAGAACTTCGGAGGCGTAGTCGGCCAAACGCGATCGCTCGCCGCGCACCAGCGTGATATGGCCCGAAAACGCCCAGCCGTGGAACCGGTTGACCACGTAGGTGAGTCCCGAGGTAGTCTCGGTCAGATAGGGCGTGTCGATCTGTGCGATATTCCCCAAACAGACCATCTTGGTGCCCGGGCCGGCGCGGGTAACCAACGCCTTCATCTGTTTGGGCGTCAAATTCTGCGCCTCATCGATGATGATGAAGCGGTTCAGAAAGGTGCGGCCGCGCATGAAATTCAAGGAGCGGATCTTGATACGGTGCCGCAGCAAATCGTTGGTGGCGCCGCGTCCCCAAGTACCGCCCGGCTGACCCTGCGTCAAGACCTCCAGGTTGTCCATCAGCGCGCCCATCCAGGGCTCCATTTTTTCCTCCTCCGTGCCGGGCAGGAAACCGATGTCCTCCCCGAGCGGTATGGTCACCCGCGTCATGATGATCTCACTGAAGCGGTTGTGATCCAGGGTCTGCGCCAGCCCGGCGGCCAGCGTCAACAGCGTCTTTCCGGTGCCGGCGGGACCGAGCACGGTCACGAAATCGATTTCCGGGTCCATCAATAGGTTGAGGGCCAGGTTCTGCTCGCGGTTGCGCGCGGTGACCCCCCACACATTGTTGCGCTCCGCGCGGTAGTCGACGTCGATCTCCAGGATCGCCGAATCCGCCTCGAGTTTGCGAACCACGGCCTCGACACCGTTCTCTCCGGGATCGTAGACGAACTGGTTGGCATGCCATTCGCGCACGAGCGGTCCGCGCACCCGATAGTACGTGCGGCTCTGGTGCTGCCAGGACTCCATGCCCTTGCCGTGCTTCTCCCAGAAATTCGGCGGCAGCTGCTGCACGCCGCTGGCAAGCAGATCCGCATCCTCGATGGTCTTGTCGCTCGAATAGTCCTCCGCCTGCACGCCGAGGATGGCCGCCTTGATCCGCAAGTTGATGTCTTTCGAGACCAGCGTGACGCGGGCGGTGCGAAACTTCTGCTGTAATGCCAGGGTATTGGCCAATATGGCGTTGTCGGCTCCGTGCCCGGGAAGACTGTCCGGCAGCACGGACTCCATCAGCTGAGTTTGGAAGAACAGGCGGCCGCCCGGAGGGCGCTTGCCGTGATTGATCGGCACCGCCGTGGGCAGCGCGAGGCCGCGGTCGATCTGCTTCTTGCTGGCGCCCTTCATCAACTCGTCGAGAAAGCGGCTCACCTGCCGCACGTTGCGCGCCGACTCGGACAGGCCCCTCTTTCCGGCATCGAGTTCCTCGAGGACGGTCATCGGAATATATATGTCGTGCTCTTCGAAGCGAAAGATGGCCGTCGGGTCGTGCATCAGCACATTCGTGTCCAACACGAAGATGCGGCGCGTCTGTTTGCCCTGGCGGATTTTCGCGGCCGCGTTACCGGCGGGCCGCACGCGCACCGTCACAGTGCCTTCACCGCGGCCAGTACCTCCGCGGCGTGGCCCTTCACCCTGACTTTGCGCCATGCGTGCCGCAACACGCCCTTGCCGTCGATCAGGAACGTGCTGCGCTCGATCCCGAGGAACTTCTTGCCGTACATGCTCTTTTCTTGGATCACGCCGTACAGCCGGCAAACCTTCTTGTCGGGGTCGCTCAACAAGTGGAAGGGAAACGCCATTTTCTGCTTGAACCTCTCGTGCGCCGCCAGGCTGTCGGCGGAGATGCCCACGATCTGCGCCCCGGCCTTCTTGAATTGAGCATAGGCCGCGCTGAAGTCCGCGCCTTCCTGGGTGCAGCCGGGAGTGTTGTCGCGCGGATAGAAATAGATGACGGCGGCGCCGCCGGCCGCGCCGCCGAGAGACCAGCTGCCGCCCGTCCCCGCGAGGGTAAACGGCGGCGCTTTCTTGCCAACGTCGGTGTTGCTCATGGCCCGATTCAACTTTTCACGGGTTCAAAAATGGCGTCCAAGTTCAGGTGGTCGCAGAAATCCATGAACTCCTCCCGCAGCACTCCGATGTGCAGCCGGCTCGGCACGTTCACGATCATCTGCACCGAAAACATCGGCGCGCCGGTATGTGCGGCGGCATAGGAGCGGGTGGACAATTCGGCGATGTCCACCCCGCGTTGCGCAAAGAACCCGGAGAGACCCGCGACGATGCCGGTCTGATCCAGACAAACGACGTCGATGGAATAGGGCAGCATGTCATTGCGCGCCGCGCGCTCTTCTGTGCGCCGCAATTGAATGTCCATGCCGGTGGCATCGGCGAGCTTCTTGAACTCCCCCTCGAGCTTGGCGAGAGTGTGCCAATTACCGTTCACCAGCAGCAGCATGGCGAACTCGTTGCCAAGGGAGGTCATGCGGCTCTCGCTGATGCTCCCGCCGCAATCGGCAATGGCTTTCGACAGTTCATGGACCATGCCGACGCGGTCCCCGCCGACCGCGGAAATCACGATATGTTGTTTCATCCCTGCAAATTCTACCGGATGGGCGCTTGCCAGGGTGCATGTCAGCCACTTAAGGTAGCGATATTTCCTGCGGAGCCCCCGATGTTTTGCGGAAGCATGGTAGCGATTGTGACTCCGATGACCGCGGA
>Ga0181537_10000396_pt1 | contig 40919 bp, 40 predicted proteins | sample PEATcosm2014_Bin_39_FD_119765 | JGI IMG/M metagenome (GOLD analysis project Ga0181537, IMG submission 119765) | Peatland microbial communities from MTU Mesocosm Facility, Houghton, MI, USA - PEATcosm2014_Bin23_10_metaG | ecosystem: Environmental > Terrestrial > Soil > Wetlands > Peat | place...
GTCGGGCTGATGGTCGGCGATCTTGGTCAGCGCATCAAACCCATCGACCGCGGTGAACACCTCGCAGCCCTCCTTGGCGAGCAGCGTCTCGGCGGTGCGCCGGATGGTCTTGCTGTCATCGATGACCAGCACTTTGAGTCCCTTGAAGGACGAGTCTGCCCCGCTCACGGCGCTCTCACTTCGATGTACGGTGGATTCCATGCTGCATCACCCTGGGCCTTGAGTGCCGTGACCGGCATTGCGACCCGCAAAAGATACCCGCGTTTTAACATATCGGCCCACCTGGGGCCATGCCACCTGCGTCACGTTTTTGAGACTTGGCGTGCGCTGGCGGGGACATAATCCGTGCCCGTGAGACACTTGGGCCCGTACGAGGGATGGGGAATGATCCGATGAGCAAGCACATCCGCCTGGCCGTAGTGATGGATCCGATCGCGCAGCTCAAGTACGCGAAGGACACGACCCTCGCGATGCTGCTCGCTGCGCAGGCGCGCGGCTGGTCGCTGCACTATCTTGAGCTTGCCGACCTGCGGCTGCGCGACGGGGTCGCCGAGGGCCGCAGCCGCGAGTTGAGCGTCGCCGCCGACCCCAAGGCCTGGTACCGGCTCGGCGCCGAGAGCGTCACGGCGCTGGGCGACTTCGATGTCATCCTGATGCGCAAGGATCCGCCCTTCGATACCGAATACATCTACGCCAGCTACATCCTCGAGCGGGCCGAGCTCGCCGGCGCGCTCATCGTGAACCGGCCGCGGGGCCTGCGCGACATGAACGAGAAGGTGTACACGGCCTGGTTCCCGCAGTGCTGTGCGCCGACGCTGGTGACGCGCGACATGGCACAGATGGCCGCGTTTGCCGCAACGCATGGCAAGGCCGTGTGCAAGCCGCTGCACGGCATGGGCGGCCAGTCGATCTTCGTCATCGAAGCCGCTGATCGCAATGCGCAGGTGGTCTACGAAACCCTGACCGCCTCGGGAACGCGCTTCGCGATGATCCAGAAGTACCTGCCCGAGATCGTGAGCAGCGGAGACTCGCGCGTACTGCTCGTGGATGGCGAGGCCGTCCCCTATGCGCTCGCCCGCATCCCGCTGGCCGGGGACAATCGCGGCAACCTGGCCGCCGGCGCCCACGGCGTGGGCCGCGAGCTTAACGAGCGCGATCGCTGGCTGGCCGCGCAGATCGGCCCGACGCTCAAGGAGGCCGGCATGCTGTTCGTCGGCCTCGATGTGATCGGGGGCTTCGTCACCGAAATCAATGTGACGAGTCCGACCGGGGTGCGCGAGCTTGAACAGCAGTTCGGGATCGATATCGCCGCGCTGCTGATCGGGGCCATCGCCAGGCGCCTGGAGGCGCGCACCCGATGAGATCGGCGACCGGGCGCTTTCGCGCCATCCTCGAGCCCGAGTCGCTGCCGCCAGCGCGACGGCCCGGTGGCAGCCCGGTACGTGAACGACTCACGACGATGCTGGTGCTGGTGGCCCTCGCCCACGCGATCCTGATTCTGGGCATCAGTTTCGGTACCGAGTCGCCAGGCGATGCCCCGCGGGGCCTGGAAGTGCTGCTGACCAGCGATGAACTGCCCGAAGCGGCCCAGAACGATCGGGCGCACTACCTGGCCCAGCGCACCCAGCACGGCTCGGGCAACACCCGCGACCAGGCGACCGGGAGCCCCGCCCCGCTGGCACCGGCGATCGCCACCGAGGGGGAGCTTCAGGGCAATGCCGAGCGCGAACAGGCGCAGGCGGGCAGCGGTGCCAGCACGCTGCTGACGAGCGGCAACGCGCTGCGGGCGAGCTACCTCGGCACCGATGACGCGGACGGGGAGCGGCGCCGCCTGAGCAAGCGCAGCAGCAGCGCCTCGCCATTGGTGCTCGGCCGTGGCGATGCCGATGAACTGGTGGTGCGGGGCGATCAGGTGACCGGGCAGTGGTTGGCCCCGGATACCCAGGCCTCGGATCTGGCTCCTTATATGGATGCCTGGCGCCGGCGGGTGGAGCGGCTCGGAACGCTCAACTTTCCCTCGGTCGCGAGCCGCGCCAAGTTGAGCGGCAGCCCGGAAATCGAGGCCGTGCTGCGGGCCGACGGCCGGCTGATGTCCGCAACGGTGCGCCGCAGCAGCGGTTACGCCGAGCTCGACCAGGCGGCCCTTGGGATCCTGCGCCTGGCGAGCCCCTTCGATCCGTTCCCGCCCGAGATCGCCAGCCACTACCGGACACTGCGCATTCTCTACCAATGGGAATTCCTGGCCGGCAGCCTCGGCCGCGGCAGCGTGACGGCGGCCACGAACCCGCAGAGCAACCCTTGAGGGCGGCCGGCTTGGCCCCCATACTCGGATCATGAGTGATTCGGTCTATCTGGCCAACAGCTTGCTGATCGCGATGCCCTCCCTGTCCGACGAGAACTTCTCGCAGTCGGTGGCGCTGATCTGCGAGCACAGCGAACGTGGTGCGCTCGGGATCGTGCTGAACAAGCCGATGACGATGCGGCTCGGGGAAGTGCTGACGCAGATGAAGCTCGAGCCGGCCGAGGCCGGCATCGGCGAGCGTCCGGTGCTGCGTGGCGGGCCGGTCAAGATGGATCGCGGCTTCGTGCTGCACCGGCCCGGCGGCAGCTGGGATACGACGCACCGCGTCTCCGAGAGCGTGCAGGTCACGACCTCGCGCGATGTGCTGGCGGCGATGGCGCGTGGCGAGGGCCCGCAGGATGCGGTGATTGCCCTCGGGTATGCCGGCTGGGAGCCGGGGCAGCTCGAGCGCGAGATGCTCGATAATGCCTGGATGTCAGTCCCGATGAACGAGCGGCTCGTCTATGAGCTGCCTTTTGAAGAGCGCTGGCAGGCGGCCTGGCAGATGCTTGGCGTGCACAGCTCGCGGGTCAGCCTGACGGCTGGTCATGCCTGAACGCGCACCGCGCGTCATTCTAGCCTTCGACTTCGGACTGCGGCGTATTGGCATCGCCGCCGGCAACACCGTGACTGGCGCCGCCACGGCGCTCGGCGCCGCGCTCGCAACCGCGGCGGGTCCGCACTGGCCGACGATCGATCGGCATCTTCGCCACTATCAACCCGATCTTTTGCTCGTGGGCCGCCCCTATAATGTCGATGGCAGCATCGGGACGCTCGAGGCCGCAGCTGGCGAGTTCGCCGCCGCGCTCGCGGCACGCGCCGGCCGGCCGCTGGCACGCGTCGATGAGCGCTACTCCTCCCTCGAGGCCAGCGCCCAGCTCAAGCAGGCGCGCGCCGCCGGCACCCGCGGCCGCATCCAGCGCGCCGACATCGATGGCGCGGCTGCCGCGATCCTGCTGGAGCGCTATCTGCGCGGTGAACGGGACGGGGGCGGGTGAGGATTAAAAGCTGGGACACATGAGCAACCAACGGCGCGCCGACGGCTCCCTGCGGCACCTGATTACGCTTGAAGGCCTGACACGCGCCGAGATCGAGGCCTTGCTGGTGCGCGCGCACCACTATGCCTCCCCGTTCGGCGCGCGCGCACCACGCAGTCGCGCGCTCGAGGGCCTCACCATCGGCAACCTGTTCACCGAGCCCTCGACCCGCACGCGTGTTTCCTTCGAGCTGGCCGGCCGGCGCCTCGGCGCCGAGGTGCTGAATCTGGAAGTGCAGCTGTCCTCGCGCGTCAAGGGCGAGACCATGCTCGATACCATCCGCACGCTCGAATCGCTGCATTTTGATGTGTTCGTGATCCGCGATTCCGAGCCCGGTGTCGTGGCGCACGTGGCCGCCAACGTCGCCCCGCACGTCAGCGTGCTCTCGGCCGGCGAAGCTCATCTCTCGCACCCGACCCAGGGGCTGCTCGATGCGCTGACGATCAAGGATCATCTGGGGGATCGCTTCGATGAACTCACGATCGCGGTGGTCGGGGACATCCGCCACTCGCGCGTCGCGCGTTCGGCCTACGAGGTCTTTCGCGCCCTGGGGGTGCGCGAGCTGCGGCTGATCGGACCACCCGAGCTGCTGCCGGCGAATGGCGAATTTGCCGGCTGCCCGCGCTTCACGAGCCTCGAGCAGGGCCTGCCGGGGGCCGATGTGGTGATGATGCTGCGGATCCAGAAGGAGCGCTTCGCCGATGCCGCAATTCCGGCCGGCGATGAATACTTCGCGCGCTTCGGCCTGACCGAGCAGCGACTGGCACTGGCCAGGCCCGGTGCACTCGTGATGCATCCGCAGCCGATGAATCGCGGCATCGAGATCGACTCGGCGGTCGCCGATGGGCCGCAGTCGGTGATCCGCGATCAGGTGCGCAACGGGGTCGCGGTGCGCATGGCGGTGCTCGAAACCGTCGCCCGTCCGCGCAAGCTCGGGTCATGAGCGGCGCCAGCCAGCGCGGCACCATCCTGCTCGAAGCGGCGCGCATCCTCACGCACCAGGGCTTCGAGGGGGCGCAGTACCTGCTGCGCCTGCACAGCCCGCGCATTGCCGCGCGCGCGCACGCCGGCAGCTTCGTGCACCTGCGCTGCGCCGAGCACCTGCCGATGCGCCGGCCACTGTCCATCATGCGGGCCGATCCGCAAGCCGGCTGGATCGAGCTGCTCTACAAAGTGCTGGGCAGCGGCACCGAGGCACTGGCGAGGCGCCTGCCGGGTGAATCCTTGAGCGTGCTCGGGCCGATCGGCCAGGGCTTTGAAGCGCACCGCGCGCGCCCGCGGGTGCTGGCCCTCGGCGGCGGCGTCGGGATCCCGCCGATGGTGTTCCTGGCCGAGGAGCTCTCGCGCTTGGGCGGCCACTGGAAGCCGCTGGTGCTGATGGGCTCGGAAGTGCCGTTTCCGTTCCGCGCCCGCCCCTCGCACATCCTCGTGCCCGCTGTGCCCGATGCGGTGATTGCCTGCCTGCCGGCCCTCGATGAGCTCGGCGTGCCCTCGCGGCTCGCAAGCCTCGCCGGCTTTGCCGGCTGCTACGAGGGCTTCGTGACCGAGCTTGCCGACTACTGGCTCTCGGCCCTGAATGCCGCCGAGCGCGCCGAGGTCGAGATCTTTGCCTGTGGACCGACGCCGATGCTGAAGGCTGCGGCCCGACTCGCCGCCCGGCACCAGGTGCCAGCGCAGGTGTGCCTCGAGGAATACATGGCCTGCGGTGTCGGTGGCTGTGCCGGCTGCGCCGTCGCGGTCCATGGGCCGCACGGGGTCGCGATGAAACGCGTGTGTGTCGATGGCCCGGTGTTCGCGGCGGCGAGCGTGTTCCCGGACGCCTGAAGGCGCATCAGCCGAAGTTGATCTTGGCTTCGAGGTTGCTGCGCGAATCGGCGTTGTTCAGCGCCACTTCCAGCTCGATACGCCCGTCCCGGTACAGGCGGTGCAGAGCCACATCGAAGCTCTGGATGCCATTCTCGGAGCTGCGCACGATGGCCTCCTTGATGCCCGAGACATCCCCGGCCTTGATCAGGCCCGCCATGTGCGGGGTGTTGAGCAGCACTTCCATCGCCGCCACGCGCTTGCCATCGCGGTTGACGACCAGGCGCTGCGCCAGCACCGCGCGCAGGTACTGCGACAGGTCGAGGGTGAGCTGCCGGTGCTGGTCGAGCGGGAACATGTTGACGATCCGATCGAGGGTCTCGGCCGCGTTGTTGGCGTGCAGGGTGGCCAGCACCAGGTGGCCGGTGCCGGCCAGCGTGATCGCAGCCATCATGCTCTCGCGATCGCGGATTTCCCCGATCAGGATCACATCCGGGGCCGCGCGCATCACGCCGCGCAGCGCGCGCTCGTAGCTGCGGGTATCAATGCCGACCTCGCGCTGGTTGACGATCGAGCGCTTGTTGGTGTGCAGGAACTCGATCGGATCCTCGATCGTGACGATGTGATCGGAGGCATTTTCGTTGCGATGGTTGATCATCGCCGCGAGCGTCGTGGACTTGCCCGAGCCGGTGGCGCCGACCAGCAGGATCAGGCCGCGCTTGATCAAACTCAGTTCGGTGAGCTGCTCGGGCAGGCCCAGCTCCTCGAGGCGCGGCATGTCGGCCGTGATGTAGCGCAGCACCATCGCCGGATAGCCGCGCTGGTAGAACACCGCGGCCCGGAAACGCCCGAGCCCCGGCTCCGAGATCGCAAAATCGATCTCCAGCTCGCGCTGGAAATACTCGATCTGCTCGGGGTTCATGATGCCGAAGGCCGCCGAGCGCACCGCATCGGGCGACAGCACCTTCTTGTTGATCGGGATGATCTGCCCTTCGATCTTGATCTTGATCGGCGCGTTGCAGCTGAAGAACAGGTCCGAGGCCTTGCGCTCGACCATCAGCTTGAACAGCGGCTTGGTATTGAGGATTGGCGGCATTTCGCCAGTCGCAATCTTCGGGTCTCCGGTATCGCTGGCAAGCATCGGCAAACTCACAGGCTCTGGCCCTGCTGCTCTTCCTCGGCAATCTGCAGGTTACCATCGCCCTCGGCCGGACGAGAATCGCGCTTGCTCTCGAGCTTCACGCGCAGCCGCAGCTCGTTCTTCGAATCGGCATTGCGCAGCGCATCCTCGTAGCCGATCAGGCCGCGCTCGTACAGATCGAACAGCGCCTGATCAAAGGTGTTCATGCCGATGCGGTTCGAGCGCGCCATCAGCTCCTTGATCTTGGCCACTTCGCCGCGGAAGATCAGGTCCTGGATCAGTGGCGAGGTGAGCATGATCTCCATCGCCGCGATGCGCCCGCTGCCGGATTCGCGCGGAATCAGCCGCTGCGAGATCAGGGCGCGGATATTCAGCGACAGGTCCATCAGCAGCTGCTCGCGCCGCTCCTCGGGGAAGAAGTTGATGATGCGATCGAGCGCCTGGTTGGAGCTGTTGGCGTGCAGCGTGGCCAGCACCAGGTGGCCGGTCTCGGCGAACTGGATGCCGTATTCCATCGTATCGCGGTCGCGGATCTCACCGATCAGGATGACATCGGGCGCCTGGCGCAGCGTGTTCTTGAGCGCCATCTGCCACGAGTCGGTATCGACCCCGACCTCGCGCTGGGTGACGACGCAGTTGCGGTGCGGATGCACGTACTCGACCGGATCCTCGATGGTGATGATGTGGCCGCGGGTCTTCTCGTTGCGGTAGCCGACCATCGTGGCCAGCGAGGTCGATTTACCCGAACCGGTACCCCCGACCATCAGCACCAGTCCGCGCTTGGAGAGCACGACTTCCTTGAGCACCTGCGGCAGCTCGAGTTCCTCGAAGGTCGGGATCTTGGCATTGATCAGGCGGATGACGCAGCCCACATGGCCCTGCTGCACGAAGGCACTGACGCGGAAGCGCCCGATGCCCGGGGGTGCAATGGCGAAATTACACTCCTTGGTCCCATCGAACTCCTTGGTCTGCCGATCGTTCATGATCGCGCGTACCAGGATCGAGGACTGCTCGGGCGTGAGCGCCCGATCGAGCTGCGGGCGCACCTCGCCATCGATCTTGATCGCCGGCGGGAAACCCGCGGTGATGAACAGGTCCGAGGCCTGGCGCTCCGCCACGCGGCGCAGCAGGTCCTGCATTAACTTGATGGCTTGCTCGCGTTCCATGGATTTTCCCTGCGGCGACTGCCGTCTGCGCCGCTACATCGCGTCCTTGTTCTGAGCCCTGAATCGCGCCTCTTCCTTGCTGACCACACCCTTCGTGACCATGTCAGTGAGGCACTGGTCCAGGGTCTGCATGCCAGCGGCACCACCGGTCTGGATCGCCGAGTACATCTGGGCGATCTTGCCCTCGCGGATCAGGTTGCGGATCGCCGGCGTGCCGATCATGATCTCGTGGGCGGCGACGCGTCCACCGCCGGTCTTCTTGAGCAGCGTCTGCGAAATGACCGCGCGCAGCGATTCGGAGAGCATCGAGCGCACCATCTCCTTCTCCTCGCCCGGGAACACGTCGACGATGCGATCGATGGTCTTGGCCGCCGAGCTCGTGTGCAGCGTGCCGAACACCAGGTGGCCGGTCTCGGCGGCCGTCAGCGCCAGCCGGATCGTTTCCAGGTCGCGCATTTCACCGACCAGGATGATGTCCGGATCCTCGCGCAGCGCCGAGCGCAGGGCTTCGGCAAAACCCATCGTGTCGCGCTTGACCTCGCGCTGGTTGATCAGGCAGCGCTTGGACTCGTGCACGAACTCGATCGGATCCTCGATCGTGAGGATGTGATCCGGGCGATTGTCGTTGCAGTAATCGATCATGCCGGCGAGCGTGGTGGACTTGCCCGAGCCGGTCGGGCCGGTCACCAGCACCAGGCCGCGCGGCAGCATGCACAGGTCGCGGAAGATCTTCGGCGCCTGCAGGTCATCGAGGCTCAGGATCACCGAGGGAATGTTGCGGAACACCGCGCCAGCGCCGCGGTTCTGGTTGAAAGCGTTTACACGGAAGCGGGCAAGCTTCGGTATCTCAAAGGAAAAGTCGGTCTCGAAGAACTCCTCGAAGGCCTTGCGCTGCTTATCATTCATGATGTCATACACCATGCTGTGCACTTCCTTGTGCGTCAGCGGCGGCATATTGATGCGCTTGATGTCGCCATCGACACGGATCATCGGTGGCACGCCAGCCGACAGGTGCAGGTCAGAGGCGTTATTCTTCACTGCAAACGCAAGTAGCTGGGCAATATCTACGGCCATCAGGATCCCTCGAGGAGCCTCAGACGCGATGCTGAAGTCCGCCGCAGTATAACGGAGGGGGTTCCTCATCAATATGTTAATCGGTCCGCAGAATTCACTAACAAATGCGGATCTTGCGGCGCGGATTCTTGCGGTTCGGGCTCGTATGGCCGCGGCCGTGCACCTGTCTGGAAGGAATGAGGATTCGGTCACGCTCGTGGCGGTCAGCAAGGGCCATGAGGCCGCCACCGTGCGGGCGGCGGCCAGCCTCGGCCTGCGCCAGTTCGGGGAGAGCTACCTGCAGGAGGCGCTGCCCAAAATGGCGAGCCTCGAGGCGCTGCAGCTGACCTGGCACTTCATCGGCCGGCTGCAGGCCAACAAGACCCGTGCGGTGGCCGAGCACTTCAGCTGGGTCCATGGCCTGGAGCGGCGGCGCATTGCCGAGCGCCTGGCCGAGCAGCGCCCCTTCCATGCCCCGCCGCTCAATGTGTGCATCCAGGTGAACATCGCCGGCGACAGCGCCAAGGCCGGCGTGAGCGCGGCCGAGTGCGCCGCCCTCGCTGGCGAACTGGCCAGCCTGCCCAGGCTCAAGCTGCGCGGCCTGATGTGCATGCTGCCCGAGGCGTTGCCTGCTGCGCAGCAGCGCCAGGCCTTTGCCGCGCTCCACGGTTTGCTGCTGGATCTGAACCGTGGCGGCGCGGGGCTCGACACGCTCTCGATGGGCATGAGCGGGGACTTTGAACTGGCCATTGCCGCCGGTGCCACGCTGGTGCGCGTCGGCACGGCGCTCTTTGGTGCGCGCGCCGCTGTCACTTAGCGGCAGAATGCCTAGAATACGCGCGGTTGCGCTGCCTTGAGCGCGCCACGGACAAGCCTAGGATTTTCATGAACCAGTTGCGGGTCGGAGTCATCGGGGGCGGCAACATGGCGCGGGCCCTGATCGCGGGTCTGCTCCGCCAGGGACTGCCCTCCGGCCAGATTCGCGTGGGCGAGCCGCTGGCCGAGCAGTGCGCCGCACTCGAAGCCACGTTCGGCGTCGAGGCCGGAGCAGACAACAACGATGCGATCGCAGGTGCCGATGTGGTGCTGCTGGCGGTCAAACCCCAGCAGTTGCCTGCGGTGGCGCAGGCGCTGCGTCCATCTCTGGACTCAGTCCAGCCTGTGCTGATCTCGATTGCGGCCGGGATCCGCCTGGCGCAACTGGCCACGTGGTGTCCGCACTGGCCGCTGGTACGCGCCATGCCCAATCGCGCCGCGCTGGTGGCCGCGGGCGTCACCGGCCTGTATGCGCTTGCGCAGGTCAGTGCCACGCAGCGCGCGCTGGCGGAGCAAGCCCTGAGCGCGGTCGGGCGCACCGTATGGGTGCGCAGCGAAGCCGAACTCGACGTGGTCACCGCGCTCTCCGGCAGTGGCCCGGCCTATTTCTTCCTGCTGGCCGAACAGCTGGCGGCCGCGGGCGTCGCGCTGGGGCTGGCGCCCGAAACCGCGCAGCTGCTGGCCCGCGAAACCCTGCACGGGGCCGGTGCGCTGACACAGAGCGGCCTGACACTTGAAGCCGAGCGTGCCGCAGTCACCTCCAGGGGTGGCACCACCGAGGCGGCGCTGGCGGTGTTCGCACGCGCCGACCTTGCCGGACTCGTGCAGCAGGCCGTTGCCGCGGCCGCGCGCCGCGGCGCTGAGCTCGCCGAGCTGGCCAACCACAATCGCTGAACTCACGCTACCCACCGGCTAATCGGACTTAACCCGCAAGGAAATTCTCACTCGCCATGCATGCGCTGTACTTCCTGGTCGATACGCTGCTGTCGCTGGCCCTGGTGGTGGCGCTGCTGCGCCTGTTGCTGCAATGGGTGCGCGCCGACTTCCGCAACCCTCTGGCGCGCGCCATCCTGCAACTGACTAATCCGCTGGTCCTGCCGCTGCGGCGCATCCTGCCGCCTGTTGGCTCGCTCGATACCGCCACGGCGCTGGTGCTGGTGCTGATCGGCGCGCTCGAGGCCGCCGCCGGCTATCTGCTGAGTGGCCTGGGGCCGCCACCGCCGCTGCTGTGGGCCGAAATGACGGTGCTCGAAATCCTCCGTGGCGTGCTGCACACCTACTTCTTCGTCATCCTGCTCTATGCGCTGCTGTCGCTGGTGGCGCCGGGCATCTATTCGCCCGCCCAGGCGCTGCTGACGAGGCTGGCCGAGCCGGTACTGAAGCCCGTGCGGCGCCTGATTCCGCCGCTGGGCGGGATCGATTTCTCGCCGCTGTGGGTGCTGATCATCATCCAGGCGCTGCTGATCCTGGTGAACTGATACGGGCACGCGCTGCGCGTGTGCAGCTCACTGTTGCGGACCGGCACGGCGCACAACGGCCCAACAGCGCCGGCGTGATCGCTTCACCAACAGGTTTAACTCGTGAACGCAAGCGCAAGCGCTGCGCGCACGCGTGAAAAAAATTTACTGCTGCGAAACGTTGCGGACAGGCAAACGCTCTGGTGCGCGCTTGCCGCTGCAGCGCTGCGCACTCGCCAAATGCTGCGAGTCGTTTCGTTCCATGGGTTTAGCTGCGTATCTGCACCATGAATCGAGGCTCAAGCTGCAACGATGATGCCAGCAGTCAACTCCTTCGTTGTGCCAAAGCCTAGAAAAAAAGGCATTTTTGGACTGTGTTGAAGAGCAAAAAGCATTTGCGCACGCACGCGCATGTGTTATGTTGCGCCCCGTTTCGCACAGCTTTTAAACATTCCAAGCTGAAACGCAGAGTCCGCAACTCGAGGAGATTTGGCAATGGCAAAGAAAGGTGGGGCACCGACCAAGTCGGAAATTCTGGCCCAGGTATCCAAGGACACGGAGCTGTCCCGCAAGCAGGTCAACGAGGTATTCGAATCACTCAACGGCATCATCAAGAAGAGCCTGCGTGGCAATGGGCTGTTTACCCTGCCCGGCCTGCTGAAGCTCAAAGTGGTGAAGAAGCCGGCCACGAAGTCACGCGAAGGTATCAATCCATTCACCGGTGAGAAGATCACCTTCAAGGCAAAGCCCGCCAGCAAGAAAGTGCGTGCGCTGCCTCTCAAGAACCTGAAATCCTTCGTAAATTAAGCACTTTGCGGCTGCAGTAATGCAGCTGCTTAGGGCTTGAATTGAAGCCCGGCGATGGCCCGTCACGCGGCCGCGCCGGGTTTTTTTGTGGGCGCGTGCCTGCGAGCCGGCGCTCAGCGGGCCAACGGATCGGCGAGCCTCACCAGTTCGCCCAACTCGTGCAGCCTGCCATGGAAAAAGTGGCCGACGCCTGCGAGCAGGTGCAGCTGCGGCGGCGGGCTGAAGCCCGCGGCCCAGCGCTGTACCTGGCTCGCATCGACGATCTCATCGGCATCACCCTGCACGATCAGCCACGGACACGCTGGCGGCTGCACCGGGCCGCGCAGCATCGCCACCGCCGGCGCCACGCAGATCAGCCACTCGGGTGAGCTGCGAGTCGCCGCGCGCAGCGCGATATTCGCTCCGAAGGAGAACCCGGCCAGGATCAGTGAGGTCCCCGGCCAGCGCCCGGCGGCGTAGGCCACCACCGCGAGGGCATCCTCAATCTCACCGACGCCGCCATCGTACTGCCCCTCGCTGGTGCCGACGCCGCGGTAGTTGAAGCGCACTGCGACCGCGCCGCGCGCCTGCAAGGCGCGCGCGAGCGTGTAGACCACCTTGTTGGTGAGCGTGCCACCGTGCAGCGGATGCGGATGGCAGATAATGCCAACGCGCGCCGGCTGCGCAGCGCCCGGCAGTTCCACCAGCGCTTCGAGCGCACCGGCCGGACCGGCAATCCGCACCGGCTCGGCGGGCGAGGCGGGAGCATTCATTTAGCGGGCTTGGCGCCCGGCGTGAAATCGAGCGACGCCGAATTGATGCAATAGCGCAGGCCGGTGGGCTGCGGTCCATCATCGAACACATGCCCCAGGTGCGCATCGCAGTTAGCGCACCGCACCTCGGTGCGCACCCGCCCCAGGATCGAGCGATCCTCGAGGCGCCTGACCCGCTCCCCGGCCAGCGGCAGCCAGAAGCTTGGCCAGCCCGAACCGCTGTCGTACTTGGTATCTGAACTGAACAGCTCCGTCCCGCAGCACACGCAGCGATACACCCCGGGTTCCTTGTTGTGCTCGTAGATGCCGGTAAAGGCCCGCTCGGTGCCATGTTCGCGGGTCACATGGTACTGAAGCGCCGTCAGGCGCTGGCGCAGTTCCTCATCGGATGGTTTGTCGGCGCTCATCTTGATCGTGCTCCTTAGGCCCCGAAGCAGGCCCGGCCCCTGGTTCAGCAGAGCCTATTGCACTCCGGCGAGCCTTACCAGCAGGCCATTGAGGCGGCGACTGAATTCGGCCGGGGCCGCGACCTGTCCCTCATCGACCAGGCAGGTCTGATCAAACAGCACCAGCGCCAGTTCCTTGAACTGCTCGGCGTCGCTCAGCCCATCGAGGTAGCGGACCAGCGGATGTTCGATGTTGATCTCGAAGGTCGGCGCGGCAGCGGGCAGCTCCTGGCCACTGGCGGCCAGCACCCGGCGCAGCTGGGCCGAGAGCTCGGCTTCGCCGCGCACCAGGCAGGCGGGCGAGTCTTTCAGGCGCACGCTCGGGCGCACCTCGACCACACGCTCGCCCAGCGCATCCTTGACCCGTCGCAGCAGCACCTTGCTCTGCTTGAGTGCCTCCTCGCCGCGCAGCTTGTCGGCCGCGTCGCTCAAGGTCCCGAGCTCCAGCTCGCCGCGGGCCACATCCTTGAAGCGCTTGCCCTCGAATTCGGTCAGGTGGCCCATGACCCATTCATCGATGCGATCGGCCAGCAGCAGCACCTCAATGCCCTTCTGGCGCAGCAATTCGAGATGCGGGCTCGCGCGCGCCGCGCTCATCGAATCGGCCACCAGGAAGTAGATCCGCTCCTGGCCGCTCTTCATGCGCGCGACGTACTCGGCCAGAGTCACGCGCTCCGCGTTCTCCTCGCTCGCGGTGCTCGCGAAGCGCAGCAGCGGCAGCAGCCGCTCGCGATTGCCGTGATCCTCGCCGAGCCCCTCCTTGAGGGCGCGGCCGAACTCGCGCCAGAAGGTCTGGTACTTCTCCGGCTCATCGCTCGCCAGCTTGGTCAGCAGATCGAGCGCCCGGCGCGTCAGCGCGGCGCGCATCGCCTCGACCTCGCGATCCTGCTGCAGCAGCTCGCGCGAGACATTCAGCGGCAGGTCGCTCGAATCGACCACACCCTTGATGAAGCGCAGGTACAGCGGCAGGAACTGCTCGGCGTTGTCCATGATGAACACGCGCCGCACGTAGAGCTTCAGGCCCCGGGCCGCATCGCGATGCCACAGGTCAAAGGGTGCGCGGGCTGGCACATACAGCAAACTGGTGTATTCGCGCTTGCCCTCGACGCGATGGTGGGCCCAGATCAGCGGGTCGGTGCCATCGTGGGCAATGTGCCGGTAGAAATCGCGGTATTCCTCATCCGTGATCTCGCTGCGCGCTCGCGACCAGAGCGCCTGGGCCTGGTTGACGTTCTCGTACTCGAGCGTCGCGCCCTCCTTGGGCAGGCGCACCGGGAAGGCAATGTGATCTGAGTAGCGGCGCACGAGGCTGCGCAGGCGAAAGCCGTCGGCGAATTCCTTGGCATCCTCCTTCAGGTGCAGCACGACGCTGGTGCCGCGCGCCGCATGCTCGATGGTCTCGACCGTGTACTCGCCATCCGCCGCAGACTCCCAGTGCACGCCCTCGCTCGCCGCGGCGCCGGCGCGACGCGTAAAGACCTCGACGCGATCGGCGACAATGAAGGCTGAATAGAAGCCCACGCCGAACTGGCCGATGAGCTGTGCATCCTGCTGCTGATCGCCGGTCAGGCGCTGAAAGAACTCGGCGGTGCCGGACTTGGCAATCGTGCCCAGGTGCGTGATCGCCTCCTCGCGGCTCATGCCCACGCCGTTGTCGCGGATGGTGAGCGTGCCGGCGGCCTGGTTGAAATCGATCCAGATGGCCAGCTCCGGCTCATCGGCGAGCAGCTGCGGCTCGGCCAGCGCCAGGAAGCGCAGCTTGTCGTTGGCGTCCGAGGCATTGGAGATCAGCTCGCGCAGGAAGATCTCGCGATGGCTGTACAGGGAATGAATCATCAGGCGCAGCAACTGGCGCACTTCAGCCTGGAAGCCGCGTGTCTCACGTGTGCTCATGGATTGGAAACCTCAGCCCCGGTGCAAACGGAAGGGGCAGGAGGCTTTATCGGGTCTGCGCCGGATTAATTCAAGTCAGGTGGCTCAGGACGTGGCGACAGGCGTTGAACCAGTCATCCATCTCGTCCCAGAGCAGCAGGAATCTTTCCAAGTGATCTCATCCAGAAGCGATCTCGGATCTCATCCTAGCGGCGTGCCCGGATGCAGTCCGTGCCGCGGCTCACAGCCTCAAGACACAGGTGCATCCTGCTTGCGATGCCCGATGCGGCTGCGTAGGCTGTGCGACAGGACATAAGATCGGGCCGGTGCCCTTAGGGAATGCTCATGCAGCGCATCGTCGTCCTGAATCCCAAGGGCGGCTCCGGCAAGACCACGATCGCCATCAACATCGCGAGCTACTTTGCGTTGCAGGGGGAGCGACCGGTCCTCATCGACCATGATCCGCAGGGCTCCGCGACGCGCTGGGTGAAGAAACGCCAGAGCCTGCAGCCCCCGATCCATCTGATCGCCGCCTACGAGCGCGATGCACGCACCACGCGCGCCTTCCAGCTGCGCATCCCGGAGGGTAGCGGGCGCGTCATCATCGATACGCCGGCGGCGGTCGATGCCCACAACATGCCGGCGCTGATTTCCGGCGCCGACAAGATCCTGGTGCCGGTGCTGCCCTCGGACATCGACATCCATGCCTGCTCACGCACGATTGCCAACCTGCTGCTGGTGGCCAAGGTCCGGCGCAGCGACAACCGCCTGGGAATCGTCGCGAACCGGGTCAAGCGCCACACGCGTATTTACCAGTCTTTAACGCGCTTCCTCGGGACGCTCGATATTCCGATCGTGGCAACCTTGCGCGATTCGCAGTGCTATATCCGCAGCGCCGAGCTCGGCGTGGGCATCCACGAAATGAAGCCGCACCTGGTCCAGGAGGACCTGGAACACTGGCAATCGCTGCTGGAGTGGCTGGCGCTGCCGCCCGGGCATCCGGCGCAGGTGGCGGCCGAACCAGGAGCGGCACTGCCGTTGGGCGCGGTGCGCTGAGGAACTTGAGGCAGGGCTAAGGCAGCGGCTATTTGCTGCCGTCGGGATCCCAGGAATTCTTGACCTTGTCGGCCCAGTTCTTGTAGTTGGTCCAGGTGTAGAGATTGCGGGTAATCGCGGCGTGCCGGCCGCGCGAGCGCTGCACGTGCTCGAGCCAGCGGGCGTACGCCTCGGCACCGCCGCCGGGAGCCGGCGCAGCCGGAACCGGCCGGGGTTTGCCGGGCACGTCCTTGTCTGCTGGGTCACCTTTGTTCATCGTCTCTTACCTGCTCGCCTTTGGAAGCAGACTAGCTGCGCGGCAAGCTGGCCGAGAGGAACTGGATCACACCAGAATGCACCTTTGTGCGCGCTCCGTCGCACCGCCATCGCGCCTGCGCAGGCTCAGTTCACCAGTCGATAGCAGGGCTGGTATTCACTGCCTGGAAGCTTCATCCGGCGCTGGCGCACGAACTCACCCAGCAGCGTATCGAGCGGTCGCATGACCGCGCCATCACCGGCCAATTCGTAAGGTCCGTAGCGCTCGATGGCCGCGATGCCGTTGGCCTTGACGTTGCCGGTGACGATGCCCGAGAAGGCACGTCGCAGGTCCGCGGCCAGCTCATGCACCGGCTGGTCGCGATGGAGCTTCAGCGCCCGCATCGCCTCATGGGTGGCGGCAAAGGGCAGCTGCAGTTCATGCGGCACGGACAGCAGCCAGTTGAAGTTGTAGGAATCATTCTGCTGGCGGCGAAACTCACGCACCGCCTCGAACCCCCTGACCATGTGGCGCGCCACCGCCGGCGGATCATCGAGGATCACCGTGAAGCGTGCGAGCGCGCTGCGGCCAAGGGTCGCCTCGATGAAGGTCGAGACCTGCTCGAACCACGAGGCGCTCTGGCGCGGCCCGGTCAGTACCACCGGCATCGGCTGGCGCGAGTTGGCTGGATCGAGCAGCACGCCCAGCAGGTACAGCAATTCCTCGGCGGTGCCAGCGCCGCCGGGGAAGATCACGATTCCGTGGGCCATGCGCAGGAACGCCTCGAGGCGCTTTTCGATGTCCGGCATGATCACCAGGCGGTTGACGATCGCATTCGGCGGCTCGGCGCCGATGATCCCGGGCTCGGTGATGCCGATATAGCGCCCGGCAGTGATGCGCTGCTTGGCGTGGCCGATCGCGGCGCCCTTCATCGGGCCCTTCATGGCCCCCGGGCCGCAGCCGGTGCTGACATCGAGCCCGCGCAGACCAAATTCATAGCCGACCCGCTTGGTGTACTGGTATTCGGCTTCGTTGATCGAGTGACCGCCCCAGCACACGGCCAGGTTCGGTCGCGACTTGTGCTCGAGCATGCGGGCATTGCGCAGGATGTGGAACACGGCATTGGTGATCGAGGCCGGATCGGCCGGGTTCAGGCGGCCGTTGGCGACGATCTCATTGGCGGTGTAGATCACATCGCGCAAGACCGCGAACAGGTGCTCCTTGATGCCGCGGATCATCTCCCCGTCTACGAAGGCGGAGGCCGGCGCGTGCCGGATCTGCAGCTTGATCCCCCAGGCGTGGCGCAGGATCTGCACCGTAAAGTCGCGGTAGCGCTCGAAGATTTCCTTGGTGTTGTCAGAGTCGCTCCCGGAGTTGAGCACCGCGAGCGCGCAGCTGCGAAACAGCGGATACAGGCCCTGGGCGCTGGTATCGAGCAGCGTATCGATCTCGGCCTGCGAGAGATTCTCGAGGCTGCCGCGCGGCCCGACGCGCGCGTCGACGGAATCTGCAATGTCTACGATGGTTTCCATGGCGATAGTGGCCGCATGCGGGCCACCGCTGCGATGTGGCGAGCTAAGGCTCGATCACGATCGGAATATTATCCTGCGTGATCAGCCAGAACTCGACCATGTCGGAGTTCGAGAGCGCAATGCAGCCGTCGGTCCAGTCCTGGTGCTGATAATAGTCCACCGGGTGCTTCAGGTTGGTCGGCAGGCCGTGGATCATGATCGAACCGCCCGGGTTCCAGTGATTGGCCCGCGCCCGATGCAGATCCGAGTCATTGGGATAGGAGACCTGGATCGAGAGGAAGTAATCGCTGTGCGGGTTGCGGCGCGTCAGGCGGTAGGCGCCCTCCGGCGTGCGAAAGTCTCCGGCGTGCTCCTTGCCGCCTGCCGGCATCAGCCCGAGTGCCACATGGTAGGTGCGCACGACTTCACCACGACGCATCAGATACATGCGCCGCTCGCCCTTGCGCACCACCACCGCATCGACGACCGGCAGGCCGCTGACATCGCTCGGCTCATGCTGGTCTGCGTTCAGATCGCCGCTGCCGATCTGATCGTTCACGCCCACGGCAGCCGCCAGGCCGCTGAGCAGCCAGGTGCACGAGAGGATGACTAGGCATCGCATAGGTCGTGATTATAGGCAGGCCTGCCCCGTCAGGCGACCGTGCACGGTTCACACCTGCCGGGTGATCAACCCGGGCCTTCCACACGCGGCAGCACAACCTGCGTACCGGCGCGCAGTTCCCCGAAGTCCAGATCCGGGTTGTACTGCTGCAGCAGCCAGATCGGCAGCTGGCCGTGCTGCGTGAGACTCCACAGCGAATCGCCGCGGCGCGCGATGTAGATCTCGGTGCCGGTGATGTGGTGCGCGGCAAAGTACTGGGCTTGCAGCTGCAGATGGTAATCGCGACGGCGCTGCTCGAACTGCTCGCGTGTCACCGTCTTGAACTCAAGCTTCAGGTGCCGCCCGATCGCGAGCGTGGCCCGATCGGTGAGCCCGTTGAGCCGGCGCAGGCGGGCGGCCGAGACGCCGAGCCAGTCCGAGTAATGTCCGAGCGTCTCGGCGGCCGCAATGATGATCGTGCCCGATTCGCTGACCGAATAGTCGGTGGAATCGGCAGTGGCCGCCGGTGCCGCGCCCGGCACCAGCGTCGGGGACTGCAGGCTCTGTTGCGCGGCCGAGACCGGCTCGGAGTGCGCACCGGCGCTCGCAACAGCCGTCACCTCCTCGCGCACCTCTTCGATCACGACCTCGGCCGTCTCGCCATTAGGCAGGCTGCCCGGCGCCTGGGCCTGGGCAACGAGCTGCAGGCGCTGGCCTTCATAGATGTGATCCGGATCATGCAGGCCGTTGAAGCGCATCAGCTGCTCGGCCGACAGCTTGGTGCGCGCGCTGATGCTCGAGAGCGTATCGCCGCGCCCGACCACGTACTGCGTGCCCTCGGCAGCGACCGTGGCGGCGGCCGCGGGCGCCGGTGGGCTTTCCTGGGCGGCTGCGGCCAGCTGCTCGGCCTTCGGCGTCGTCGCGGCCACTGGGAGGCGCAGGCGGTAGCCGCGTGGCAGCGGCATCTGCCCGCTCCATACCGGGGGCCGGATTGCCGGGTTCAGGGCCTTGAGCGTCTCGGTGTCCACGTGCGCCAGGCGGGCGAGCGCGCCCGCGCTGGTGGGCGCGGCGAGCGCCAGCTCCTGGAAGTTCTGCTCGGCTGAGCGCTCGATCGGCCCGAAGTACTTCTCGGGGTTCTGATCGATCGACAGCGCCGCCAGGAACGAGGTGTAGAAGTTGCGCGAGGCAAAGCCGAAGGTCGGGCTCTGGTAGCTGCGCACGATGCGCACGATGTCATCGGTGCCCATCTGCTCGCGGGCGCGGCGCATGCCCTCGGCGCCGTGGTTGTAGGCGGTGATCGCCAGCGGCCAGGTGCCCAGCACCCGATAGTTGTAGGCCAGCAGCTGCGCCGCCGCCTCGGTGGAGCGGAATGGATCGAGGCGCTCATCGACGACGCGATCGATGCGCAGGAAGCGCCGGCCAGTCGAGCCCATGAACTGCCACAGGCCAAAGGCGCCGGCCTTGGAGCGCGCCTGCGGATCGAAGGAGGACTCCACGTGGGGCAGCGCCGCCAGCTCCGCGGGCAGCCCGAGGTTCGCCAGCGTCTCGGCGATCTTGGTTTCCCAGGCCCCCGAGCGCTGCAACCCGGCGCGGAAGCGATCGGACTGCCCGAGCTGGAAACGCACATCGACACGCGCCTGCTCATAGCGCGCCGGGTTGCCCTCGGCTCCCCACAGCAGCGCTACGCGCTGCTCCTCGGCATCCTGCGGCGCGGCGCCGCCCGCCAGGTGCTCGAGGAGCAGCTGGTAGCGCTCGCGCACCTCATCGACACGCGCCTGGCGTTCCTTGGGCGAGAGTTCCGGGGCAAAGTGCAGCGTCTCGTAGACCACCGCCAGGTTGTGCTGGTCGTGGATGAAGCCCTCGTTGGTTGAGATCTCGCTGTAGACGCGGATCCAGAACTGCACGTCGGGCTGCAGCTCCGGGGGCACGCTGAGCTGCGGCTCGGCCGCACGCGCAAGCGTGCAGCACAGCATCAGTGCAAGAGCTGACTTGGCAAGAAATCGCATCGCCAGGGTAACGGCCGGCGGCGGCCGCGCCTGAAGCGCGCCGCCGCTCAGATGGGGGCCGATCATTGGTGCCGGGGCGTGGGTGTGCAGCGGTAGCCTGGAGCGTAATCCACCTCGCTCAGCCGCACTTGGACTCCCCGCAGTTAAGGCAGGTCATGCAGCCATCCATCATCACCACGGCCGCGGTGCTGCACTTGGTACATAGCTGTGCGCCGTCTGGAAAGTGCGACTTGGCGAAGGCATCCTGCTGCTTCTGGCGCGCCTCGAACTCGGCCCGCTTCTCCTCGATCATCTTCTTCTGGTGCACATCGAGTTCCGGGCGCCGCAGCATGCCGATGAACTGCAGGTGCTTCTCGATGACGTGCCCGAGCTCGGCGATGATCGAGGGCATGAACTTGCCGCCCGGCTGCCAGTAGCCGCCACGCGGATCGAACACCGCCTTGAGCTCATCGACCATGAAGGTGACGTCGCCACCTTTGCGGAACACGGCGGAAATAATGCGTGTCAGCGCCACGATCCACTGGAAGTGATCGAGGTTCTTGGAATTGATGAACACCTCGAAGGGCCGGCGCTGCTCGTGCTCGGTGCCCTCGTTGAGCACGATGTCGTTGATCGTCACGTACATCGCATGATCCGATACCGGCGTCTTGATCTTGTAGGTCGAGCCGATCAGCATCTCGGGTCGCTGCACTTCCTCGGTCAGGCGGATGACCTTGGCCATGCGGCCATCGCGCCCCTTGGTGAGCTCAGCCCCGTCGCTGGCCTTGCTGCCTACGATGACCGGGCCTGTGTCCTTCGGCTTTTCCTCGGGCTTCTGGACACGGTACTTGACGATGCGTTTGTCGATGCGGGTGGCGTTCATGCTCAGAATTTCCCGTAATAGCCTTCTTTCAGGGCGTCATAAAGATTCGCGGCCGAGTGTTTCTCGCCGTCGTATTCAATTTCCTCGTCGCCGCGCACCTCCACATCGGTGCCATCCTCGAGGGTGAAGATGTAGGTGGTGTTCTTCAGGTCATCTTCCTTCACCAGCACGCCCTGGTGTGCTTCGGGATTGAAACGGAACGTCGTACAGCCCTTCAGACCCTGCTCGTCGGCATACAGGTAGATACCCTTGAAATCCTCGTAGCGAAAATCGGTCGGGATATTCGCGGTCTTGGAAATCGAGGAGTCGATCCACTTCTGCGATGCGGCCTGGATATCCACATGCTGGCGTGGTGTCACATCCTCGGTGGTGGAGAAATAATCGGGCAGCTTCTCGGCAGCCGTGGTCGCTCCAGGCATGGCCCGCTCATTGACCAGGTGCCGGTAAGCGAGCAACTCGAAGGAGAATACGTCGACTTTCTCCTTGGTCTTGCGGCCGGAGCGGATGACGTTGCGGAAATAATGATGCGCGAACGAGGGCTCGATGCCGTTGGAGGCATTGTTGGCCAGCGACAGCGAGATCGTGCCGGTCGGTGCGATCGAGGTGTGGTGCGTGAAGCGCGCGCCAACCTGGGAAAGCTGTTCGACCAGCTGCGGGGCAACCTCGGCCACCTTCTGCATGTAGCGGCTGTAGCGCGCATGCAGCACCCGGCCCGGAATCTTCGCGCCCGGCTTCCAGCCATCTCTGACCATCTCGGGACGCTTGCGCAGCATCTCCTTGGTGACCGTGAACTCCTCATTCATGATCAGCGCCGGGCCCTTCTCGCGCGCCAGATCCAGAGCCGTTTCCCAGCCGGCCAGCGCCATCTCGCGCGAGACATCCTCGGTGAACTTCAGCGATTCGGGCGAACCATATTTCATGCCGAGCAGTGTCAGCGTCGAGCCCAGGCCCAGGAAGCCCATGCCATGGCGGCGCTTGCGATTGATCTCCTCGCGCTGCTGCTCGAGCGGCAGGCCATTGACCTCGACCACATCATCGAGCATGCGCGTAAAGACTTTCACGAGTTCGCGATATTCGTCCCAGTCAAAGCGTGCCTTGGCAGTGAACGGATCACGCACAAAACGCGTCAGATTGACCGAGCCCAGCAGGCACGAACCGTACGGCGGCAAAGGTTGTTCGCCGCACTGACCTGTGACGAGGCCATTAAAGATCACGCTGTTGTGATCTTCTTGAGTGGTGTCAAATACCGCTTCTTTACCGACATAGACAATCTCGGCGATGCGACTTACGAAGCTCTGCGTTGCGCGCAGCGGCCTGCCAGCAACCCAGTTCTGGTACTTCTCGTTCTTGCTGGCACTGATGAAACCGATCTCGTTCATGAAACGCTCACGCGATTCACTGCAGATGATCAGCTCGAAATCTGCTTTGCAAGCGTAGCCCTTCTTGCCACCCTGGCCGTCAGGCAGCATCGGCGTGCCTGCCTCGCGCCGCTTCATAACACGCGCAAAGACTCCAAAGTTAGCCAGCAACTGCTGAACATCCTTCAGCAACGTCGGGTGGCTAGAGGCGAGGCGCACTGAACATGTAGGGCTGTCCGGGTTCCCGATGTTCACCGTGCCATCGCACTGGAACAGCGCTCGCAGGTAGCCGCGCACGCAGGCCTCGTTGCCGCGCCAGATCATCTCTGGCACTTCGGTCTTCGCCTTGACGGTGAAGCCGTAGAACTCGAGCACGCGCGCCAGGACCACCGAGCGGATCATGATCATGTTGCGGGCCGGCACGGCGACAGCACTGACTGCGTGCGATTGGCGGCGCCAGCCTGTGGTCAGCTCGTTGACGTAGCCGACCACTTCCTGCGCGAAGTCGCGGTCCTGGCCCCACAGATTGATGACCGCCGCATGCTGACCCTTGCCGCGATTGGTGAAATGACCATCGCCGGTTAGCAATCCGACCAGCGTGCCCAGCTCCTCACTGCCGTGGCCACCAAACTGGCCCTTGCCAGATTGCACCAGCAGCTCGTCGCCGACCTTGAGGTCTTTCAACTTGATCTTGCCGCGCGTCGTGTAGAAGTCGTGCCACTCGGTGGCCTTGATCTCGTAGCCATCCTGGGTGGTCACGCGATAGACATCAGCAGACGGCGCCGTCATGAATACGGGCACCGCTTCGCGCACTGTGACGCCCATGCCTTCATCGAGCGTGCGCGTGTCAACGGTCGCCTGGAGGTCCACCTGCGCGTCGTACAGGTCGCCCATGCGCACCATGCCGTAGCTTGTGGCGAGGCGCGTGTCTGCGGTCACGCACGGATTGGTTGCGCGGATGTTCTCGCACCACCAGTTGTTGTTCTGCTCATTGACCCGATCGATCAGGATGAAACCCGGCTCCGCAAAATCATAAGTGGAGGACATGATCACGTCCCACACACGCCGTGCCGGCACCTTCTTGTAGATGCGGCAGGCCACCAGGCCCTCGTCATTGACGACATAGCCCTGATGCGTCGGCCACTCGCGCCAGATGTACTGCTCGGCATCCTTCAGATCGTGCTGGGCCCGGTCGTACTCTTTCACGTTGACCGGAAAAGCGAGGCGCCACTCCTTATCTTCACGCACTGCCTGCATGAATTCGGCGGTGACCAGCAGCGACAGATTGAACTGACGCAACCGCCCGCTCTCGCGCTTGGCGCGGATAAAGTCCATCACGTCCGGGTGCCCGACATCGAAGGTGCCCATCTGCGCACCGCGCCGGCCACCGGCCGAAGAGACGGTGAAGCACATCTTGTCGTAGATATCCATGAACGACAGTGGACCCGAGGTGTAGGCGCCGGCACCGGAGACATAGGCGCCGCGCGGCCGCAGCGTCGAGAATTCATAGCCAATGCCGCAGCCAGCCTTGAGGGTCAGACCGGCCTCATGGACCTTGCCGAGGATGTCGTCCATCGAGTCGTGAATCGTGCCCGACACCGTGCAGTTGATCGTCGAGGTCGCCGGCTTGTGCTCAAGCGCTCCGGCATTGGAGGTCACCCGACCGGCAGGAATCGCGCCGTGGCGCAGGGCCCAGAGGAAACGCTCGTTCCAGTGCTCGCGCAGCTCTTCGCGCTCGACGTTCGAGAGCGCACGCGCTACGCGCTGGTAGGTCTCGTCCATCGACTTATCGATCGGCTCGCCGTCCTTGGAAATCAGGCGATATTTCTTATCCCAGATATCAAGCGAAGCCGCCTGGTAGGGAATCAAATTCAGATCTGCAGACTCAAGCTTCACGGCAGAATTCACTTTATAAATACTCCCCCAAAAGAATCGTACCGCCGACGGCGGCACGCAACCTGTCCCCTGATGTCAGCCCCCAAGACCTGCCGACCTGGCAATCCCCCTGACACAACATCTTGTTGGCCAGAGCGTGGAGACTAATCAGCGAAAATGACGCGGTCAAGATTATGAAATAATCGATTTGCACCAGATATCCGTAGTCTTATCAATCTATTATGGGTACTTCGGCCGGAATTTCTAGGCAAGAAATTCACATTAGGCCGGCGGCCGCGCCGAGGCCCTGGCATCAACCTATTGTATTCGGCCACCGCGCACAGCTGGTGCACAGCTTACTCACACGCCCTGCCTTGAAAGCCTGCACAACGGCCGCACATCTGTCGCATACGCTGCTTTGACCGCGCCCGGCCCGAGAAGGTCCGGAGGGCGGAGAAGCGGTCCATTAGGCCACCAACAATGGAGGTAAATGACCATGACCCTTGTAACCTACCAGCCCTGGACGCGATCGATTCACCGGCTGCAGCGCCAGATTGATCAGCTCTTTGGCGAGAGCTTTGCCACCCCGGCCGCCGACGGCAGCCTGGCCGCCAATTGGGCGCCCGCTGTGGACGTGCAGGAAGAGGCCACTCAGTTCACCGTGCACGCCGATCTGCCGGGCGTCGATGCTAAGGACATCCAGGTCACTGCCGACAACGGCGTGCTGACGATCCGCGGCGAGCGCCGCATCGAGAAGCGCGAGCCGCAGCAGGCTGGCTTCGAGCGCTATGAGCGCGTCGAGGGTGCTTTCCTGCGCCGCTTCACGCTGCCCGAGAACGTCAAGGCCGATGACATCCGCGCCCGCCACAGCAATGGCGTGCTCGAGGTGATCATTCCGAAGCAGGCCGCTCCGGAGCCGCGGCGGGTAAACATCGAGGTCAACTGAGCGCCTGCGCCGCTCGGCGCGCTCAGCAAACTTCGGCCTAACTCCCCACCGGCGTCGTCACGGCGTCGGTGGGGGAAGCCTGCCGGCACAGCGCCTGCCGCGCCGTTGCCGGGCCGTGCGCCAGCTCGCGCACGCGCGTATAGAAGAGTGTCAGGTCGCCTTCTTCGGCCGCCAGGATTTTCTGGAACGCCGGAACACAGTCAAAGTACGTGGCGACCGAGGCCAGATGGGCGTTATTGAGGCCCTGATCGATCCACGTGTCATATCCCGAGCGCAGACCCGTGGCCTTCTCATACGTGTGGATGGATGCGACAAGCTCGGCGATCAGCGCCTGCTTGCGCTCGCGCATCAGTGGCACTGGCAGGGCCTGCGCATACAGTGCCGCCAGCTGATCGCGCCCCGCTGCGAGGCGGCTGACAATCTGATCCTGAGCCAGGCGCCTGCGGGTGTAGCCGGCAAGTTCCGCAGTACGGCCGTGCGCCGCCAGCCAGCGGGCCACGCCTTCCTGTTCGACGCTCATTGCAAAGGCTTCGTCAAAATCACTGTCGCCCTTGACGTAGATCAGCTGGTGGGCAAGCTCATGGAAAATCGTGCCCACCAGATCCAGCTCATCGTCGCTGAGCATCGTGTCGAGTATCGGATCAGAGAAGCGCCCCAACGTGGAATAGGCTTCGACGCCCGCCACCAGCACATCGTTGCCGCGGGCGGCGAGCTTGGCGGCGTACTTGCGGGCGGCTGCCTCGTGAAAATAACCGCGGTAGGCGACGCACCCGGCGACCGGAAAGCACCAGCGCAGCGGACTGGTCGAGAACTCCGGTGCCGCCACGACATTCCAGACCACGTAGTCCCGGCCCAGTGCCGCATAAGTCCGGTAGCTCCTGTTATCCGGCAGCCCGAGCTCGCGGCTGGCAAAATCCCGCGCCTCGCGCGCTATCTCGAGCTGGCTGCGCACCGGCGCACTGGTCGCCGGATCAGCAATGACCTGATCAATCGGGCGACGCTGATGCACAACCTGCCACTGGCCGCGCGCCGCCTGCAGCACATAGCCGACACCACAGCCACTGAGATTCAACGCGAGCATCAGCACGACCAGCGAGGCCGTTAAATGACGCGGAAGCGGTACGCGGGCCTCGGTTAACATGCGCGAATGCAAGTCTACCTTGTAGGCGGGGCCGTCCGGGATGAACTGCTGGGGCTGCCCGTCGGGGAGCGCGACTGGGTGGTCGTGGGCGCCACGCCCGAAGAAATGCTGGCCGCGGGCTATACCGCAGTCGGGCGCGACTTCCCGGTGTTCCTGCACCCCAAGACCAAGGAGGAGTACGCGCTGGCGCGCCTGGAGCGCAAGAGCGGCCCGGGCTACCGTGGTTTTGTCACCGACGCCTCGGCGCACGTGACTCTCGAGCAGGATCTGCTGCGCCGCGACCTCACGATCAATGCGATCGCCCGTGCGAGTGATGGCACGCTGATCGATCCCTGTGACGGGCGCGGCGATATCGAACGCCGGCTGCTGCGCCACGTCTCCGCGGCTTTCATCGAGGATCCGGTGCGCGTGCTGCGCCTGGCGCGCTTTGCCGCGCGGTTCGCTCCGCTGGGATTTCGCGTGGCCCCGCAGACGCAGGCGCTGCTGCAGCAGATGGTCCGCGAGGGCGAAGTGGCAGCGCTGGTGCCCGAGCGCGTCTGGCGCGAGCTCGAGCGCGCGCTGGCCGCGCCGGCTCCGGAACGCTTCTTCATCGAACTTAAGGATTGTGGCGCGCTCGGTGTCATCCTGCCCGAGCTGGTCGCCACATGGCAGCAACCCGCGACGCCCACGGCAGTACTGCAGGCGGCGGTTCGTGCCGGCGCGGACGCCAGTGTGCGCTTGGCCGCACTGCTCGGCGCCGTGGCCCCTAAGTCGATTGAACAGCTGTGCGTGCGCCTGCGGGTGCCGGGCCCGTTTCGCGAACTGGCGCTGCTGTGCGCGCGGCTCGCGCCACGGCTGGAACATGCCGATGAACTGGAAGCCGAGCCACTGCTGGAGCTGCTCGAGAGTGCCGATGCGATCCGCCGGCCCGAGCGCTTCGAGGCGCTGCTCGCGGCGGTGAAGGCGCGCGTGCCAGCGAGCACCGGCACAGCGAGCGAATGGCCTGCGGGCTCACGCCTGCGCCAGGCGCTGGAAGTTGTCAGTGCCGTTCGTGTAGAGCCGGATGCCGCCCGGCGGGGTCCGGAGATCGCAGCGTGGCTGCGCGCCGCGCGACTGAGTGCGCTCAGAGCAGCCGGCGCAGGTCCTGGAGCCTGAAACCCTCGAGCGGCTGCGGCCAGTCGCGCGTCAGCGCGATGACCTTGAAGATTTCGCCCATCTCGCCCGGCAACAGCAGCTGACGCGCCTGCGATGCCGCCTTGGCATGCGCCAGCGGCTCATGGATGCCGGCCAGCTCGGTCTCGATACCGGTCGCCAGCAGGAATGCGGCCTGCGTGCAGTAGCCGGCCACGTCGAGCCCGGCGCGATCGCCGGCCTCGGCCAGCGCCGAGAAGTCCACCCAGGCCGTGATGTCCTGCAATCCGGGAAAAAGGATTGGATCATCGTGAGCACGGTGCCGGTAATGACAGCGCAGCGTGCCCGCGTTACGTTCCGGATGATAAAGCTCGGCGGCGCCGAGGCCATAGTCGAATACCAGCAGCGCGCCGCGCTCCAGCACGCGCGCCAGCGAAGTGACCCACGGCGCCAGCAGCAGCGAGATTTCCGAGCAATAGCCGACCGGAAGCGGCGCCCCCAGCTGCGCGGTCAGTTGTGCGTAGGCCTGCCGCAGGGGTTCGGACGCGGGTCGATCGGCACTGTGCAGCGCCCCGTTGTCCGCGAGGGCCACACCACGCGCCAGGCATCCGACCTCGGCACTCACGAAGCGCTCGAAGGGCAACGCATCGGCCACTTCGTTGGCGATCACAACTCCCCGCAGCGGATTCGACGGCAATGTCTCCAGCCAGATCACACGCTGCGCCAGCGCCTCGGGTAGCGTGCCAATCGTTGCCTGCTGCTGTGCGCGCAGCGACGCGCCGACCTCGAGGATGTAGTAATGCTCGGGGAGCGCCCGAAGTTGCGAGAGCCTGAGCAGCAGGTCCGCGGCCAGCCGGCCACTGCCTGCGCCGAGCTCGAGCACATCGCTGCCTGGCGCCGCGAGCAGGGTCGCGCACTGGCCTGCCAGGCACTGCGCAAACAGACCGGACAGTTCCGGCGCGGTAATGAAATCCCCCGATGGGCCGAACTTCGCCGCACCGGCGCTGTAGTACCCGAGCCCGGGCGCGTACAGCGCGATGCGCAGGTAATCCGCGAACGAGATCCAGCCGCCGGCAGCGACGAGTGCCTCACGCAGGCGGGCGGCAACCCGCCCGCTGTGCTCGGCCTGCTCGGGTGTCAGCGGCGGCAGTGGCTGATCAGGACGCGCGTTCATCAGCGCCATCATAGCCCGCGCCCGAATTGCTGTATCCGCGGCCGCGACTCGCCGCGAGGACTGTGAAAAAATGCGGCAGCCGCGCCGGCGCGCTCAGTCGCTATTCATATCCAGCGCCATCGGGATCAGTGCGGGCTGCGTGCGCTGCAGCACCTCGCAGTGCACAGCAATGCTGAGCCCGCTCTCCGGATGAATCAGCTGCGGTGCCAGCGCGGCCAGTGGCTGCAGCATGTAAATGCGCCGCAGCAGATCCGGTCGCGGCACCCGGTAGCGCTCGGTGCTGCGGATCAGATCGCCGTACAGCAGCAGGTCCAGGTCCATCGCACGCGGCGCCCACTTGGGATCCGCGCGCCCACGGCCGCACAGGGCCTCGATGGCCTCAAGCTCGGCGATGAGCTCGCCGGGCCCGAGTTCGCTGTCGAGGCCGGCCACCGCGTTGATGAAATCCGGACCTTCGAAGCCGAAGGCCTGGTTGCGGTAACAGGGCGAAAAGCGAATGCCGGCAAAGCGCTGGCGCAACGCCTGCGCCGCGCGGCGCATGCGCTCCTCGGGCTCGATGCTGCTGCCGGCCGCGATGTAGATCCGTGCCACGCGCGCGCGTTCAGGATCCGGCAGCGGGCAGGTCGCTGCGAAAGCGCTCGATGCTCACGCCGACATCGCGCGAGTGGCGGATGGCACCGGGCTTGTTGATCGACAGGCGTACCCATGCCAGATCGAACTCGCGGATCAGCAGCATGGCGAGCGTATGTGCCAGTGTCTCGATCAGGTGGAACTGCGAGGTGCTGACGAAGCCAAGCACACGCTTGGAGACCTTCTTATAGTCCACGGTGCTCGCCACATCATCGGTGTGTGCCGCGCGCGCGCAGTCACAGGGCAGCTCGAGATCAAGGATCACGGTCTGCTTGACCTGGCGCTCCCAGTCAATGAAACCGATGATGCATTCGGTCTCGAGCGCGCGCAGGAAGATCCGATCACCCGAGGCGGAAGCCGAATTACTCATGTGTCTCCATTAAGGGATGGGCTGTGTGCCGCGCCCGGCGGGCGCAGCTCGGTCAGTGGCCAGCGGGCGCGCACGTGAATCCGCAGCGGCTCGTGCTCGCCGGCCGCCAGCCGCTCGAGCCCCGCCACCGCGATCATCGCCGCATTGTCCGTGCAAAACTCCAGGCGCGGATAATAGACCCGCACGCCCTGGGCCGCTGCGCCGGCGCTGAGGCGCGAGCGCAGTTCGAGATTCGCGCCGACGCCGCCCGCGACCACCAGCGTCCGGCGGCCGAGTGAGTCCACGGCACGCAGCGCCTTGACGCACAGAGTCTCGACAATCGCATCCTGGACGGCGCGTGCGATGTCCGCGCGGCGCGCATCGCTCAAGGCCTCGGCGCGTGCCGCCAGCTGTACTGCGGTCTTCAGGCCCGAGAAACTGAATTCAAATCCCGGCTGATCGAGCATCGGCCGGGGCAGTCTGAGCGCACCGCGCGTGCCGTGATCGGCAAGCGCCGCCAGCTGCGGGCCGCCCGGATAGGGTAGTCCCAGCAGCTTGGCGCTCTTGTCGAAGGCTTCGCCGGCCGCATCATCACGCGTCTCACCGAGCATCGTGTAGCGGCCGATGCCCTGGACATCGATCAGCATCGTGTGGCCGCCCGACACCAGCAGCGCCACGTGCGGAAACGGGGGCGCATCCGGCTCCAGCAGCGGTGCCAGCAGGTGTCCTTCCAGATGATGGATGCCGATGGCCGGCAGCTGCCAGCCGTAGGCGAGCGAACGGGCGAGTGCCGCGCCGCTCAGCAGCGCACCGATCAGCCCCGGGCCTGCGGTAAAGGCGACGCCGGCCAGCTCGGCCGGTCGCGTTGCGGCCGCCGCCAGGGCACGCTGCACCAGGGGCAGCAGCCGGCGCACGTGATCGCGCGAGGCCAGCTCCGGAACCACGCCGCCGTAGGCGCGATGCAGCTCGATCTGGCTGAACAGTTCGTGCGCTAGCAGGCCGCGCTGCCGGTCCAGGACCGCCACCGCGCTCTCATCGCAGGAGGATTCAATCGCCAGAACGCGCATCAGCTGCCACGGCCGCCCAGCAAGCGCTCGCGCGGGCTGTTATGGCTGGAATCCAGCTCATTGCTGCTTCTTGAGCGGCGCATTTTGCCTTTTGCCCTACACCTGATTAGAATCGCGGCCCTTGCCTTACAGGCAGGAAAGCCTAAGTCGTTATATATCAATGGGTTGAGGTTTCGATGCCGAGCGTCCGTGTCCGCGAGAACGAGTACTTTGATGCCGCCCTGCGGCGCTTCAAGCGCGCCTGCGAAAAGGCCGGTGTTCTCGCTGAATTACGCCGGCGTGAATTCTACGAAAAGCCGACCCAGGAAAGAAAACGCAAGAAGGCAGCGGCAGTCAAGCGCCATATTAAGCGCGTTTCCCGCGATTTCGTGCGCACTGCGCGCTAGCCCTGCAATTCTCCACTCCCGCATCGGGAACCGGGGCTGAAGCTTGAGCCTCAAGAGCCGCATCCAGGAAGACATGAAGAGCGCCATGCGCGCCGCTGCCAAGGAGCGCCTGGGCACGATCCGCATGCTGATGGCGGCAATCAAGCAGCGCGAGGTCGATGAACGTATCGAACTCGATGACAGCCAGATCCTCTCGGTCATCGACAAGATGGTCAAGCAGCGGCGCGAATCGATCACGCAGTTCGAGGCCGGCGGCCGCCAGGACCTGGTGGCCAAAGAGAGCGAGGAACTGAAGCTGCTCAGCGACTACCTGCCGGCACGGCTCTCGGATGCCGAACTGGAGGCACTGATCAGCGAGTCCATCGCGACCAGCGGTGCCAGTTCCATCAAGGACATGGGCAAGGTCATGGGCCTGATCAAGTCCAAGGCCCAGGGCCGCGCCGACATGGGCGCGGTCGGCGCACGCATCAAAGCCAGGCTCTCCTGAGATACCTGTCCGGCGCCAAAATGGCGCATTTGCGGCAGATTTAAGCCCCTGTGCCGGCGCGTCCGGGGCGCTAGACTCACCGCAATCATGAGCGGCCGGATTCCACAAACCTTCATCGATGAGCTGATCTCGCGCTCGGATATCGTCGAGCTGATCGCCAGTCGCGTGCCGCTGAAGAAGGCCGGGCGCGAGTACAAGGCCTGCTGCCCGTTCCACGACGAGAAGACGCCCTCCTTCTGGGTCAGCCCCGACAAGCAGTTCTTCCATTGCTTTGGCTGTGGCGCGCACGGCACGGCACTCGGTTTCCTGATGCAGTACGACACGCTGTCCTTCACCGATGCGGTCGAGGAACTGGCCGGGCGGCTGGGCCTTGATGTGCCGCGCGAAGGCGGTGGCGGCCCGGCACAGCATCAGACCGAGGGCCTGACCGAACTGCTCGGACGCGTTGCCGGCTATTACCACGAGAGCCTGGGGAGCGATGAGCGGGCGCGTGCGTACCTTGAGGCCCGCGGCATTGAAGCAGCGACCATCGAACGCTTCCAGATCGGCTATGCCATCGAGAGCTGGAACGATGTGCTGCGCCGCTTCGGTGCGACCGAGAGCTCGCGCGCCGCGCTGCTGGCCGGCGGGCTGATCATCGAGCGTGAGCAGCCGCGTGCCGGCAGCGAGCCTTACTACGATCGCTTCCGCGACCGGATCATGTTTCCGATCCGCGATCCGCGTGGCCGCGTGCTCGGCTTTGGCGGTCGCGTCATCGACCGCGGCGAGCCCAAATACCTCAACTCGCCCGAGACCGAGCTGTTTCACAAGGGCCGCGAGCTCTATGGCCTGCATGAAATCCGCCTGGCACGCGTGCCGCTGCGCCGCCTGGTCGTGGTCGAGGGCTACATGGATGTCGTGCGCCTGCACCAGGCCGGCGTGCAGTACGCCGTGGCGACCCTTGGCACCGCCACCACGCCCGAACACCTGCGCCGTGCCTTCCGGCTGGTCAGCGAGATCGTGTTTGCCTTTGACGGCGACCGCGCGGGTCGCGCCGCTGCGTGGCGGGCGCTGCAAAATGTGCTGCCGGAAATCCGCGAGGGGCGCGAGATCCGTTTCCTGTTCCTGCCCGAAGGGGAGGATCCGGACACGCTCGTCGGACGCGAAGGTCGCGAGGCCTTTGAAGAGCGGCTCGGGCGCGCGCTGCCCCTGTCGGAGTATCTGATTGCCCACCTGCGCGAGCAGGTTGATCTGACGCATGCCGATGGCCGGGCGCGCTATGCCGCCCTCGCCCGCCCGCTGCTCGAGAAACTTGCCGATGGTGTCTATCGCGCGCTGCTGCTCGAGCGTATCGGCAGCGAGATCGGTCTGAGTGGCGAGCGCCTGGGCCCGTTGCTGCAACTGGCGAGCGACAATGCCCCGCCGCCAGAGCGCGCGCGCAGCGCGCAGGCAGCGCCGCTGCCCGGCGCCCGTCGCAGCCTGATCACGCACGCGATCCAGATGCTGCTGCACTATCCGGCCTGCGCGCAGCGGGTCGATGAGCGCCTGCGCGCGGATCTGGAGCAGGTCGACCTGCCCGGCATGCCGGTGTTGCGCGAACTGCTGGCCGAACTGGCCGGGGCCCCGGGCCAGTCATTGGCCCAGCTGCTCGAGCGCTGGCGCGGGCGCGGGGAGTACAAGCGGCTGGCGGAACTTGCCGCCGCCGAAGTACTCGTAAGCGATACCGAGGCCGCCGGCCGGGAACTGACCGAGACGCTGGGGCGGCTGCTCGAGCAAGTGCGGCGCCAGCGCCTGGACGAGCTGATCTCCAAGGCCCGGGAACGCACGATCGATGCCAGCGAAACCCTTGAACTTCAGGCACTTACCCAAGCCCTGGGGCGCTCAAGATAAGCCGTAATCTGCCGATGCGGATACTGGCCCATTGAGCGAGGAGATGGGTATAATTCCGAGATTTTCCGCCATCAATTAGCCTTCCTCTTAAGCGCCCGCCAACCCAACGGTGCGCCGACGGGAACCGTTTGTATTATTTTCGATCGAATTCAGGGGTTACAGCACCGATGACCCGCAAGCAGAAACCAGCTCCCGCACCCGTCCGTAAAGCGGCCGCGAAACCCGTTGTGCTCGCCAAGAAGGCGGCTCCGGCGGCGACTCGCAAGGCCGCCCCCGCAGTCGTGGCCAAGGCGCCGGCGCCAAAGGCCGCAGCCGCCAAGCCCGTCGAGCCGCTCAAGGCCGCTGCCCGCGCCGGCAAGCCCGATGTGCCGGCTGCCAAGGGCAAGAGCGTGCTGTCGGGACTTCCCGAGCGCATGCCCGAGGACCGCCAGTCGCAGCTCAAGCTGCTGATTGCGCGCGGCAAGGAGCAGGGCTACCTCACCTATGCCCAGGTCAATGACCACCTGCCCTCCGAGATCGTTGACCCGGAGCAGATCGAAGACATCGTCAACACGATTAATGACATGGGCATCCCGGTGTACGAGAAGGCACCGGATGCCGAGTCGATCCTGGCGAGCGATCCGGCCTCGCCGGCCGACGAAGAGGCCATCGAGGAAGCCGCCGCGGCACTGGCGGCGCTCGATGCCGAGCTCGGCCGCACGACCGACCCGGTGCGCATGTACATGCGCGAGATGGGCACGGTCGAACTGCTGACGCGCGAGGGCGAGATCCGCATTGCCAAGCGCATCGAGGAAGGCCTGGATGCCGTGCGCCTGGCGCTGGCCAGCTACCCGGCCACGCACGAGCACATCCTGCACACCTATGAGCTGGTCAAGGCCGGGCAGGCCCGGCTCGTCGACCTCGTGGTCGGCTTCATCGATCCGAATGCCCCGGATGTGATCGCGCAGCCGCAGAATCCGACCAAGCTCGAGATCGAGGCCACCGACGAAAACGCCGAGGAAGAGGACGGCGATGACGATGCTGAGGAGGAGGAGGCTGTCGATACCGGCCCGGATCCGGCCGAAGTCGCGCGCCGCATGGGCTCGATCCACAAGCACCTGCAGCAGGTGCTCGCGGCGCTGGCCAAGAGCGAGATCGAGGACCCGCGCCTGCAGAAGCTGCGCAAGAAGCTCGCCGATGAGTTCATGGAGCTCAAGCTCTCGCCGCGCATGTTTGATGCGCTGACCGCGCAGCTGCGCGCCCACATTGGCTCGATCCGTCAGATCGAGAAAGAGATCATGGTGATCGCGGTCCGTGACGCGGGCATGCCGCGCAAGGACTTCATCAGCACCTTCCCGAAGAACGAGACCAGCGCCCGCTGGCTTGCCAAGCACATCAAGGCCGGCAAGAAGTACTCGGCGCCGCTGGCGCGCCTGAAGGATGAGATCGAGCGCCGGCAGAAGAAGCTGGTGCAGCTCGAGGGCCAGTACCACCTGACGGTCAACAGCATCAAGGAGATCAATCGCGAGGTGTCGATTGGCGAAGCCAAGGCACGCCGCGCGAAGAAGGAGATGGTCGAGGCGAACCTGCGTCTGGTGATCTCGATTGCCAAGAAATACACCAACCGCGGCCTGCAGTTCCTGGACCTGATCCAGGAGGGCAACATCGGCCTGATGAAGGCCGTGGACAAGTTCGAATACCGTCGCGGCTACAAGTTCTCCACCTACGCCACCTGGTGGATACGCCAGGCCATCACGCGCTCGATTGCCGATCAGGCCCGCACCATCCGCATCCCGGTGCACATGATCGAGACGATCAACAAGCTCAACCGCATCTCGCGCCAGATGCTGCAGGAGATGGGCCGCGAACCCACTCCCGAGGAGCTCGCCGTGCGCATGGAAATGCCCGAAGACAAGGTCCGCAAGGTGCTGAAGATTGCCAAAGAGCCGATCTCGATGGAGACGCCGATTGGCGATGACGAGGATTCGCACCTCGGGGACTTCATTGAGGACACCTCGGTGTCCTCGCCGATCGATCAGGCGACGATGGAATCACTGAAGGAAACCACGCACTCGGTGCTGGCACAGCTCACCCCGCGCGAGGCCAAGGTGCTGCGCATGCGCTTTGGCATCGACATGAATACCGATCATACCCTCGAGGAAGTCGGCAAGCAGTTCGATGTGACGCGCGAGCGCATCCGCCAGATCGAGGCCAAGGCGCTGCGCAAGCTCCGCCACCCAAGCCGCAGCGAGCAGCTGCGCAGTTTCCTGATGGATGACTGAGCGGCTTCAGACCTGGCCGCACGGGCCCGATCCGCGTATCAGTCCCCGAAGGTAGCGCTCAGTCCCGGGCGCTGTTCGCGGGCACGATTGAGCAGCTCCAGCCAGCCACGCACATCGACCTGGAAGGTACCGGTGTCGGCCAGAAATTCGGCGGTCTGCTCCGGCGTATCACTATCCTGGCTGACCGTAATGGCGAGCGCGAGCACGCGGCTCAGGCCGCTGCGCCCCGCAAGTTCGCCATCGGCTGCGCAGCGCTGCTCGGCGATGGCCTGGCAGAGCGGTGCCGGCAGGTTCCAGCTGGCCGCCAGGGCCTGGCCGATGGAGGCCTGGCGCTCACTGAAGATCGCATCGCGCAGCGTGCGATCGCCCGCGGGCGCACCCTCGTTCATGCGCACCAGCAGGTAGAGCTTGCCGATGTTGTGCAGCAGGCCGGCCAGCAGCGCCTGCGCCGGATCCACCTCATCATCACCGACCTGCTGCGCGATCAGTCGGGTCAGCGCCGCTACGCTCGCGCTTTGCTCGGCCAGCTGCGCGAGCTGGGCACGCAGCGGCGCCAGTTTCGGCGCACGACGCAGCTGCGCCAGTGCATGCGCGTAGACCGCGCCCCGGACATTCTCCAGGCCCAGGCGCAATACCGCGAGGCGCAGATCCATCAGCGGACGCGTGGTGCGGGCAAACAGTGCTGAATTGGCCATCGACAGTACGCGCATGGCCAGGCCCGCGTCGCTCCCCAGCAGGCGGGCGATGTGCTCGATCCCGACGCTGTCCGAATCGAGCGCCGTGCGCACCTGCTCGGTCTGGTTCGACCAGGAAGGCAGCTCGACGTGGCCGCCCGAAATCTCGCGCAGCAGCTGCTGTACGTAGGCCTCGGCGGCCGGCACCTGCGGGCTCAGTGATGTAGCGCTCGGGTTCAGGGGTGCCATCTGGTTGCGCAGTGTATAGCTGATCAGGAGTTGATGCGACGGCTGCGGGCTGCCTGCAATCCAACCAGAATGCGTGCCTCGCCGCTGGCGAGTCCGCACTTCATCGCAATCTCGTGCGCCTGCGCGCCATCAGCGGCCATGCGTGCCGCATCGGAATAGCTGTCGCGTGCCACCGGCGCCAGTGGCGGGGCCGCGCTCAGGATGCCGCGCTCGCCAGGCGCCCGTTGCACCGTGCGTTCGAGCGGCGGCAACGCGGTGAGCGCTGCGCTCAGCGGGCGCAGCGCGGACTCGCGCAACTGCTGGGTCTCGAAGCGCACCAGATCCAGCTGCTCGAAGATCCGCGCCAGATCCCGGATCACCTCGTGGCGCAGTCGCGCCAGGGCGCGCACTTCCAGCGCCACCACCAGGCCCAGCGCCAGCACCGAGCTTGCCAGCGCGATCTGGGTCCAATCGTGCCTCATCATCCACTGCATCAGCATTCCAGGACTCCTTGCCATCAGTGATTCGATCCGGGCTGCCGTGTCGGGAATCCGTCAATCGGTTCCCGCATCAGCAGCCCCTTGGCAGGAAGGAGCAGAAAGCGTGCCACGGCAGCCGCGCCGAGTGAGAGGCAGATCAAGGTTCGGGTGAAGTGCCGCCGGATCCGACAATGATGATTTCAATGCGTCGGTTGGCGTTGCGGCCGGCGCTCGTCTGGTTCGAAGCCACCGGCCGGAACTGCCCGTAGCCGATCACCGCCAGCCGCGCCGGGCTCAGGCCCTGCGCGATGAAGAGCCGCACGACGCTGGCCGCCCGGGCCGCCGACAGTTCCCAGTTGGAGTGAAACAGCGCCGAGCTGATCGGGCGGTCATCGGTGTGCCCCTCCACGCGCACCGCGTTGGGCCAGGGCCTGAGTGCCGCGGCCAGTTCCTGCAGCACCTTGCCGGCTGCGGGGGAGATCTCGGCCACGCCGCTGCTGAAGAGGATGTCGGTGCTCATCTGCACCTCGAGCACACTGCCCTTGCGGGCCACGCGCACGGCGTCGCTGCGGATCAGTGGCGCGAGTGCCGCGGCCACGTCCGCTTGCAGGCGCGCCAGCTCCGGACTGGCTGGCGGCTCGGGCACCGTGGGAATGTTCGTCGGCACGCGGCGCGGATCGATTGAACCGGCCGCTGTCACGCCCTGGCGCACGCTGCCGCGTGCCTGCGTGATCGGCAGCGGGCGGTTGAGCGGCAGGCCGGCCACCACCATGCGGGTGACGACGGTGGCCGGCAGCGTCTCGGCGATGCTGGGCGCTGGCGCATCGGCGCTGGCATGGGTGGTCATCGGTTTGCCCTTGAACGCCGAGGAGAGCGCATCCGAGAGCACGCGGTATTTGCCCGAGTTGACCGAGGACATCGCGTACATCACGACGAAGAAGGCGAGCAGCAGGGTCACCAGGTCGCCATAGGGAATGGCCCAGGCTTCGTGGTTCTCGTGCTCGTCGTGATGCTGCCGCCGCGCCATGCCGGTGCCGTGCTAGTGCAGGTAGCCGCGCAGCCGGCCCTCGATGCTGCGTGGATTCTCGCCCTGGGCGATGGCGATCAGGCCCTCGATCAGCATCTCCGAGAGGTGGGCGCGCCGCTGCACGACCACCTTGAGCTTATTGGCCATCGGCAGAAACAGCAGGTTCGCAAGCCCGATGCCGTAGACCGTGGCGGTAAATGCCGCGGCAATGCCGTGGCCGAGTTTGGAGGGGTCTGCCAGGTTCTGCATCACGGCCATCAGACCCAGCACCGCGCCGATGATGCCAAGCGTCGGTGAATAGATGCCCATGCCTTCGAACACCTTCGCGGCGCGCAGGTCGGCGGCTTCGCGCGCCTGCAGGTCGACCTCAAGCGTCGCGCGAATGACATCGGGCTCGGAGCCATCCACGACCAGCTGCAGTCCCTTGCGCAGGAATATATCCGGCTCGCGCCCCAGTTGTGGCTCGAGGCCGAGCAGGCCCTGCTTGCGCGAAATGTTGCTCCACTCGCAGATCTTGCGGATCTGGATCTCCGGTATGTGGGTCGGTGGCCGGAATACCCACGGCAGCATGACCAGCGCGCGCCGCATGACGCTGAGCGGGGTCTGCACGCAGATCGCCGCCACCGTGCCCACGATCACGATCATGAAGGCAGCCGATGAGATCAGCGCATGAATGCCTGCGCCCTTGAGGACTGCGCCGACGATGATGGCGAAGAGCGCCAGCAGCAGGCCGATGATGCTCAGAATATCCAAGATGCTTGTCTGCCTGTTACTGCCGCCACTCGAACAGCGCGCTCTTCAGGCGCAGCAACGCCTGGCCGTGCAGCTGGCAGACGCGCGATTCGGTGACCTTCAGCACGGTGCCGATTTCCTTCAGGTTCAGTTCCTGCTCGTAGTAGAGCGAGAGCACCAGCTGCTCACGCTTGGGCAGTTTCTCGATCGCATCGATGACCGCCTGCCGCAGGGTATCGTCGAGCAGTTCGCCCAGCGGGTTTTCCGAGTCGTCGGCGAGCCGCTCGAGCGCGGTGTCCTCGCCCTCCTTGCCCTCGTTCAGGCGCAGCAGCTGACAGCCGAGCGCGTCCTGGACGATGCGGTGATATTCCTCGAGCGCCACGCCCATGGCCGCGGCGACCTCGCCATCGGATGCCTCGCCCCCGCGGCGCGCCTCCACCTCGCGCAGCGCCGCCGCCGCCGCGCGCGCCTTGCGATGGACCGAGCGCGGGGCCCAGTCGAGCTTGCGCAAAGCATCGAGCATGGCGCCACGGATGCGAATGCCGGCATAGGTCTCAAAGCTCGCGCCACGACCGCTGGTGTAGTGCTGCGCGGCTTCCAGCAGGCCCATCATGCCCGACTGGATCAGATCCTCGACCTCGACCTGCGGCGGCAGGCGCCCGGCCAGATGATAGGCAATGCGCTTGACCAGATCGGCGTGGCGGCGCACCAGCTCGTCCATTTCGCGTGCTGGCACCGTGCTTTCATAGGCTCGCGCGCCGTTCATTTTGCCACCTGCAGGCGCGCTGGCGGACGTGCCAGCAGGCGCTCAAGGAAGAATTCGAGCCGGCCACTGGGGCCCTCAGGCACGGACCAGCGGCTCGCGGCCTGGGCCAGGCGCTTGAAGGCCATTGAGGAGCGGCTGCCCGGAAATGCCTCCATGACCGAGCGCTGCGTGCGCACCGCCTTGTGCAGGTACTGATCATCGGGGATTTCGCCCACGTAGCTCAGCTGCACGTTCAGATAGCGGTCGGTGACTGCCTGCAGTCGCCGGAACAGGCCGTCGGCTTCGGTGTTGTCTTGTGTCATGTTGACCAGAACCTTGAAGGAATTGATGTGGTGCTCACGGTGCAGCACTTTGATCAGCGCGTAGGCGTCGGTCAGCGAGGCGGGCTCATTGCGCACGACGACCAGCACATGCTGTGCCGCCTGCGTGAAGCTGCGGACCGAAGCGGCAATTCCGGCCGCGGTATCGACCACCAGCACGTCATAGCGCCCGGGCAGCTGGTTGAACTCGCGGATCAGTGCGGCATGCTCGAGGCTGCTGAGCTCGGCCATGCGCGCGATACCGGAAGCGGCCGGAACCACGCTCAGGCCGTGGCAGCCCGGGACGATGACATCGCGTAGCTGGAGCTCACCGCGGATGACCTGTTCGAGCGTGCCCCTGGGGGTCAGCCCCAGCAGCACATCGACATTGGCCAGGCCCAGATCCCCATCGAGCAGCAGCACTTCGCGGCCCGCCTGTGCCAGCGCGGTGGCCAGATTGACGGACACCGAGCTCTTGCCAACCCCACCCTTGCCGCCGGTGACGGCAATGACCTGGACTGGCCGGCCCATACCCCTGGGCAGAGCGCTAGGCTGCGGCATTGACACTGCCTCCGTAACGATGGGCGAGTAATTCTTCGTCGACGCTCGATTGCGAGCGGCGTGCCAGTTCGGTGGCCTGCACCACCAGCTGATGAGCGCGCGCCGGGCGCAGGTCATCGGGAATCCGCGGCCCATCACTGGTGCAGGAGACGGGCAGCCCGCTGCGGGCCAGCAGCGAGAGCGTGCCGCCGAGGCTTGCCACTTCATCCAGGCGCGTCAGCGCACAGCACTGCGGCGCGAGGTCCTTGAAATTCTCGAGGCTGGCTTCGAGGACCCCGACCTGCGCGCTCGCGGGCAACACCGCCACGCAGCGCATCGCGGGGAAGGCCTCGCGTACCGACCTGAGCAGCGCCAGCGGTTCGCCGCCGCGTGCTGCGGCACCCGAGGTATCGATCAGCACCAGCTGCTTGTGCGCCAGGGCCTGGAGCCGTGCGATCAGATCGCCGCTGCGGGATGCTTCCCACACCCTGATGCCCAGCAGCCGACCCACGGTGCGGATCTGCTCGTGGGCACCGATGCGATCCTCATCGGCCGAGAC